>JACCDO012072321.1_pt1 | contig 64596 bp, 64 predicted proteins | sample 7446101 | NCBI WGS metagenome assembly JACCDO01 (sample SAMN15323440, study PRJNA562643) | freshwater metagenome | isolation source: river surface water | place: USA:Blue River Watershed | collected 2017-08-16 | reverse complement strand
TCGACAGTTTAATCAATTTATTTCCAGCAAAATAGGAAATAGAACTAATATTGACGAGTTTACACAATCAGTTAAACAATTTTATAAAGGTAATACTGGTTTAGATATTACTGATAATTTTTTTTTAAAATCACATTATTGTTTTTTATTGCCTTATGAAAACTATAGATCTAATAAAGGAGGAATATTATCAGGATTTCAAACAAGTCCAACAAAATTTGACATTGTAAATGTAACTGACAACAGTGACACCACTTGTAGAGAAAAAACATTATTTATTAAAATTCTTGATATGTCTACACAATCACGCGGAAGTGTTTATGATTTATGTATATTTGATATATTATCTTCATTAATTTTTGAATATTTAATAGAAAATGATGAAAAATTTGGTTCAAATTATAGTAATTTTATTCCAAAATATAAGAATAGTTTTTTAACATATGTTAAGAATATAAATGAAAGAACAATTAATTGGGATTTAAATGAAATACATAATAATTTGTCAAAATCAAATTCATTAGAATTAGTAACATCTCATCAAAAATCTGTATTATTGATTTATGAAGCAATAACTAATTCTGTGTCCGTTTTTAGTGCATTTTATGATTCTCATATAAATAAAGAAAGAACAATAATTACAGAAATTTTAAATTGTGTTCCAAATTTTTATAATTTTCTTAAATATATTGGATTAAAATATGGGTATATGCATAATGATTTACATACTGATAATATAATTTATAATAAATCAACAAAAACACTAATGCTCATTGATTTTGGACGAAACAGTTTTGCATATTTTAAACATAATAATATTCCAGAAATTAAAAATAAAATTAATGATGAATTTAAAAAATTAAATTATGATGAGTTATATTCAATTTATGATCAAATATCTGTAGAAGAATTATATATGAAAACTCAACCTCGTTTATTTAAATCGTTTATATCTCCTTTAATAACCTTAAGTCATAATAATAAAAAATTTATTGGAGTTATTTATGATTTAATCACATTTTCTTTGAATATGTATTTGCGCGAATTACAATATTTAGATCTTGGTGAAAAAAAAAATAAATTGATAGCATTGTTTGATCAACTATTAAAATTAACACCAAAAATATCTACTAAACTACATTATTATAGTAGTGCTAATTATTTTTTTGATATAAATACAAATTTTACAAATTTTAATGTTATAGTTCAAAAATATAATGAAATTTATAATACTTTAACTTCTTTACGTGATATTGATGATAATGAACGTCAAAGATATATGATATATTTACATGGAATAACACATTTAGCATATTTATATTGTTATTGTGTTAATTCATATAAAGGTCTTAATTTAAGCACACCAGAACAAAGATTAAAATTTATATCAAATGATATAATTGCCAGTGATTTTCAAATAAAATTTGGTGATTTAGTTAGATTTGCCACATTTTTAATTCATAATATCTATGCTTCTGATGGTGAACTTTTACACATATTTCAAAAAGATTTAATATTAAGTGAATTTATTAACAGTCGAAGTGGTGGTTATAAATATTATCTAAATACTAATGGAGGTCAAAAAGATATTTGTCAAACACAATTATCTAAACAAGATATAAATACTGAAATTGATAAACAAATTGAAATTCAAGAAAGAAATCTTGAAAGACAAAAAGAAAAAATAATAATAACAAAACATGTAAATGAAAATGATATTATAGATATTTCTAGTATTTATAATAAACTCAAAGGTGGTTTATTTACCAAAAAAAAAATATTGAAAAAATATAAATAAATATTTTATATTATTATGAGCAGTTACAGTTCTGATAGAAGTAGTGATTATTCTAATGATGAAAGTGATTATTCTAATGATGAAAGTAAACGTTTACATGAAAGAAGAAATAATGTAAATGATGTTATTATTACAGATAAAAATTTACATTTAATATTATATAAAGCAAAATATAATAATGATTTAAAATGTGTAATAAATGAAAATAGACAATTATTTAAAGTATTGAATGATTCATATAAACCAATTTATTCATATTTTGAAAATGTTAAAAATATAATTAAAGAATTAAAAGAAATATCTGTAAATATTGATGTAGATTTTTTTATAAAATCATATTATACATTATTGTCATCATTTAAAAATTATGAAGGAGCAAATGATGGTAAATTAAGAACTGCTAATTCTAATAATCCTTTTACTATAGGTGATGTTACATATAATGATAATACTAAAAAAAGAATATTTTTTAAAATAATTGATTATGATCAACAATATATAAATAGTGATTCGGATATATGTATAATAGATATTCTTTGTGCAATTATATTTGAAACTATTTTCAAAGAATCTAAAAATTTTAAATATAGAGATTTTATTCCAGTATATACAGGTTCTTTTTTAAGTTATCTTAAATTTTCAAAAAAATATCATTCTTATTGGGTTTATAATGAAGTTATTAATATTGATGAAAAATATTTAACCCCTTATAATTTTGATTCGATATTAAATTTAAAAAAGTATCCACAATATGATGAAAAATGTATTGTTATATCATATGAGGCAATACATGAACCAATATCTATAATGGATATATTTATAAATTATAATAAAAAAAAAACAAGTGAAAATTTAAATTTAATCACCAAAGTTTTAAGTAAAATTTGTGATATTTATGATTTTTTAATTTATTTAGGAACACAATATGGGTTTATGCATAATGATTTACATTTTGGTAATATAATTTATAATTCAAGTAATGATAAATTAATGATTATTGATTTTGGTCGTTCAAGTTTTGGTTTTTTTATGTTATATAAATCAATAATTGTAGATAATTGTTTATTAACCGAATATTTAAAATTAAATTTCAATGAAATATTAAGGGATACTAATTTTACAAATATTTCTGATATAAATAATCATACTGTAAATAAAACTAGAAAAATATATGCAAATACTGAAATATTTCGTAGTCATTATACATTAATGATAAAAGATAAATTTTATGGTATTATGTATGATTTAATATCAATTGCTTTAAATATGTATTTTAGATTAATATATTATTTTAAAAATACTAATACTCAATATGCTGACATATTTGAACAAACATTTTCTTTAATAATTAAAGTTAATTATAGTAATAGTATTGATAATCTTATTATTACAACAAGAAATAATTTAAGTACTGAAAGAAATCTTGATAAACTTATGGATAATTATCTTAAGGTCAAAACTGAATTTGTTGATGTCATTAATGATGCTCCAACAAAAAGACTTTTTAAAATGTTATTAGAAGGATTATCATATGCTTCTTTTTATTTTCATGCAACAGATTTTGATTATTTTAGTATTTGGATGGCAAATCAAGTTCTTGCTCCATTTAATCATTCAGTAAAATTAGGTAAATTTTTAATCCAATTATTTAAAGTTGAAAAATATATGAAAATATTATCTGATGACACATTTTTAATGTATCTTGCAAATACTAATAATACTAATACTAACAATGATATAATTAGTGGTGGAACTAAAACTAATAATAATAATGAAATTTCAAATTTAGTTGTTTGTAAAGATGATTTAAAAACAAAAAAAATAAATAAAAAGGTTTCACTAGAAACAACATGTGATTTATATGAAAATATAAGTATAATTAAAATGATAAATTCACCGTCAATTATGCAAAAAAAAGAAAAAGAAGATGTTATGATGATGATGGGAGGAAATAAAAAAATGTTGAAAAATTATAAATAAATATAATCATATATAACATGTAAATATAATTTGGTATTTTTTTTTTATTTTCCTTTTCAAAATCAATTTTTAAATCATTTATTTTTTTATTTAATATATTATTAATATTATCTTCAAAGTTTTCTAATTTTAAATTCACATCATAATTAATGTCTTCTCTTATTTCTTTTAATAATTCTTCATTAATTTTATTAATTTCTGCATTATTTTTTTCAATTCTCAATTTATTAAAAATCATGGGAAATTGAGTTTTATAATACCAATTGATTTTATCATTATATGTATCTAAATGACATTGTGTTATTAATGCACGTAATTCTGCATAATAAAAATCATAATTAGGCGTTATATTATTTTTTGGATTTACTATTTTATTATATATATTTTCTTTATAATTACTTAATATTGTATTTAAATACTTATCTTTATCTAATTTAATATAAATTCCATATAACATTTCATGAAGTTCTTCTAAGATTGAAATGGTTCTATTAACTTCATAATCTAATTTTTTTATGTTATTATTAAAAAAACTAATGGACTTAATATTATTTTCAGTAATACTCATTATTATTACTGTTACTATTATTTTCTTTATTTATATTTATCAAAAAATGACATAATTATTATTCTTATTATAATAAATAAAAAATAATGAAAATTTACAGCAATAAAAAAACAATTAAAAAAGCAATAAATAAAATGGATAAAATTGATGAAAATAATATTTATATTGAAACAGTTATTGATAACAAACATAAATATAATTCATTTAATCAAATTAATATAATAGATAAATTATATGAATATTATGTATCATTTATCAAGTTTATTTTAAATTATAAAAATTGATTTATAAATTATAACTTATAATTATTATTAATAACCAATAATGAAATATATTGATTTATTTTGCGGTATTGGTGGATTTCATAAAGCACTTGATGAACTTAATTGTGAATGTGTATTTGCATGTGATATAGATCATCGTTGTTGTAATCTTTATAACAGAAATTTTAATATTGAACCTGAAAAAGACATAACTAAAATTGATGAAAAGTTGTTACCTGATTTTGATATAATATGTGCAGGATTTCCTTGTCAACCTTTTAGTAATGGTGGAAAAAAACAAACTTTTCAAGATAAACGAGGATTATTATTTGATGAAATTATTCGTATTGCTTCTCATAAAAAACCTAAATTTATGTTTTTAGAAAATGTTAAGCATATACTTAAAGTTTCAAATGGTAAGGTTTTTGAGTATATTAAAGATAAATTATCAAGTATCAATTATAATCTTCAAATATTTAATCTATCACCTCATAAGTTTAATATTCCACAGCAGCGAGAAAGAATTTTCTTTATTTGTGTAAGAAATGATATATATACAAGTGATATTGAATTATATTTTAAAAATAAAAATATTTCAATTAATGACATCATAGATATCAATAATGATAATCCTAAATATAAGATCAGTAAAGAAATTGAAGATGTATTAGATGCTTGGAATGAAATGATTCATATATTTGAAGTTGGTGAAAAAATATCACCAACTATTTTAATTAATGACTATTATAAAAATTATGACGAAGAAACATTTAAAACTCTTCCCAAATGGAAACAGGATTATATGACCAAAAATAAACCTTTAATTAATAAATATAAAAATCAATTTGATGAATGGTATGCAAAACATAGAAACCTTTTATTAAAAAGAGAAATTTATGGTAAATTGGAATGGCAAACAGGAATTATTAAAAAGAATGATAGTATTTATAATCATTTCATTCAATTTCGTCAATCTGGTATTCGTGTAAAAAAAGGTAATTATTTTCCAACTTTAGTTGCAATAGTTCAAACACCCATTTATGGTAAATTAAAAAGATATATCACTCCTAGAGAATGTGCAAGATTGCAAAGTTTTCCAGATGATTTTATATTAGATGCAAATGATAGTTTTGCATATAAGCAATTAGGAAATTCCGTGAATGTTTTTAATGTATTCACTATTATCAATTCAACTTTCAAGCATTATGGTTTATCATATGTAAATATTGATTAGTTTTATTTATAAATCAGAAAAAAGACCTTTAAAGATGTTTTTTGGTTTAATTGTTGGTAGTTCATGTAATATAAAGGACTCGAACTTATCGTTTTGTGTCAATTTGATAGTTAATTCTGGATTATTACTAAGCATATGAGTAATTAGCGATCCTCTGTAACTTATATTTGCATCACTATTAATTATATATTTAGTATCCACAATTGAATGAGGTATTATAATAATTGTATTATTTTCAATAATGACTACTATTGTTATTAGATCAGATAAATCTCTTTCAATTTTACTTGTGTAATTATTTATTATGATAATATTACCATTTTTCTTTGATTTTGCTTTAATACTTAAATTAACTTTTGTTAATTCATCTAAATATAAACAACAATCATTTTTATATTCACTGCCAAATTCATGATCATCATCTAAATCAATACATTTATAGAAAGATTTATTTAAACATTCGATCAAAGACATTTGAACTAGAATACCAAATGCAAATTTATTTTCATTTTTAGCAGGAGGTATTTGTTTGTAAATTTTATGACATTTAATAAATAAGTCATTTAAATTATCAATATTTTTTGATAATTCACTCGTAATTCTGGTAGCAAACATAATAATAAGATTATAATGATGATTATTGCAATGATTATAATTATAAATCACTTTTTTAATTATATAAGGAATTTGAATTATTAAATAATAAAAGATGTCATCTGAAGGTATATATACTGCCGTAATTGTCGAAACTAGAGTAACAGATTTATTTGAACTAGTTCTTGATAATTTTTATAATCGTCTTGATAAACGATGGAATTTTATGATTTTTTGTTCAATAAATAATAAGGATTTTTTAATTAATCTAATAAGAGAAAAATTTTTATCAAATGCAAAAAGAACAACACTAGTAGTTTTATATATAGATAAACATATAAGTATTGATTTACATACCAGATGGTTTGTTGATTATGATTATAGTAAATTATTGACAGATGAAAAATTTTATAAATTGATTCCAACTGAAATTCATCTAATTTTTCAATTAGATACTTTATTATCTGATAAATATTATGATAAAATATATGATTTTATGGAATATGATTATGTGGGTGCACCATGGGATTTAAATAAAACAGGAGCAAATGGAGGTTTATCTTTGAGACGCACAAGTAAAATGATTGAAGTTATAAATGATAAATCATTTGAACAAAATAAACCTAATTTTTTCTATCACGAAGACGGTTATTTTTGCGGACATCCTAATCTAAATATTCCTATTGGAGAAATATCAAAAAAGTTTTCAGTTGAAACATGTTATTATGATAAACCTGTAGGAATGCACAAAGCATTTCGATATATAACACCTGAACAGTTAAATGAATTAGAAACACATTTTCCAAAAATAAAGGAATTATATATGAAATGGATTCAATTATCAAATGAAACACCTATATCACCAATTAATGAAGATCTTTCATATAAAACAAATTTCTTTGATAAATATGAATTTATTACATTTGTAGGTTAATAAAATTAAAAAATGAATTTATTTTTATAGATAACAATTATTATAATGTCATCTGCTATTATTGCAAAAAACTTAACATCTGATATTACTTTTATGTTGCATAATCGCGATATATTTGGAGATTATAGTATGAGTTATTGGTATGATGAGACTGATTTTGATATTAATGAAGTTGCCAAAAATGTGGCAAAACAATTTCCAAATTCTAGGGTAATTGAAGTATATGAAAATGGTTTTAAAATTAACTGGAATGGAACTATTATGAATATAAGCAATAGTGAAGAATATAATTAATTAAAAATCATTTTTAAAATGATTCTTTTATATATACTTCCAGTTGTTTTTGGATTTATGATAATGATTAATATTTATGTTTATATACATGATAGCAATAATCAAACAGTTAAAGATATTGATAGTTTTAGTGAAAAATTAAATATATGTAAAAAGAAAATTAAAGATTTTATAATTAAAAGCAATAGTGAAAGACTTCATTTAAAAAATTCTATTTTTGATATTGAAGAAACTATTAGTAATAATCAAGAATTTTTTTTGATTAATTTAGCAATGTTAAAGTTTCCTTCTTCTCATAATAATATTAAAATCAATAAAATTAATTTAAATACAATTAATGTTAATTATTATAATTTTTCTGTTTTTTTAACAACTAATTTAATTAATGGTATGTCTAATTTATATGATAAATATCCAATTTATAATCATTTATCATCACATATATCTTATGAAAATATTAATAAATTGAATAATAGCAATGATAGCAATGATTTTAATATATTATATAAAATAAATAGTCATGAAGAAATATGTAATTTTATGAATATTAATTTTAATAAAAATTCTAGATTTATTTATATCAAAATAGATATAATTAATATTGATATAAATAAATATTTAAAAACTTATAAAACAATTAAAACAACTTTTTATATTAAAAAAGGAATAAAAGACAATGATAATAAATTTGTAAATTTTTATAAATTTTTACATAATAAAAATAATGATTATGAATTTAAAGATAATAAAAAATTAACTTTTTATAATGATTCCGATTTATATGAAATTAATGATTTTTATAATAATAAAGAATCTTTGTTTTTGATAAATGATACATTAGAATACACTCATTATACCATAGATGAATATAATAATACTTATTATTAAAAAATGATTTTATTTTTATTATCATAATTATCTTAAAAATGGACAAGGATAATTTGATTTCATTATTAGTTTATGGTATCAATAAAACATTTGAATCAGAAACACCAATGTATTCATATTTATCTTTTAATGAATGTTATTATGGGTGTCATAATGATATTAAAAAAATTGGTAAAGGTGTTTTAAAAAAATTAAATATTGACTATAATGATCCAACCTTAGATAAAATGATTTCAAGTGATTATTTCGTATTTAATTATAAAAATATGTATATAATTATTAATTTTACATGTGATATATGGGAAATTGCCAAATATCAAGTTATTATTGTTAAAAATAGACGCGAAGCATTAATTCATAGATATGGTGAATAATTTATCGAATTCGAACATCTTGATATTCGCGATAAATAAATTTTGGCATTATACTACCAACTTGTGTTTGGGCAAATGCTTTATCTAATTCTGTTCCTTGAAATAATAATTTTGATTCTGTGAATATAGGTGTTGTTAATTGTGGTTGACCTAAAGAAGTGCATATTGGTGGTTTATAAATTTGTTTGGAAAAATCATTTGGTCCTCTATATGTCTGTTTATAATTTATTGGATCATAAATGCGAAGATATAGTTCACTGTCTTTTGGTAAATTTTTAATTACATCATCTTTAAGTTTTTGTTCTGGTTCTGGTTCTCTTACTTTCAAGAGTTTACTTAATTCCTTTTTAAGATCATCTGTATTTTTTTCACCACAATTATTATTTTTACAAGTATTATCTTTCATATCGGTATTATATGTTTCTTGTAATTGTAAATTATTCATATTAGGATTATTTATATATGAATTTAATTCATTGACATTAAGTTTATTTTCTTCTTTATTTTTATTACTATCATTATTTCCTGATCGTTTTTCTATTTTAATTCTATTTTCTGCTAATAATTTTAATTCTAATAAATTAAAATGTTTATTAAAGAGTTCCAATAAGACTTTTTTAGTTAAAACAATAGTAGATAATACTGCTTGTTCAAATTTTGAATAATTCTTACTTTCAACCATTACTAAAAATAAATAATAATTACTTGCTAAATGAACATAACAATCTCGTAAGGGTAATATCATTTTCTCAGGAACATTTTTTTTATAAGTTTTTTTATAAATATCCATTATTTTAAGAATTAAATTTCTTTTGGCAATAGCACCTTCGATTTGATTATTAGCATTATTATTTTGAAGTTTCAATAATTTATCATATTCAAATGAATTATATAAATCTTCCATTAATTTATTTTTTGGTGTTTTCATAGATGTCTTAATTTCATTTGCATTAGGTGATCGATCCAATATTTTTTTATATATATCAATTACTTCATATTCATTTAATTCTTGTTTTTCATATGGATTATCTGGAATATAACATGGAATAATTACATCTTCTATTGTGTTTTGATTATAACTACTTTCTTTATTACAAAATTCTTCAGTAAAATAAATATTTCTATTTAAAATTAGAAAAGACATAATAACAATTGTTAATAATACAATACCGGTTATTAAGAATTTCATTCTATTTAATATATAGATTGTTTAAAATTATTATGAAAGATTATGAAAATTACTCTAAAGATATACTTAAAATAACTCCTACATTAAGATTTTTTTTTGGAAAAAAAGATAAGAGTTCATTATCACAATATGAAAATAGTTTAAGTGACGATTATATTTTATCAATTAAGAAAATTTTAGATAAATATAGAGACACCAAAGATATTGAATTACAATATGAAATTAGAATAAATGATTTAGAATTAAATAATAAATTATATCTATTATTATTTGCATCTCAAGAAAATATTATAATTATGTTTAATCATATTAATAATGATATATATCCTAAAAATGAAGTTTTTAAAGAAATGAGATCAAAAGATTTTGACAATTATGTAAATACAATGATTATACGTGCTAAAGAAGGATTAAAATTAAAAATTACATATCCAAAAATAATAATTGCTAAATTCATGAATCAAATTAAAAAAGAAACTCATTATAGTCATTTATATAAATTTCTAAAAAAAGATTATTATCCTTATTGCAGATCTGAAATTGGTTTATGTTATATTCCAAATGGCAAAGAATTATATAAAGAAATAATTAAGGAATATATTGGATTTTTAGATTTAACACCAGAAGAAATTCATGAAAAAGGTTTGAGTTTAATCAAAAAAAAAGTTTCAAAATCGGAATTATATCAATCAGAAGAAAAATTATTTCATGATTGTTTATATTATGCACAATATATATATGAAAATATAATTGATAAATTTTTTCACTATAAAATGAAAAAACCTTTTGTTGTTGAAAAGGTTGCAGATGAACTTAAATCAGTAGTTCCATTAGCATATTATGATACAATAGAAGAAAAGGTATTTATTAATACATCTTATTATTCTGAAATAAGTAAAAGTGAAATATATTCATTACTTATGCATGAATGTTTTCATTATTATCATTTTGATTTTATGAATCATTATAAAATTCCCAAATATAAAATGCATATGTATTCAAATTATGCTTTAGTTGAAGGTTTTGCACATTATATGGAAACTTATTGTGAAGATTATGATGATGATAATAATTTATTTGCATTATTGCGAAAATTGAGATTAGTCGTAGACACTGGTATCAATTATTATGGTTGGACATATAAACAAGCATATGATTATATGAGTAAATATTTGCCCAATAAAAAAACAGATATTATATCAGAAATAGACAGATATATATGTACACCTGGACAATCGTTAAGTTATGTAATAGGTAAATTGCATATAATTAAAATGAGGGATGATTATTTAAAATCAGGAGGTAATATTAAAGATTTTCATCATAAATTATTAATGGAAGGACTTGCAACTTTTAAGACTTATGAAAAAATTTTTAGCGTCCATTCCAGCATTTAATTATTTGTAAATTTTGAATTTTAGAATTTTCATTTTTATTGTTAATGTCCTTTTTATACATTTCATATGTGTAACCTGAAAAATGAGGTACACTTATTATACTTCCTAATAAAGAAAATTTAAATTTATGTTCAACATTCCATTTTAATTCATTAAAACAAATTATTGCTAAAATTCTTTCTAATGTACATCTTAAAATTCTAAATTTATCGTTTCCTGTTTCATCATTAAAATAATTCAATAAATTTAAAAATAAATATTTTTCTTGAATTTTTTCCAGAAATTTTAATGTTATTATACTCGAAAGACCTGCACAACCATCCCATTTATTTTCATTTTTATATAATTCTATTAATTCCTGATCATGATTTAAATTAGTTAACATCGATAAAACCAAACGATAATATTCTGTTTTATGAAATTCAAAATGCCATAAAAATTTAATATCATTGACTTCATTTATTTCTTTTTCATCAAAAGGTTTTTGAATAAAAATAGAATCTTGAATTATAATTGCTTTTGATGATGGTTTTAATAATAAATAATAATAATATGGTAATAATTCACCGGCACCATTGAATTCAGATTTAATAAACATTATATTATGATCATTTAAATATGATTCTAAAGAATATTCTAAATTTAAATCTTCAATATCACAATTATCAATAATTATAATTATTTTATTTGAATAAAATTTTCGAATACAACGAACACATTCTTTCCATAAAATACTGTGTTTTGGTTTTTTTATACATACGGGAAAAATAAAAACAATATCATCCATTCTTTTTTAATAAATATTAACCTTAATTTTAAATAGATAAAGAAAAAGAAAAAATGAAGGGTAATGATAGTCAAGTAATTTTAAATCAAATTATGGATAATCCTGAAATATTATCAGTTATTCCTCCTGATGTTTTTATATTGAAGTTTTTATCTTTAACAGGACATAAAGATGTTAGAAAATTTTTATTAGCAAATGAAAATATATTGTCTATGCCCGTTGGTTATATCTCAAATATTCTTAAATCTGCTGATATGAAAGTACTTCATTTATTAAAAATAAATAAAAATTATTATATTAATAATGATTGTTATGATTATTATATAAAAGATAATAAAATATCTGGTAGTATAAGAGATGATTTTTCTAAATTAAGTAATGATGATAAATTTAAAAAAAATCTTGATATAATTATATATAATCCTGATATTATTATTGTTCAAGATGAATCTGCATGTGAACTTGATACATCGATGATTAAATATTTATTAACAAAAAGAGATATGGGACTATTATTAAATTTAAAAACATATGATAAAAGTGAAATCAATAGAATCAATGGAAATAAATATAAAATAAATGTATTAGTTAATTCACAAAAAGAAGTTTATTTTAATTCTAATAATAAACAATATATATATAAGGACGAAGAAGTAATTAAAACTTCATGGAATAAATCAGATATTAGACCTATTTTAACTATTTATACTAGAGATGAAGATATTGCTTCTAAAATAGGTGCTGTGCCTGTATATGATGGTTTTGATTATGAATTATCATAAATATTAATGAATATTCGTAAATATATAAGTAATAATTCCTTTATGTTTTATTAAATGGAAGGAATTAATAATTTAGGTTCAACATGTGCTATTAATAGTTTAATACAAATGATTTGTAGATGTGATAAATTAAGAAATGTTATTTTAAATGCAAATGTAAATGAAGGAACATTTACACATGAATTAAAAGAAATAATTGATTTAATTCATAATCAAAAACAGTCAATTAATCCCATGAAATTTATAAATAATTTTTATATAACTTTTAAAGGTATTTTTAATAGATTTGAACAAATAGATATTAATGAATTATGGTTTTATATGATAGATAAGATAAATGAAGAAACATGTGTAACTATAAACATTCATCCAAATATGAATCAATATGAATTATCTTTAATGCGACATAATAATAATAAATTAAGTGAAATTTTAAATTTAGTTCAGGGAATATATATAAATGTCATAAGTTGTGAAAATTGCAACCATAAATCACAATCAATAGAACCTTTTATTACTATTGCACTTGATATAGATAATGAGAATAAATCTATTGCTGATTTAATAGTATCAGCAATTACAGATGAATTAAGAGAAAAAGATGAATGGAAATGTGAAAATTGCAAAGAAAATCATAATTATTTAAAAATGAAAAGAATTTTAAAATTACCGCAAATATTAGTGGTTTCTTTAAATCGTTTTAAAGATGTTTATAATAAGAATAATACAGATGTATATGTAAATGAAATTTTAAATTTTAAAATTCAAAATAATGAAGTTATTTATAAATTAAAATCAATTGGTTTACATTATGGTAATTTACAAGGTGGTCATTATATGTCTGTTTGTAATATAAATGATGAAACATTTAATTTATATAATGATGAAATTGTGAAATCAATTAAAAAGGAAGATTTTATTCTAAATAATTTGAAAAACAACACAGCATATTTAATTATATATGAAATAAATAGAACTTAATTTTTATGGATAAATGTTTAAATTTATCTGTTATTCCACAATTCGGAGGAACTTGTTGGTTTAATGCTATTTTAATGATTGCACTTTATAGTCAAAATACTAGAAAAGCAGTATTAAGAGCAGCAAAATATTGGGATAAGTCAAATACATTTTTAATGATACTTAAATCAATCTTAATTAAATATTATAAAGAACCTGAAAATGTTCAAAGTTTTTTCAAAAAAATAAAACCTGAAATAATTCTTTTTAAAATGTTAAAAAAATATAATCAAGATGTTATTATAGATAAATTTAAACACAATTTATTATTTGATTCAAGTAATTTTGCTTGGTTTGAAATATTTATAATTAAGTTTTTTAAATTATTGGAAGTAAACTCTTTAGATATCATTTATATGAATGGTAATTATTATTTAAATTATGATGAAGAAGTTAATTATATATTGGATAATACTGACAATAAAATTAAAGTAATTAATAATCATATATATGAAAATAGTGTTATTAAAAAAAATAGAGTAACTACAAATATTAAAAAAGCTATTAAAAAAGTTCCTGATATTATTATTGTATCTCATGAAGATATAAATGAATTTGTTAAAATTATTTATCAACCTGTTATGACTAATGAAGAAAAGGAATTATTCAATGCTCGCAATTATGACTGTAAAATTAAAGGCGTTAATACATATGATGATATTATTTATGTAAATGGTTATAAATATAAATTAGATGCATGTACATTAAGTAATTATAATACATATAATAGAGGTATTCATGCTATAGCAGGTATTACTTGTAATAATAAACATTATGTATATAATGGATGGCAAGAAGGAACTACGGATCCTGTATTTGCTTATTATGGAAATTCCTTAACTACTACTCCATGTTCATTGATGCGTTTTGATTGGGATTTAAAAAAAGATGTTGAATTTTGTTTGAATTTGAATAAATGTAAATTAGATAGAATTAGACATCAAATTACTAAAGATGATTTATGTTTTTCTTTTGGTAAAAAAATAAATGTTGGTAGACGAATGTTAGTATATGTAAGAGTAAAAAAGGAAGAACTTGTTACAGAAGATCTTGAAAACAAATTAACTGTTCCTAAAGAAATAAATATTTCCAATATATCAAATATTATTAATGAAATGCATGATATTAAAAATATGCATATATTAACAATCAGAAAAAAATTGGCAGATTTTGGAATACATTTAATTGATGGTTATCAATATTCACGAGAAACATTGGAAGCATTATTATCAGATGCTTTAAAACAAAAATATGACGTAAGAAATAAAATAACACAGGATTATAAAAAGAAAAAAATAGAAAAAAAACCAGAGAAAAAACCAGAGAAAAAACCAGAGAAAAAATCAGAAAAAACAAAAGATGAATTAATTAAAAAGATTTTGTATATGTATCCAACATTAAAAAATCTTAAATCAAAAACAAAATCAGAACTTAAAGAAATTCTCAAAGGTAATTATAATTTTAATAAAACAAAACCTAAAGATATAACAAAAGATATACCGAAACATAAAACAAAAGATGAACTAATGTCTTTTTTATTACGCAAACTACCTAAAATGAATAAAACCGAACTCGAGCATTTAATTAAATGTTCTAAAAAAGAACACTCAACGAACTTTTAAAGCAATCATATATAATTTGACTTGAGTAGAAACACAGACAAGTTCTACCAACACTCATTCCTAAACCCAATTGCTTAAAACGAAAATCCTTAATTATGTTTCTATAAGAAGCACCATCTGCATACTTTCTATTTCGCACCAAATTTATGGGGGATGTAATAAGAACTGCTGCACATATGACACTGAGATTGTGAAGGTGATTATCTTTGATTTTTCCAGAGAGATACACATAATTAAACGTGAAATCTCGGATAATCAATGGCACAATACCAATTGACATAGCACGATGACCACCTGATGCAATAATTGACTGATATGCATAAGTATTACTGCAATTCAAAAACCATGACCGATATTTCACCAACTGTAAAGGATTGGTAACCGAACAAAGAAGAGCAGTAACTGCTGCGATAGTAATCTTACAATCAGTGTTATGTGAAAGTGAATCGATATATGAAAAATAGAGTCCAGAGGTAATCAAACGCGTGCCGATGTTATTCAAAGAACCCTTGAAAAGATCCTTATAGGTATTCGCTGATAAGAGAGATTGTCCTTGAATACATGATGCAAAGATAATCTTGTCAATTGGATTAAAGATACAAGCAGATGTAATACCAGCAAATAATCCACAGATGAACTCGTTTGAACTCATGATATAGGTTTATAACCAAAAATCATAATAAAAATTATAAAATCATTTTTTTAATATTTCCACTTGTGACCGCAACAAATGCAGTTGAAATACTGGGTAATTGCCTCGTCACCACTTCGAGTCTGTAATTCATAATAAGTGATCTTATTATTTTTACATTTGCCACATTTAATGGCATCTGTCATTGATACCTGCTTAATTTCATAAGCACCCTTAATTTTCTTTTGATGCTTTTCCATGAGATCTTTCCAAACTTCAGGGAAAACTTCATCAGCACTCATATAAGGTAATTTATGAGGTAAAAATTCACGTTTCTTTAATCTATCTAATAAATTTTCATTTTTAATATAACTAGTTTTATCTAAATTTGCATAATTACTCATAGCAATATTTAAATAGGTTTCAGCAAATAAATCACATGACCAAGAAGTAGGTATCTTAAGAGAATTTGCATAATCAATAGATGCATTAAAAATACCTATTTCAAGATCCTTTGCTTCAATTTCAGATAATTCTAGGTCATTTTGAAACATGGATATTAGTTTTGTTCTAACTTGATGTTTATTATTGATATTAGAATTACTATTCATTATTAATTTTAATGATAATTCTTTTTAAATAAAGAATCATTTTTTTATTTGATTATCTTTCATTAGATTAATCCAAATTTTATTTACTTTAAATTAAAATAAAAAATGATTATTTTATTTAAAGATAATTTTATATTAATATATCAAACCAAATGTCTACACCTATTCTTCCTAAGAACATTAATACTGCTCATTTTAAATACTCTGAAGTAAAAACTCTAACATCAGGTGCTAAATCAGTTTATATTAATTATGCCACAGGAAAACTTCGTATTCAAACACCTGTTATGTATCTTCCTTATGGAGTAAATGAAGGTGGATTTGAAGATAAAAATGCAAAAGTAGATCCCAAGAAAGGGGAGAAAAAAGAGAAGAAATTCGATTTGACTCTATCTTTCAAAGGTCACGAAAGCAATCCTAAAGTTGAAGCGTTTCTATCCAAACTTAAGGAAATCGAAGCAAAGATCATTGATGATGCATTTGAAAACAGAGAACCATGGTTCAAAGATGATTATGATGGTCAAAAGATCATTGTAACTAAGATGTTTTCTCCAATCATCAAAATCGACAAGGATAAGAATACAGGTAAACCTGTTGGAAAATATCCACCCACTATTCGTTTCAAACTACCTTATGACAATGAAAATGACAGATTCAATTTCAGTAGTTATAATATGAATGGTGAATTGATCGATCTTTATGATGTTCTTGCCAAACTCAAAGGTGGTAAAGCACAATTGATTGTAGAATTGAATAGTATCTGGTTTGCTGGTGGTAAATTTGGTTGCACATGGAAAGTTATCACTGGTAAGTTCCAACGTTCAATTAGTAATGATGTTACATTCCTTGATGATAGTGACACTGAGAAGGTTGAAAAGGATGATGAAGATGAGGAAGAAGAAGAAACTCTTGAAACTGAAGTAGTAGATGACACAGTTGTTGAAAATAGTGATAATGAGAATTATGTTGAAGATGGTAAGGGTGAGGAAACACAAGAACCTCAACAAGTTCCTGTTGTCGAAAAAAAGAAAGGTGAACGTAAACCTAGAAAATAAATAAAAGTAAACCTGTTATTATACTCATAATTAATCTAGCAAAAAATGTTGGTTCTTTTTTTTCATTAATAATTTCAAAAATTTCGAAATTGTTAATCATTGATGACATTATTACATTTAGGACTTTATATGCTGTCATACTAGATAAAATTAAAAAAGATAATAAACCTATTAAGGCAGTTCGTAATTTTAATGTATAATAAAAATCTTTTTTTTTTAATTCATTATCTTGAAGTTCTTTCATATTTCTAACTTTCTATGATATTAATTAAATATACTAATTCTCTTGAATGATAATTATTTATTATTATTGGACTTTCTATATCAGATAACCAATCAGGCAAACTATTATAAAAATCATTACTATATACACCTATTGATTTCATAAAATTACAACATAATAGAAAGTTAGCATTTCCATTTTCAAATAATCTGATTATTTCTTTAGCAAAATAATAATAAATTTGATTATTACTAGTATCTTCATTATTTATAATCATCAAATCCATAAAAAAATTATATATTTGATTATGATTATTTCTACTTGAAATAACATGAAATAGTCTAATTATATTTCTGATTTGTTTATGTGTCAATGCAATAAACCATTGAGTATTTGTATAAAACCCTATTTTTTCAATTGCAATTGAAACATCAGTAAATGCTTGTAATAATGTTTTCCATTGATTATTATATTCTTTTTGTAATTTAAAATAATCAATAAATTTATCTAAATTAGACATTACTTCATAATTTATTTGTTTTTTTGTATATGGATTCCAATTACCATTATTTCTTATGAAATATTTAAATTCTAATGCTCTGAAACAATAATAATTATTATCTTCAACAAATATAAATTTTTCTGTTAATGGTATTTCTTCCAAAAGATCAAATGTAAAAGGATCACTTTCATTTATATATTTTATTGTATGATCATATCTATGTTTTTTTATAACAGTAAAATTTAAAAATCTTTTTATTATTAATAATTGTTTATTATTAATTTTTTTTTCAATTTTATATGTATTTAAATTTAATTTAAAAATTATATCAATTAATGTATCATAATTACAATAATTAGTTAAATAATAATATTTACTTCTTAATGTCCATTGTTTTATAAACAAAGTTTTCAGTATTTTTTTAAAAATTAATTCTTTTACATATATATCAGGTGTATCATATATATATTTAAAAATTTCATATATATCATAAGTGTTTTTTATTTGTCTTATTCCAATTGCTTTATTTATAATTTCATAAATAATATTTCTATTATTGATATGAATACTGCAATATTTGTTATATTTGGTTTTAAAAAAACAATTTTTACAATCATTTACATTTCTAAATATGCAAAAATTATTCATTATTTAATGAATTTTTAAATACCTATAAATATATATCATAAATAACTTTATATTTCTTCTGGTATTAATATTCCTGCATTTACATAACTATAATAATTATAAATCTTGCCATTCATAATTACATATTTAATTCCATTTTTAATTAATACCTTACCTTTATTTTTCTTTAATATTTGTGTTGCTTTATGTTTCATAATTCTATGATCATCTTTAATATCATATGTATATGATAAATCTTTATTATTTACACCTAATGCCCAATTATAACATTTATATCCATTTTTTAAAGGTTTATTTTGATGTGAATTTATTATACAATCAAATGAACTTGCTTTTAACATTTGAAGAAATTGATTTACTAAATTCATCTTTTTTGTTGCCATCATTGCAATATGTTCATCTGTAGAAATACCTTTATCTAATGATTCTAATGTAAAATTTTTACTTAATTGTTTTTTAGTAATTTTCATTATATATCTATAAACAGTAACATTTCTATCATTTAATGGTAATTTTTCATGAGAACATGAACGAATAGCACGTCCTATAACTTGATCAGTTCTAATATTATTCCAATAAGGTTCTGCTATTAAAACTCTTCTTACATTTTTAAGAGATAAACCTTCAGCACCACTTGCTGTAATACAAAAAACCTTAACTAATTTTCCATATAATTGATTTCTATCTCTTGGTAATGCTTCAACAATTTTAGGTGGTAAATTTTCAAAATCACCATTAAAAAGATTCATTAAATATCTAGTTTTTTCTTTATCAGAACTAAAAATAATATATCGTTTATTATCATACATTCGATTGAAAACGTTTGGATTTGTCAAATAATATTGTCCATCTATTTTTTTAAAATCAACCTCAATAAAACCATTTTTATTTAAAAATTCACTGAATAATCCTAATCCTTCAACTGTTCTGAATTGTGAATAAACTAAAACTGATCCTGGAGACTCTTTTATATCTATATACATTTGTGCAAATTTAGGACTTAATTGTTTTTTTACCTTATCAAATGTTAAATAATTACCATCTTTTAGTTCATTTATGGCATCATTTAATTTGACTTGATATAAATCTACTGTTGTATTTTCTTTTATTCCTAATCGTTTTTCTCTCATTTCTTTTTCATCATCATCTTCATCTATTTCTTTTTTCAATTCTTTTTTAATATCATTAGGATAAACTCTATCAATATTTTCAGGAAAACTAAAATTACATACCATACGACTAAAAGCACGATAAACTGAAGTTTTATTATCCAACACATTTCCTTTTTTCATTTCCATTTTTCTTTCAATATCACGTGCTTCTGCATATTTTTTAAATTGATTATCAGTCATATCTAATATTTGTAATACATCATCATTTCTTTTTGGAAATAAATCACTTCCACTTATACTATAATAACTTACTGTACCTAATATACGTCTCATGAATAAATCTTGATTTTTAATTTTAGGATCTTCATCATCTGTCATATCTAAGAAATAATTGTTAAATTCATCAATTGAAGATGGTAATGCACTTAATTGATGTTTATTTGGTGATTTATTATCTAATTCAAGAACAGTTATTATATCAGATAAAATTTGATTTTCATCTCTTGTCCATTTTTGTTTTTGTATCATTATTGAATCACTTTCTGTTTTTTTATAATTTTTAGGTAATAATGATAACAATAAATTATTTTTTTCATGATCAATATAATATTCATCAATCAATGACATTAAATCAGATGTTATTAATCGTTTTTTAATTTCATCTTCAGTCATATTTTTTAATGGAAATTCATATACAGTCATTGTTCCTCTTATTAGATTTATAATGGTTGCAATTTCATAAGGGTTATTAATTATAGGGGTTCCTGATAATAAAATTAGTTTACAATCTTGGGCATCCATTAATTTTCTGAAAACTTCTCTTGCTAATTTACTTCCATTAACTATTCTTGATGCAAAATTATGAACTTCGTCTATTATTACAAATGAATTATTAAATCTATTTGTGGTTTTTCCACCCAATTTACTCTCAATTAATTTTTGATTTAAACCATTATAACTTATGAATGTATATCTATTTCTAATTATATGTGATATCATTGCATCAATTAAAGGTTTGTCTGTATCATTTGCAACTGTTTTTATTACTATTGCATTTGGTATATCGTCATCATATAAAGGAATCCATACTAAACCATCTTTTTTAATTGCATCTTTTGCATTTATTGCATATTTTTTCAATAATAAATCAGTTACAGTAGCATCAGATTTATTTACTTGGACTAATTTCCAATCCTTTTTAAGATTGAGTCCAATTGAACTTATTTTTAAAATTTCCATTTCATAATTAACTGCTAAAGAAGCAGGAGATAAAACAAACATCTTCTTTTTATTTATATATCCCTCTGCAGCAGCAATAGATGCACCTGATTTACCTGAACCTAATTCGTGATATAAAAGAGCACCTCTATAAGGACTATCATATTGAACATAATCTTTAATTAATCTTTGTTGAGGATATAAATTTACTGAATTTGTTGAAACATCACAAATATTACCATCACAAACACATGATAATTTAGAAGTTGGTTGATAATTTTCTGGTCTAAAATTTTTAAAAACATTTTCACCATAACCAATTCTATTAGGAAGAACCCAATTCATATTAGATATACTTTCAGAATCAATTGATTGATCAGATAAACTACTTATATCAGTTGAAGAACTTATTGATGAAGATTTTCTCGATTTTTGTTCTATCATATCAATAACAATTCTATGTAAATCACTTCCTTCATTAAAGAAATCTGTTGCTATTTTTCCAGTGTTAGTTATTTTATTTCTATCAATTATTTCTATTTCTAATTCATAATCAATTTCATCTTTTAATATATCAGAAACTGAAAAAGTTTTATTTGATTTTTCTTCTGCTGGATTAGCATTTCTATATTTATTTACTTCTGTAAAATCGTATCTAAATAAACCATTTTTTGAAATAAATGAATATCTTGTTTTATAACGATATGATTTATTTGATTTTGATAATGATGCCAATAACTTTTTTATTAATGCTTCATCAGTTACTTGTTTTTCTTCTTTCATATTAATTCTTAAATTTAATTCTTTGATGTCTATTGGTTTTATGCCTTTTATTGTTTGTTTTACTAAAAATTCTTTAATCATCTGAGGAGTTATTTTATTTTTACTAGCATATTCCTCCATATTTGAATCATCAATTGTTATACGATAATTAATTTTATTATTTGTAAAACCAATGTCTAATGATTTACTTTTTATTTCACGTAATTGTTTTTTTTGATTAAATAAATTTAAAATTTTATTAAAAGTTTTTTCAGATATTTTATCTGTATATCTTAATTCCAATTCATATTCATCATTTGATTTAAATTTTTTTACAAATTCTTCTATTTTAGATGTAGTTGTATTCATTCTATCTATAATAATATAATTTTTTGTTATTCTATTATGAAAAAATAATTGCAGTTGAATTATTATGACTTTTTAATTTCATATAATGACTCGAATATAAATATTTTGATGTATAAAATGGAACTTCTCCCATTCTTAATGGCAATAATGAAACATCAGTATTCATATATTTATCATAAATACTAACAATAGGAGTTATCATTGTTATTATACCCAAATAAATAATTAAATATGATTTCAGTTTCATTATTAATAATAATAATAGAATCTTTATATATTTATGTTAATGATCTGTTTTTTAATTCATTCCATTTATATCTATAATAACTTACACTTCCTTTAGGTGGCAATCTAGGATAATATAAATAGTAAGTAATTAATGCCATTGCTATTAAAACACCACCTATTATCATCTATTTTATTATTATTAAATAGTAATTCTTTATATATATATATATGAATATTTAATTAACCTGTTTCCATTTTGCTCGTTCTTGTGTTAAATCTCGTTTGCGCATATAAACTATAAATTTTAATGCCTCTTCTCTATTTTCTTCTGTAAAAAAAGCATTCATTGCTTGGGTATATGTGGGATTTGATTTTGCAAATGTTAAATCTCTCATTTGGGTTTTATAAATATCTGATATAAACATAGGTTGTTCTTTTAACCATGCATTATATAAATTTCTATATCCATCCATGTTCTTTTCAACAACTTCTGTTTTATCATTGTCATATGTAACAGTAAAAGATTCTGGTGTAAATACTATATTTACAATTTCGTTTTCTAAATATTCCATTTTTCTAATAGATGATTTATAAAATAATTATAGCGGAATTTACATAAATGTGGAAGGTGTGGGGTTCGAACCCACGCGTACTTACGTACAAATGATCTTAAGTCATTCCCCTTAGACCGCTCGGGCAACCTTCCGCTATAATTTGAAAAAATAAACAATAAGTTTTTTATACTAAACACTTGTTATTTATTAATAATAAATAATCCTTATATAGTTTTTATTATTAATAAAAGCTTTATATAAATATTATAATATTAATAAAGATAATAGATAATTATAAAATATGTCTATTTATGTAGGGAATTTTCCAAATGAACAAATTACTGATAACAGATTAAATTTTAATTCTTATATAAATTCGAATGTTATGTTTCTTAATACTAATTTTGATAGTCACCCTAATGCTATGATTAATTTTAAAAATGATTATTATTTTGGGTTATCAAATTCAAGTATAAATATAAATAAAAATTTGACAAATCTTTTTAATATTAATGCTACAAGAACTACTTTAAATACAGATATTAATATCAAAACCCTTTTTAATACATTGAATGTAACTACAACTATAAATTCAAATTTTATTATTAATTTAAGTAATACCAGTAATTCATTTATTGTTAATAATAATAGAAATTCTAATTTACTTAATATTAATTCAAATAGTATTCAATTAAATATTAATAATAGTAATAAAATTACAGTTACCAATAGTAACATAAGATTTAATGAAAATTTAATTTTTAATTCAAATAACAGTATTTCTGTTAATTTCATTAGATCAACTGCAAATGATCTTCCCGTTATTATTGATAATGTTCGTTATAATACACTTGATATTTTAGATAATGTTGCCAAAAGTTCTTTTACAATTAATAATGATATCGTTTATAATAAACCTTCATTACTAATAAATCGTTTATTTGTTAACAGTAATATAGTTGAAATTTATAATTCTAATTTATCATCATCTAATAAAACCAAGGTTTTTTCCATAAATTCAAATGGTTTCATAAATATCGGTTCATCAAATATTAATAATCCTATTGATATTCAATTTTCAAATACATCAAATATCCCCATTATTTTTAATTATTTATCATCAAATGATAATTTTACAATAAATAATCGTGGTTATATTGGTATAGGAACAATAAATCCAAATAATTTTATTGATTTAGTTATCAAAGATGACACACGAAATGTTATAAATCCACCTATTTTAAATTTTGAATTTAATTATAACAGTAATTTAAATTATAGAACAAATAATTTAATTACTCTTCAATATATTGCTACAAGCAATTTATTGCCTATTTATAATGATATTGATGCAATTATTGATTATGTTCCTAACATAAAAAATAACTTTTTTTTAAATTTTACATCTCAAATTAATATAACACCTTCTTCTATTAATCCACCTTTACCAGAAATCAGAAGAATTTCTGTGGTTAATACATTAAATAATGATTATATTATTAATTATGGTATAAGTAATATTGTTTCATATGCATCTAGCAAATATAATGATTTTGAAGATTTACGTATCAATAATGTTTTATATAGAATTGAATTTTTTTTAAGATATCCTAGATTTTTAACAGTAGATTTAAATGAAATCGGTAATTCTGCGAATCGTATAAATCCTATTGCATCTTTTATAAACGCCAATACTTATCAAATTGAATTTACTAATTATGTAAAAAAACCTTTTACATTTTCTCCATATAATCTTGATAATTTCTTATTAAAAGAAGAAATAATAACCATCTATAATGGATCTCTTTATAATGATCAAATAAGTATTAGATTAAAAGAACGTTTATATATTGAAAAAAATATATATGAACTCAATAATTTTGTTGATTCAATCACTTATGTTTATCAACCTCCATCTGATATAATTTATATTTCTTCAAATCAAAATTTTACTGCATCTTTATCAAGTGATGGGCGTTTAAATTTGGGAGATTTAGCACCATCCAAAGAATATCAATTATATGTAAATAAAAAATCAAGAATTAATAATTTGGAATGTTTGAATATTTCTAGCATTCCAGAAAGAAAAAATATTAATTTTAGTTATTGTAATATATCTAATATAAATAAAAGTTTTGCAAATTCAAATATTATCAATCATTTAAATGCACAAAATGCTTTTATTAATAATTTAAATATTTCAAATTTAACAATCCCTTTTGTTAATATTCCTACTATAAATACCTCAAATATCAGTTTTAATTTTTTGACAACATCAAATTTATTGATAACATCAAATATTTTTAATTCACGTTTGCGAATGATTATTGGTTCAGGTGATTATAATTCAAATATTACATCAAATTATATTTTGAATATAAATCAAAATTCTAATAATAATAGTGGTTTAGGTATTTTGAGTTTTCATAGTAATACTAATCCATCAATTAATATAATAGGATACAGTAATAATAATTTTCCATTCATTAATTTGGCAAACTTGAATGCATTATATTCAATTAACATGAATAATAATAATTTAAATTTTACTAATAATAACAATAATTTTATTTATAAACATAATAATATTAATAATTTATTAATTTTTGGTAATTCTAATAATGTTATTTTTGATTTAAAACCTGTAAGTTTACCTACTAACTCTACTAATAAAATTTCATTTGGATATCCATATCGTTTTTTGACTCAAAATTCAATTTATAATATCAATAATTGGGATAATATTTTTAACGATAATTCATTAAATTCACATGCAATGTTTAATGTTTATGGTAATGTTAATTTATCTTCTATAAATAACACTCCTTTTATTTCATGTATTGCAAATGATCAACCATCACCTAATGAAGTCATTAATGTTTGTATTGGTAGCAATAATACTCGCTCTGGATATTTATTAAATGTTGAAGGAAATGCTTATTTTTCAAGTAATATATTTGTTCAAAGTAATGTTTTCGCATTTGGTACTATTGGTAATGTTTCTGATATCAGAATTAAAGATAATTTAAATATTATTGAAAACCCAATTCATAAAATAAATAGAATTAATGGTTATACATATACACGTAAAGATACTGGTAAAATTGAAAGTGGTTTAGTTGCACAAGAAGTTTTGAAAGTTATGCCTGAAGTTGTGAATTTAAATAATGATTATTATAATATTTCTTATGGTAATCTTAGTGGTTTATTAGTGGAAGGTATTAAGGAATTAAATATGCGACTCAAAAATATTGAAGATTTATTGAAATACTCTAATTTTAGTAATAACCCATAAATCATTACATAATTCCTTATCAGTGATATATTCATATGGTAAATAAAAATAACCATTATCACCCCAATAAGAACCCCATGAATTTCTTAAAATAAATTCTCTTGTATTATCATTATAACCACATAAAACTATGGCATGACCACCTATGAATTTATCATTATTATTAGGAAGTCCTATTTTTCCTGTTCTTGCTGATGAAAAATTCATAAAATTACTATAAATAGCAATTGATAATGCTATTGGTTCATTTTTATTTAACCAATATTTAATAATTGGTATTTCATTTGGAATATTTATTCCATCTATTAAATAATTATTTTTTGCTTTTTCATATGCCTCTTTTGAAGGTTCCTTAAATAAATTTTCCATTGTATATTTCCAATATTTTTCTTCACATATTCCATAAGTTTTTAAACAATAAATACCATCTTTAATATATGCACCACTATCAGTATCTGTTTGATTTATAAGTAATCTTTCATTATAATATAAAAATAGTTTAGAACCAATAAAATTTGTTGTGTCATATTCATATATTGAACATAAAGCAATTGCTGTACAACTTCCTATTTTACCTTGATCATATACATTCGGAAATTTTGATTTTAAATTAACTATTTTATTTTCATTTGTTTCTTCTAATAATTCTTTTGATAACTCATTATTATTGTCATTATTATTGTCATTAATATTAAAATTAATAAATGATCTCATCATAAATATATATGGTGTTGATGAATATTCATTTGATAATATATATAAAAATGGTATTTCATAATATTTATTTAATAGTTGAATTATAAAAACTTGTTTTGAAATATTGAAACCGCAAATTATAATTGTGATACCACCTTGATGTTTATCTGAACTATCCGGAATATTTATTGTTGAATTGGTAATTTCAAAATTATCATAAATTTTTATAGATATTATAATTGGTTCATTATTAATAAGAGACGAACATAATGTATTTAAATTTTTTTTTAATTTCATCATTTCAAATTTATATCTCATTTCATTTGCCTTTTCATAAATTTCTTTTGGTGGTTCATAATTTATTTTATTAGCATCATATTTATAATCATCTAAACTACAAAAACCATATTTCAATAAATTTTTTATTGAACTATTTAAATTATAACTATCTGTATTTAGTCTTTCATTATAATAAATAAACATTCTTGAACATTTATAATTAGGTATATCATATTCAATTAAACTTGCTATACAATTAGCAGTACTTCCTAATAATTCATATCTATTTAAAGGTGTTAATTTTTTTCGTAAATCAATAAATATTATATTATTTTTAAATGAAATATTAAAATCGTTTTTTTCTAATAAATAGTCTAGATTATCATCTGAATCTAAACTTACATCAAAAAAAGTCATAAATATCTATTATATTTATAAGATGGAAAAATTAAAGGAATGTCCACCTGATAAAATTTTAAATCCTAAAACAAATAGATGTGTATCTAAAACAGGAATTATTGGAAAGAAATTATTAAATAATAAAAATAATAATAAAAATCCAAATTGTCCATCTGATAAAATTTTAAATCCTAAAACAAATAGATGTGTATCTAAAACAGGAATTATTGGAAAGAAATTATTGAATGATAAAAATAATAAAAAACCAAAATTAAGTGATTTATTAGGAAATACATTTATTCATTATCCATTGGATCATAGTTTTGATAAAGACGCTATTAAAAATTTTTTGAATGAATGCGATCCTTCTGTAAAAGATATTGCTAAAAAAATTATTGATAATACTGATCATATATCATTTGAACAATTATTAATAAGAATAAATAAAATTATTAAAGAATTAATTATAAAAATAAATGATAACAATAATTTATATATTTACATTAGTAATGATTTAAAAAAATATAAATATAAATCAAATTATTGGTTATATACATATATATCGAATTATATTAAATATTTATTTAATATTGAAAATAAAAAAATAAATTTAATATTAACAGAAGATTTGAATACAATAAATGAAAATAATGCCAATATTATTTTAATAGATGATTGTGTTTATTCTGGATTACAAATGAGCACTACTATTAAAAATATTGAATATAAAACGAAAAAACAAATAAATTTTTATATTATTGTTCCATACATATCTGATAAAGGAAAAAATAAAATCAAAAAAATGTTTAATGATAATGTATATTTAATGCAAAATAAATGTATATTAACTTTTTTCAAAAATACTTATATGATTAAATCAATCAATTCTATTTTAACTCAACAAGAATTATATAAAATTCAAATATTTTATGTTAATTTATTTACATTTAGTAATAAATATCTTATTTATTTTGATCATAAAGTAGCAGATATAATTTCTACTATAACTGCGTTTTATATGGGTATTGTTCCTTGTAATGAAAATTTTAATTTACATAATTATTATAGTCAAGAAAAACATGAAGCAAAAATTCAAATACCTGATAAATATCTAAAAAAATTTAAAATTATTCCCATAATTAAAAATTGTAGTCATTATATAAATAATATTGATTTATTAAGTCCGAAATGTCCATCACCTCCTTATAAAAAAGGGTTTTATAAATTTATAAAAATAATTAAAAAAAATAAAAAAAAAGCATTGTCAATATAATTATTATTTTTGTTTATTTATTTATAGTAAAATGAATAAAATGAATACAATAATAAAAGAATGTCCTGATGATAAAATCTTAAATCCTGATACAAATAGATGTGTATCTAAATTTGGTGCTGTTGGTAAAAAAATATTATCGCAACTTCAAAATGTAAAAAATACAAAAAAGGTTGATGAAATTAATATAAAAGAGTGTCCTCCTGACAAAATTTTAAATCCAGAAACATATAGATGTGTATCTAAAACTGGTGCTATTGGTAAAAAAATATTACTTGAATCAAAATTATTGTTATTAAAAAAATCAAAGAAAGAAGTTAAAAAACCTAAAAAAGAAGTTAAAAAACCTAAAAAAGAAGTTAAAGAACCCAAAAAAGAAGTTAAAGAACCCAAAAAAGTAGTTAAAGAACCCAAAAAAGAAGTTAAGGAACCCAAAAAAGAAGTTAAGGAACCTAAAAAAGAAGTTAAAGAACCCAAAAAAGAAGTTAAGGAACCTAAAAAAGAAGTTAAGGAACCTAAAAAAGAAGTTAAGGAACCTAAAAAAGAAGTTAAGGAACCCAAGAAAGAAGTTAAAGAACCTAAAAAAGATTTATTAGAAACATATAAAGCAAATTGTGAAAGTAAATTTGGTAAAGCAAATAATAATGATATTGAATTTTTAAATAAAAGTTTACATTTTTGTATGAAAGAAAAACATGAATTCTTAAAAGATAATTTTAAAAATTTTATAGAAAAATCTGATAAATCTATACGTAAATATTTAGAAATAATTTTAAATGAAACAATATATGTGTCATTAGATACATTTCTTGAAAAATTAACTTTTAATATTTATAGTTTTATTAATAATTATGTTATAAAAAATGATGACAAAAACAGAATAATTTGCTTATGTACATTAAATTTAAATAATAAAAACAGATGGATTTTTAATTATGTCATATATATGATTAAATTCATAACAAATGATATTATTAAAGTTCAAACATCTAACTCAGAATATAGTATTTTAGATAAACTTAAGAAAAAAGATATTCTTATGTTCATAGATGATTGTTATTATAATGAATTTAATTTTACATTAACATTGACTGCTAAATATTGGAAACAACTAATTAATTGTAATGATATTATTTTTTATTTTATGGTTCCTTATATGTCTACTGATGCAATGGCATCTATTAAATATATTTATGATTTTCGTGTAAAACCTAATGCTGGTTCTATTGTTTTTAATGAAAATATTACAATTATTAATGAAATAAATACATATATTGATATGGCAGGTATTAAATTATTAAATTTATATTATAGTCACAGAAATAGTTTTACTTTTGGTAATAAATATATGATATATTTTCAACATAATATTGAAGATGAAAAACATGTTATTAAACCTGTTTATTTGGGTATTATTGCAAACGCAAAAAATGGAAAATTAATAAAAGATTCAGATTACTTTAATCTTTCAACAAATAGAAAAAAAATTGTATTTGATATTTTAGATAAAATTACAATTATTAATAATTGCAATACTGTTGATTATAGTGGTTCAATTAAAAGTGATTGTGAATTTAAATTATATCAAAAAATAAATGATCTTGATCTTTATAAAAATAAATCTGATGAAAAATCTTATTTTTTAAATGAAAATATTGATGAAAAAACTAAAGATAAAGAACTAGAGAAAATTTATCAAGAAAATAAAATATTGGTCGAAAGCACTTTTGGAAAACCAGATAAAAAACTTTTTGACAGTTTGAAACAACAAACATTTAATTTATTTCCGTTAGATCATAGTTTAGATGAAAATGCTATTAAAAAATTTATAAGTAAATCTAATAATGATATGAAAGAAATTGCTAAAAAAATTTTTGCAAATACTAAACATATATCATTTGAAAATTTTATTGTAATAATCAATAAAATAATTTATGAATTATTAGTTATGTATATCAAGAAAAAATATCTTTTAGCAAATAGACCTATACATATATATTTAAATAGTTCAAAACGATTAAGTGTAATAGAACAGAAATCAAATTATTGGTTATATAAATATGTAAAACAATTTATAATGTTTTTAACAAATAATCAAGTAAAAACACAAATTATTAATTCATTTGATGATATAACTGTATATAATTCAGATACTGTTATTTTAATAGATGATTGTATCTATTCCGGAGAACAAATGGGAAATACTATTTCAAATATTATAAATAAAAATTTTAAAGGTTTATTTATTTTTTTAATTGTACCATTTATTTCTAAAATTGGAAATATGAGAATTCATCGCAATTTTAAGGAAAATATGTTTTTGAAAAAATCAGGATTAATTATTTCCAAATATACAAAAAATCCATTATTATTAAAAAATGTGTTATCTCATTATGAATTATTAACATTTTTTAAATATTATGGTAAATATTATACTAATGATTTAGATTATATTAAAGGTTTATCATTAATTTATTTTGATCATAAGTTAGCAGATATTGTTTCAACATTAACCCCTTTTTATGTAGGAGTTGTTCCTTCACAAAAAAATTATGATATCATAAGTAAATATATTTCATTCTCTAATACTGATGTTAATAGTGAAGATGATATGAAAATAAATCCAAATGATAGAATTGATGTAATACCTATAATTAAAAATTGTGATCATTATACTGATAAAATAGATTTGATGAGACCAACATGTCCAGCACCTCCTTATAAAAAATCTTTTAAGAAATTTATTGAAAATATTAAAAAAATCAAAAAATATAATTCATTGACATTAAATAAGAATGTTAATAAAAATAAGAAAAATAAAACAAATTCTATATAATAATTTTTATTTTTATTAATTTATATATAGTAATAATGGTTGTCAAAAAAGAATGTCCTCCTGATAAAATTTTAAATCCTCAAACAGATAGATGTGTCTCTAAAACAGGTGCTATAGGTAAAAAAATATTATTAGAATTATTGAATAAAAATAAGAATAAACCTAAATCTAAAAAAGAAATAAAAGGAAATGAATGTCCTGATGATAAAATTTTAAATCCTCAAACACATAAATGTGTTTCTAAAACAGGTGCTATAGGTAAAAAAATATTATTAGAATTATTGAATAAAAATAAGAATAAACCTAAATCAAAAAAAGAAATAAAAGGAAATGAATGTCCTGATGATAAAATTTTAAATCCTCAAACAAATAGATGTGTTTCTAAAACAGGTGCTATCGGTAAAAAAATTTTATTAGAATTATTAAATGAAAATAAAAATAAACCTAAAAAAGAAACTCCTGTAAGTAAATCTAAAAATGATTATATTATATATGATGACGATTTAGTTTTTAAAAAATTAAATAATGAAGTACAGATATTATATGGAATTCCACATGTAACTGGTATAAATGAAATTAATCAACAAGTTAAAGATTGTTTTGATATGAATAGTGTTGAATTTATATCTAAAAATTTAGATAAATTCATCAAAAGTTCAAATGAAAGAATACGATATATTTTGAAAAAAATATTTGATGATACTATTGCTATTTCATTATCTCAATTTTTAAAACGATTAATAATGATTATATATCAATTTATTTGTGATTTCAAAAATTCAAAAATATTTTTATATGCTGGTAATATTAATGATAATAATAAATGGATTATCAGATATGTTAATTGTATGTTTAAATGTATAACAAATGGTAAATTTAAAGTTAATGTTATAAATAAACAAGAAGATTTAGTAAATATAAATATTAATGATACAGTTATAATTGTTGATGATTGTTATTATACAGGTAATGAATTAAATAAAATTATTGAAAATGATTTCAAATTTAATATAAAAACTAAACAATTTAATCTATTTTTAATGGTTCCTTTTATGTCAAATATTGCAATCAATAATATTAAAAGTATTTTTTATCACATTTTCAGTTATTCCAAACTTATATTTGCTAAACATACATTTAATAAATTATATAAATTAGGTGATTTATATCAAACAAGAGATCTTAGATATTTAGATTATTATTATGGTCTAGATGTATTTAAGATGAAATTTGATGATAAATACCCAATATTTTTTCAACATAATATTGCAAGTGATAAATCCGTAATAACTCCCATATATTCGGGTATAGTTGGTAATTCCTCTAATGCAAAAATATTAATAAAATATAAATTTTATGATTTATTTGAATCAGATAAAGAAAAAATTTATAAAAAATTGGAAGTTGTTCCTATTGTTAAAGGTTGTACTAAATATAAATTTATTCATAATATTCAAGGTAAATGTGAAACCATTTTATATTCTAAAATTTCAAAAATGGCATTATTTCATAAAGAACAAAAGGATCAAAAGGAACTAAAAGAACAAAAAGAATATAGATTAAAAACTTTTGATGTAAATAAAAATAATGATTTTGTTAAAGCAAATAAAAAAATAATTGAAAGGGTTTTTGGCAAACCTTATAAATTTAAATTGAGTAATTTATTAAAAAATAATTTTGTTGCTTATCCTTTAGATCATAGTCTTAATAAATATGCTATTAATAAATTTTTGAGAGCATGTGATTCAGAAGTTCGTGATATATGTTATAAACTTATTGTTAATACAGAACATATATCTTTTGAATTATTTTTAAATAAAATTAATGAATGTATTTATGAATTATTAGTATATTATATAAATCAAAATCCTAAGATTGGTAAATATACAAGACCGTTAATTATATATAATTCTAATTATAAATTATTTGGTAAATCCAATTATTGGATTTATACATATGTTTTTCAATTTATTAAATATATTACAAATGATAATGTTAGAGTAGAATTATGGAATGGTTTTGATGATAATGGTCTTGTAAAAAACGATTTTATTGTAATGATTGATGATTGTATTTATTCAGGTAGTCAAATGGGTGGTGATATTATGTCATTATATAACCCAAAAAAAATTAAAATTAATTTATATTTATTGGTTCCATTTATTAGTGAAGTTGGAGAAAAACGTGTAATAAATGATTTTAAACATAATTCATATTTATATGAATCAAGATCAAAATTGATTTTTCCAAAAAAATTTCATAAACCAAAAATAATAGATAATGTTTTAACAGAAAAAGAATATATTATTTTTAATGATTATTATAAAGCATTTATTTATTTAAAAGGAAAATCTCTTATTTATTTTGATCATAAATTGGCAGATATTGTTTCAACAATAACCCCTTTTTATTTAGGAATAGTTCCTTCAAAACAAAATTTAGAGATTTTAAAACATAATTTTAATATAATAACTGATATAAATCAAGCACAAAATGTTACCAAAACAGATGAGATTTATGAATATTTAAATATTATACCTATTATAAACAATTGTAATCATTATACAACTAAATTAAATTTAATGTCTCCTGGTTGTCCAGCAACACCATATAAAACTACATTTAAAGATTTTATGAAACAATTGATTAAACAAAAAAAACATAAATCATTAGATAATAATAATGAAAAAAAAAAGAAATTTATTAAAAATTCTTATTAACATTCATATCCAAACATTTCCTCTATGAAATCATAATTGTGATTTAATAGATATTTATTTATTCTTTTAGGATGCATAACTTCCTTAATTATTTCTTCTGCTAATGGTTCAAAATTAATTTTAATTTTTTCATAATCTAATTTAAATATATTTGGATTATTTGATAATTGACACCAATATAAATATGAAAATTTATTTTTATTTATTGATAAATAGTCAGTTATAATTGGATTTTTATTTCTACATAAATTACATAAATCTACTTTATCCAAATTTTTTAATATGAAATCAACAATGATATCATTTGAATTATTTGAAATTACATACCAATTTATATATGAACTATTTTTAATTAAATATTTGGCAACTTCATCATTATTAACACTACATAAATTAGACCAAACAATTTTATTTTTATTTTCTTTCAATAAATTAAATATTTTTGGATTTTTATTTTTTGATAAATGATACCAATTAATCTTATCTTTATTTTCAATTAATAAATTTGCTATTTTATCATTATCATTTAATGATAATTCTGACCAATCAATTTTATTCTGATTTTTTAGTAAATGTTCAACTGCAATATCTGTATTATTACTACTCAAATAATACCATGTAAATGGAAATATATTTTCAGGATGTTCAAATAAAAATTCCAACATTTTTGGATTTTCATTATATGCTATATTTTGCCAACAAACTTTATCTAAATTTTCTTTCATTATTGATATTACTGCTTCATTTGGATTTAATGATAAATAATACCAACTTATTTTATCTTGATTTATTTTTAATAATTTTACTTGATGTGGGTTTGCAGATAAACCACACCATGATATATTATTAAAATTTTTCAATAAAAATTGTTCATCTTTTGCTATTTTTGAATACATACTCCATATTATTTTTTCAGGATGTTTTTGTAAATAATTTTCTGCTAATGGATTATCTGATAATTCACCAAAATCTAATTTATCTTCATCAACCCAATCACATAATTTATAAAAAACCATTATTTTAAAATTAAATTAACCAAAATAATGAAATTAATTAAAATCATTTTTTATATTAAAGATGAAAGATTGTCCAATTGGTAAAATTTATAATCCTCATACAAAAAGATGTATATTAATGAATGGTTCAACAGCAAAAAAATTAGAAAAATTAAAAATGATTATTGATAAAAAAAATGAAAATATCAAAGAAAATATGGTAATTAAAGAATGTCCTAAAAATAAAATTTATAATCCCAAAACAAAAAGATGTGTTTTACAAAATGGTATTATAGGAAAACAACTTTTAACTGAAAAAATAATTAAAAATACTAAAAGAGTTAATGGTCATGAATATCTTAAATGGGAAAATAATAGTTGTTATATGGACAGTTTATTTATTGCCTTGTTTTATAAAAGATCTAAATTTATTGAAGAGATTTTATTGAAAGCAAAAGTTAATGATTATGGTAATTATGAATTAAAAAAAATTGGTGAAAATATTAAATTGCAATTGATATCTATTTATAAAAAAATAAGTGGTATTAATAAAAATGATGTTAAAAGTTGTTCAATGCTTAGAATTTTACTTGATAGATATTATAGTATTCTTAAAAGAATCAATCCTAAAATAAAAATTATAAGTTTATATGATAATTGGACTACTACTCAATTAGATGTATTTGAATTTCTTGAATATTTAACTGTAATTTTTAACATTAAAAATACTACTAAAATAATTGATGCAGGTAATCAACCTATATATACCAACTTTGTTAATATGATTCCTATTGATTTTCTTATGACTAACCAACTTTATATTGGTGATTATTATCCTTCTTATGAAACTAGTTATAACCTTGATAGAAATAATCCTTATATAGATAGCAAAGGCATCAAACATTATTCATATACAAAAAAAACAGAAATTAAAAAAGCACCGTTTTTAATGATTCGTATATCAAGAAATATAGGAAGAACTAAATTAAGCACTAAAGTTATTCCAAAATCTTCACTTAAAATAAGTGAAAATAAATCAAAATTATATTTAACTTCAATGATTATTCATTATGGTAGTAATACAGGGGGACACTATACATGTTTAATTAATCCAATTGATGATTTATGGTATGAATATGATGATTTAAGTTCAAAATTAAAGAAAATAGGAACTCTTGATGATGTTAAGGAAAATAGAGATTATACAAAAAATATTGTTGGTTTGATATACATGCCCAAATAACAAAAACATTAATGTTCTCGCTATTTTTTAAAATTAAACACATCTCAATTTTCTAAGATTTGCCTAATGTCATCGAGATTGAACACTGCCCATACAACTGCCCCTCTGAACCCTCGCTTAAACAAACTCTCAACTACCGTTTTGAATGCAAACTTTCCCTCAAGTGAAACAATCTCATTAACACAGTCATTAATATAATTTTCAATTGAGTTATTATTAGATGCATCGAGATCTTCAAGATGAGGTATGAGTGCATTGAAAAGAGCAGATGATTTAATTTCAACTACCCTCAAAAATTCCACACCAGCACTCGAAAAATCGAATTGCAAATTTGTAATCAGTTCCTCTGACATTTTGTTATTTTAATTTTACATTAAAAATCATCTTTTCTTTTTTATTTAAAAGTTATAATACAATTATATACAATTATATGTATGTTGATTGTTGGTGTTCCAAAAGAAGTCAAAACTAATGAATATAGAGTATCTATGACACCTACTGACGTTGATAAATTAACTAATTTAGGAATTCAAGTTTATGTACAATCAAATGCTGGTGTTGGTGCAAATTTTACAAATATTGAATATCAAAATGCAGGTGCAATTATTTGTAATACAATTCAAGAATTATATAATAAGGCATCATTAATTGTTAAAGTTAAAGAACCGCAACCAGAAGAATATGATCTTATAAATGAAAAACATACAATTTTTACATTTTTTCATTTTGCAAGTTCATCTGAATTATTAAAAAAAATGATTGAGAAAAAAGCAACATGTATTGCATATGAAACTTTAAAAACTAATGATGGTAAATTTCCAATTCTCGCTGAAATGTCTAAAATTGCAGGAGAACAAGCAATATTAGAAGCAAGTAAATTTAGATATTATTTTGCTAATGCAAATTCTAATAATAATCCTAATATTAATATAATTGATACTGATGAAGTTACTATTATTGGTGTTGGTAATGTAGGAAAGGCATCTGCATATAAAGCAAAGGAAATGAATTATAAAAAAATTAATTTAATTGATAAAGATTTTGAAAAATTGAAAGAATTTGAAAAAGATGGTTTTATTATTCATGAAATGAATGAATTGAATTTGAGTAAACTTTTAATGAGATCAAATATAGTTGTTGGTTCTATTTATAATAATGGAGAAAAAGCAAAAAAACTAATTATTAATGATCTTTTAGTATTAATGCCCAAAGACTCCCTTTTTATGGATGTCGCAATTGATCAGGGTGGTATGACTGAAAAATCTAAACCTACTACTGTAACAAATCCATTAATTAAATATCATAACACTTATATTTATTGTGTTCCTAATATTCCAAGTAATGTCCCTCATCGAGCATCTATTAATTTATCAAATGTTATTTGTCCATATGTTATTTCATTAGCACAAGAAAAAATAAGCGATGATTTAGAATCAGGAATTAATCTTAAAAATGGAGAAGTTATTCATCCTAGTTTAAGATTGCTGTTGCTCCCGTTCTTTATTTAATTTAAGATTAGTTAAACATCTTTTTATAGAATCTTTTATTTTTGGCACATTTGGATATAATCTTTCTAATTTATCTGTATTTAAATGATTATTGCTTCTTTTTGATTTGAGGATACTGTCTTGCTCTTCAATTGTAAAATTATTCCATGTAAATGAAGGATCAACAATCTCTTTATACATTTCTAAAATTTCATTATGACTAATTAAATCAGGATTAACTAAATTTAAAGTTCCTGTTTCTTTTTTCTTTATCATATCAACAATGATTGGATAAAAATCTGGTAAAACTGTCATACTGTTAGGCATTGAACATATCTTATCATAACTTGTGATTTTTGTTATAAAATTACGTGGATGATCATAATCAACAATGGGCATTCTAATTCTTAAATTAAGTGTTGTTGGATAAAATCTCATCAATCTATCAGTGAATCCTTTTACAATCGAATATGATGAACCGAAAAAATCAGGATCATCACCTTCCAAATATTTCTTAGTTGTTGGATCTTCTTGACTGAAAATACATCCAGTGCCTAAATAAGTATAATGAATATTGTATTTAGCAGAAACATTAGCAAGAACTAATGGTGCATAAAGATTATCTCTCACATTATCTTTTAATTTTCCTGGTTGTTCTAAATAATCAATTGTATTATAACCCTCACCATATGTTCTTCCAATAAAACTTATGATATGAGTTGGACTATGTGCAATTATTATATCATTTATTAATCTTTCATTGTCTGCTCTAATATTTGTTTCTAAATAAGAAAAATTATCATTATCTTTTTCAGTTTCATTTAAGTAATCAATAAATTGATTTCCAATCCATCCTTTTGAACCAAATATGAGCAGTTTGACTTTTGTCATAAATAATTATAACTATAATTAATTTATTTCTCTTTATATTTATTTTTTTTAATTATTCATAATTTCACTGACATCTATCCATTTATCAAAAGCACGTGAATGATATTCATAATATAAATATATAACCTCATTTTTATTATAATAACCTGCAAGATGACTAAATGAACTTAAACCTAATACTAATACATCTGCTTTACATAAATGATGGAATGTATTAAAATTATCCATATCTAAATGAAATGTTAAGAAATCTAGTGATTTCAAATCTTTGAATTTTACATCAAAATACTTTGCCTGTGAAAATATATGTATCGCTGAATTTTTATATTTATCTTTCAATTTATTTATCAAATTAATATAAAAATTACAATCTAAATAAAATCTGGTTGTTGTTCCTTTACAATAATTACTTAAATAATCAACATTATCTCCGCACATATCTAACTCATTATATACACGAATATGAATTGCAATATTTATTTTATTTTTAAATTTGTCTAAATTATAAATTAATGGTCTATCTTTATTTGACATATCATATCTTTCAATTATCTCATCCTGAATAATAGAATAATACTCATTTGGATTATTATAAGTTATTAAATATGGATTTCTGATATTAATTATATATTTTTCATTTTTATTATCTAATATTTGTTTTAATATATCAGGTGTTAATATATAAACATTAATTTCTTTATAACTGTTCTTTTCTTCTTCTGATAATTCGATTGTTTTGATATTAAAAAAAATATTCCATAAATCATCGTATAATTTAAAATCCATATTGGTATCATTATGACCAATATTAACTTTTTTATGTATAAAAGGTATTCCTAATTTCTTTGATAATGCCAATAATGAAACTATTCTTTGATATATTGCACCTGCACCTTCAATTTGATTTATATTATTTTCATTTCTGATTAATGCATCATATGATAATAATAACATTTATCGGATTAATATTATAAAATAATAAAAACTTTAAATAGATATGAATAGAACATCAATTTATAAATCTTATAAAAATTTAAAAGATTTTAAAGAAACTAAAGGAAAATTATTAAAACAACAAGTTTTTTTATCTTCTTATATCACTGACAATTATAAAAATATTGATAAAATGCTTTTGTTTCATGGTATAGGAACCGGCAAAACATGCACATCAATAACAATTGCTGAAACAATTATGAAAATTGATAAAAAGATGAAGGTACTTGTTATTTTGCCTGCCAGATTAAAAACAAATTTTATTGATGAATTAATTTCAGAAACATGTATTATTAATGAAGAAGACAGATATATATCAAAAATAGATTTTGATAATTTTAATAACCCCAATATTTCATCATCTGAAAAAGATAAAATTAGACAAAGATTCAATAAAAAAATTGCGGAAAATTATGAAATAATCTCATATGAACGTCTTCGTATGAAATTATTAGGATCATTAGATTATAAAAAAACAATAACTGAAATGACTAAAAATAGAGTTATTATTGTAGATGAAGTACATAATTTAATAACAACTAAAATTAAAACAGATGAATTCGATAATATTCTCAAACAAAAAATAATAGATAAAAAATCAGATTTTATTAATGCATTATTATTACGTTTAATTACTAAACTTGCTTATAAAAATTGCAAAATATTCTTATTAACTGCTACACCTGTTTTTGATAATTATGGTCAATTTATGCAATTAGTTTTAAATTTAAATCCTGATACTATTCCTGATAAAAAAGATTTAGGTTATCTTATAAATCAAATTAAAGGAAAGGTCAGTTTTTATAAACTTAAAGATAGAAGTGATTTTCCCAGTGTTGAAATTCAAAATCATTTAGTATTATTAAGTCAAAAACAATTTGATGCTATAAATAAAAATAAAAATAATGATAATGAAGATGATAATGAAAATGATAATGAAGATGATAATGGAATTATATTTGATAAGTTTTGTATGAAAGAACGTCAATTATCAATATCACTTTTAGACAAATCATTTAAAAATAAAATTTTTAAAAATTTAGAGGAATATGCACCCAAATTAAAATTATTATTTGATTTAATAAAAAATGAACATGGTAAACATGTTATTTATTCTAATTTTATTCAATATTGTTTAGAATTAATTGCAGAATATTTAAAAGCAAATGGTTGGACTAATTATCTTGAATCTGGTTCTAAGAAATATAAAAGTTTTATTATTTGGGATGGAAAATTAAAAGACAAACAAAAACAAGAAGTTAAATCAGTTTTAAATTCAAAAGCAAATATGAATGGTGAGATTATACGTGTTATTTTAGGATCTCCTTCAATAAAAGAAGGTATTTCATTTAAACATATTCAACATCTTCATCAAATTGATCCTGTTTGGAATAGTTCCGCTAAAGATCAAATTGAAGGTCGCTGTATTCGCTTTAAATCACATGAAGATATACCCAAAAATCATAAAACTCTTAAACGTTCTGTTATTATTCACAATTATATTGGAACATTTGATAATGAAATTAATGAAACATGTGATGAAAATATTTATTTTCGTATTATCAAAAAAAAACAACAAATCATAAGTGTAATTGAATATTTATTAAGTAAGGTTTCTATTGATTATTATCTTTGGACTAATACAGATAATATACCTGAAAGTAATGATAATTTATCTGATGATATAAGTGTATTATCAGCACAAAGAAAACTTAGAGGAATTAAAATGAATTTTAATGCTAAAACTGATAAAAATAAAGATAAAAGAAGTTGTCCTAAAAAAAGAACACCAATAAAAGGTAAATGTAAAAATCCACAATATCCATTTTTGCGTAAAAATAAAAAAGGTATTAATTGTTGTTTTGTTAAAGACAGTAATAATAATAATAATGATAATAATGATAATAATGATAATCAAAAAAAGAAAAATACATGTCCTGTTCCAAGGAGAACTATTAATGGTGAATGTAAAAATCCTAAATATCCATTTATAGGTAAAAATAAACAAGGAATTGAATGTTGTTTTGCCAAATTACAAAAATAAATAAATTTTATAAATAGAAACTACTATGGAAAGTCATAAAAAAAATTTGATAAGTATTTATAAAATACATAAAAATAGATTAAATTTGCAAACTAAATTTATTGCCTATTTAAATACTTTTAAAGATCCTGTTTTAGAAAAATCTTTTTATGATACATTTTATTATATCAATAAATATAGCGAACCTGTCGCAGATAAAGAAGGACAAGAAAATTATTTTATTAAATTTTTAGAAAAAAATAAAATAATCCAAATTAAATTTATGCAATTATTACGAACTTTTGTTACTCTTCTAAATAAAATGAATATTTATACTGAAGTTAAAACTATTAAAAAAGTAGATATTTCACAATTAAAGATTTTATTAAGAAAAAGAACTCGAGATTATGTTTATTTTAGAGACATTATGAATTTATATATATCAATTTATAAAAAAGTTCGTTATTTTATTTCAAATATGTTTATGAGTAGCAATTTCTTTTTTACTGTTTCAACAATTAAATATAAATATTATTATAATTCTAAAAATAATTCAAAAAAACAAAAATGTCAAGTTAATAATTGTAATGATTCAACTGATAAAGAACTTGAAGAAAAATTTAATGAATTTATAGAACAAAAAAAAATATTAATGAAAGAATCTGAAAATAAAAACAATAAAATTAAAATGAAATCTGTAAAAACATTTATTAATTCTGATGCATTTAAAAATTATTATAAATGTTTTTATGATAGTTGTAATAGAACATTTTTATCTTATTTAAGAAGTAAAGTTAAGTATTATTATGCAATAGAATCTTTAAGATCACCTGTCTATGATTATAGATATAAAAAAGAATTTGAAAAAGTTATAAAAGTCTTTAAATATTCAAATGTAAAATCTTATGAAGATTTTTTAAATGCAATTGAGGAATATTGGAAATTTGTCGTTAAGTTAAATATTTATATATAATTAAATTAATAGAGATGTTTTTATTAAGTGAAGATCTTGTAAATGAAACTTGTAATAATTCACAAAATAGTTTTTATTTTGGCATGACTATGTCAATTTTATTATTAGTATTAATATTGATTAGTGTTCGTAATCTTGAAAAAAGTAAATGTAAATGTGCTGATATTCCAGAAAAAATATTTTTAAAAGAATGGTTTACTTTTTCATTATTATTTCAAGCAATTTTAATATTTTTCTTTATGATAAGTGAAGAACCATGTTATGTAAGATTTGCAAATAATTACTTTATATATCCAATAACCTTATTATTCGGAATTATTAATTTTGTTATGGTTATTAGACTTCTTATTTATATACAAAAATTACGTCATGGATGTCCATGTGGTTATGGTAATTTAGAAAAATTCATATTTTGGTATTTTGTCAGTGTCTTTTCTATTGCTGCATTTTTTATTGTTATAGTATTAATATTATCCGTTTCTACTTTTTTTGTATTTCTTAATAAAAAATCTAAATCAAAATAATTTATAAATCTAAGATAAATATAGAATGTCCAGTAAATCAAAATCTAAAATAATTAATGATATTGATATAAAAAAAATGATTGAAACTGAAATATGTCCTTATTATAATAAAATATTATATGGTGTCTATATATTCATTATTATTTTTCAAAGTTTGATTGTTATTAGTTTAGTTAATATTGAAAAAAATGCGTGCGAGTGTGCAAACATTCCAGAAAAAAAATTTATTAAAGAATGGTTTATTTTCAATATAATTTTTAATGTAATTATATTGATTTTATTTATTGTTAGTGATATGGCATGTTTCTTTTATATAACTAAAGAAACTATACCATATATAATAGTTTCTTTATTTTCAGTAATTTCATTTATTATGTCAATAAGACTTATTTATTATTTAAATATTTTAAGAAAAAATTGTAAATGTGGTTATGGTAAATTAGAAAAATTTTTATTTTGGTATTTAGTTATTGGTTTTTCACTTTTATTTGTTATTATTTTATCAGTCGTTTTAATTTTTGTTTATAGTTATGTTAAATTATTAATGAAAAGTAATTAATAAAAATTAAAAATTATTGTCTTTAGTTCCACCTTCATATATATACCCATGACCTTCATTTATCATTTGTGCATTTATTGATAAATCAAATTGTTCTTTATCATTCAAATTTTCAAAAACAGTATTTTCATTAAAAGCAATTATCAGCAAACGACCATATTTATCAAACTCGCAACATTTAATTTTAATTAAGGTTGAATGGTTTTCTTTCAAATCATTTGAGTTTGTGCATAAAAACCACAATCGTTCTTTTGCTTCATATGCTCTTTTTTTCTTTTCATTTCTTTTTGGATCTTTTAGAGATGGTTTTATTTCACATGTATCATAACCATAAAATCTTGCTTTCAATCTCATTGGTTTTTGATTATATATAAATAATATATCACCAGTGTCTCCATCATAATTTGATAATAATTTAGCATATGTCACCAATCCTTTTAATGAAAATAATTCATAATCATTGACTTTTGCATTTTTTAATAATTCTTTATCATGTGAATCAATTATTAGCGATGTCATTTATTAATAATAATTATAATTAATTATTTATATAATTTTAAAGTTTTAAATTTTTTAAATAATTATCAAATTTTCTAATAAAATTATTATTTAGTTTTTGTTCTATGTATTTATCTATCATTTCCATTATACTTGAAGGTAAAATAGATTTTATTATATATTTTATTTTTACATTCGATGAATTGTCATTTATTTTTTCTATTGTAGCAAATATTTTTAAATTAATTAATTTAAAAATAAGATTTGCTATTCTATTTACTAAATTTGCTTTTATTTTTATTATTATTGATTCATCATCATTTTTTAGTAATTTTATTTTTATTTTTAAAGGTATTACATTATCAGATATTAAACCACTAGTAAATGATTTAAATAACTCAGGTATATCATTTATTTTAAAATCTATTAAATCTTTTCGTTTATTACCTTTCCATACTCCTTGTTTATAATCGTTCAATTCATCTATTATTTTTAATATTTCTACATTATTATTAGTAGTTATATCAAATAAATATTTATAGTTTAAGTTATAATTAAATAATAATTCTTTTTCTATCATTTAATTATAAAATTATCATCTTATTATAAGTTTTATAATTTTTATTTAGTTATTTACGTATTATAACTAAAAATGAAAATAAAAGACATTTATGAAAGTTTTGATTCAATGTCAAGTAGTTTTGAATAAACCATTTGAAGTGTCACTGGATGGTTTAGCATTCGTTGATATTGACGTTTCTTCTTATTTGCTTGATATACTTGAATATCTTGAGTAGTAATTTTATATCTTGATGCAGCATCATCTAGAGTAATTGAATGGTCTTCATCAACAAGTGCTAGTGCCTTTACAATTAGACGTGTTTTAATACTTCCTTCTGTTCTTTGAAGTTGTTTTGCAACTTCAGTAAAACTCACACCCTCATTAATTTTATCAACAAGTGCATTATCTTCTTCAGTTTCCCATTTTAAACCAGCACGGGATGTTTCGGGATTTTCACGCTGTTTGCGTAGTTTCTCTTGAAATTGATAATTGGATGTCATTTTATCTATAGGATTTTTCCTGTTTTATTAATAATAAATAATTCTTATATCATTTTTATGAAATAATGTTCTAAAATTTTATTTATAATTTTACGTGGATAATCAATATTATTTTTTTCTGCCAAGAAAATAATAGTTAATGCAAACGCATAATAATCTGATAATTTTAAATAATAATCAGCGTTCTCTTTTATATGATCAAAACTTAATGGTTTAATTTTTTTGTTTTTTTTATTAATTATACTTGTGTTTTCACTTGGTATTTTAGAAAGTTTTGAATTATATGATATTACATCATTCATTGTCGCATCAACTAATTTATAAATTAAACTAGGTGTTTTAAGTTTTGTTAGCATTGAATATGTAAGTACTTCATTATTATAAATGAATTTGTAAAATACAAATGGAACACCTACACGATAAAATTTAATGGGATGATTATAAGTCAAATTACCATTTTTTGTATTTATAAATGTTGTAGATTGATCTTTAATATAATTTGATGATTCCCAATCAATTATTTTGAATCTTTTGCGACATAAAATAATATTATCCGGTTTTAAGTCATTATGAATATAATCATGAGCATTTAATATATCCAATGCTTCCATTATTTCTTTTACACATTTCTTTAAAGTTTTTTCTGTAAAATTAATATTATCTAATGTTTTATAACACTTTTCTAAAAATATATAATAATTATTATGAAAAGAAATACCATATACATCTTTATTTTTATAAGTAATTCCTTTCATTATTGTTGTATATTTACTAACATCACCTTTGAATATTTCTATTAATTGTTTATAACCATCAAATTCATTATTGAAATTTTTTGAATTACTACCAAACATAATACTTGTTGCATCAAATTTTTTAACTAAAACTTTTTTTGATCGTTTTTTTATTTGTTTAAGTATTGATTCATATTCTTCTTTTGAATTTATTTTTATTTCTTCTTTTTCTGTTATCAATGTAATATCACTTGGTGTTTTTACTTGTTCCAATAAATGATTATATAATGTTTGTTTGTCTTCTGAATTTTTACTATACATATCTAAAACAACACCTTTGAAACCTCTATTTATTATTTTACCACCTCTCATTATTATAGTCATGATTCTAAATTATAATAATTTTAAAAATAATTTAAGATTATATTAACATTATATTAATATTATATTAATATTATATTAATGAATGCATATATTGCACCACAAACATTCAGAGAATGGCATCCAATAGGAATTGATAAATCCATTAATAAACATAAACCATTTGTTTTTAATATTGGAACTTTACCCATGATTTTATGGATTGGTAATAATCATTATTATAATCCTCTTATTAATGTTTGTAAACATCTTGGTAACAGTTTAAAAGATAGTAAAATTAAAAATAATTCTTTAATTACACCTTTTCATAATCAAATTTATAATCAATCTGATAATTTTGGTTCAATTATCAAAAGTAATGGTTTATGTTGGTGGAGTTATAAATCCTATTCTAAATCACCTTATATTACTCAAATAATTAAAACAAAAGATTTGCCACATAATTTTCAAATTGATATTGATATTGATCTATTAACTTTCATACTCAATTTTATTTCATTTTTTAATAATGATATTAATGATAATGATAATTCTAATAATCATAAAAATCATAAAAATTATTATCATAATAAAAATAAAAAATTAATTGTAATTGATAATGATAATTTTAAAATTTTATTTAAATATCCATATTCGATTATAATTAAAACTAAAAAATTTAAGGGATCATTTATCATTTCTATTTTACCATTGCGATTTAATAAACTTCGGATTTTTGTAACTACTTATAATCCATTCAATAATTTATTATCTTTTATGTTTATGAATTATATTAAATATGTATTTGAAAAATTTATTACAACTGATAATCTTTATATAAAAAACTTCTTTTTATTTAAAAAAGGAATGACTAATAAAAATAAATATTTAGAATTAATTTATGAATCTTATAAAGATTATATGTTCCTAACTGAATATACAACTAATCAATTTTTAATTAATAAAAATTACTATTAAAAAATGATTTATTTTTATCAATTATTTCATTATAAAATAATGACTAAAGCAGATGATATTTATAATGAAATTATAAAAGAATATAGCAAAGATCCTTTTTATTATAGTGGTGAATATTTGTGTATTAGGGATGATAGAGTTGCTAGTGTAGTTTGTTTTCGATTATATATCGAAAATGACAAACTTAAAGTTAATTTTCGAGAAAATAAAAGAATCAGAAATCAAATCATTTATTCGTATAATGATTTTAAAGAAAAATGGTCGCTTTTTTATAGTGATTTAAGTTAAATATCATTAATAAAAAATTCATAAACTTTTGCAAGTTTTTGTATTTCTAAATTTCCATGACTTTTAAGTTGATCTATACTAGTTTGATTTAAATTATTTAATAATGGTAAAACAACTGTGGACATGTCTTCAACACTAATATCATCTTCATTTATCATTTTTCTTACATCACTTAATTGATCCTTGTTTTCAGAATATTCAGATGTTTCTGCATTATAAAGAATAGAGTCAAAATATCTTATGTCATTTATTACATTTGTAGTATAAGGAAATGATTTAGTATCTTCGTGTATTGCTTTTTCCATCATTAAAAAGTTTGGTCTTATATTTGTTTGTATATCATGTAATAATTCTTCAGTTGTTTGTTTGAAAAACTTTTTCTTTGATTCTGTTATTGCAAGTATTCTACGTTGTCTACCTGTAACAATTGATAATTGAGTATTACTTTCAAATGATCTTATGGTATGTTCTGCTTTTAGTTGTATTAATGATATTATTTCATCAATAAAAAGATTGAATTTATTGAGTAATGTTACCTCATCATGAACTTCTAAATATGAATATTTATATATTTTTTTTATTTGTTTGATTAAATTTGATAACTCGGGAGTAACAATTGATACTAATTTTTCTCCTAATATTTCAATTTCATCATATTTATTCAACTCTTTATATAATAAATTAAAAACAATAACATAATTTAAATTATTTAAGTTTTTAAATAAACTATTAGTTAATGTTTTGCATTTATTACCAATATTTACATCATCAAACTGTGTTTGATCAATTGGTGTAATTAAACTCTCTAATAATCTATTAGTCTTATCCATTTTTAAATCTTTATATGTGAATTTAAAACGATCAGCATGTGCATTTCTTGATTTTATAGTTAATAAGTCGTATATGTAATATTTTAATTTTTCCATACAATGATGAATATTGTCTTCATTTATCATAATTATATTTTGATCATTTATATCTATAAATAAAAATACCTCTATTATTTTTAAAAATTTATTTATATTTATTAATAATCCACGTAATATTTCTGTATCTGATAATAAATTAGTTGAACTTTGTAAAATTTTATTTTTGATAGCATCTATTATTGATTCTATTAATTTTGATATTTTTAACAAAAATTGTCTTACAATTGTTTTAAATAATTCTTTAAGAATTGGTGTATGTGTATTTAATACAAAATCAAAATTTATTCTGTAAAAAATAACATCTGTTAAATAATATTCAATAACTTTTTCATTAGTTAAATTTTTTATTATATTTTGTTTTACATGATCCAAATAAGTGAATATCATGGTTTTTATATAATTATTTATATTTAAACTTTGAACATCAGTTGTATATATTATTGATATAGAATATAACATTGAAAAATATCTTATGATTTTTAAATATTCGATCTTTGATTGTATACCATTTATTAAATGTGATCCTGCTAAATTTAAATGACCATTTACAAACATAAGTTCTTCTCTTTCTTTTATTAATCCATTTATCACAGGTGCATGAGTTTGATTAAATAATTCATAATTTGTTTTAAATTTAGTAACATAATAATATAAATTATTTTTTTGTAAATTTGTTACAGGCATTGTTTGATTTATTGGTCTTAAAAAGTTGTTAAAATGTTGTAATAATTCAGGATTAGTTACAATATCATTTGTTAATTGATAATTATCACATATTTGTTGAATATTATCACGCAAATCACTTAAATTTGTAAATGGGAAATCTATTAAATTTGATTTTTTCAATTCATTTTCAACATTTTTATATAAATTTATTATTATCTCTTTATGTGTTCTAATTTTTCCATCATATTTAAAGAAAATCTTTTCATGATCTACGTTTCTAAATATATAATTCAATATTTTTAATCCTTCAATAAATGATAAATTACGTTGAGTAAAATTATAAAAAATTGGTGTTGTTTTTTCCTCTGTTAATCTTGAATTTATTTCAGTGAAAATATCATAATCATTATCTATAAATTTTGGTATTAAATACATATTTAATAATCCCATTAATGTTAAAAAGGTAAAGTTTTTATTATTTATGTTATATACTGAAAATGCATAATTTGTTGCATCTGGATATATAACACTATTACCTTGTCTAACTATTGAATTTAATAATGCCAATTTATCATTACCAATATAACAAGGATCAGTCGTAATCATAAATGAAGGTATATTTTTTAAACAATTGTAAAAATAAGTAAATAAAATTTTACCCATATCACCTGCTCTCTTTAAATCGAAAAAACAATGAGCAATTGTCATTTTATTTGAAGGAGAAATTAAAGTTCTGTTATTATGATTTCTATCTTCAGTTAATGATATAAATTTTGATATATAAATCAAAAATAATAAATTATAGGTTCTTCCATCTAAATTTGGAGGATTTCCTCTTAAATTTAATAATGTTATCATTTCTTGTATTGTATTTTTTTCATTTAATGTTTTTATTATACTTACTATATTTTTGATTGTATTTAATGTTTTATTATCACTATAACTATTTCGCATATTTGTCAAATTTATAGCAAAATAATTATCAGATTTTTTCTGAGATTCTAATTTATATATTTGAGTTTGATTTGATAAATTTAATGTTGTTGTTAAAGTAGGATCTAATTTTAAATATATTAATTTTGATATCATTATTGGTATATTATTTTCAATTATTGTTGAATTATTAAAAATTATTGCAGTTTCTATTGTTTTCTTTCTTTCATCATAATAATAGACATTACTAAACATTTTTCTTAAATTAGGTGTATATGCTTTAAAACTTTCAGTATATCTATCTAATGATGATACATTATGATCTGATGCAAATGATACATCATTAAAAATTAAATTTGTTATATATGCATATTTATTTATTTCATTTGGATTTAATTTTTGTATTTCACTTAATACAACATCTGATGTTATTGGATAACTATCAAATATATCCTCATATGTATAAAATCTATTTTCTTTTACAAAATTCTTTATATCATCTTTAATTGATTTCCATGAATTATATTCAGAAACTATTTTATCAATTTGACTATTTTGTATTATTCCTGCCATATTTAATTTTCGTGAATATTCTCTGATTCCAGTAAATTTTCCCATATTTAAATTGCCATCTGAAACAAATTTTAATGTATCTGAAACCAATATATCTTTTAAAAATTTTCTTGTATTTTCTTTTATTAATTTTAATTGATCATCATTATTTATTATTATTCTGCCTGAAATATTTGGATTGTTTTTTTTATATTCAACTAAATTATAAATACTAAAATATAATATATTATCTATAATTTGATTTGACTTTTTTAATAATTCATTAAATAATACTCTTTCTTCTAATTTGAATAACGGTTTTAATTCATTGTCCTCTATTTTATCTTCCTTATATAACCATGAATCAGGTATTTCACTTGAATGTATATTGAAATCATGTTTATTATCGAATACAAATTGAAATTTTAAAAAACTATTTTGATATGTATCTACTGGTATATATACACATGAACCACCATATTGATTATAAAATAATTTTTCATTATCATTATTACTTATTTTATTTAAAAGCATAAAACAACATTTTAATAATCCATCCATATAATATTCATCTTTTGTTTTCTTATCAAAATCATTTATATTATTTACTATTTCTTCTTTTAATATGTCAAATATATATAAATATTTTAAATCACTTCCTGTTTTTACTGCTGATATATATGATGGTTTAAAATTATAATTATTTACATTTATTTTATTTATTTTTAAATTACGAAAAATAACCTTTTTTACTTTTGGTGTTCTTAAAGATAATCCTTCTTTTTTCTTTTTTTTATTAGTTGTTGGTAATGACGCATATTTTACTTCATTTATTCTCTTATTTAAATTTATTCTTGAAAAATCTGTTGTAAATATTATTTGCTTTCTTTTCATATTGTTTTCCATTTCTAAATCTACTGTTGATGCATCACTCAATTGTGAACCATTATTTTCTTCTGGTTCTTTTTGTTGATTGGATTCCCTTTTTGCGTTAATACTAGTCTTCGTTTTTTCTCGTGGTAATGTTAAAGATTTTGTTTTTTGATCAGTTTCATTTTTTGATGACTTTTTATTTCCCAAACTATAAGTTTTTAATGGTTTAGATAATGTCATTTATATTCTAATAAAATGATACATATAAAAAATGATTTATTATTACATAATTAATTTTAAGAATTAAAATGACTACAGATATTGAAGATTTGATTATTATTAAAAAAGAATTATCTAATGTTGATAAAACTTCTTTTGATTCAATCAATTTTATTAAAAAAATTAAAAAAGATTTTAAAATTAATTGTTCTAAAATTAATTTAATTAATGCTTATAATGAATTAGGTATTGATGATTTTGAATTTAAATCTAAAATTGTTAAAAAAATTCAAAAATCTCAATCTGGTATTGTTAGTATTACTGTTCTTACAAGTGGCACTCCTGAATATACTAATAAAGAAGGTGTTCGTATTAAAGGAACTTTTAGTTGTCTCCATAAATGTTCTTTCTGTCCTGATGAAAAACCTAGTGCTGATAATGGTTGGGTTCAACAACCCAAAAGTTATCTTTATACTGAACCTGCTGTCCTTAGAGCAAATCAAAATGATTTCGATCCTATCAAGCAAATGAATTCTAGAATTTCTTCTCTTATTCGTATGGGTCATGTTGTTGATAAAATTGAATTACTTGTTTTAGGTGGCACTTGGAGCGAATATCCAAAGGAATATCAGGAAGAATTTATTACTGCCCTTTATTATAGTGCTAATGTTTATTATGATGATGAACCTAAAAGATTTATCAAAAATCTTGAAGAAGAAATTGAATTGAATGAAAGTGCAAAAATTCATATTATTGGATTAACACTTGAAATGAGAAGTGATAGTATTAATATTAATGAAATTAAAAGACTTAGACGGTTTAATTGCACAAGAGTTCAATTAGGAGTGCAACATACTAATAATGATATTTTACGTATGAATAATCGCGGCGAATCAGTTCAAACAACTATTAGAGCATTGAAATTATTGAAAAATAATTGTTATAAAATTGATGCTCATTTAATGCTTAATTTATATGGTAGTTCTCCTGAATTAGATAGAGAAATGCTCAATGAAATTCTGGAAAATGAACATTTGCAAGTAGATCAGTTAAAGATTTATCCATGTGCTGTTGTTCCTTTTACAAAAATTAAGGAGTTATATGACGCAGGTATTTATAAACCATATGATGACAACTTTCTATTTGAAATTATTAAAGAATTCAAAATTAAAATTAAAAAATATTTTAGAATTAATAGAATCATCAGAGATATTTCAGGTCATTATATAATTGCTGGATATGATCAGAAATTTACTAATCTTCGGCAAGTTTTAAATGCTGATATGATCAAAAATAATTGGTCTTGTAAATGTATCAGATGCAGAGAAGTTAAAGGTAATAAAATTAATCACAATGATGTTAAATTGGAAATTATTAAATATAAAGGTAATTCAGGTGATGAATATTTCATTTCACATGAAACTGATAAATTTCTCATTGGTTTTATTCGATTGCGCTTAAATTATGATTATTCAGATGGTAAAATTATTGATGATTTAATTGGTTGTGCATTGATCAGAGAATTACATGTTTATTCAACATTATCTGATGTTGGCAATGATTTAGGTTGTCATTCATTACAACACAAGGGTTATGGTAAATCTTTAATTGCAAAAGCAGAAGAAATAGCAAAAAATGAAGGTTATAAAAAAATGGCAATTATTGCAGGAACTGGTGTAAGAAATTATTATAGAAAACAAGGATATCAATTAATCAATACTTATATGATTAAAGATATTAGTTAAACATACCATAATAAATAGAAATGAAATGTAAAATATTTTAAATTCTAAATCTTTTATTTTTTCTTTATTTGTTTTATTTGATAAATAAACATAATATTCTAAATTAGATAAGTCTCTTAAATTTTTATTTAGATTATCCTTAAAATCATCATCATAAAACCAATGTTCTAATTCTTTAAGTCCATAAGTTTTATATCTATTCATTGAATGTTCATCTGTTATTATTTTATTTCTAACATATTTAATAAATTCATCTTCTAATGACTGTTTAATATCCTCATAATTATCATAATAATTGTCAATTTCATTTGATATTTTTTCAGATGGAATATATGAAGATCTATTTTTATCTATTATTTTTACACAATCATCTAATAATCTAATTTCATTAATACCATCCATTATTTTTGTGAAAATAATTAACAAAAATAAAAATCATTTTTTTAAATTTAACATAAATTATAGATATCATTATGACTCCTATTTATTTTTTTATAACTTTCTTTAAATCTTACAATTCTTCTATTAAAATCCTGTTCTTTTTTATTTATATATGATATTTGATTTAAAATTATTTTTAGATATTTATCCTCTATTTTTGTATGAGATGTTTCAACATCTATTTTTTTTGAAAGATCATAAAATAATGTAAAATTATCTATTTGAATTAAAATTAATAAACTTATTATTATATTTTCATAATAATCTAATGTTAAATAATAAATTATTACAGGTTTAATATTATTATTATATATTATAGATATTATATATATCACACTTAACAATAGAAATTCTTTTATCATTAATGGTTAATGATAAGATAAATAATAATCATTTTTTTTTAAATCCATTCTTGTAATAATAATTCTAATTCTTTTAATTCAGATTGGTTATTTTTGTAATTTTCATAAAATGGAAATGATAATTTGGTAATTCCTATTAATATTAATTGTAAATCATTAAAAGCAAAATAAGGTATTCTATTACAATAAAAATCTTGATTATTATTAACTAATGTTAAAAAATTACAACATAAAAAATGATTCCAATAAAAATTAAAGAATACTTTAAAAAACATTTCCAAATACATTATATATAAATTCATTCTAAACATCAATATAAATGGATGCAAATATCCAAATAACCATAATTTTAAAATTGTTAATATTGATACCATTTAAATAAGGGTTTAAATTATAATTTAAAATACTCTTTAAGTATAGGATTTATTACTGTTTCATTTTTTATTATACAACCTCTTATATTTTTGCTTATTATTTTATCATTAATTTCTTTATTTAAAATTAAATTATTGTATTTTACATATACATCCCATTTTATTTTTGTTTTTGATATGTTAAATGATTTTATTAATATTAAATACTTATGTGTTTCATCATAAACATTGAAATTATATTTTATTAAATATGTTTCCTTATTTCTTAATAAATATTTATATGAATAATTATAATCTTCTAAATATGAATATGTATTATAATTAAATAAAATAGATTTATTGTTATTATAATAACTTATCATTAAATTATTTTTCTTTTCATTATTATTTAAAATTTTATTTAAATTCATAAATGAAATTGCAGGATTATGGTTTGTTGGTTTAATCATTAATTGAAATTTTGTCACATAAGGATAATAAGACGTAATAATGGTTATTGAGTTAGTTATGAATATTAATGATATTAATATTAGTTTTTTAACTATTTTCATATAAATTGTATTATTTCTAATAATTATAATATAAAAATATGATTATATGATTTATCATTTTAATTGCTAAATTAGCAAAAAAATGTTTTCATATGATTTTATTGACGGAAGTGCTTCTTATCGTTTGGTATCTGTCGTTAATAATAACGTAATTCATTGCGGTAGTTATGATAATATTGATGGGCAGGAGGCGATTACTTGTTTAAGATCTGGTGAAAAGTTTTATAGTATTCCTGATTTTATGAGGCATCATTATGGATTGAGAAGTTTTAATGAAAATTATGATTTCGCTATTTATGATGATGAGGAAGAAATATGGTTACCTTTGATGATGTGGACAAAGGATTAATTTGTTTATTATCTTAAAAGGACTGATTTTTTTTGGTTTTTGTATTAATTTGGTTATTTATTATAAAAAACTGATTTTAATGGAATGTTGAATATTTGTCTTTGTACCAAAAATGACTGAAGTTCTCACTGTTTTAATGCTTGTTTTCGCAATTTGTCTCTTTTTTATTGAGTTGATTTGTCGGAAGTTTTTGAAAAACTACAGAGTTTCATTGGTTATTTATGTTCAGAGATCCTTTAGGAGGATTCGTTTTAATAAGTCGATTCCCAGGTTACAGTCGGTTTTGAGGTCTAACTGTGCAAGACATATATTTCTTCGGAAGAGAAATGCATCTATTCAGATTCAGAGGATTGTTCGTGGATATAATCAGCGTAAAGAGTTTAAGCGCAAATTTGGCAATATTGTCGCATTCAAATCATTCGCTCGTAAGGTTCACTATTCCAAGTATGTTGTATTTGCTCGTGCGGTTTTTAGTTGGTGTTTGTTTATTGGTAGGTTTATTTTGAGGCGTTGTGTTGTTAGGTGTTTTCAATTTCTGATGAAGTTTCTTAGGTCTTATGGTTTTCGTATTTGTCGGATTATTATTCATATTGAATATTTGATTGGTACTTTATGTATTAGGGGTGTTTGTATGTTGTTTAGGTTATTGACGTGCTAAGGTTGTATTGAGTTTTTATATAAGAACCATCTTTTTGGTTCTTTGTTTATTGATATTTTTTCATTTGTTTTCGTTTCTTTTTATATCCTCCTCTTGTAATAGATCGTTCTTTATTAGCTATTTCAAGTTTTAGTTGTTCAATTTGTAATATTAATTCTTTCAATGAGACCTTATCATTCTCATTATCATTTAAAAGGTTTTCTTTGTTAATTCTTTTTTTTACTTTTTAAAAATTGTAATTCTAATTTTAAATTTCTTAAATGAAATTCTAGGTTTTCTTTTTCACGAACAGTCATTTTATTTGGTTGTTCATAAACTGTGGTAGATGGTTTTTGCAATTTTTCATAGTTTGTATGAAATGATTCTATCTCTTTTTCTATTTTTTTATTTATTTCTTCAATTTTTTCATCTATTAAAGTAATATAATCATTTTTATCAAATGTTTTATTGTTTGAAAATGCATTTTTAATTTTTTGATAAATTTTATTGCGATTATTTAAATATAAAATCAATTATAATTTTAATAGTATCTAAAAAAACGAGTTTAAAATAATCATATTTAATATTAAAATTTGATATGTTAATATCACTTTCAATAATAACGTTTATATTTTTATATAATCCATTTGATTTTATATTTAATATAGTTTTAATCTCTGTATAGATATTTATAAAACTATCATATAATTTATTTTTATTATTATTATCACTCGTTTGTTTTTTATAATTATAATAATTATTAAATAATGGGTCTCTATATATAATTTTATTATAATCAACATCAGCAATTTTTTTTAAATTAAACATTGAATCATCTTTTAAAAAATTTTTAATATTTTCATTATAGGGCATATAATCAATATCATTTTTTCTTTTTATGAATTCATCGGAAAATTCTATTCCAAAAATACATTGTAAAACTTCTTTAAATTTTTTCGATATGATTCATTATTAATATTGCTATCAGGAGGATTATTTAAATTTTTTAAATCAATTAATAATTCTGTATTTTGACTCATCATTAATTTTTAAGATAGATATTTTATTAACAATAAGAAAAAGAAAATAAAAATGTATTAATTTTTATCTTTATTCATAAAAACTGATTTTTCTGATGAATAATTTTTATTGTCGACGAGACGTTAAATCTAACTGCGATTTTTATAGTGATGAACTCTACTGACCGCAAAGCGATTTCTCTGAAAACTACTCTTCCTTCTGATTTCGTGCCTTGGGGTATGACTCCTGAGGAATGGAAGCGAAGATGCGATGAAGGCGAGAAGCGTGCTGCTCAGCGTCGTCGTGAGGAAGATGAGTTTGCAGCAGAAAGAATTCGATTGGGATGGTGAAATCCTTTCGGGAACCATTAAGTGCTTTGCACTTTTTGGTTCTTAAAATGGAGAAAAATAAAAATGTATTAATTTTTATCTTTATTCATAAAAACTGATTTTTCTAATCAATTATTTTAATTGTCTAGGAGACGTTAAATCCAAAAGCGAACTTATTATGGTTAAGAACTATTGTGAGAGCAACGCGATTTGTGTTAACGCTAAATGTCGGAAGAACCATTACTTTCCCTTTGCCCAGCGCCAACTTTGTGCCAGTCTCATGACTGATGCGATGTTTCTCTGTGTGGAGGAAGTGAGAGTTGGACAACCCACCTGTCAGTATCATATGAAGTGCTACGAGGTTGAGTGTCCATTCAATCACGGTGGTGTCAATCCTGATGGACGTCGGATGTTTCGAAAAGCACTCAAAACTCATGATAATCGTGAGAAGGCGAAGGCAAAGATCGAAGCGGACATGGACAAACATCGGAATGGTACCAGTGAGCGGTGGGAGGACATGACTAGGTGCTGAAGGGCGCTGATTAGCGGAGAACATAAGGATCGGAAGATAGATTGAGAGATCTATCTTTTGGTTCTTTGATTATATTTACGTAGAGGTTTGTTCTTATTTTTCTTACTTGAGGAAAGGATACAATTATATAATAAATCCTGATTTATATTGAGAGAAGGACGTTGTTTTTTAAATGATTGAATAATGAGATCAATAGAATGACGTAGATTATGAGATCCACCAGCAAGACTAGTGCCTTCACTTGATAATATTTCTTTTGGTGTTATTAATTCATTATGTTGTTGTTCTTTAATTTTCCTTATATATGAACGAATTTTTTGAATATTATTTATCACCATACTTTGATAATTTTGACTTCTGATAAAATTAGTATAATCATTATTAAACTCATTATTTAATAATTCAATTGATACAAAAATTTCATTATAATTGTCAATAAAAAATTGAAAAGTTATATTTTCATTTAATATTTTTATAGTGGCATTTGGATGAGTAGATAAATATGTTTTTTCTTCTTTGGGTAATGTATATTGTTGTGTATTTTCAAAAAAATCATTGTATATGTATATTAAATCAAATAAAATTATAAATAAAATTCTATATTTTACATTATTAATGATTTTATTTTTAAATTCATTATAATGTTCTTCTTTAATATGATTAATTAGTTTATTTGCAACAGATGTGTCATTATCAAAAAAAATATCACCAGTTGACAACATATTTTTTTCATTATTATTATTATTAATTATTACACTAAAAATAGTGTCTTTTACTTTTAGAACGTCTTGCATATGTAATATAATGGGCATAATACTACTTTTATACATTTTGGGAGTAAAACTGTCATAAATATCTTTTAAAATATCTACTAATTCATCAATTTTTGTTTTTTGCACCATACTGTTTTGTTTAGTAAACAAATTATTACTTACTCTATTACTAAAATTACTAATATTACTTGCTGTAGTAGTTGCCAAATTTTGAAATTTTTCTCTAGCACTATTAACAAAAGCTTTCATAAATAAAAAGAGAAGTTTCTATTTATAACGAAAGAACAAAAACTTTTTCACTGCTAATGTCCTTATATACAACCTTTAAAGATTACTTCTTTGCGGCACCATAGAACCCGCCCTTAGACCCGCCCTTAGACTTATCATCCTTAGACCCGTCCTTAGACTTATCATCCTTAGACCCGCCCTTAGACCCGTCCTTAGACTTATCATCTTTGGATTTAAGATCCTTAGACATAACATCTTTGGACTTAACATCCTTGGACTTAAGATCCTTGGGAACCTCATTGGGAGACTCATCACGAGGAGACTGAGGAGGAGATTCGAAATGCTCAACGACATGACCATCTTTTTGCTGCTTCCAGAGAACAGAGATTTCCCTCATCAACTCCTTACCAGTAAGAGAGGTGCCATTATCCTTGAAGATTTTCATCTGTTCCTTAACAAAGGATTGATAAGGGTTCAAGGGTTTGGGATCACTGGACTTGAGAGAGGATTTCTTGGATTTCTTTTTGTCATCCTTAACGTCTTTGATGATAGACTTAATTTCGGAGAGAAGGTCTTTCATGGACATATCGGAATGAGATTCAAGATATTCAACAAGAGCGGATTGAAGATGATCAGTCATTTTACACTAAAAGCGTAAAAGTAAATAAAAAGAAATAAATCAATTTTTAAAAAAAGAGGATAAAAAGTAATACAAAAAGGGAAGAAGAAAGAAATGTATTAATAATAGATAAAAAGGATAAAAAATGAGATGATTTTAGAGAAGAAAAATTACCGAACAAAAAATGAGATAATCATTATGAACGTGCTAGATAACAGTGCTGAGAATGATCAAGGTGCGAAGATTCAGAGATGGGTAGTCGTGCTAGCTAAGATGAGGACTTCAGAAATGGGGGAATCGGAATCGCTGAGTAATGTTGTTAAGGATGCGTGTTTATAATATTATGGAATTTTTTGTTGTTTAGGGTAGTTTATTGTAAAGAAATGTATTAATAATAGATAAAAAGGATAAAAAATGAGATAATTTTAGAGAAGAAAAATTACCGAACAAAAAATGAGATAATCATTATGAACATGCTAGATAACAGTGCTGAGAATGATCAAGGTGCGAAGATTCAGAAATGGGTAGTTGTGCTAGCTAAGATGAGGACTTCAGAAATGGGGGAATCGGAATCGCTGAGTAATGTTGTTAAGGATGCGTGATTATAATATTATGGAATTTTTTGTTGTTTATTGTATTTGATAATATGTATCCAATAACCATTAAAATGGAATTTAAAGGATGCATGAAAAAGATAGGAAGGTAAGAAGGATAGGACGGATTTAAAATCGGACCAATGGAAAGGGACTTTAAAACAGATATATAAGGGTGAATAATTTTTGTAAATGAGATGTTGAAAGATGTCAAGATTAAGATTGGAGATAAGAGTAGAAGAATCAAACCAAATATCATTAGAATCAGTCCAAGGTGGATCACAATAAAGGAAATCGACGGAATGAAAGGAAGTAGAATTTAAAATAAAGTGAGAAATGGAGGAAGGGAAGATATGAACATTAGGATTAAGGAAGGAAGAAGCGGAAATATTAAGATTAAGATAATGAAAACGTAAGGAAAGGATGGGATCAGAAGGATCGGTAATTTGAATAATATCAATGATAGCATTAGGTTTAATTGCCATAAATTGAATGGAATCGCCACCGATACAAGCATAAGCATCACAAATATGATGAATATCAGAGACAGAAGATAACCATTTATTTCTAAATTTGGAGTCGAAAGGATTACTGATATAATAGATTTCTTTATCAGAGAAAAGTAAATCAGGAATAGAGGGATGAATTAATTTTTTAAAGGCATCATTAATTTTTTTTCTTTTAAAAGAAGTTTTATCAAAAGACATATAAAACTGAGAAGGGAAAAAAAGAAAAGAGAATCATTTTTTTTTATTTACGTTGAATGATATGTATCCAATAACCATTAAAATGAAATTTGCCGGAAGAGTTATATTTATAGGAAGGTAAAAGGGATAAAACGTAATTAAAATCATTCCAATGGAAGGGAACTTTAAAACAGATAAATTTAGGTTTATAATTTTTAGAAATGAGAGGTAAAAAGATATCACGATTAAGATTAGAGATAAGAGTAGAAGAGTCAAACCAATTATTCTGAATATCAGTCCAAGGGGGATCACAATAAAGGAAATCGACAGACTGAAAAGAAGGGGAAGTTAAAATAAAATCGGTAATGGAAAGGGGATGAATATGAACAAAGGGATTAAGAAAAGAACATAAACGAATATTATTATTCAAACGTTTAAAACGTTGAATAAGGAGAGGATTATTATCAGTAATTTGTGTAGCATCAATATGTGCATTAGGTTTAATTGCCATAAATTGAATGGTATCACCACCAATACAAGCATAAGCATCACAAATATGACGAATAGATTTATTTTTATATAACCATTGATTTCTCCATTTGGAATCGAATGGATTACTAATATAATCAATTTCTTTATCAGAGAAATCGAGATCAGGAATAGAGGGATGAATTAATTTTCTAAAGGCATCATTAAGTTTTTTTCTTTTTAAAAAATATTTATTTTTATTGTGAGATTTATCAATAGGATCTTTTAATGGAGATTGAGGATTTTTTACGGGAGATTGATGATCTTTAACGGGCGATTGATGATCTTTAACGGGCGATTGAGGATCTTTAACGGGCGATTGAGATTTTTTAACAGGCATTCGAGGTTCTTTTTTATTTTTATTTTTATTTTTATTTAATGATAAATCAAGAATTAATTTTTTACCAATGGCACCAGTTTTAAGGACACATCGATTAGTTAAAGGATTAATAATTTTATGAGAAGGACAAAGTTTAATAGGTTTATCCATATATCTAATTAAAAGAAATAGTAAAAAAAGTAAAAAAGAAAAAGAAAATTAATTGTAAAATTTAATTGTAAAAAAAATAAAAAATAAAAAAAATAATAATTAAAAAAAACACACACACCTGCTCATTTTTGCTCATTTGCTCATTTTTTATATAAGAAAAATGATGATAAAAAATAATAGGATATAATAAAAATGTCAAGAGAAATCTATAAATGTAATTATTGTAAATATGAGACATTAAAAAAATATAATTTATGTAGACATATGGTGGCAAAACATGAAAAAGAGAACAATAATAATAAAATGGAAGATTATAATTCTGTCATTAAAAATTATAATTCTGTCATTAAAAATTATAATCCTGTCATTAAAGATTGTAATTTTGTCATTAAAGATTGTAAAAATGTTAATATAAATAATGATAATGAATGTAAAAAATGTAATAAAAAAATGTCATCAAAATATTATTTAAAAAAACATTTAGAAAAATGCAAAGGAATAATAAATACATTAGAATGTCCAAAATGTAATAAAATATTTTCACATAGAAGTTCAAAATGTAATCATGTAAAAAAATGTAAAGGGGTAAGTAATGAATTGATAATAATAAATGGAATGAATGAAATGAAAGAAGAAGAGAAGAATGAGATAATAAAGAGAGAGATAGGAAAAGAGATAATAATAAATGAGAATACGACAAATAATATAATAAATAATAAACAGAATAATTGCAATAATAATACATATAATATAAATTTAACAATATATGATAAGGAGAATGATACAATAGATTTTGATTTAAAACATATGAAACAAGATTTTGTATATAAATTGACATCAAGAGATGAGATGGATGCATTTAAATATTATTGCGAGAGATTATTTGAGAATAAGAATAATCAGATGATAATAAAGAGTAATTTTAGGAATAAATATTCAAAAATACATGTAGGATCAAATGTATGGGAGAATTTTTTAGACCAACATATATATCCGAAGATGATGTCAATAATATCAGAAACGATGATAGAATATATAAATATGAATAATAAAAATAAAAATAAAAAGATAAAAGAGTTGGATGATTATTTACAAATAATGGCAAGTGATGGATATTCAAATAGTGAAACACAAGAATATAAAAAGAAATATAAAAATAATATAGAAATGTTAAAGAAATTATTTAATAGTTTTATGTAAAAAACTAAAAATTAAATTTTAGTTTTATTTAAAATATCAATTAAAGCATTTTCTAATTGAATAGTAATTGTTTGAATTTCTTTTTGTTGTATTGGAAATGTTTGTAAAGGGTAAAAAGGAGATAATATATCATATTTTTCTTTTATTAATATATCTAATAATATACCTTTATGAATTTTATTATTATATTGAAAATCATAATCACATAAATTATCACTAAATCC
>JACCDO010770855.1_pt1 | contig 64624 bp, 54 predicted proteins | sample 7446101 | NCBI WGS metagenome assembly JACCDO01 (sample SAMN15323440, study PRJNA562643) | freshwater metagenome | isolation source: river surface water | place: USA:Blue River Watershed | collected 2017-08-16 | reverse complement strand
TATATCCTCGTTAATTTCTAAATTCGACAAGTCTGCAATCATCGCCAAATTACAAGAATACTTTTTAATGTCAGCAAATGAAGCAGAAAATGAATTCGATACATGGAAGATCAAAAATGACAAACAAAAAAACAAAAAAGAAAACTCGACATATTATGTTCCATGGAACTCTAATCACACAACGATTAAAATGCGATTAAACGATTCATTCAATACGAAAATAACCGTATCAGGTGTGAAAAACAATCGCTTTCTTAAACGAATATCCGAACTTCTTTTGAAAATGATCGATATTTCGAAAAATATGAACAACTTGAATTCTCCGAAATTCCAAGTGCAGGATTTGATTCAAAATGACTCAGAATCTGCTCATGAAAGCGTCGAAGGATTAGATATTGATGACGATTTTAAGAAAGAATTAATGGACTTGGGATTACTAGATGATGGTGATAAAGATGAAGATAACACAGAAAAAAACACAACTGATCCGATGGAAAAGAAAAACCAAACTGAGATAGTTGTCCAAAATCCAGAAAAGGGAAAGAGAAAAAAGACTCAAGGATATGTTTTGAATAAACTCAAAGAAGCAGATCCGGATCTATTTGATTACGAGACGACCAAAAACAAGAAAAGAAAAGATTATCCATCTATATGTGGTTGGACAGATACGAGACAACCCATCGTCATTACACAAGATGAAAAAGAAAACATCGATAAGAACTTTCCAAAGGCTTACGATGACTTTTTGAAATTAGGGTCTACCGATGAATTAGCAAATAATAATGTTTATATCTGTCCGAAAGTTTGGTGTCCTGTCTCTCGTATAGCAATGAATCACCAACAATTCATCGATAATCAAAATAAATGTCCACTCGAGAACGAACAACCTATCCTTTTCAATAAATATTGGAACAAAGACGAGACATTGGCTCTTCAAGCACCACATCATATAGGTCTATTAAACGATGATATTCACCCAAATAAATATTGCCTCCCGTGCTGTTTTAAAAAACCATTTAAAGAAAAAGCAACTCGATCGTGTAAGATTGGTTCTGGAAAAGATGATTCCAAGGGTTCTCCACATAAAGATATTATAACCGATGTTAACGATGTTAAAGATGTTAAAGATATAGAGGATGATATGGGAAATGAGAAATATATCAAAGATAGTACATATTTTCCTTTACAACAGGATAGATATGGACTCCTTCCAGAAGGATTATATAATGTCCTAGGAACTGGTAAATGTGGAAGTAGATATAATGGATCAGGATTGATGGAGAATGGAAAGACTTGTTATTTAAGACACGGAATCAATCAAACTGGGAACTCTTTTATTAATTGTATCGAAGAAGTATTGAATAATGGTATTCCTATTCTATCAACTATAATATCGAAACTAACAGTCGATTTATTCATATCATTAGAGAACGGAAAGATCCTCAAACTCTTTATTGACGAGACGAAGGATATTCAAAATGATGAGCATTACAAGGAGTTTAAGAAATGGCTTAAAACCAAAGAGATTGAATCATATTTGATTAAATTCAATCTATTAAATTTGCATAATCTTTCAAGGTCAGATCCTGTTTTGAAGAGAGAGTTTTTAATTTACAATTCTTTCATGAATTTCAAAAAATTCTTGGCAGATAAAGATACTCCAAAGAACGATACTATTTTATTAGATTTGATTCACTCAGATATCGTCAACTTGAATACATCGAACAAACATTTCATTATCTTTGATATTGATCCAATCACAAATCTCGCGAAAATGATATGTCCTTCAAACAAAAACGTTCGTGAGAGTTTGAATCTCAATACACAAAAGATATCGTTTCTGGTAAAGATCGACAATTTATATGAACCCATATGTGAACTTTCAGTAGGAATGGGCTTTATTAATACAGTTTATGAATTTGCCTATGAGAATATGAATCCTAAAATGAAAAAGATGGTCAATATATATATCAAAGGATGTGGGAATGATATTAATTATAAATATCTCGGTGAAAATATTGCAATATTCCTAGAGTCAGAAGGTTATGATATACATTCATATGTCATCGATTACGATTTTTCTATCAAAGGTTTGTTATTAACGAATAATGTGTATATACCATTTATAAGAGATATTCAACTCGCTATATTCAACAAAAGACGGCTGATGTATTATAGTGATCTGGTCAATATCAAAGTTGATTTACCTCTTGAAGACATCTATTCTGTTTTTAAGAAATTACAAGACTTTACGAATAACTCTTTTTATGAAATAGAGAACGAAATATATAATTCAGAAGAAGAACTCATAGCACTCGAACTGAAAAATGAAGAGAAAACCTTAATTCCTTTAAATGTAAAAAATGTGAATATTCTTACTCGATCTATGACGAATGATCTCATTATTTTCACAGATATAGATGAATTAGACGAGCATAAGAAAATAGTTAACGAGGATATAGAATCTTCGAAATCTTATATGGAGTTTTATAGAAAGACATTGACGAATATCGAAAATAATGATGAATTAAAGAAGCAAATAGAATTTCTCACCTCTGATATTAATCCTTTACCCGAAGAGTTCAAAAGAGATAAGCTTATGGAAATACTGATGAAAAATGGTAAAAATGCACGTTTAGCATTTAAATTCGTCAACGAACTCTTGAATAAATACAAAAGTAATTTAATCAGGACAACATCCTTTTCGGTAAGTTCAAATGAAATATTGATCGAACAAGCAGATATTCATACAAATGTCCTTCAAACCCTTATTCAAAATAAACGCAATCCATTCAAGATGATTATCGAACATATTCAAAAAGGTGAAATGTCCATGTCAGAACTGGATATAACCAATACTTTGACGAGTTATTCTATTTCAAGTTTCATCATCGATACACCAGTGTATAACCCGCTACCTATATTATGGAAAACAAAACTGAATAGTTTTTCAGTCATTGAAAAAAGTAATTATGATCCCTCTTGGATATATGCACATTTCCTTAATATCAATAAGATCATTAATCCTCTCAAAGATTTACACATTGAACTATTAAAGAGTTTCATCCGAAAGAAGATTATAAACGATTACACAACAGATGAGATAAAACTATTCCTAGAAAACGAACCCTTTAAATCAAAAAAGAAATATACCCCTTCTTTAAATGATTGTTTATCTATATTTGATGATGTCAATTATTATCCTAGTATTTACGAGATTTTAGTTCTTTGTAGTATCGTCGAAGTGAATGTTGTAATAATTGCACGGAAGACTCAAAAGAATCCTGATGGACTATTCATAACAAATCAACCTTTTCCATATTTTGTCTTCCTAAAAGAAATATATGATCGCGTCAATAAACATTATTATTATGAAATAATATTGAAAAATAAAAAGCATTATATAATAAAACGTGGACAAATTCCTAAAGAATTCAGTTCAATCATTAAGAAAAAGACCATGGAATATCTCGTGGAAATAGAATAAGTTTTGTTACTCAACGTACATGTTTATATGTATTCCATACTTTTTTCAAATAGGCTATTATAATGAACCGCACATTAAATACGAATGATAGGAAAATAATATAATACGTCGTTTGAAATATTTTATAGAGTCTTTTGTTTTTATTTACGAGGAAATGTTCTATTTGCTTATCTTTGTTAATGAAATGCAATATTAAAAGCGTTATACCTGATATTAGTGTTATTATTATGGAATCAATCATCTACTTTACAATAGTCAAAGAAATTACTCGATAGGTATTTTTATGTCGAACTCTTTTTTCTTGATTGTGTTATCCTTTTCAGGTAAAGTATAATCGAAAGTCAGGATATCTTGGCACAAATCTTCCTTTTCGTCCTCTTTTTCGTCTTCCTTTTCGTCCTCTTTTTCGTCTTCCTTTTCGTCTTCCTTTTCGTCTTCCATTTGTTTATCGTCTTCTTTATTGACTACTGTTTTGGCTTTTTTATTGATCATGTTCATTGCTTGGTTCAAAACTATCTCATCGATTAGAATAGATGTATCGCCAGTTCCACATGGTGGAATCTGTCCCAACATAATATTCGCCGAAACACCATTGATTCGATCAATTTCCGAGAAGATTCCTGCTTTAATAATCATATCCGTAGTTTCCTCAAAAGAAGATTTCGCCAATGGACCAATATCAATTCTATTAATACCATGACGGTCAATCGATAGCAAATAACCCTTGGTTGTCATAATATCGACTAACAAAGACAGATGCCTATAGTTCACATAAAGATCAGAATCTTTGATGACATCCGATAATTCGTTATAAAGTGCTTGTCTTGCTGCCTCGATTCCAAATATATCATAGATTTCATTAATGTTATTACTGAAAGTTCTCGTTTGATCGACGTGTGGATGACATAGAATATCTAATAAATTCGATCCATTACTTTCGAGGATCCATTCATAATATTTGTCGAAATTCATCTTTTCGAAATCATATTTGAAGAACTCGTTCTTTTTCATGGATACTTTGTTGATTTTCTTGACACCTTTGATGATAATGTTCTCCATGATATTACTTTCGATCGCTTTGATATCTGTTATGATATCTTTGTTTTCTTGCTTATCATCTTCTTCATATAATTTGATCCTAAAAACAAGCTTCTTTGCATTATCATCGCTAAACTTTAGAGAGATCTTATCATCATAAAAGTCATTTAATGCGTGACTGATATCAATCATCTTAATCTCATACTCGTACATTTTTTCTTTGTCGAATTCCATCCTGAGTAACCATGGATAAGTATTGGCAGCATCGATAATTTCATTATCCTCTAAATCTTTATAGGATTCGATTAACTTGGCATCTTCTTCAATCGTCGTATACTCGTCATCAGGATCATAATAAATCTTTGAAGTCGTAACGATATCTGAAAAACGCGTTGTCTCGATACTATTTAAAACAGCCGTAGCCTTCTTTTTATCTTGGCGACATTCTTCATCAATAAAGATTGTTAATGCAGGGGATTTGATATTCCTTGTGACACTCAACAATTCCTTGATACGAGGTACACCTCTAACTGCCTTTGATGCTGAGGAAACCCCTGATAAATGGAAGGTATTCAATGTCATCTGACTCAAGGGTTCTCCAATGCTTTGTGCTGCAATCACGCCGACCATTTCTGATGGATTAGCAATAGCATCATAGAATTTCATGCGAATACTTTTTATGATATCGTCGAATGCAAACTTGGATAGTTTATAATTGCATATGACCTTTTTAGGAGATAAATAGCATCGAATCAGGATTTGGATAAACTTATTCCCCTTGTTATTCTTTGTAATAAATAGTTCATCACTGAGTTTCTTAATCGTATCGAGAACATATTTGGGGGTCATATCGACAAGTCCCATATGTTTATTTAATGCTCTTGCGTTATTTATGAGTCTCATAATACTCACAGGATACATGATTGAACTTTCCTTTTTCATTTTGAATATATCAGACACCATAAACTCTTTATCAGCAATAATTTGATCGAAATGCTCTTTATATTCCTGAATCTCTTCTTTTGACATTTCATATCGTATCTCTTTATTCATGAAATGCTCTACGTCCTTGTGGGAAGAAATCAAATAGTTTTTCATCATTGCCTGATAATCGTCCTCCATATAAATCAAAGGTTGGGATTCGATTTTAGATGCATCCATACCATCCTCTCCATATAAGAGCTGAATAATCGCTCCTGATGCATTTCTGACTGTATAATCGTAATTGATTTTGCAATCTTCCATTGCTTTTACGAGTTTTCTTTGAAGATACCCTGTTTCACTTGTATCCCTGACGTTAAGACCATTTGCTAATGCAAAGTTCAGAGTTTCGGGTACAGTGACATCATACATTTTAGGATGTTTAGACACATCTACTTTTTTGATATCAATAATAGGGTCAAGTACACATCCACCGAATTCTTTATATTTATTCGAGTTTGTATCCACAAAGTTCTTCATAGGCAAATTGAGAATGTCGATAAGCTTCTTCAACCATTTGCCATGAATTATCACTACTCCTTTATCTTTATTCGTAATAACATTTTCAATTTCGGTGAAAATTCCCAAAGACGAACAATGAAGGATAAATTTGTTTCGGATTTTAACCGAATTATACGAAATGATCATTTCGTTTTCAATGAGTTCTCCATAATTCACGATAATATCCAAGAGATATTCTTTCATCGCTTTGACATCTTCATTACTATCATGATAGCGAGCAGTGACTGGAACTAGATCGCCAATTTGAACATCATGTACGCTTGCTTCGATGAGCTCGTTGTTTTCGAATTTCAATAGTGAATTAGCTTCAGTAACAATGACATTTCTACCAGATTTAGTAATGATTTCGTACAAGTTTTCACCAGGATCATGTCTTGTGATTGCAGTCAACGGTCTCCAACAGATATCTCCGAAAGGATCAGTCGAAAGAATGCTGACATTGTTTTTACTAATATCAAGATATTCCATACGAGCTTGTTCGGGGAAATGTTTAATCAACTCTTGATTATTCTCCATATAACTGTCGATCCAATCTCCAATAGTAATATGTTTTTGCACATTATTCTCATAAATAAAGATGAGCGTATCATGAGATACTGATTTGACAGCAGTATCAATCAAACCCTCGCGTCCACCCATCGAGTGAAAGAAGAACTCTTGAGGACTCAATCCAGTAATAAACGAGTTCTCGACAAACCCTCTACTTTCTGGACCATCATCATATTTTGTGTAATGTGGAAGTGTTCGATCTTCGAACCCATATGGAATACGCTTTCCATCCACATTTTGTTGTCCCAAACAAGCGATCATTTGTGAGACATTAATAATCGATCCCTTGGAACCAGACTTGACCATGTTAATCATACGATTATTGTAATCGTTCAATTTTGACAAAGCAATTTTACCGACTTGCGAAATCGTTTGATTGAGAATCTTATTGACTTCCTCTTCGAAAAATGTACTATTGTCATTGATCGATTTATTCTCGAAAGATCCTTTGTGCATATCTCTAATGATATCATATACTTTGACCTTCATATCTCGAATCATGTTTTTCATTTGTGAACCATCATCTTCAATGATTAAATCACTGATCCCAACGCTAAATCCAGAGTGCACCAACCAATTGCAAATGATTTTTTGGGTGTTATCGAAAAACATACGAGTTTCATCAGGACCGCAATCATTATAGATAGAATGAATAAGACCCTTTGTCCTATTTTGATAGACGAGTTTATCCAAGATACCTTGTTTAAGATCCCCATTCTCAATAACTACATAATTTTCTTTATCATCAGAACCAGTATAAGATTTATTAGGACAAGATAGATTTATAGTATTTGGAATGATAGTAGACATAACTTGCCGACCAGACCACATATTATTTTCGATGGGATTTGGAATGATGCCATTAAACTTTGTATTGCAAGCCATTAAATTGAATAACTGTTTATTCGAAATACGAACATTACTCTTCGTAATTCTAAATACACCCAAAGCAATATCTTGTACGATTGAAATGATGGGCTTGCATTCACGTGCACTGATAATTTGGTTCGGAACCGAAGCCAATTCAATCAACTCGGTTGCAGTAGTTACCGATTGAGCAACATGCATATTCATCTCCGAATAATCCCAATTGTTTCCAAAAGGGCCGGACTATATCTTAAGCCTTCATTGGAATTGGTTAGATTCCTCAGACCCACTAACATTTAGTCTCTGAACCTTTCCCATAGCCTAACCAATAACGGCTTTAGGGACTTGGCTGCGGATTGCCCAATCTCTGACCTTATTACCATTGGGTTCGGCAATTAACCGAGTTCCTTCAAATGATTTCTCAAGTGAAGTGGTAGTCAGAGCTCTAAGGGTGTTCCCGCAATTTGAAAGTGTTGCAAAATCATTGTTCACTTATTTTTTTTACGAAATCGAAAGCTTTATACCAGAATAAGATAATATGAGACTTTTAGCTTAACAACAATTGCATTTTCAATTTTTTGTGAACAATGATTTTACTAGGTAGTTATATCAAGTCTTATTGCTATGCGGACAATAAGACTAGGTGAGTGTTAAACTGTTTTCCCTATAAGGTCATCTCACAACCTTATAAGCAGCTACCTTTTGAGGACAAGATTGGTTTTCAAACCGATTGTTTATCCCCATCGAAATCCGAGTTATAGCATGGACATACAGACACATTCAATCGGAACGTATTGAATGGCATGATTCGTGCACGATGACACATCATCGAGTATTTGTGAAGAGAAGGTTGACGATTGAATAAGATAGGATCTCCATCAATAATATGCCTATCGACGATATCGCCATTCTCAAGTACTATATTTTCTCTATCTGGCATATTTCTCAGTGATTTAGTCCATTCTCCTTTTCGAATAAATTTCGCTCCAGGATATTTATTCGGTCCATTTATAATATACTTCATGAGTCTCTCTTTATTGTATTGATTAACGATTTCAGGAAATGTAAGATTCATAGCAATTTTCAGAGGAACTCCCAATTCATCAATACTTATATTTGCATCGGGTGTAATCACTGATCTAGCTGAGAAATCCACTCTTTTACCCATCAAATTCCCTCTAATACGACCGTCTTTTGATTTTAGTCTCTCTGTCAACGATTTCAACAATCGTCCAGTTCTTTGTTGTGCTGGATTAATCCCAGGAATCTTATTATCGATAAAAGTAGCAACATGGTATTGAAGAACTTGTGCTGCAATATCGATCTGTTCTTTAGAAGCACCCTTTTCTATTTTTGACTTTAGTGAATTATTACTTTTTACGATATCGCATAATTTATGTGTCAAATCGTCTTCACTTCGCTGACCTGTGTCTGTTCTAACAGATGGTCTAACTGATGGAGGAGGTACCGGAAGTACGGAACAAATCATCCACTCGGGCCTATTGTAACTCTTTGAAAACCCCATAATTTCTGCATCTTTATCTGTGATTCTTTTCAAGATTCTCAATACGTCTTCTGCACTCAGAATCTGATTCTTGTCTTTTTCATCTTTCCATTCAATCGAAATTTTGAGAATAGGCTCCTTTGAAATCTTATCAGGTTGTTTTGCCCCACATCCACCTTCACAATCAGTACCACAACGTTTGATTTTGGTCTTGGAAAACTGTTTGTAAATGAGATCCCAACGTTTCTGACGAGTGACTTTCTTCTTGAGAATTTCTTGAAGTTTTTCATTATTTTGATCGATCAATAGTTTCGAACAACGATAACATACACATTTGAGAATTTTCTTCACGACATCGAAGAATTGAACATAAAATACTGGTTTTGCAAGTTGAATATGTCCAAAATGACCGGGACAAAATGTATTCTTATGTTCACATGTCTGACAAACACGGTTGTAATCAATAACACCCATACGAGGGTCAAATAATCCATTTATAACAGGTTCCTGTCCTATATAAGTATCAGTCTTATATATCTCGGCAACTGACATTTGTTTGATTTCATCTGGACTCAATATACAAAATCGAATTCCTTTAACTGTTTTAATATCATTCAAATTGGAAAGATCCTTGTAAATTGACATCTTATATACTTATTCAATGAAAAAAGTCAAGTCTTTATATCAATTTTTTCACACAAAAATAAATTACGAATTTCTATATTTATTATATATACTATAATCAGTCTTTATATACTTTCAAACACTAATTTTTAAACATGCGTTTTTGTTCAGGAGTAAAACATACACATCCTCCATTACAACTGTATGGAGAGTAACCGCAACATTTCAGATCACATTTATTATAAGCAAATACGAACATCGATTTAGGATCATTAGGACTTCCATTCACTGGAAATAAATTTGCGTCATTGTTATCCCAACGAATAGTTTGATTTAGCTTTTCTGGAATCGTATTTCCTTGAAGGACAACCATTTTGTTAGGATCATTTAATTGTCCATTTTGAGTCGTATAATTTTCTCTTTCGACTTCATTTTCGAGTTCATTTGCGTAGTAACATTGTCCGTTTGAAAATGTACTTACAAGTAAAATAAGAAAAAACGATGCTAAAAGTATAGTTGCGTATAAGTTCAGATTCATTTATAAATATTAGCGAGATTTTTGTTTTAGTTCTTCGACTGTTAAAATTGGAATATTGAAAGTCGTTGCTTTTTCTGTTTTTGTAGTAGTCTTATCTTTCGATTTGACAATCACTCCATTTACCTTTTTAGTAACTACATCAACAACCTTTCCATTCAAATTATCTTTGATCCATGATTCTAATTCTTTGTCCCTAAAACCGCTGAATACGTAATACTTTTCGTCTTGGGTATTTTTCGAGTCTTTGTTAGTGTCTTTATTAGTGTCTTTGGTTTTTGAATGTTTTGGAAGTAAAATAAGTGACATTAAATTATTCTCTTTAATAAAAGATTTGTAATCCTCGTAACATTCTAAAAATTGTTGAGCAGTCTTTTTCTCTATACCTTTGATACTTACGAGTTGAGATTCAGTTGGAAGAGGTTTCGAAGGATCTAAAATAGATGGAAAGCTCATTGATATCAACTCTATCTTCTTCTGACCGATACCACGACCAAATTTATTCGATGCTGTCATAAGTAAGATACATTCAAATCCCTTTTTCTTCCTTTCATCGATCGCTTCATATAGATTTGTCGCTTTCTTGACCTTGAATCCATCGATCTCTAACAGATCCGATATTTTAATATCCAAAATAGATTTGACAGTATTAAAACTATTGTTATATAGCGTTTTTATTGTACCGATACTCAATCCAGGAATATCGATTTTATCAAAAAAGTGATTCAATTGCTTTATATCGTATTCAGATGTATCTTGAAGATCTGCATCAGCATCAATCATGATATCAACACCTGTATCGTTCCATTTGAATGACATTTCTGGCATTTGTGCTTCACTGGGCTTGGATACTTTCATAACATGTGGAATGACGTCACCACTTCTAGTTATGACTATTTTAGCACCAGGTCCTATGTTGTTATCTTTGATGAATTTGCCATTGAATCCAGTCACTCTCTTGATAGTCGTTCCTGTCAGAAAGACTGGATCTATAATGATGACAGGTTTAAGATATCCATCTTTAGAAATATTCCATTCGACTTGAATTACTGTTGTTTCAGCAATATTCGACGATAAAACCGACTTGAACGCAAAAGAATAATTAGGATTTCCATCTTTATTTCTTTCATGATATGAGTTGTGAGTCACAACGATTCCATCGATTTCATACTCGCTTTCTTCTTTCATTTTAACTAATTTATCTGACAAATTTTCGAAACTCAATATATTCGAAATCGACCATTTAACAGTAGAAAACCCTTTCGATTCTAGAAATTTCAATTGCTCTTGTGGAATTTTGTTGCTTGGATAGATTAATTCATAAACAACATAATCTACAAATTTCAATATTCCTAAATCAGGTGTTTTGGAATTTATTACTCCTGCGACCATATTTCTCGCATTAACGCCTTTATCTTTCAGTTTTTCTTCAAATACTTTTCTTTTTATGATGAGTTCACCCCGGATCTCCAAAGGTTCCTTTGGATGAATAGGAATCTTTAAAAAGGGGATTAAATGTGATATATCTTGACCGATAAGACCATTGCCTCTTGTAAATAATTTAACGGATCCATCTGCATAGTATTTGAGTAAACCTGATAATCCGTCTAGTTTTTCACTGATTATATAAGAGGAACAAGATGATTCCATCTGATTCACAAATCTATTCAATGCCTTTTCATCATCTTTGATTTTATCGAGACTCCCAAGATATGATGGAAGATCGACTTTATTCTTCTCAACCCTCGCACCAATCTCTTTTAATATAGGATTTTTTGGGTCCTTCTTTTCAAGTTGTTCCTTGAACAAATCATAAATTTCATCAGAAATGAAAGGTTTTCCTTTCGTATAATATTGAACATTCGCTTTTTGTATGATCTCTACGAGCTCTTCAATAGATACCTTATCTATGTTTTTAAGATATTTATTGATATCATCCTTTTTTATCATGTCTTTTATATAATATAAAGAAAAGTCAATTATCTATATATACATAAGAATGTTCGATTCAATTTTTTATATAATTTACAATATTGAACAATATCAGAAACATCTTCGAAATGAGTACTTTAAGTACATTAATACAATGGTCAATGATTGTTATTTCAAACTAGCATATTACGACCGCGATACTAATAAATTGAACTTTATTTACAACTATGACTCTCTTTGGGGTATACTTTACTGTATTATGATGCGTGGAAATATTTTTCTATTGAAGCGTGACTTCTTTTCGACCTCAAATATCTGTAATAAAAACGGAAGGTATGTATTTTTAGGATCTTATTTCAAAGATAATGTTGTTACACATACGCTATTAAATTGTAATATGAGCCAACACAAGGATGATATTATTTATTGCATTGTTAATGAAAAGGACGACAACAAATTCTGTGATGCAACTTCTTTTCTTACTAAAATATTGTCTAAAATCAATAATGAACTGAAGCTTACATATGCTGAAATATATCACTGTATTCACTCTTATATGGAAAAAGCAAACTTTAGATTCAGCGAAGATATAAATGTTTATATCTTGAATGCCGATTTTACTGAATCTGTATATAAAGGAAACGATATTGTTTAGTGTAATGGAAAGTTCCTCCGTTGACAAAGAGACTTTCCTAAATGACACATGGAATGTTTTTTTTCATGATCCATTCAATTCAATATGGACTAATAACAGTTATGTATTTATCGATACGATAAGTACGATTGAAGATACAATGTGTCATCTTCATTATCAACACAATAACATTCATAAAGGAATGTTCTTTATAATGAGAGATGGCATATATCCTTGTTGGGATGATCCTAACAATATCAATGGGGGCGTTTTGTCCTTGAAAGTACTGAAAGAAGATGTGGCTAAGTTTTGGCATAACTTATTGATTCGTATTGTCGGGGAGACGATACTAATCAAAGAAAAAAGAGAACATTGGAATTTGATAAACGGAATATCTATAAGTCCTAAGAAGTACTTCTGTATTGTCAAAATATGGATCAAAGATAATTCTCTATTCGACAAATCGTTCTATAATCTCCCTGATTCGTATCATGGAGATGTTTTGTTCAAATTAAATTTGGACAATATTCAGAATTCACAAGCAGGTAATTAATGGGTTAATGGGTTAATGGGTTAATGGGTTAATGGGTTATGTGGGGCGCCGGCCAATGCCGAATCTATGTGAATCTATGTGAATCTATGCTCGTTTTATAATTTATCATAATGATGAGATTCTTTAGATGCGTTCGAAAGGAGTTTTTCATTTAGTTGATCTTTTTTAGATTGTTTGAATTCTTCGAATTTTGTACACGAATGACTCTCTGGAAGTCTACATCGAGCACAAAAGTTGAATTCACAACCTTTGCAAGTGAAAGAAATGCTATTCAAGTGTTTTTTACAGAAATAGCATTTCATTATAATTTAATTATTAATATTTAATTATAAGTATTTTAAAACTCCCAAATTTTCGTACAAACGACGTATCAGATATGGGTACGTTTCATTTATACTACCATAAGGTGCATATTTATACACTTTATACTTGTGAGATAAGCATTCATAACCAATTGAATCATTCATTCCCAAAAGTTGTGCAAAACTCGTTTGTGTTTTCAAAGGTTCCGTTTTTAATATTCTCCTGATTGATTCGTCGTTATGTGTCGCAAATACGACACGAATATTTGGATTTTTCCTCATACTGTGGATGACCAACTTTGCTGCTTCATTGTAATTATCGTCTGTATCTTTTTTTGATGTAAAGAGTTCACCTGATAGATGATCCATCTCGTAATATGCTCCACGGACAAGTTTGATCCCAATATGTTTATGATATCGCAAATCATTCATTAGCTCTGTCAAACTATGACATCTATACATTTGATATGTCTTGTATACTTTGACCTCTGAAATATTATAAATATCGAGTAATTCATTATACAATCGTGCTTCAGTCTTATTTGTTTTAACGTCTTCTGCATCCAAAAATATCGGTTTATGATATTGCAAAATGTGACTTATTCCATTTTTCATTAGGTTTTCATTATTGAACGTTGAATATTTCAATGCATATGCAGCATCGGATGGAATGCATTTGATATCATTAATGATTTTCATGACATTCTTTCGGGATTCGACAATATTCGAAGAACCTTCTTTCGCATAATCGAATATTGCAGCAAATTTAGTTGTTTTCATTCTCGCAACTGCTTCGTGAATATTCTTTCCTGCAATATATCGATTCATTATTTATTTTACTTTTTATTATCTTTATTATCTTTTTTATTTTCTCTTTCATAATCTTCTCGAATTTGTTTGTAATTCCACCAATTTAATGTCGTATACAACATCGTAAAAAAAATGATCCCTTTTCCAACAATATATGAAGAAAATTCAAGGGATTCGATTGGATTCATATAATTTACTTTAGTATTACGGGATATCATTGGCTTTAATTGTAATCTTTCGATTTTACATCGTTTGTGTGGGTTAGGGTTATTTATCGATTTATATTTTATACTTATCATTATTAATAAGTATTTGATTTTGTTTTTAAATAGGAAATAGGAAAAAGCCTTTTGTTAAAGCTCTTTCTTTTTTTGTTTTTGTGTCTTTTGTGTGTTTTGTATGTTTTGTATGAGGTCTTATTATATTCTTTTACTGCATGAAGTACTTTGACTCGATGGCAAAGTACAAGTTGCGAATCCTGTCGTGAATAGAGTCCTTCTTCTTGAATGCAATCTCCACCAAGATATGAAGCATCTCTGCATATAAGATGTCAGAGATCTCCTTGCAAACATACATGTTTCCCTTCTTCATCCTTTGAAGAAGGTCACCCGTCTGCCTCCTCAGACTGACCCAGTTCTCAGTCAAGAGACACTTGTACATGGCAGTCAAACGCAGACTGATGAAGATATCCGTCAAAGGATACTCGAACTCAGGAGCCCAGTTCACCGGAACCACATGCTTCTTCTCCTGAGGAACGTACACATTCCCAACCTTGACGCAGAAGATGGGAGTGACATTGACAGTCATGGTGAAGAAAGCGTTTGGAATGCGATAGAATGCTTTTGTTGATTGTATTGCGATTGTGAATCAAAAAATATTTATATCGAAATCAAATTTTTTTTCAAATAGGAAAAATCGATTAAAAATTTTTAAAAAAACTTGTAAAATTTTTAAGATTTTTTACTGCATAAAAAACTTGGATTCGATCGTAAAATATAGATTACGAATTCTATTATGAATAGAGTCTCTATTTTTAAATGCAATTTCTACCAAGATATGAAGCATCTCTGTATATACGACATCTTCGATGTTTTTATTTAAACAAATTTTCTTCCCATAATTAATTTCATTTAAAATACTAATAACATGTTTTCTTAGACCCGGCCAATTATCATATAAAAGGCATTTATACATTGCTTTAAGACAGTTATTAATCCACAAATCATTTTTCATAACTGGAATTTCATGTTCAAATATCCAATCTGATTCATCGGATGCATGGGATGCATTTTTTTCATCGGTCAAATATGCTTTGTGTGTCGACGGAACATAGATATCACCTACTTTGTAAAAATGAATCGGAGTTACATCAATTGTCATTTTGAAACAGTTCCAACTAATGACCTTTATTAACTACTTAATAATAATAAATATTAATCAAATTTTTAAGTATTAAAGGCTCTTGCCAGAAGGCCGGGCCAAGCGGGCGTAAAATTCGTCGATATATTCTGGCCAATTCGTTACTAGTTTCGAGTTACCAGTTTTAAATTTCATAAATACAGTATTCACATTATTTATAACGTGTTTCAGTGCAGCTTTGTCTTTTACGAAAGGAACAACATTATCTAATTTGAAATTCATCAAATCAAATTGATCACGTGGTATTTCTTTTTCTAGGATGACTTGGGGTGGATACTTAATTTTAAAAATAAGTTTCTTTTTGGATTCATCAAAATGTATATTTAATCGCATTTTAGGTGTTTCTAAATAAATATATTCCATTCCTGGAATCGTTTTTAACATATATTGTATCGACCATTCAATGAAAAATATGGTTTTTATACTTAAAGGCTTTAAATCTTTTAATTGCATATTCAATAATTTATTAGTCAATCTCAAGTTCTCCTGTGTTTTAGTATCTTGAGCAAAATTTGAAATCTGTCTCAAAATATCATCAGGTAGATCAGGCAACGGTGTTGATGTTTTGAATTGATTGACAATGGTCGACTTTTTTGATGTACTAGATTGACTGGCAATAATAGATTGACCCAATTTTCCATCAGCATATACCATTTTACCTGTTTTCGGATTCAATATCTTTTCTCTCAATTGATTGGCAAGAATAGATTGACCCAATTTTCCATCAGCATATACCATTTTACCTGTTTTCGGATTCAATATCTTTTCTCTTGGCATTCAGTTTTATAATAGAATAAGAAAATAGGAAAATCCTATTCCTTTTTTTGTGTATTTTGTGTAATTTTGTGTATTTTTTGCGTTTTTTCTATTTCAATAGGTATTTAGACTCGATTTTGAAATACATGTCACGGATCTTTTTGTGAATATCATCTCTATTGTTGAATGCAACCAAAGCAAATACATCAATCATCTGGGAAAAGATCATGTTTTTCATATCATCCGACATAGTGATGTTTCTTCCACTTTTGATCTTCTGTATGATATTGACTGTGTGCTTTTTCAAATTTGACCAGTTCTCGTTCAACAGATCATTGTACATTGCCTTCAATTGGAGACTAATCATTATTTCATTCAAAGGATAGTTTTGTTCAAAAAGACTCGTCGCGGGAAGGACGGGGGACCAGTTGAATGGCACGATTGACTTTTGCAAGTACATGTTTTGAAATGGTTTCATCAAAATAATTGATATCATTCTAATCAATTTTTTCGAATTTTCGTAGAATGAATTTAAAGAAAAAATTATTCAATAATCCCCGAATAAAAATCTTAAAATTTGATTTATTTTTATTTTAATCGATCGAATAAACAATCGAACAATCGAACAATCGAAAGCTCACAAAACATGTCTATCATTCTGTCCTACAATGGCTTTGAGGCAACATTTCCCTATGACCTCATGGCAAAAAAATTCTGGATGATAGCCTGTCTTGAAGATTTCAACGACGAGTCTTACACGATCAATATACCTGTGTTGAATCACAAGGACTTTGATGCACCCGACATCTCAAAATTGTCCACATATATCATCAATTTGGATGAAGGATCACCCGATCATAAATCGAATACCGTATACGTGTATATTGATTTGGATGTTAGTACCGCTTGTGTCTTGATGCATATCTTCGACTTCCTAGGAGCTCGGCAGAAATTGCAAGAAAAGTGTACAACATTGTTCATCGACAATGTATACAAATGGGACATTCTCGTCATATTGAAATCATTGCCATTGCATCTTCTCAAGCACTGTCACGAGTACGTTGACAATTACTGTGTCAGACACCCACAAAAAAACCCAAAAAAACCTCATTGCTACAATGACGAGGAGTTGCAGAGTTTTGTAGAAAGATACAACAAAAACATCGATACACGAGAGTTCACCATCCCATACATTGCATACCAAATCAAAAGACGCCGCTGGAATCTGATGGACGTTGTGGAAAAATTCCAGGATGATGATCTTGTGCTGCCACATTGCGCAATGATGTTCGAGAAGAAAGTCCGATGGGCATACAACTTCATGTAAAAAATCAAAAAAAGGAAAAGAATGGATAAATGGATGAAGAAATGATTCTTTTCCTATTTAAGAATCTGTATTAACACCAGCTAGACATAATGTAAGGTTTCCCAAAGAAGCAACAGTATATCTAATTACGAGTGGATAATCGTTTTTCAATAGTATTTCGACGGTAGAACAAAGATTCGTGCATTTAGTGAAAAGAACGAGGTAATTCAAATTGAATACTCCTTGAACTATCTCGTCTGCCTTTTTGTTATTAATCATGTTGATTCCGTTATTATTGTCGACAATGATAGTCTCTTGATTACAGAAATCTCCTTTACAAGTTAATATCAGTTCATTCCCTACATTCTTGATATCCACGTGTTCTGCAATATTCTTCATATCCCTACATAGTTTCTGGAAATCAGCAGAAGGTAGATTAATAATGGTATTGAATTCTGCGTCATCAATCGTTATCTTCTGGTTATCTAAATCAAGAAGATTCAATTTATAAGTTGTCTTGCTGTTTTTATCAGCATTCTCTATCCTGATTCCTAGATGATTGATATCATTTTTCTCTATGAATAAAGTCAACGTATCTGAACTGTTGATCGTCTTGATCAGTTTATACAAGTTCAACATATTAATACCAATACAGACTTTTCCACTACAGTAATAATACTCGAATTTATTTGCATCGAGTTTCAAATGTGCTAAAACACAATGAGACGTGTCCATTGATACAATCTTTAATCCATTTTCGTCAATCTCCAAACATGTATCAGTGAGAAGCTCCTTCAAAGCCTCGATGAGAGTCTTGAATGCTTGACTTTGAACAGTCTTAATCTCGAGAACATAAGTATCATTACTCATTTATTGAAATATATAAAGTATCTAGTATACTCTTTATATTCCTTTCAAAATAATTGTTAAATAAATCAAATTTCTATTCGGATTTCTTCTGGTCGAATAGATTCCTGAATATAGCATCCTTTTCTTCTAAAATCTTTCGGATTTCAATGAATTTCTTTTGATGATCATTCGTGACATCTGGCTTATTTTCCATTGTCTCCATACCTAGTAAATTCATTATTGTCAAAGGTACGTCCTCATTCGCCTGTTTAAAGGCTGAATCTATGATTTCGATATCAGATATCCCTGTTTGATTAATAATCATATTTAAAACTTCTTTGGCAATCGGTTGTTCAGACATTATTATTTCATAAGACGATTTTAAAAATGATTATTTCCCGATGAAGATTCATACTTTAATTTCATTGAACTTTCAATCGTATTTTTCGAATTAATAACTGGTTTATTTCTTTTAAATACTCGCTCCTTATATTTATCTATTCGATCATTATCGATAGGGATGAACTTAAAATCATTGAAAATCTCATAATCGTTGACTTCTTCTATTTGTTGCGTTAATGACGTCATCGGAGGAAAATTCAAATTGACAACCTTGGAAGATTCGTGGTTCTTTCTGAATTCGTTGATCGTCATGTATCCACCGAACATTTTCAAAGCTAATCGATCAGGAGCAGGTTTGACGACACGTCCAATATTCAGTATTCGACTCATTGTATTCATCAAATTATATCTCTCCCACATTTCATCGATATTATTATTAATTTTGAAATTATAGGCAGAAGCACATTCTAGACTACAAAAACATCCGAAAACTGAAAACTTATTTGTTGAATTATCATAAGATATGGGAATACCGAAAGGTGATGTATTGAATTTATGACAACACCAATAACACGATATCGATGTATTCATAGGCCATTCGTTAACCTTGTTCTTTTCTTCGAAATCTTGAAGTAAATTTACAACTTTACAATTATCTACTCTCTTATCATCTTGGTAGTCTATCGGAAATACATCTAATTCACTTTCATATATTTGTTCCTCTTTTACGGACTCATATTCCCTCCAATCTTCGTTATATGCAAATGGTTGTTTTGCATTATCAGATACATATTGAGGAGTCATTGTATTATCATTCGATAGAGATTCCTTATTAATAGATAATTTCACGATAATATTATTTTCGTCATTGATTATGGGTACATTTTTGTTATCTTGAGTAGAATATATATTCTTATGCGATTCCTGATCTTTATTTGATTTTCGACCTTTTCGTTGTAAATTTTCCATTCTTTAAACAATAGATTTCTTCTTAAGTGCTTTTGGTTTCCTCCTTCTGTGATGGAAGGAATTCCATTCTTTAAACAGTAGATTTCTTCTTAAGTGCTTTTGGTTTAGTTGCTTTGGTAGTTTCTTTGGTAGCTTTGGTAGTTTTTGTAGCTCTCTTACTAGGTTTTTTCCCTGTGTTTCTTCCAGATTTATTTCTTGATTTCTTACCACCACTTTGATTAAGATTCAAAGATTCATACAATTTCGTAAGATTATCTATATTTGCTTGACTTTGAGTGATATCATCTGTCGATATTTGAAACTGTTTGAAAACATTGAAAAGGTTCTCTGATTCAATTTTGAATGCTTTTGCAATGGATTCCATATTTTCCTTTTTAAATTGTTCTAAATGTTGAATAGATTCTGGGGAGATTGCTGAAATGTTTGGATAATTACTTTTTATTTTATCGAAAAATGACGAGAACTCGTTCAAAATCTTACTTATGTTCACGGTTACGTTGATAGTGTTAATATAACTTTTCGTCAATTCTTTGTTGAATTCAAGGATTTTATTAATCTTATCTGCATTCTTAGCTGCAATCTGTCCATTTTCTTGCGTTTCTTTTAGTGCATTTTGAATCTTATCAGTGAGCTTTTCTCCATTGGATACTAAATTTACTCCAACTTGAGGATTTTCTGGTTTTCCTGAACTTTCTCTACTGCTTAGAAATCCCAACATTATATAATTATATAATATTAAAAGAAATGAATATTTATGAACTATAAACAATACCCGCTAAACCAGATGATATTCGTAAAAAATTATAATTTATCGAGTAAATCGATATGTTGTATTCATAATTATCATTAGAAGGTTCCTTGATACTCAAAAACAGCTGAATATTATTAATTCGTGATGCATTAACACTACCACTTGGCTGAAACTCTTCGGGGAAAATCGAAAAAGAATAAACATATGTACCCTCTAAAGGCTCTCCACTGTGATGCTGGAATGCTTGCAAGTAATTGAAATATTCCGCCTCCTTTTCATCGATACGATCGATGCCATTGAACAATATTTTTGCAGTCTTCATTATAGGTTCGTTATTATCGAAAAAGTCAAACCAAGAATTATAAACGGCTTGATCACTTCTTTTTAATACCCAAATCAACTCTTTCAAGGGATTCTGAAGGACTAAATTGAGAGTCGAATTGATTCCCAAAGACGAATATTCAATTCGCATAGTTTGTTCAATGAGATAATCAAGAGGTTTATACGCAAACTGTTGTCTCTCCGTATCATCAAGATAAATATAATTTGCCTCAAGACGACAATAACAGTTAATTGTTGAATCAGATGTCAAAAAGTTGGCTTTCACATTCGAAACAAAATTGTGAAGTTGATGACTTTCAACATAAGGGTCTGGTGCATACTGACCAATAACGTTGTTTTTCGTGTAATAAAGTTTGTATAATTGGATCCAAGGTTTCAGTTCAATTACGAGCTCGATTTCAGAATATTGAAGCGCCACCAAAGGCAATGCATTACCTATATCTTTATTAAACCAAAAATTTAAAGGGACATATAATGTCCTCGTTTGAATCGAGGGAGTATATGTTTCAGGATGTGCTGGGTCATATGGAATACCTGCAGGATATCCAGAAGCAAGACGATATTTAAGAGGAGGATTCGATTTATTAACGAAAAAGTTGTAATACTCTTCAGGGTTGTATAATTGAACTATGTTCCCGGACATTTTATTAAAGGAATTAATTTTGTTTGAACTAAATGTCAAGTTGTTCAACACATGTGATAATTCACAATATTGTTTATCTACGATTTGTCCTCCAATTGACATATAGTAATTATCAATGAAACACTCTCCTACGTTTTCAATCCAACGAAATGCTAAATCTTCTGAAGACACTATCTCGGGAATTTGAAACACGAAATATATTTGTGACACGAGATCAGCATGTCTAGGAATTTTAGTCTTTAAAATCGTCTTTTCATAAATATTTGTATCTGTTTTATTAAATTCGATTTTGATAGGTTCCATCGAGAAGTTCGTATGTGTTTTGAATACTTTCTTAAAAAAGGTCAATGATGGATTTGATTTTAAATATATATCTTGTTGTCCAAAGAACAAGAGTTGCATGATACCTGCACCCATTTTATATTTTACAAGATAATAACTTTTATACTTTGACTAAATTTTTACTTATAAATTATAAATATCCATTTTGTTGTATGCACTCAAGAAGAGAGGTTTCGAGTCAGGTGTATTTAACTCTTCGAACTTATGCTTTGGTTCACCCTTTTTGTAAGTATCTCGAATTTCATCATCCGAAATTCGATAATTATAGTATGTGATATTTCCCATAATTATATCTGTTATCCCGTTACTATCGGGAAATAAGAATAAATCACCATAATTATCTTTGATTTCGTTATTTGGAATAAGGGTCTCGTAATATTGAATATCATCAACCCACATTTTAAACTTGATTCCATTCGGTGCTCCTGTCAGTAAATCTGTGGAATTTTCAAAAGTAAAAGTAAATAATACCCATCTCGATGCAATCGTTGACAGGTAATGTCTTCTCGTTGAACTTGCCGTGCTGGTTTCTTCTTTAATGGTTATAATCACATCTGGATCTTTTATAGTATTTAATTTGATAATTATTTCTTGGTAAGTTCTGCCAAACATAATCATAGGACATTTGATTAATATATCAGGGGTTGCACTCAAACTTATTTTTCCTTTTGTTGCCATGTCATATGTCGCTCTTTTAAATAGCGCTTTCGATCCTTTCATTAAAATAATTTTATTTTGATAATTGTTTGCATTTGAGTTAACGTTTATCCAAAATTGATAAGAGAACTGACTTCCTTTCGTAACTGAATTTCCAATTTTTTTGAAATTCATGCTATATATATTTTGAGTATTAAATTGCTTTGATATTAAAGATGCTGGTGCATATCCATCTATAATTACAGTTTTTTCATTTGGACTGACGATATTATTTCTATCTTCAATCAAAGAATCTAAATTCAAAAATACCAGAGTCATGATGTATATAATGGTCGTTATGACTAATCCGATAATAACTTGCCAAAAAGCACTGTATTTATTTTCACTCATATTATACACTATATCAACAAAAAAAATAAATAAATGTGTAATAAGGGTCTTTGCTTTATTTCTGTCAGTTATAATTTGGTTTCATTTCATTCAGAAAGTTTATAGAATGGACTCCTGAATCCGTATTGTACGGTCTCTCCTGATTCTGATTTGCTTAATCCAGGAATACTCAAAGGACTTCTTGTAGGTCCCTTGTAATAAGCTGTTTTAATATCATCTATATTAGCAGCATAGTTATAGTAATAAAGCCTTCCGATATATCCATTGACTGATATATTATTTCCTAATAAACTTGTTGCTCCTAGAGATAAATCACCACTTGTCTTTGTTGGAACCAAGTTAAAATCAATAACATTACCTACTGTATCAGTAGCTATTGGCTTAGATGCCTTTATATCTGCAGCAGTTCTTACACTGTAGATTTCACCATCTAAGAAAGTTGTAAATAAAGAGTTATTTACGACGAATGCAATATTAACCCAACGTTGAACAGGAATATAATCAATTTTCAAAATGACGTGATAATTCAGAGTAGTAGATGTTGCGTTATATTCTTGATTACTTTCAAAATAGTTATTTTTTACTATATCTTGTAGGTTTGTAGTCGACGAGTAGTTAGTTGAGTTTAAGTTACTATCCGTTGTTTTAATGGCAATATACAATTTGTTTGAGATTGGATCCATGAAAACAATGGGAGATGCAGATGAAACGGCACCAGAATCACCCACACGGTAGAAGATGAGTTTACCATATGGCGTTCCTGTTGTAGTATTTCCAATAACTTGATTGTAATCATTCAAGTACAACCAGAATGAAAATGCATATTCACGTCCTACAAGCTCTTGTGGTATTAATGATGAACTTATTAATTTAGGTTCAGTATTATTGAGTTTATAGGCATCTTTCAAAAGACAAATACCTGTGGTTTTAGGAGATGACATTTTGATAATGATCCAAATTATGATACCAACGAAAACGAGTGATAAACCCAAAACAATCAACCATATAATGGTGACTCTGTCGAGACTTTTCAAAGAGGATACTTTCTGCATAACCTTTTCTTTTACGTCATTTACAACATTTTTTGTATTTTCAACGACATTATTTGTATTTTCAGTTAATGAAGACATATATATATTCAGTAGAGAAAAATGAATCGAACAAACTTTCATGAAAAAAGTTTTTGATATGTTTTAACTAAATAAGAATCATCCGGTGAGAGGTTCTTTACATTTTCATGATCAAATATATCGCAAAAAATCATCAACATTGTAATGGACACATTTTTGTTGTGGGTTAAAATATTCTTTAATCGTTTATATATAATATTCTTATGTGACATTTTCGAAATCATTTGAGAAAACCTATATGTTAAATCCTTCTTAGGAATACGTTCATTCTTTTGGAACACGAAATGCGTACATCCATAAAACTTGATAAGATTCAAGTTTGTTAAATTATCCCATGTTCGATTTGCAAACATAGACTCTTCTAATGTCGTAACATCTAAAAATAGACTATTAATATGACAATACCTTTGTAGAAGTTCCTTCTTGTTAGAAAAGTTATCATTCAATTCATCAACGATGTTTTCATAATAAAGATACGGAATGAGTCCAATATCCGTAGATGACAAAATATCCAATTCTTCTATTGAAAAAGGAACTGTCGCGAGTTTCTTGCATATATCAAACTGTGAAATATCCTTGAATACACTTTCTATTTTATATTGTTCATCAGTTATTCCTATATCGAAATTCAAGATAATCTCGCGAACATTACCTTTGTATGTTTTGCATAACTTTAGAATATTATCAGGAGACATCTTATCTGTAATTAAGTCAAAGGAGGAAAGATGTACGAAAACATCTTGTATGTTTGGATAGTTTATATATACGAGTTCTGGAGATAATTTCTTAAAGTCATCTGTTACTTTCTTATGTTGATGTAATTTGCATGTCATTAATATGACGACATTATATTTGATAATTAAATCTGACAAATCATTGATAACTCCTACAATTGAACTATCACATGATATTATACTTTCAATCTTATCAAGCATAATGACCTTTCTTTTCTTTTGTGTCAAAAAAGACTCGATCGTTTTATTTACAATAAATGATTTAAGTGTGTCCTTTGTTACATCTGTATAATTATTATACTTGAAAACAACAGCATTTATCGATTCTGCGAGCAAATTACAAAGAGTTGATTTACCACATCCGTCAGGTCCTACCAAGCAAATGATGTGATTTTTGTTTTCGTTTAAACTTGATTGAAGTGTTCTTATAGGTATCTTATTGCCTAAGAAATCAGATATCTTTGTGGGTTTCAATGACTCTAAAAGATCCATTTTAAGTTCATTGTAAAACCTTCTCTTAAATCATGATCAAATTTTGTGAGCCTTTAAATACATTTAGATTTCATATATGTCCAAGGTAATAATGAATATTCTTTAAAATTCAATTGATTTGCTGAGGAGACCCCTTGGAAGTTTGAGGCAGTGACTGGTTCACCTTTAATAATCTTACATTGATCGTTAACACTTTTCAATGCAGTTGGTATTTCACTCAAGTAAAATTGCTTATATTTTTTATCGTCATCAATTGTATCATAACCTGTTTCATGAGTTTCAGGAACTGTAACTTCGTTAGGCTGTGTAAATGGAAAGAATTTAGTAATTACCTGCCTCCCATTTGCGTCAGTTGTTATATATTCGTTTGAGCATATCTCTCTATTATTGACACCTCTTTTAACAGAATAATAATCTGGACATTGGTCAAAGTTGACATTTTTCAATGTAAATGTATCACTCTGTCTTGTTAATAGATAGATTCGTATGATAGTTATAATAATAATGAGGAAGATACCAATTTCAAGAGTGATAATCAAAGGAATATATTTTCCTGTGAATAATAAAACAGTTACTAATAAGACTGAGAATATTCCTGATATAATTGTGAAGATCATGACATTTTTATAAGATTTCTTTTCTTCAATACGGCCCATTATATTATGACCTAAGAAAAATGTTTATCATCAGAATTGTTTCAATTCGAGAACCTTGACCCCCTTTGAGCTTGTGTTTTCGCTCCTTGGAATCGGTATTGGAAGTTGATTTATATCTGCTTTATACCTCAAATACATATTGATCTCTTCCAGAATTTTTTGAACACAATAATTGATAATCAATTCATTTAGACGTCGTACTTCAGAAATTGTTTCTTTGAGACAATCAGTATCTGAATATCGTGCATGTTCTAGATAAAATGCTCTCATTATTAATTTCAACTCGTTTATCGACTGGTTATCTATAATGTGTTTTTTCCCAGATGTTAGGAAAACTTGATAACGAATACCATCCTGTAATGCATCCAGATTTTTCTTGCTGAAAAATACTTCACTTAGCATATTTTCAGTGTGTGTTCCTCTCATTGCTTCTTTCGAAAATGCATGATCCGTTTGATTTTGAGTTTCATACATGTTGAATATCTTGAAATGTTGATTATCGGGTATTTGTACTCTTCCATTCATATTATTTGTATTATATAATCCGTTCATATTATACATATTATATATATTATTTTTCTTTCGTTTATAATCTTTTCAAATATACTTTCAAATCATAAATAATTATGCTTTATTCATAATAAAGCTATAAGAAATACAAAATATTTGTTTATTATATATATAATATAAATGATTGGTGGAGGAGATTTCGATTTATATTGCAAGGTATGTGGTCTTCCGTTTCGTCCTATCGAAAACAGAGAAGACAAAACTCTTTGGCTTAATGATGCTTTACTCAATTGTTCTGATGAAATCTTATCACTAAAATCGCTAGAAAGCTCTGGATCCTTTGAGATAAATGATAAAACACCATCTAAGAAAATAATGAAGAAACTACTTGATAATGATTGTTTATGGAAAGATAATACAGTTTCCCCGTACAATCTTCTTGAAAAACATCCCCGATCTTGTTTTCTGTGTCATAGTGCGTGCAAATACCGCAATGACGCCGAAAAGGTAAAAAAAGACCTTAACAAAGTAAAGAAATTCCAAGAGCAATACTTCAATGACCCTGAATTCCTTGAGAAACAAGCTTTGAATTATCTTTTAATTAGACCTGCGACTTCCACACCACATCCTAAAAAAGTATCAATCGAGAGCCTAACGGTTCAGAGACTCCATGATGTATGTGATATAATAGGAATTAAAAAGGGAAACTCAAAGACGGAAATTATAAAAAATATTCGAGATGTTGTCTGTTCTAATTTAAATTAAATACCAATAATAAAGATGCTTCCAAAGTAACCAAGCCCGTAGTTAGCAAGATGAATGGGAACACAAAGAGCCTATATCGCGTGTTTCCTAAACAAGAAGGAGGGGTAGGAGGGGTAGAAGGATGGGGTCTTAATGATACTAGAGATCGGAAAAAAAACTTGCTCAAAATGTTTGAAAGTATCGAGACGAATCCCATGAAATTAAATGATAAACAACGTGAAATATTTAAAAATATTTTAAATGGAACAAAAAACACCTCTGGGAATAAAGAAGATAAAGAAGATAAAGAAGATTATAGTTTATGTAACTATATAATTACAGGTATCTATACTAGCGAAAGTTTATTCAATAACAGTAAACCTACTTTTACTGCTGATTTTTTAATAAAAGAAATCAATCGTTTATATGATCAACACTATATAAATAAGAAAGAATATGAAAATAAAATCAAAAAGAAGAAAGAAGAAGAAAAAAAGAGGAAAGAAGAAGAAAAAAAGAGGGAAGAAGAAGAAAAACAGAGGGAAGAAAAAGAAAAAAAACAAGAACTACAACGACAAAATGATGTTGTTGATTACTTACAGAGAAAAGCTGAAATGGCACAGAAAATACAATTAATGATTGTAAAAGTAGAAAAGAAATATTTTGTATCTGACTACTTTATAGCTGGTAAACCAATTGGAGGAGTTTACGTGTTAGAAAATGATGATGAATTCAATAAATTGAATGAACTTACTATACCTCAGACGCCTTCCAAGTCTACCGAAACCTATAAGGTATATTTGGACGATAAAAAAAACACAATAGCTGTTGGTATCGTTTGGAAATCGTACGAGATTAATAAAGATGATTTGACGACATTTATTAATGGCAAAAATAAAGAAAAAGACTTTTACAAAGCTCTTGTACCTTATATGTCAAAATTGAAAATAGAAAGACTAGATACTAAGATTAATTCAAAGAAAAAAAAATAAGAAAATAGATAGATATGGAAAGGTTCTTCGTTAATTGCTGCATTATTGAAAATCCGGAATATAAAACAATTCTCAAAAAATTTGATCATCAATTCATGAAGAATATAATAACAACTTGTACACATATAATCAAATAATCGAATAATCGAACAATGAATTCCAAATACTCTTCACGTATCTCTCAACGCAATCATATGCGATTCAATACGGTGTTAAACGGTGCATCTAAAAGTAAAAGGATGCTTCCGATTTGTCGTGATAGGACAGTTTTTCAAGCATATGAACACATGCCAATCACTATATTGGATGTCGAAGATTGTTTGATAGCAACAACAAAGCTGAACGTCGCTGATCGAATCAATTACTCCAGTTGCGTAGGAGTCAATCTCGTTAATGTTCTAAAATACAAGGATTTCGTCGATGAGTTGAACAAACAATATTACACGTCAAACCGGAAAAATGAGAAAAAGAGAATGTTTTCAATGATTTCAGACTTGTTTCATTTTTGATGTAGTCGATGTAGTATTTTTAGATGATGTAAAGTTTTTCTTATGTTATATTATAAAACATGAACATTATCCCTATTATATCAGAACCCGTATTTAAAAGATCAATGGATCGATTAAAAATAACAGATTATGACATGAATGTTTTGGAATACATCAATCTAGCTTTGAATAGATACATTACGAATTATTTCACAACAATGTCAGCATTAATGCGCCAAAATGGTGGCAAAATAGTTCTTCCATCCGAGTATTTTGGATTAGAATCTGGATCTTACACTAATATATATCCTCCTTCTCAGACTTCACAAGCTACTAGTACTATGGCAAGACTACCGATGAAATCAGCAGTACTTCAACCGGTTTTCCCAACACAAGCTGGTGGAGTAAGTCGTCTCTTATTTAGCATCCCTACAAGAGCTTGGAGTAATGCACTTAAAGAAAAAGGATATAGTATCAAATTTGCTGAAGTAAGCAGGCGTCATGCTCAAGAGATGTTAAATAAAGCGATCGATGAACTTTATCAAATCCACGGATCTTTTACTCTTGACAAGAAGATGCTGCGGTCGATCCTAAAGAAAAAGCTATATCGTGTTTTTGGAGAAGGACGCAAATGGTAAACTATCATTTCGACTTTATTTATTAGATTTCGTTTTTTTATGAGTTACTGTAATGTGTTCAGACTCAAATGTTGTATATTCGTCTAAGAACACATCAATATCTTCCTTCCACCAATCTTTGATATCTAATTCGGATATTTTAATGACTTCTTGATTTTTAAGAATGATTTCATTTTCCAACTCTTTGACTTTATCGATTGTGAAATTATAAATAGGAATCCTTAGCAAATAATCATATTTTTCTTCGTGCATAATATATTCATCCTTGGCGAGTCTTTCTTCGAGCTCTTGTTTTTTCATCTTATGAACGATGATTTCTTCATTGATAACGCTTCGAATGAATCGAACCTTTTCATTGATCAAATTCAAGTCTTTTGTCAAAGCTGCAAGCATAATATCTTTGCGTGTCTGATAATAAGATAGTCTGACTGTATAAAAATCTTTTATTATGTCGATCGGACAATCGTATTTTTGAATTTGACATTTAGAATTGAATAGATACATATTGGTAATTCCAAGAGTTTTACTCGAGATGAGTTTGAAATCATTCTCAAACTTTGTATAACCATTTGTTTCGACTTCTAAATAAGCATCACAAACTTTACTTGATGTAAAATGAATCGAGAATTTGATATTCGTATCGGTATATTGACTTTCGTAATTCTTTATTTCAGGATTCTTATCCATTAACTCTTCCAAATGTTCTTTGAAATCTTGTGTCCAAAATCCGATAGGTAGTTCAGTAACATCAATCTTTGTTGGACTTATTCTCGTAAATAGACCCTTAGAAACCCATTTCTTGGAACTGTTCTTTTCAATTATTCCTTTAAATCCCTTGTACCAAGGAACCAATTCCAAGTGACTCACATCTTCGTTATCCATCAACCTCTTTAATACCGAAATGATATCCTTGGGATTAAAACAAGGAATGTTTGTACTGAATCCCGTTCCAATACCGATAGCACCATTCACCAAAACCATAGGTATAATCGGCATGTAATATTCTGGCTCGACATCTACGCCATCATCGTTCAAATAGGACAGACTTTTCATATCTTCAGTTTTAAAGATATGCTTTGTGATATTCGAAAAGAGCGTGTAAATATATCTTGGAGATCCTGCATCTTTACCACCACATCTTCTAGAACCGAACTGACCATTCGGTTTCAAAATGTTAATGTTATTGGATCCAACGAAATTTTGAGCCATACCAATAATCGCACTTTGTAAACTTGCCTCCCCATGATGATATGCAGCATTTTCACTGACATAACCAGCCAATTGAGCAACTTTAATTTCTTTGGTAAGATTCTTTTTTAAGCATGCGAACAATATTTTCCTTTGTGATACTTTGAGACCATCACAAATATTCGGAATTGATCTTTCCACATCGTAATTCGAAAAGTGAATGAGTTCTTTATCAATAAAGTCTTCGTAAAGTACTTCATTATTATTCGAATCCAGTATATTTTGTCGATTATAGTTACTAATCCAATCTTTTCTTTCATCTGCCTTTTGTTTATTGAATGCGAGATCCATTTTTGCATCCGAAGTAGATCCATTGTATTTATATACGACCGACTTCATATTTCTAAAGTATTGTTTTGCTTCTTCTGCAGTTGAAGTACCCAAACCTTTGTAATATTTGATATCCCAATTCGATTCACAATTCTTTTTCCAGTTTTCATAATCGGTTAGATTGTAAAATTCAATGACTGTATTTCCTTTCGTAGCTTTAATGATAGGAGTCAACATGGATGTTATGAAATCATTGCATTTCATCAGAGATGGCCACATACTATGACACATATTGAATAGCAATCCCTTGATATGAGATCCATCACAATCCGCATCTGTCATGAGCATAATTCTACCGTATCTAAGTTCATCTACGTTGTTGTAAACTTTTCCAGTCTCTAATCCTAGAATCTTCTTGAGGTTACTAATTTCTTCGTTTTCTGCAATCTTTTTCATTGTTTGATCTTTCACATTCATGAGTTTTCCTTTTAAAGGAAACACTCCATATTTGTCTCTTCCCACCTCGCTCAAACCAGCAATTGCCATCGAGGCGGCACTATCTCCTTCTGTTAAAATAAGAGTACATTCGCGACTTTTTGGACCACCTGCCCAGTTTGCATCTTCTAGTTTAGGTAATCCACGGATTATATTTCTTTTTTTCCCATCCGATTTCTGGAGTGTTTTGGTTTCGTTGATCTGAGAAATGGAAAGGATTTTATCTACAATGCCAGATTTATAGAGTTTTTCGATGAATTTATCACTGACTTCTGGTTTCGTACCTCCGAATTTCGTCATTGGAGTCGTCAACGTTTCTTTTGATTGACTATCGAAAGATGGATTGACAATCGTTGATTTGATGAATAGAATCAAATTATCTTTGATATTTTGGGGTTTGATCGTCACATTCTTGTTTTTCTTTAGAATGAGATCGGATAACTTTTTGACGATTTGATTCAAAATCACATCGACATGTTTTCCTCCTTTTATAGTCCAAATTCCATTAACAAAAGACATTTGCTCGAATCCATTGCAATCATTGTAACTTGCGATAATTTCCCATCGATCGTTAATTTTTTCAAAGACGCGTGTATGATCTGTTTTAGATCCTAGGAACAAGTCTGCATATTTTTCGAAATTTTTATAATCCAATTTCGTTCCATTGAGATGAACGTGGACGTCGTTTTCCGTGACTGCACAGGCATCGAAAGATCTTTTGACTAGGATCTCATACATGTCCATCGTCAATCCTTTCATATTGAATTTTGTATAATCTGGTTTGAATTTGATCGATGTGAATGGTTTCTTTGCGCATTTTGTGATTTTAGCCTGATTGACGATACTCATATTCGCTTCGAACTTTTGTGAATATTGTAGTTTTCGAATATGATCAACTGTAGTTATCTCGAAAAACTCGCTAAATATATTAGTTACTTTTCCTCCAAGACCATTCATACCTCCGATGATTTTTTCTTCGGTATCATCGTAATTCGTTGAAGTAAGCATATTTCCAAAAATAAGTTCAGGAATATATATATTGTGTTCTGGGTGTTTAACCACTTCAATTCCATCTCCATCATTAATGATTTCGATTATTCCAGTATCTTTATCGATGAAAATTTTGATGTTTTTCGTTAAATTAATATTCTTATCGGGGAATTTTTCTTGTTCACATTTTAGACGAACAGAATGGTCAATCGCATTAACTAGAATCTCATCGAAAATTTTGAATAGACCCGGATTATATTTAAGACTTTTTTTTGTCATTTTCTTAATAGTCTCATCGAAAATCCAAGTATCATATGTATCTTCGTCAATGGATCCAATATACATTCCCGGTCGAGTCAAGACGTGTTCTCTACCGTCCAACTTTTTATATTTTTCGGCAATCTTCGAGTCTTGACCCTTTGAGATCTTTGGAGCCATTTTAATAAACTTATAACTTCAATATAAACCGTCTTTAAATATATTATCAATTTTTTTGATAACAAAATTTGATTTAAAAACTAGTCAAGTTATTTAAAGAATCAAACGTAAAAAGACTGAAATAATGACGGAGAGTTATCCAACCCCTTATAGAATAAGCACCATAACAGCGACTGGTTCTATCGGAACAAATATCAATTTGGATATTCTATACGATTGTTTGGTGATTAATGATTCTAATGATTCGAAAAATTCGAATAATTCCAATTCCAGTCTTTCTAATTTAATGTATATAGAGTATGGCAAGAAAAAATCAGAGACGATTTTCAAAGGTCAGACTAAAAAATCTTTGACGAGACGAGTAAAAGAGCCTAAAAAACGTTTTGATAATCAAGTCACTATTGTTTTTGCGATGGAAACATTTAATTGTACGTTGAATATGAAAATCTTTAAAAACGGAAATATTCAGATCACCGGGATCAAGGATGTTGAAAACGGAGCAAGATCTATTGATTTACTTGTAGACATTATAAATGATATTTATAAAAAAAAGAATAAATCCATTGTGACGGATATTAAGGCCTTGAAAAACGAGAATTATAAGATTCGCTTGATTAACACGGATTATAAAGTTGGTTTTGTTTTAAAAAGAGATGTTCTTCATAGACTCATAAAGACTGAGTTGGGTTTAATCTGTAATTATGAACCTGTGATTTACCCGGGTGTTAAAATACATTACTTTTATAATGTAATCAACAAAAAAAAGGGGATTTGCGAATGTCCTATTCATTGTGGTAATAAAAAGAGTGGAGAGGGAGATGGTTTGAATAGTTGTAAGAAAATAACTGTCGCAATTTTTCAAAGTGGATGTATTATCATAACAGGAAGTCAATCGATCGAACAAATCAAGGAATGTTATAATTATATCAATAATATTTTGTTTAAATACCGTCCTCTTATAGAAAAAGATAATATTAAACCACAATTGGGTAAATCAAACTTGGGCAAGAAAGTTCTTGTTTTGAAATCTTCAATCATTTATTAGATAATTTTTGTAGAGTATCGTTTAGTTTAAGTATTGCTGAGACTATATTGTCATCTCCCGATATTAGGAACTGTGATAGAACGATATATAATGGATCTTCGGCTAAAAAACTCGTCAACTTTGATATTTCTTTTTGTGATGAAGATGAATCATGGGATGAATCATGGGATGAATCATGGGACGAAAAAGAGCTACTTCTCGAATATTGGGGACTTCTTTTAGGTGTAGACACAGGTGTTGAATTATGTGAGTTATGTGAACTATGTGAACTATGTGAACTATGTGGACTATGTGGACTATGTGGACTATGTACTTTTTTCTTTGGAGAACTGTTCGGGGTACTATTTGGAGAACTCTCAGGGGTGCTGTTTGGGGAACTTTTCGGGGAACTCTCAGGGGTACTTTTCGGGGAACTCTCCGGGGTACTTTTCGGGGAACTCTTAGGGGTACTTTTCGGGGAACTCTCAGGGGTACTTTTCAGAGAACTCTCCGGGGTCCTATTTGGAGAACTCTCAGGGGTACGTTCATCATCACTTTTTGATGATGATTTTTTATTGTGAGTATTTGGAACACTCTTTGCAAATGGTCTAGGAGATTTTTCAGCTGATACTGATTTCCCTCCATCTTGTAAATGAGAATCTAAATTTATGGTTTTTAACATTTAAATGTATATATTATGAAAACAAAAAAGTTATCTTATATCGACGATCGAAGGAAAAAATAAAATTGAAATGATAAATGATTGACTGATACAGACAATAAAAACAATAAAATGAGTAACAAGAACAAATTTGATTGGAGAGCGATTTTAGTCGATGCACCAACTCAAGCTGGAAAGACAAAAAAATGCATCGAAATTTTAGCATCTAAACTAGAAAAATCTGATTCTTCTCTAGTTCTTTTTGTGACTCAGGCAAACAACGTCTCAGGAACGAAACAAATTCTATCTCGAACGAAAAAAAGTGAATGCTTGAACAAACATATTTCACCAAATCATATTTATCGCAGCAATTACGCTTGTGGAGATGACGTAATCGAAGGAAATCATATGGTGGTTGATTTTTGGCATTCGCACAATATGGAAAATATGTTGGATTTCGTGGTAGAATCAAAATATTCATGGTCAGAAATCATTATTATCATAGACGAAGCTGATCAAGGAAACATCAATGGAATCAAAGAACGTTTGATGTTTATAAGAAAGGTAGAAAAACGTGCATCAGAGAACACAATCGTCAAAGTCATCTTAATTACTGCAACAGTGGCTAATTTGAGCAAACTTATTTGCAAAATCGCGGAAGATAATTCGTCGAAATTTAAGAATGGAATTGTTAATGATATAATCAATAAAAATGTAGTCGAACATCAATTTGCAATGCCACACGAATCCTATGTAGGTGCTACTTGGTTTATGGAACATAGTCATATGTGGAGAAAAATCAAGTTTGAAAGAAAGAAAGCGTCAGATTCTCAAGATATAACAAATGAAAAAAGAGAGGAAATAATTATGAATGCCATTGAAAATCTGCCTGATTCTGCCAAAGAGTTGACATTGATTGTAACAAGTACCCGTGTAGTCGATCATTCCAATGTTGCAACACAATTATGTATGTCGGGATACAACGTAGTCGTAGAATTGAATGGTACGAATATTAAAAACTACCAAGTTAGATATGTTAAAAGCGGCGTCATCAAGACATGGAACATTCCATATACACAAATAGAGAAACTAGCTGACAATGGGCAACTCGATAGTTATGAAACAATGAATGAATGTTTTGATACGGGAATTGAATCGAAAGACGATATTACACTTCCACATATCCTTCAATCAGCTCTTTTTATGAAGACGCTACATGAAGATCGAATCCGTAAACATATCCCAAAAGATGAATTTCGCAAATTAGAAATCATAAGTGATACTATAATGAGATTATCACCAAGTTTGAGGAGACCAAAGGACTATCCAAAGAATCCAAAAATTGCCCTTATTGCAGGTCATATTGCAGGTCGTGGTATAACGATTCAAAATCCCTTTATAGATTTCACATGTACGAGTTTCTGTTTTACGGATACAAAAGATACTAGTTCACGAGGAGCTGCGAATACCCAACGATTTGGACGCGCATGTGGAATGTTAGCAGATGTATTTTCGAGGGAAGATCGTATGCCGATTTTGATCGCAACAGAAGGGATTGTGAATGCAGCTGTAGCAAATGAAATGGCTTTGATGGAAAAAGCCCGAGACATTCAGAATGGAACATTGATCAGTTTGAAAGACCACATAACATCTCAAGAATGGAAAAACGTAATCAAAAAGACAAAATTAAAAGTAACAAATATTATTAAGAATCCTGCTCCATCAAGTAAAAAACACGACATTGTCGATGGAGTAAATATTTCAAAATTGACAAAGTGGATGAAAGATGATAATGACAGCATTGTGAGTAAAATTGTTCGATTCTTATATAACCAAAATAATCCAGTCTCTTTTTCAGATTTAAAAAATGGTATTAGTTATGGTAAATCAGATAAAGAATTTCAAAGTTGCATTCGATCTTTAAATTGTATTCATTCGAAACTTGGAATGCTTGTGAAATGTCAAAATTATGAAAATATAACGATAAATCAAAACATATATATCGTCATTAAAGATTTATTGGACAATAAGTAATATATTCATATATTGTAAATGAAAACATTCATAAGATGGTCGGGAAATAAAAGAAAACTAAAAAAGGATATCATTCCATTAATTCCGACAAGTTATAATACATATATTGAACCATTTCTAGGGAGTGGAAGTATTTTCCTATCAGTGAAACCTGAAAAATGGATAATTAATGATATTAATGAAGATCTGATATCAGTTTGGCAAGCCGTACAAAAGAATCCTGATAGACTCATTCAATATATCAAGGACTTTGGGAATACATTTAATGTTCTTCCTATAGAAGGAAAAAAAAGATTCTTGAATGAAGTAGCAAAAGAACTAAATGTTCTCAGACCATGTTTGAGAAGAACGACATATTTTTTATTAATGAAATTTTGTTCTTATATGGGGATTATAATGAAAAATGGGAAATTCGTATTTCCAGCGATTGATTTAGAATATTTACATTTTAGCAAAAATAAGATTCCTCAATATTTTAAAGACGCTTATTTCGATAATTTGAAAAAAACGAGTTCATATTTGAAACAAAATGGAACAATCTTGAAAACGGATTATAAAAACGTGTTGATGTTGGCAGATAAAGGTGATTTCGTGTTTTTAGATCCTCCGTATGTAGAAAATCATCAATATAAATTCAATTATAACAAAGACGAAACTCTTGATGAAAAATTCATATTAGATTTGGCAAAAGAGTTGAAAAAACTAGATCTCAAAGGAGTGAAATGGTTGATGACTCAAGCAAATACGCACTTTATTCGAAATACATTTAAGAAATACGATATTATACAAGTACGTGTATATAGACCTGCGCGGAAACAATATACTACTGAACTCCTCATTCGAAATTATAAATAAAAACCGAAATGATAAATACTTAAAGACAAATTATAATAGGAATATGTTGGATGAGGAGGTTGCTCTCGTAACTCAGTTGGTTAGAGTATCGCACTGTTAATGCGGAAGTCGGTGGTTCGAATCCATCCGGGAGCGGAATCATTTTTAAGGAAACACCAATACCTTTATAAGAGTTGGTGTTTTTTTTTATCTAAAATAAGATTAATCCATATAATTAATGGATCAATTATGGGATTACACACAGAATAATTCTGAGGGCATAAATATTTATAATAGCTTGTCTGTGAACGAGAAGTTAATTCTTTATTCGTTGAAGAAAGAAAGTGAACAAAACCCTAATTTTAAAGTTGTGAAGTATGTTAAAAATGCATACGATATTCCCACAATATTTCGTTTCGTAACAAATAATGTAGATTTAGAAACTTACTTTCAATTTGCAATTGTCGGTGTTTTGAATAATAAATACAAGTTTATGTATACATACTATTCTATGAAATCACCAAGGTATAATCTTATATTACAACTCGAGACGAATGTGTTTATATCAATTTTAGAAATTAAAGAAGATCCTGGTAAAAAACGAAGGAATGAAAATATTCCATTAATGAATATAAAATTGTTTTGCCCAGAAAATAAAACTTATGAATTCAAAAATGGACCCGAAGAGATATTGAAAGAATTTCGCGATACATTAAGTGTGTCATGTGGAAGTGACAATATCGATATTTTCGATCCAAAGACAAAATTCAACTTTAAAACATTCACAACATTAAAAGTAAAACCGTTTGATAACGTTGAAATACCTTATACACTCACAAAAAGTCCTACAATGAGACAACAAAAACGACAAACGAACGCAAAAATGGTTGTGGTGCACCCAGGTTATTATTGGCATATAGAAATCACAAAGAAATTCGTGATTCAATTATTTATTGAATTCACCAATAAAATCAAAATCTATATCTATACCAATGGATTAAAAACGATATAACATTTAGTTATCCGAATTCAAGTGCCTATCTCAAAAAAGGACATAGCACTGCAGAAGAATTTACTGAGACATGGAGTAAAGTTTATAATGTGTTGACAGACTTTTTCAATCGTGAAAATTTCAAGCAAGATTTGGTGACAATATATCTGAGTTCTCAAGATCGTCGAGCACTTACTGATCCTGATGACATTCTGAAATATATGATTCCAAAACTTGAAAAAAGACCAAACATCATTGTAGAGAAAATTCCCGAATTACATTGATCTTGTATCGTACTTTTCAAGAGATGTATTGTATTGGTTATGAACTAGTATATAATTAGCATTTTTTAATCCTTCGATAGTTCTTGTTCCTAGATACGAACAAGAGCTCCTTAATCCTCCTTCGATATAGCTCATCGTCTTTTCAAGGGATCCTTTGAAAGGAATCTTCAAAGATCTTCCTTCAGGACTTTTGTAGTCTTTTAAACCTCCAAAATGTTTGTTATTGGCATGTTCGGATGACATTCCATATACGTGTTTGTAAAACTCTCCATTTACCATCGTTTTTATACCCGGTGAGATATCGTGGCCTGCCAACATGGAACCTATCATCACAAAATCTGCTCCAGCGGCAAAGGCTTTACAGATATCTCCTGGATTCACAATACCCCCATCTGAAATAATATGAGCTCCCAATTCATGCGCTGTTTCAGCACATTCCAAAACAGCTGAAAATTGCGGGTAACCAACACCAGTTACCTTTCTCGTCGTACACAAAGCACCTGAACCAATACCTACTTTCACAATATCCACACGACCCTTTTCTACCAGATCAACAACGCCCTCGGGTGTGACTACATTTCCAGCAATTATAATACAATCACTATAAACATCTCTTATCATATTACAAACTCTTATCACATCTTCTAAATATCCATTTGCAACATCGACACATATAAACAAAGGTGGACTATCTTCATACAAAATAACATGATTCACCAAATCATAATCTTTAATACCACATGATATAATGTAATTACTCTGTCGCTCTAAGATTTCAGGGATCCCATTGGTTTTGAATTCTTTATTGAAATATTTAGGAAAGCACGATAGCCAGTTTCTCATAGATAAGACATTATACGTATCGATATTAGTCACACTATCCATATTCGCACTGATCAATGGAACCCCTTTCCATTTTTTAGAGCTATATTTGAATTTGAACTCTCGTTCCAAATTAACGAGTCTTCGCGAATGAATCGACGTTTTTTTTGGAACTAGAAGAACGTTGTCGAAATCGAGCTTGAGATGTGAGGATAACATTTAAATACACTTAACGATTTTGTTTTATATTCTTTTTCAAAATTTGATCAAATTTCATATATTGTTTTGTAATAGTAATGATTGATTTATTTATATCATTGAGATTAGCATTATTGGATAAAGATATCGACAAGATAATTCATGCATATGATACATATTCGGTTCATGATATTTATCCATCAATATTGAAAGATCAATACAAAAATGAAAAAGAACTTTATGATGATATGGTTATGCTGATTTCAGAAAAACAACGGCAAAATGAACTCGTTGATATGATTCCATATATCGATGAATACATTGATATTTATTTTTCAATGAATTAGGACAATCATCCTTGCATTTTTTTATGCACAGAATATAAGAAATGTCAAACATGTATTATTTGCTTTTTGTATTTTTAATTATTTATATATTATGGTATATATATTATACCTATTCTAATAATGATATCGATGTTTTATTCGTTGTATTATTAATTATTAGCTTGACTGTTTTAATATCGACGATACTTGATAAAATGAAAGGCAGATCATTCGAATCATTCGTGAATAATATACCTATTCCAACAGAATTATCTGTACATGAAAATCTTGACAATATCAAAGACGGACTCGTGTCTTATTGGTCGACATTTAATGAAACGTCATATAATGGTAGTAATAAAATCATTAATGATAATATAGACCCTAATAAAAAATACATATGTTCCATCTCACCGACATTCGATTCTAAACAAGGGTTCTTTTTAGGAACTAACGTCATAAATGGACCTATGTGTAATGAGTTAAATATCGCTTTCAAAGATACATATTCTATCATCATAACTTGTCGTCATGGCAAACTTAAAAATGAAACGAACGATATCGAGATAATCAAACTATTTGCGAATAGTCCAAATAATAATGGACTATCGTTGTTCATAAGGAAGGACTCTATTGCAGAATATAACGATATACAACAAGGTGACCTGGTATTACAATTTGCTGATATAGAAGACGTCGTCCTCAGGAAAAACGCGAGTGATACTGCAATAAATCTCGATAAAAATGATATTATAACGTATTTCATCATTAAAAATATGGATCACGTTAAAATTGTTTCCATGAATGATAGTGAAGGAACCATCCGACAATTATGTAGAATCGAAATCACACCATCAGATATAACACTTGCAAATAAAGAACTCGTCATCAATAGAAATGGTAATTGGAATGCTAATTTATTATCTTTTGGAATTTATAACAAGGCTTTGACAGATGAACAAATATCTAGTTATTTCGCCCATCAAATGAAAAACTATAATATATCGAATATAGAGGATTACAATTTATTAATCCATAATTACAATTCGATTATTCAGACAGTAAAAGATGTCGTAAAATGTCCATTTGATGCGAATATTTGTGCAAATTGTATTGATGTTAAAGATTGGACAAATCCTACTGATATCGTCTTGTCTTCTGATAATTGTAAATCGGCGATAAATAACTTTTGTATCCAAAATCAAACCCACAGTTTCTGTAAATGTTGGAGATCGAATACCCAAGCATGCACCAACTTCACATCGATATTCAAAAAATCGAATCAGTCCATAATCGATAATTTCGAAAAAAATGACATTAGTTATCTTAAAGAAAAATGGAAACTTACGAATAAAGACGATTGTGCATTGAAATCTGATTACGATTCATTGAAGAAAAAGTTTGATGAAACCGTAGCTAATTTAGATAGTTCTCAAAAAGCATATAATAAACTAGCAGACGATGTCATGATTAAAAAAGAAAAAGAGGAGGAAAAGAAAGGCTTCTTCTCTTTCTTTAGATCAACAAATAACAAATAAAAATAGATATTTATTTAGGAGGCTTGACTCCCCAATGATTTTTAGGCATAATATTTAAAGATGGATATCCAGATTCTCTTAAAATTTGCTCTTGACTTCTAACGTTCAGTGAACAATGTGTCGAATAGAAATGAACATTCTTTCTTAATGGAGAATATGTCATTGATCTATAAGGAATACCTTGTGAAACCGTAAATGGTCTTATTCTTACGACATTGTTGACATCTGTATATTTGATATAAATCGTGGGAGGAACCCTTACTGTACCTAGATTAATCATGAAACTATTAGGCGTCATTAATGGAATTGAAAAATAACCATTCGTTGTTGCGATGGATCCAACATTTGGAGTATTTTCAAAGGCGTGATTGATGTTTGCAAATGGAATACCAGAACCACTGAAATTAGCACGATGATCCGCAGGGGATGGTGCAATATAGTAAATTACATTAGATGTCACAGATATATCATTAATGAATCCTTTTGCTATGATATCATAATCTGAATCTTTTTTCTTAGATGCTTTACCTCCTTTTAAACAATATATTTCATCAAACTTTTGTAAAATTATATGCTCACTTTCCATAATATAACTTTTAAGTATAAAAAAATTATAATTGGAAGCCTCTTGGAACATTTGCATGTGTAGTATTTGCACGGTTCACTCTTTCCATATATTGTGATTGTGTATGTGGATCTAAAGGCATCCATACATCATTGGGTTTGACATCCAATTGCTGCTTTGCTTTCCATAGTTCTTGTTCTTTTTCTTTTGCTGCGATGAATTCTTTATCCATTTGACCTTGATCAGCATAAAAACGTTGACGACCCAATCCATTCTTGTCATTTAAAGAGAATGAACAAGTTCTAAGATTGCATTTCTGTGTATCAAACTCTCTCAACATAGTTCCATCATTCCATGTAGGGTTGTCAAAACAGGGACCACAATTAGCTTTCATATAGGCATTTTTTGCATTCTGAGCCATAATATCGCTGGCGTTATGAGTAAGAAAGATGCGTTGATCAAGAGAGCTCGGAAGATTATCCTCAATCATATTCCAGTATTGCTGAGCACATCTTGGACGCCAGTCAGTAAATAATCTATAGTCACCTTTGATAGGGCAAGTTCCATCCATTTATTATATATTTTGATAAGATAAATTTTCTGAACATTAAAAGTCTGTATTTAAAAAGGTTTTATTTTTCTTTATGAAATATATAAATAAAGATGGATATTTTCTCATATATTCCTGTTATATATAGTGTAAGAATTCAAAAATTTACTCCTTTCAAAGCTCGTAACCCAATTTCAAATACTCGTGAGAATGTTCATAAAACACTTGCTTCATATATGTTTGATAACAATGTTCCATGTGCAATGATTTACGATAACGAGTTGACTGTTTTACGTAATATTGGTGATGTTAATAATAATGAAATAAAATCATTCATCACTACGAATAACATTTGGGATGTTTTAATCTTGTCAAAATGTTCTGAACCCTCTGCTTTAGTAGAAAATTTCAACTTGATAGAAAAATTAGACAATGAAACTAACTTTAAATTCAATTACGTCTATTTAATATCAAACCGTTTTATGCAAAAGATTAAAAATAACGATTTGACGAATATCAAAATATACAAATACAATCAACCCTTCTTGGAATATGCTAATATGACTGATTCAACAAATGTATTTACAATAGGAAAAGTAGAACAAATAAAGAATATTTCTTCTGAAAAACTGTCTTATACTTGGAAGGAATGGTGATACTCACGACAAATCATCGTCTAGATAAAGCGGCTTGAATCTCCAACCTCTCCATCCATCAGATTTCCCAATCTTGACGCATTCTCCTAGGCTAGATTTCAAACTATTTTTGATTTCCTTTGGTTTCCCATTTGGAACTTGTAGATTCATCTCTTTGCACCACAACTTGAATGCTCCCAAGAACTCCGTATAAGTCAGTACACCATCTTCATGACGTTCCAATTCCTTTTCAATGAATTCAAGATAATTATCATTATTTTTCTGATAATCACGTGTGCATTTCAATACCTCATCTGGTTCAATGATCCCTTTCACTTGATATATCTTGTAATATTCGATCAACATCGACATGAACATCTCCTTCCAAGCATCAAACTTTTCGGATAAATCCTTGTCGATCTGAAACTCATTCGGATTGTCAGGAGATGGATTCTCACAAAATTTAGATGTAAACTCAACTACTCTAATACGACGCCAAGTACCACCATCATCAGATGGTACATTTGGCAAGGTATTGCATGTCAAAATCATCTTGAATTGAGGCTTGAATTCGATCGGTTCTTTAAATATCATTCTGGCTTGAATTTTATCACCTCCTGTCAGTTCCTTCATCAATCCAACATTCAACTTTTCGTCCTCACTAGGTTCCTGCAGACAAGCAAATCTCTTCCCCTTTGTTCTGGCAATCTCTGAAGTAGCAGCATTCGAAGCAGCTCTTTTACCCGTCAATAGAGTAATAGGAAGCTTGCAACAATAATCTCCAAATGATTGTTCAAATAAATCGATTGTCTTACTTTTACCATTAGAATTCTTAACTACAATCAAGTTATTCAATAAGAATCTTTTATTTCCGTCAAGCTCAAAACCATAGTAACAACCGATTCGATGAGGTTGAATCGAGAATGTGACATTCGATAGAGATATAGAATGACGCTTGTTTTGAACCTTTTTAATACGTAAATTCAAATGATTATTTTGTTCCTTTAGAGTGATATTCTTATTTTCCAATGAACGAACTCTGAATCCTAGTGACTGAGCTATCCAAGAGATGTCTCTTATAATATTTGGATTAGAATTGAATTGTTCATCTGTAAATTCAATATAGACCTCATTTCGATCATTAATGATATTTCCAAAATTATCCACAACCCCCGAAAGAAATTCTAAACGATCTTCTTTCGAACTAAACATAATCGCTTCTGGGATATGTGATTGTGTCTTATACAAGTCATATCCTAAATCATAAGCATCATTATTCGTATATTCATTGCTTTTTTTGAAATCAATCTCAGATGGTCTATACATCAAGAAATTATTTCTAATATGCAAGGGTACTTTGAGATAAGATTCCACAGACATATACAAAACATCCTTCGGAAGCACGATATTTTGATTGTTCTTGATAGCTTCCAAGAAATCAGATAATTCTTTCATATTTTGAAAGGAAATCTCTTCCGATTTAAAATGAATCGCATTTTCAGTTTTATTTTCATATAATAGATATTTAATCTTCTGATCATAGTAATCAATATGGATCTGATTACCAGCTAGAACCACTAAATCATGCCCACCATTTACGAAAAACGGCTTCGTATTATCATCAATTATTACTCTGTACATTTTTTCCCTGCCATTATGTAATTTCAATACATTCCTTGGAGTAGAATCGTCGCCCATTACGACGTCTCCAACCACTATTTCATCTATATTTTTAAAGCCACCATTATACATCAATACCTTTGTACCTTTTCCAAAGCATCCACTTCCTGTCCAAATATGAAAGCGTTCTTCTTTTACTCCTCCGTTTAAGAAACTCGATAAAACTCGAAGAACATAATCTTTGATATGTTCCTTTGTCAAAACCTTTGATAAGAAATCATTAATACTCTTTGCTATTTCAGAATTTTCATCATATGGGCTATAATTAGTCTTTGTTGAAAAGGATACGAAATCTTCAGGTCTACCCTCCCTAAACTCCATATTGTTCAAATCGAACACGCCATTTTCGAATCCGATCAAATTACTTCCACTGTCCAAACGTTCTTCGAACTTTTCCATAAAAAACAACTCTCTACACTCTTTCATGATGTTCTCTTTGAAATTCGTTTGTTTAAGTTTCAATGCAATTGTACTGAATTTCTTTGATTTCTCTGCATAAGATTTCTGAGCATTCTCATCGACTTCCTGGGACGCTTTGTGAGCCCATTGTGCGGCTGCTGCCATATACTCTCTATATACACATGTCGATATCTTTGATCGCAATGTATGACCACTATCACAAGAAACCCAACGATGATTCCTAAACTCATACCATTGATTCAGTTTAATCGAAGCACACACATAATCATATTTATACATATAATGCACTACTGATGCGATATCGTAATGAGATTCATTCAAACTCGTGTATAACAAATTATTCATATCCTTTTTCTCAATCATTTTATAAGCATCCGGATCATCTTTCTTTGCCCACATATAAAGAGTCCCGATACTCAAACCATCTTCTCGCATATAATTCCATAGCTTTTCACACTCTCCATCTTTGAATTTATTGGACTTTTTCGAAAAAGAAACCCAAACATCAAGCAAACGATAATCAATTGTTCTCAAACACCATCCAAGCCGAATCCAATCAGAATAATTCGAAGCCCTTTCGGGACTCAATATCTGAACGAGTTGTTTTATGGTATTCAAATCATCATAAGTGTTCTGACGTAAATTCTTCGTCAGTTGAAACATGCTCTTATCATTTGCCATTGACTTTTTGGTCTTCTTCCCTTTTTCTTGTTCCTTTCTAATTTCTTCTACTTTTTCAAATTTTATTTTAGATGCGTTGAATTTGTTTCGAATGGACAATATATCCACTAGATCTTCGTCTTTAAATAAATTGGCTTCTTTTTCAGAGAACTTCAAAACGAGTTCGTCTTTATGCACGGAGAATATTTTATGAACTTTATACGGCTCTTGACTCGGTTTCTTACTTCCATACATTTGCCAATTGTTTTTTGATACGACCGCTTCATCAATCACATCTTCTGGAAGATTCGTCAACATCAACCGATCAAATAATTCTTTGAGATCCTTCAAAACGAGTTTTCTTATGATTTGTTGAATAGCAGGAACAGTTACGATATTCGGAATAATAATATGAATTCCATCTTTAATAACATCTTTGTTCAGAACGGGATGACTCTTCAAAAGAACAAAGATATCAAAAGTATCTACATCGATATATTCATATATATGATTCGCATATGATTTAATAATAGTTGTAATATCATTATCATTGAATTTCCTTATGAGATAATCTTCGTTTTCGTTTATTTTCCATCTGAAATCAAAATCGATTAAAAATGGAGAGATGTCTCTATGTTTCTCAGTTAAATGAAGATCTTCGCCTGCTATGAGTGCATTCTTATATAGATTCGAAAAAGTTTCCATTTTGTCAGAGGGTATATAGAAAGCACCACTTGGTTTCGTAATACTCGTGTGTGTGTGATCACTTCCTTTGTCTATTTGATGCTTCATTAAAAAGCTAAATAAGGACCCTTTTGAATATGTTTGATTATGTTGATTTTCACAATCATTATTCATTATATTTTTAAAGACACTTTTTTTTATGTTCTTTTCACACGGCTTTAAATTCCTTTGCCAATTGTTAAAAAGAGTAATCAATTTTTTTCCTCGTTTAATTTATTAAATGGGCGATCATTGTTCACCTTTAAGTAAATTAAAAAAAAAAAAAGAAAAAGATAATGATTTGAATTCAACCTGTTTCTCGAAAACTGATTTACTTGAAATTATTAAAGCAATAAAACCGAACGCAGAATATGCAAATCATTATAAAATTTTAAAAGAAAAAAATAAGTCTGAGCTGATAAGTATTATAAAGGATCATTTCAAAGAAACATGCTCTAACGAAAGATGTTGGGTAAATTATTTGAAAGATGCAAATTTATCTTCCAGACTCATTAAAATGTTTAAACCGATTCGACCCTCAAGTTGGAAATTCAACCCTACGACATGGTTGAATACGAACGATATCACAAACGTTCTACAACAATTTGAAGACGTTTATCCATTTTTCAATTACCTTGGCACCGTTCCAGCAGATTTCGAAGAGTATACAAAAGAGGGATCTTGTGTGGCGTTTTCATTGTGTACTTTTAATATCAAAGAACAACCCTCGGATAAAACATGTTTCGCTCTTGTCATTAATTTAGATACACACGATTTACCAGGATCCCATTGGGTATCGATTTTCATTAATAAGAATCCTAAACGCAAAAATTATGGAATATACTATTATGACAGCAATGGAATACAACCTTCTGGAAAAATTAAAAAGTTCATTGATCGAATTCATGCAGAGATGCAAGACGAAAAAGGAGGTATAGGAAACAAACGCGTCAAACAGTTCGAGAAAAAGTATAATAAAATACGGAAACAATTCACAAATGGAGAATGTGGTGTCTTTGCGATGACTCACATAATTCATCATTTAGAAAGGAATATGACATTCGATGAAATATGCATGTCGATGCCAACTGATAAAATTATCCATGGTCTAAGATATATATTATACGCTGACAATTGATCATACAGAAGCAAAGGTAGTCTTCCTATAGGAATGGTGTGTCTCGAAGATTATTTCAAATCGATGATCTATGTTTTGAAAATCGTATAGATTCCCAAATCGATCGAGGAATTTTACTCGAATCTTTGCTAATCGTGCTATTGGAGGTGTAAATGTCTTTTTGTAATGTATATCATCGTCATGTAAATTATAACTTGTGTATGTTTTCGGTATGATTGCAAAAGAATCTTTCAATAATTTGTTCTCGTTGTCTAGGACATTGAATTGATCAATTTGCATCACAATATAATTGTTAATCTCGAAATTTTTCCTATAAGGAGCAGTCAACACATTCGATACGCTATTATTTGTATCGTTTATGAAACCTAAGATTTCCTTCAAGTAATTATCAAACTTTATGACGAATCCATTCGCCGAGGTAAACTGGAATTTATCTTGATTCGAATTGTAACTAATTGAAACAACAGCAGAACCATATGCACTATTTATTTTTGACTGTATCATCGTCACTAATTCCGATGCAGTATAATCCCCGTAATCAAGAGATATCGTAACGAGACTTCCACCATTATAACTCATTATAAAAGATCCACAATTCACATTTATGAGATAGGATGAAAATGGCAAGTCTATATTGATCAATTTGACAGATATCACGTTATTCAGATCTGAATAAAAGTCGATAGAGTAATCATTCGGATTTGGAAATAGATTCTTATTTCTGAGATAACTATCAATGACCATATGATACTTCTTTTTATCAGATATAGCTTCAGTTGGTGGTTTTATGATCGAATTCGAATAATAAAAATCTTGCTCATTCATGCTTTATATTTCAAGAGAAATTTTTTGAATTCGTGTAAACATAGATCCCATGTTTGGTATCTGAAAATATTTTATCTACATCTTTCAATGGAAACTCAAAGTATCGCTAATATTCGTAAGATTTTCAAGAATTACATGTCTGAAAAACAGAATATAGAATTGTTGGATTCAGATGTGATTTTTAATATGATTCCAGAGATCTATAAACATGTCGAAAAGAAACTGGGTCCGGATAATCATCATTCGATAAATGTTCAAACTGTTGCTATATTGCGCGATATATATCTCAAGAAAATAACGAATTTAGATTTCCTTAATGATACGAATGAAGTCGTTAAAGACGTTAAAAATAGCGATATAATAAATGAATTCAAAACACAAGAACAATTTATAGAGTCATTGACTTCACTCGAGAAGAAAAGAGACCAACAAATTTCCAACAATGTTAATCAATTCACTCCTATTATTCAACCAAGCTCCAAATCGAATATGATGATTTTCTTCGTACACGACGAAACAGTGAGTGTCGATACAAAAATGCTCATCCATAAAGTAAAAGTTAAATCCATGTCTATTCGATATTATCCATCAAAATTAATTCCATCACATATCATTTTATCTATCAACGGAACACAACATTATATGTGTTATGATAAAGTTTGTGATACGAATATTCTCTTTAAACCAATGAGTGATGAAAAAACATTGAATATTCCAAGTGAAAAGCTTGAATTGAGTATTTTGGACTCATTAGGAAATTTAATTCACGAGAATATAAAGAAACCTCAAGTCAAAAAGATCTTTTACAAAGAGATGAGTGGATTTCTTGAGATCGAGACGAAGGAATGGTTTGATACCGATTCTTTCATTAAAGGCGAAATGATCTCGTTCTCATCTCTTCCTGATTTATCATTTCAAATAGAACATATTGAAGAAAATATATCCTTGAAAAAGAAATCGAAAACAATTGTTGTAAACTTACCTCTTCAGTTTTTTGACGATGTAAATGGAACGTTTTTATTCAATATTAATCCTAGTCTCATTGTCGATGCCTATGTTACAAATAACAACTTGGTAGACACCCTCGTCATCGAAGTTCAATAAGTTCAATAAGTTCAATAAGTTTTACTTTTTATCGTCTTTAAAATTGAACATATCTTGTAATGAGTTTAGAACAAATCCTTCGGTGGTCTTTTGTGCTGGAAGTGTTTGGGGGGCATATTGTCCATATTGAACATTGTTTGTATTACAGATTAGCTCCCCTTGAGTAGTGTACATGCATCCTGCAGTATTTTGGCTAATACCACATGATGGTTTGGGTTCAGAAGCTGTTGGTAAATTGTGATCTACGAATGTCTCAAAATGTTGAAAACCTTGGCAAGAAGTGCAGCTCATTTTTCTTTATATTATTTCATGAGAAAAAATATAATTGTTATTTAGGTTTTTCACACATAACACTTCTTGCATTCAAGTATAGCATTGAGTTTATCAATATATGATTGTGCGTCATTCTTTTCTTTTTGTGCTTGTGTAAATGCTGCTTGTGCTGCTTGTGCTGCTTGTGCTGCTTGTACTGCTTGTGCTGCTTGTGCTGCTTGTGCTGATTGTGCTTTTGCTAATGCTGTTTGTGCTTTTGCTAATGCTGCATTTGCTGCCTTGAGTTCTGTGTTTTTTAAATTGAAATCGTCAAGTGTTTTTTTTGCATTTATAATATTTATATCATTTAATGCTTTATTCGCACGGTCTAAAGTATAAATATTATAATTATTACTACAACTCGTTATTTGTTGTGTTGTACATGCACCATAAAAATGCTCGATAATGGAACCATTGGGGAACGTTTGAGGCGCGAATTGTCCATATTGAACATTATTCATATTGCAGATATAATCACCTTGAGAAGTATACATACATCCATCAGAATTCTGAATTTTCCCACAAGATGATTTTGTTTTCGGATCGTTATTTGTAATGAAAATATTTTGCATTATATATAATGATACATAGAAATTTATTGTAGAATTTTTGTAATATCTTCTCCAGATAAGACTTCATTCTTAAGAAGTTCACTCGCAATTTTATGTAATTCGTCTGTGTTTTCAGATAATAGTACTTTTGTTCTTTCATAAATTGAATTTACTATTGATATTATTTCTCTATCGATGATTGTCTGTGTTTCGGGAGAGTAATTATCATGCCAGGCTATCGAACTCAGTTTATCAGAAAATCCATAATGTGTCACCATGAAATTAGCTATATTATGAACGACCTTCATATCATTCGAAGCACCCGTTGTAATTTCATTCTTTGAAAATATGATCTCCTCGGCAATTCTACCTCCGAGGGCAATCGCAATCTGATTCTCCAAATATTCTCTTGAATATAAACCCGTATCGATATCTTCGTCTTTAGGTTCGAATATAGTCACCCCACCTGTCTTTCCTCTAGGAATGATCGAAACAGTTCGTATGTTTTCATATAGTTTTGTCTTGATTGCAACGAGTGTATGTCCTGCTTCATGATATGCTACTATTTTTTTCTTTGTTGGAGACATCACGATATCTCTGCGATCACCTAATAGGATCTTATTCAATGCATTTTGGAAATCTTCGTAAGATATCTTGGTTTTATCGTTTTGAGCAGCTAATATTGCAGATTCGTTGGCTAAATTTGCTAGATCTGCTCCCGAAAAACCAGTCGTCATTTTCGCAACATTCTCTATAATATCGACATTTTCCAATGGCTTATTCTTCGTATGTACCTTCAAAATCGATACACGACTCTTATAATCTGGTAAGTCGACTTTTACTTGACGATCGAATCGACCAGGTCGTAATAGTGCAGGATCTAGTACATCTGGACGATTAGTAGCAGCTATTACAATAACACCTTTATTCTCTTTGAAACCATCCATTTCTGTAAGAAGCTGATTAATTGTTTGTTCTCTCTCGTCATTACCACCCATCATATTTAAAGATCCACGCATTTTGCCTATTGCATCTATTTCGTCGATGAAAATGATAGATGGAGATTTCTTTGATGCTTTCTCGAATAACGCCCTCACTCGACTCGCACCTACTCCAACAAACAACTGAATCATTTCAGATGCTGAACAAGAGAAAAAAGGGACATTTGCCTCTCCTGCAACACTCTTTGCTAACAAAGTTTTCCCACACCCTGGTGATCCTACTAGTAATACACCTGTGGGTATCTTAGCTCCTAATTTTGTAAATTTTTCTGGATTTTTAAGGAATTCTACGATTTCTTGTAAATCACGTTTGGCGTTATCGATTCCTGCGACATCATCGAATTTAACAGATGGAGTCGAACTTTCGTTTCCAATATTTTGAGTGAAATCCGTCATCCCTTTTCTTTGAGAAATAAATTGGTAACCAATACTAATCAGACTTGTCAAAATTACGAATTCGAAAAAATAGGTCGTGAGATTCGAGATACTCCAAGGATTGTCTTTGTAAAATAGCGAAATATTCTTCCGATTCACTTTATTTATAAAATCCAAAGATCGATCCGACGGGACATCCATCTCTATTGTCTCATTATCAATTGTAAGAATCTTTACCTTCTTTGACTGCTTTGTAAGCTCGACACTCACAATCTTATCATCCTCTATCATCTTTGATAAATCTTCATAACCGATAGGTTGTTCATATTCGTTCTCAATAAAAAGTAAAGGTGCATTATAAGATATGAAATGTTTTACACTTGATTTATCTGAAACTTGATTTAGATGTGTGTATTTCGATGCATGCATTTCATGCATTCCATGCATTCCATGCATTCCATTGAATCCTGATGTAATATTGGTTGGTGGTTTTGAAATATAATCAAAAGAAATTTGTGCTTTTGGTTTCAAAAAGGTTCTAGATATTTTATACATGTTATAAAATATTATCTTAATAAGATTTCTTATCTTTAAACTTACATTCTGCCTATATTTAAAATCTTTTCTTTAATAAAAATGGAAACACGAAGAGTACTCAGAACTCCAGAAAAACTTGATAGGTCAATGATTATAATTGTAGATGGACTCGGAAATAAAATAATAGACGATAAGTTTTATTGTCAATATATGGATGACTATAAAATTGGACATGTAAAATTAGATTACGATTATAAAAATCTTTTGACAGATGTCTTTGTATTGAGAAAAGATATTTCAAGCACAAGATCAAATAATTTTTCAAACACGAGAATCGATAGACAAATAAATATAATAAGACATATTATTCATTACGCTACGTTAAAAATTACAGATACCAACAGTGATCGGTTTGACAGGATTATATTGGTTGGAATTTCCCATGGATCAATTATTATACATAGTGCACTTATATATCTCAAATGTTTGGAAACTTTTGGAAAAGATAAAATAGATCATAAAAAAATTTTTAGTAAACTTTTTTTCTTGACAATTGGAAGTCCCAGTCACCCTCCTCCGTTTCTGTTACGTCCTTATGAAGGGGAATATGATCGTTTAATAAACTTTTATCATGCAGGAGATAAAAAATTAATCAGTCCTTTAACTAAAATTGCGTTATTTGGAACAGGGTGGCGCAATCCAATAAGTGATGAATTAAGCTATGATATTAGTCATAATGATGGTGATTTATATACATATGATGCTAAAAACAAGGTAATTTTCATCCATCATGTACTCGACAAATTTTCAAAGAAACCATTCCTAGATAAGGATTATCACATATCTAAGTTGATACTTTATCCATTTTTTTTTAATATCATAGCACAAATATATGATCGACATTTAGAAAAACATTTAAAAGGAATAATCATAGATTTAAAAAATGGAAAAAAAGAAGCGAGTGAAGAAGAATTACATACTATACAAATTAAAGTTAACGAATCTATAAAATTGTCGTTAAATGATTTTTTCAGTACAAATATGTCTATGGGTTTGTTCAAAGAAACACTTCGTAATTCATCTATTGAATTAGGCGATTTGAAATTTTCTGAAACATTACTAAAAAATATAGTAGGAAACAATACAACTCGTGATTTCGAAGGTTTCAAATTAGATAATATTAAAACATCATTTAATTTTTTAGAGGAAATTAATATAAATTCATATAAAGAGGATACACAAAAATGCTCTGCACCCTCTCTATCCTCTCTATCCTCTCTATCCTCTCTATCCCCTTTACCCCCTGCACAACAAGGAGGGAAAAAAACAAAATACAATACTTATAAAATTAAGAGATCTCGTATTAAAAAATGTTATGTCAATAGAAAAGCAAAACACCAAATTGATCAGTTAGTTGGTGGCGTAGAAATAGAGAATGGGGGCGAAGTAAGAGAAAACATGTTGTTTTGTGATATTCTTAATTTAAACAGAGATATTCAAATAGAAATAATGGCTAATGTCAAAAAAACAGTATTAGAAAGAAATGCATATTTGAAGAAGAATGTAATAAGTTTAAGTAACCCAAAAATATGTATAATATTTGAAAAAGATGTTCAAATGAATAATTTATATATATATGTTCAAGAAGTAACGAATTATATTAATAAATATAAAAATATAGAACTCGGAAATAGGATTTTAGTTTTTTACAAAGAACTTGATACAGAATATCAGAAATTACTTCTTTATTTTCAAAAAATTACTCAAGTTGTGTATTTACGAGAAATTAGAAATCTGATATCGAAAGAAAAGTTGACAGATGACGATATAACAAATTTGAAATTAATTATAGATTCTTTTTCATTAAAGATTCAATATATATATATTAATAAACAATCGAAAAACCATTATGACTTTGAAAGCTTCGACTTATACGACAAAGTCGATGAGGAATATAGATTTTTGAATGAAATTATATTTTCATACAAGACTAATTTTGAAACTGATACTAAAACAATTACTAATTTTGAAACTGATACGATGGATTCAATTTCAAGTAAGTTTTTAGCTTTATTAACCGAAATATATGATAACCCTAAACAAGTTGATTTTTTAGGAATAGAAACCCAAATAAACATTTTATATAGAACATTAATATTGAACAATAAAATACCGATAACAGAAATAAAGGGTGAGAAACTCACACCATTTGTATTAACAAAATTCAGAATATTCAGAATATTCTTTGTCTTTTTATATGAGTTCATAAGTGAGTTGCATTACTTTTTCATGAAAAATGATATACCTCTAGACAAATTACCATATGTTGAAGAGTTTTATGTATATACTCAGGATTTTGATAAAATCAAATATAAAGAGGATTATTTCAAGTATTTTGTCAATAATAAAATTTTAATACCTCTTAAAAAATCTTTGATGTCAATGATGTCGAGTATACCATTTCAAACTATTCAAAATCAACTTATATCTATCTTTGATTCTATATTTCCTCCTGAATATTTTGCACCAGTTCAGTTGAAGGAAGTACTCAAACAAAAAGAATTTCAGATGATGAAACCTAACCTAAACCCTAAAGCGCTTTATTACGAAAAAAGTCATCCAGGAATTTAGGCCAGTTATTAATTTTTTTCAGATCATCATTACTTTTTATTTTAACTTCTGTAACATTGTTGACAATATTTTCAAAAGTAGATATATATTTGTTTTTAACAAAAAAAGACCTCAAATCTTTCAATTTGAACTGCTTTCTTTCCTGTAGTTTCAAATTATTGAAATCCATAGATAATATTATTTTGTCTTCTTCTGGAGATGCATTCACTGATTCTTTTGTTATTTTGAATAACAATTCGCTTTTATATGCTGATTTGAAAATAATCAATGTCATATCATTTGCCTTGAAATGAACTGCACTGTATATTTTTTTTGTCATTAACGTTCTTATTATTGATTCCATGAAAAATGCAGTCCTCATTGCATAACTTTTTGAATCTTTCAGATATGTGCCAAACAATTTGTTGGTACTTTTTAACATATCTTTCGTATTAAAATCTGAGATGTCTGCGATTTGTTTTAAAATATCTGATGGTAATTCAGGTGTTCTTCGTGTTGTTGATGATTTACTGGATTTACTGGACATAGTTATTTCTTTTCCGACCTTGCCATCCGCATAAACCATTCTTCCAGTATTAGGATTCAAAATCTTCTTTCTCTCACTAGACATTTATATTATCTATTTAGATAATAAACTAGGTTTTTCCAGATGGTGAAATGTTCCGATATGAACTAATTTCTTACCAAATTTCCAAGAGTTGTAATCATATAATTTTCGATCATTCTCGTTCAGAATGAAAAGTCCTTTGGACGTTTTAATGACCTTACCTCTCCATTCTTTTGTTTTTATGTTTCCTAATAACTGAACATCAAGGATATCATCAATTATTCTCAGAGTATGTGTCAAGGAATTTTTATCCATATTTGACGGGAATGAAAAGCAATTCATTTGAGAATCTTTAGAGGCATTCAATGCGCAATCTATAGACGCATTTTTCATGACTTCGAGTAATCCGTTGATTATTTTTGCTTTCGATTTCGCTATATTATATATGAACTGATCAGATGTCATCGAAGAATCTTTCGTTCGAATCGTGAAAGATGATTTCAACTGACTATCACTGAAAATCGTATTATAAACATACACATCGACAAATCTCTCTGAAGCAGGTAATTCTAAATGAGATTTGGCTCTCACGGCTCTTCCTATGATTTGATCGATTCTGATATAATTCCAATAAGGTTCTGTAATATGAACTTGCCGAACGTTTTTCAAAGATATACCTTCCGATCCAGATGCAGTAATCATGATTAACTTTATTAATTCTCCATGCAAATTAGTCTGTCCTTTCAATTCCGGAATGACATCACCGCCCATATTATTGAAAATCCGCAGCAGAATTTGTGTTTCCTCGTTACTTCCATTGAAAACGAAATACTTTGGTTTATCACGGTCCTCTTCAGAGATATTCACTTTCCATTCACCATTTTCGTCTCTTGATATCTTAAATTCTGCCCATCCATTCTTTTTCAAAGCCAATGCGAGAATACCAATGCCTTCAACTTTACGGAATTGAGAATAAACGACTGATAAACCGGGGCATTCTTCACATCTTTCTATGATTTTTTTGAATTTCGGCGAATACTTTTTCAATAGATCGAGTTTCAAATAATCACCCTTGTTCAATAGTGTCAAAGCTTTATGAACGGACCTTTCGTATTCCTTTGTTGTGTCTTTTTTCGTGTCTTTCGTGTCTTTCGTGTCTTTCGTGTCTTTCGTGTCTTTCGTGTTTTCCGGTGATGTCTCCGACATGTTTACTTGTTTAATGATATTCGTATCAACTTCATCTATATCCTTGATGAACTCTTTCATAGATGGAAATGGACGTTTTATTTCTTCGGGAAACACGAAATTTCCTACTGCCCTCGAATAAAATCTATATACAGATGATGTGCTTTTAAACGGATTCGTCGTATTCGTCGATGGTGATTTCATTTTCCTCTCCTTAATACGCGCTATTTCATATTTCTTAAATTGATAGTCACTCAGTTCTTCATTCGATTCATGAATGTTCCATTGAGGAAACAAGTTCTTATCATAAGTACTGAAATAGGATAGAGATCCTAGGAGTCTCCTCGATAATAAACGATCGTTTTTAATATTGTTATCTTTGAAATTAATGAAATATTTGTTAAATTCATTTTCATCGGTCGGAAGTATTGAATACTCGTTTATGTCGATCTTCTTATTGATCTTGATATTATTTTTCTCTAATACCTTTGAAATCGTTTTCAGTATATTTTGTGTCGATTTAGGCTTTTCCATTTTCTTGACGGTTTTAACAGTAGGATCATTCGTAAATGCAAACCCCTCTGGTAATAACACTATTTTCAACGTGTTCTTATGAGAATCATATGTAAAATAATCAATCTCTTTGATTTCTTTCAATAGGTTTTCTAATTCATCTTGTTTCAAAAACGTACCTTTGTTAATTTTAAACACATATTCTTCGACATAACCTCTTAATAAATTTATCGTATATGCAATCTCATGAGGATAATTAATTACGGGTGTACCTGATAATAATATGAGTTTGCAATTTTTAGCAGACATGAGAAGTTTAAATAATGCAGTGCCTATCTTTCCTTTATTAACAATCCTAGATACTAAATTGTGAATCTCGTCGATAACTATACATTTATTATCAAATGGATTTACACCGTTTTCAGTCATTTCTTTGATCTTTTTAGTATTCAATCCATTATAACTTATGAAATTGTATTCGTTCATGATTTGAGAATTGATCTGAAAAATGATCGACGCCTGGTTTTCTTTGTTAAGATACTTGAAATTGGGTTCTTGTTTAGGACTTGCTTTCCATTCCTTTTTATGTGGATTAAAGGTCCAATGTTGATCCAAGGCATATTTGAGATCGCCGCATTTCTTGATCTCATCCACATAATTATTTTTAAGAGAGGCGGGTGTCATAATAACGACGTCCATCTTGTCTTTTAAAGTTTCAGCTACAGAAATCGAAGCACAAGAATTATGAGTTACGCTGAAATCACCTAGAATATATCTGTGATTTCCGTCGAGTTCGAATCCGTAAAACATCATTGGTTCTTCATTTAATAATTTAATATTCAACGGGTATGTGCATTGTTTCTCTTCGTTAATAATTCTATAATATCCAAAGGCAATCTTTTTTATCCGGGCATAGAATCCTAGAGACCTCAATAAAAATAAAACGTCATCACATATGATATGATTATTAAAGATCATCATATTATTCGTAGCATCTTGAAATCCTTTTAACACTCTTCGTCGAACTTCAATGGAATTCGATTTGTATTCGATAGGAATACCTTTTAAATCAGATAATACAGGATTATTAGGAGGATTTTCGACAATATATGAATAAGTCATTCGTCCTTGGACGAGTTTGAATCCCTGGTTTTTGAAATAGTCCACGATTTCTTGTTTTCGTATAGTCAACACAGATTTTGTACCATTTGCAAGCCAATATCCAAGTATATAAGGATCTAATGTAATTTCTTTCTCCGGGAACTGTACGATATTTGATTTGTACCCTTTTAATTCTTTTCTCAATTTCGATGGGAGCTTGATAAAATCCCTTACTTCCATCTCTACGACTTTCTCATGAGAATCCAACATACATAATACATGAGCACTTGTTGCAGTAAATGAATCAGATATATTGTACATAAGATCCTTACCACGAGCTAATGACAATACAGTCCTAGGAGTATTATCGTCTCCCATCAATTTATCACCAATTTCCACGTTTTGAACCATTTTAATCGTACCATCAAACATCAAAATAGGTGTATTAAAAGCATGACATTTTCCTACACCTAATCCATGATACAATAATAATCCTCTATAAGGACTTTCGTATTGCATGAAATCTTTAATCATTTTTTGATGTGGAAAGAGAGATAGACTTGTGGATGATTGTTGATCGCTTATATTGTCATTCGAAGGGTATTTGAAAACTCGATCGACCCATGTATTAAAATCTACGCGATTCGATAGTACCCAAGATGTCGGTTTTTTCTCTATATTATAACGAGGTGCCATTATATTTTCAATAGAGAAACAAAAAAATATGTATATGAAATCTATTCATCATGGATACATAACTTCTGTTTCTTCTAATTCATGTTTGAACTCAAACATTCGCATATTATCTTTCATCTTTTCAGGTATTTTTTTGATATACCATGATTGAATATTTACACCATACCAAGGAATAATAGCAATACAAGCTGCTATTGCTCCAACGATCTCACCAATTACGTAATAAAAGATTACATTATTGTTATTACAGTCAAATACGATAGGGGATCCGAATACTCTTGCTGGATTAAATGCTGCACCTGTCCACGGACCCACCGCGAGGGCATTTGCAAAGAGAGATAATCCTATAATGATTGGACCCACATTACCATATCCATTCTTACTTTTCGTATACCAAACGACAGCAAATATAGGAAGTACGAAAGAAAATGTACCTACTGCTTCCCATGCAAAGATTTGAGCATAAGACAAGTCCGGATTCGGAATGAAACATCCACTATAATATCGATTATCATGAAGTTCTCTTATATCTGTTCTCGGTATTAACGCTGCGATCCATAATGCTCCTATTGCAGCTCCTGATATTTGTGAAATCCAATACAAGATCATTTCGAGCGGATTAATATGTCCTAAAAGAGTGAAAATAATAGAAACGACTGGGTTCAAATGGGCCGCAGATATTTTTGATGAAAAATACACGAGTGGAATTAAAATGAAACCGTTCGTTAATGGTGTTGGCGATACGGATCCTATAAAGTGAAAAATCATACAACACAAGAGTTCTATAGAACAAATGTTGAGGTATTGTTTTATCGTTTTCATTTGATATATTTTCAAATAAGAGATTGTATTTAAGTATTTGCTTTTTTTGCCATCAAATCCACGATTCTATTTTGATTGCTGTTGAAATCTTCTTGTTTCGTATGAGCCAAGACATGAATGAACTTGGTCTTTCTTGTTTTCATGAGTTCGTCGATTTCCATAAGTAAATCTTTATTGAGTACAGGTTTTCCGTCGTGTTTAATCCAATCTTTCTTTTTCCAGGAAGAGATCCATTTAGTCATACTATTTATAATAAGCATACAATCTGTGTGAATATGAAGTTCTTTTTCGAATGTCGCATCAATTTCGTTGCATTTTTCGAAAGCTTTTATAATTGCATAGTATTCAGCTCGATTATTTGTCTGAATCGATCCCGGTAATCTTCCACTACAACTATATTCAATATAATCAGGAAACAAAACAGCAAATGCTGCTGTTGCGTTTGGTTTCCCATTGTTATATGCCGATCCATCTGTAAAACATATTATTTTATTTGCAGAAACACTATCAACCATTTTATATTGATCTAGATATAGTATATAAAATATGTTTTAACTATCTTTTAATATGACCTTACCCATGCACTTTTATTTTAAAGTCTTATTATTATCTTTTTAATTTATATAAAATGCCGCCAATTTCATTCGGAATGATCCCTCTAGCGAGTAATACAAATTATCTCCGACCTCTATCCAACACCACGAATTTAGGTTCGAATACTTCGAACTGGAACGATGCTTATATCTCCAAGACGTTATTATCAGATGGAACCGCAACAGCACCTTCTGTCACGTTTACGAGCGATTCCAATACAGGTTTCTACAGAGTTGCGGAGAATACCATCGGTGTCACTAGTGGTGGCACTCTCATGACGACATTCAGTAATGGCAATTTATCGAACACCGGTGATATCTATATCGGAGGAAAGAACTATAATAGTGATGGTACAGAAGCTGCACCTTCGATATCATTTGCAAACGATACGGGCAATAACACAGGTTTCTATAGAGTCGCTGAGAATACCATCGGTGTCACTTGTGGCGGCACTCTCGCGATGACTATGAGCAATAACGAAGTCGTAGTCAATGGAACTATCGATGCATATACAAGTAATGGAGTTGGATCAACAAACCATTATTTTATTAACTATGGGACAAGAAGCAACGCAGTTCTCTATACTGCTTTGATTGCGGGTTGTTCAAATGGAGGAAATGCTACTGCAAATTTCCGGTTAGCTGACAATCGCTTCCAGACTGGAGGAGCAGATCATACGAGTAACTATATCGGTATCGGATTCTGGGGGAACGACGATATCATCAAAGTGAATACAGATTGGACGACTACATTGAAAGGAAACGTATATGTCGGAGGATCTATAAAAAGTACTTCGAATGGTCTAGTTATAGAAAAAATTTATAATTCAAGTAGTAATCGTTACGGGATATCACAAGACCCAGGTGGTATAATTAGAGTATATGCAGCTTCAGCATATACGCCAGCTACAGTACGATTAGGGTTTTGTACGGATTCCAATGCGTACAATGATACGGTGACTATATCGCAGAGTAATGTCAATGTTAGTACACACAGTAATATCATTATGACTGCAAGTAATGTATCGATAAGTAGTAATTTATATGTCGGTGGAAGTACCTATATTCCTGGTGGAACGGCTGCAGCACCCTCTATTTGTGTAATACCAAATACATTTAGTAGCGATTCCAACACAGGATTTTACTCTGAAGTCGAGAAAATCATCGGTGTTAGTGCAGGAGGTGCACTTAGAGCATGGTTTGATACTTCAAATACTAATGTATATGGTGGAATTCTGTTAAGGAATAGTTTAACACACCATGTAGCTTCAAATATCATACGAAGCTTGGCTGGAGATATTTCCATTGCTGCAGAAGCGGCAGTTAATATAATCGCAGATACTAATAGTAACAATGCTGATGATACATCAGTTTTGGTTTCTTTTAGAACTGGTGGAGCTACGTCGGCAACTTCTACAGAACTCGGATACATTATGCAAGATGGTAATATGGCGATTGTAGGAAATTCGAGAGCGGCAAAACTATATTCTCAGAATACAGACTCGACACTTTCGAATAACTCTTTATGTCAAAGTTATTCTTTATGTTTAAATAATCAGTCATTAAGTGGAAATACAGGTGAAAAAGTCGGTATAAGTTTCATTTCGGGGATTACTTCGAATATCAATAATATACCAGGTGCGGCAATAATATATGAAAGGACAGGAGCATCAGATTTTAGGGGTAATCTTCATTTCAGAGTTCAGAATGGAGGAACAACGAATCCAATCTATAATCTCATGTCATTGATCGGATCAAATCAAACTATCGAAATTACGGGGCCAATACGAGCGAGCAACAATGACCCTGGTGCACTTATAGAAAGAGCATATAACACGAGCAATGAACGTTATGGGATATCGCAAGATAACCCAGGAATCACGAGAGTATATGCATCGACTAAAAACGCAAATAGCTCAGTACGATTTAGCTTTTCTTCGAATCCATCTGCAACCAATTATGTCGATAAAATGATAATAACACTGAGTAATATCGATATGACTGCAAGTAATGTAACTATGAATAGCAATCTTTCCGTGGGTGGAAGTGTGTATTTAGGAGCGAATGGTTCATTGACTTGGTCATCACCTAATTTAGACTATGCGATTCCTGGTGCTGGTTCGCATGTATTTAAAAGAGGTGGTAGTAATTTATTGCTTATAAATGGTACAGCAATATTTCCACAAAATGATACTGCTATATCTTGTGGAGCCAGTGGAAATAGATTCAGTGCTGTATACGCTTTTAACGGAACCATCCAAACTTCCGATGAAAACGAAAAGATATCTACTCCTCTTTTATATGGGCTATCAAACGTTGTACAAATAGATACAATCAAGTTTAAATGGAAAACACAAGAATCTTTACCAGATGATGACCCGACCAAGAGTTACGAGTATTTCGGTGTATGTGCTCGTCAATTAAATAATTTGTTTCCTGAGCTTGTCTACAATGAACAAGAGCCATATCAAATTAATTATACAGAGTTAATTCCAGTCATTATTAACGCGATTAAAGATTTGAAAAATGAAAATACCGAATTAAGAAATACGATTCAATCACTTGTGAGCAGAATTGAACTACTTGAATAGTTAATCAGTTCTTATAATTGTATATTCATTAATTAAACATCTTATTATTATCTTTTTAATTTATATAAAATGCCACCGATTTCATTCGGAATGATACCTCTAGCGAGTAATACTAATTATCTCCGACCTCTATCCAACACCACGAATTTAGGTTCGAATACTTCGAACTGGAACGATGCTTATATCTCCAAGACGTTATTATCAGATGGAACAGCCGCAGCACCTTCTGTCACGTTTACGAGCGATTCCAATACAGGTTTCTACAGAGTCGCTGAGAATACCATCGGTGTCACTAGTCACGGCACTCTCATGACGACATTCAGTAATGGTAATTTATCGAACACCGGTGATATCTATATCGGAGGAAAGAACTATAATAGTGATGGTACAGAAGCTGCACCTTCGATAACTTTCACCAACGACGTCAATACAGGTTTTTATAGTACTGGATCTAACTCGAATACTATAGGTGTATCATTGGCCGGATTTAACGTATTCACTTTTAGCAATAGTGTTTCGTATCCTAACTGTGATCTGAGCTTTACAAATGATCAACCTGTGATTGAAGCTGCAAATGGGGGAGTAGGTGGAGAATTGATTCTCAGATCGAAGTATATACAATCTTATTATGTGGATTACGACTGTAATAATCCTGGAGCTTATCATAGATTCTTTCACAGTTCAAACGTATTAATGACAATCGATAATGATGGTTTGAATGTTCTATCTGGAACTTCGAATACACCTTCGTTTGGATTTATAGCAGATAACGATACAGGATTTTACAGAATCGCTGAGAATACAATCGGTGTCACTTGTGCTGGTATAAACGTCATGACTATGAGCAATAACGATGTCGTAGTCAATGGAAATGTCCAATCATTTACTAGTAATATAAATGGATCATCAAATTATTTAATTAATAAAGCAACTAATAGTAATGGTGTTATCAATAATACATTACATGTGGGTTGTGTAGCTACAACAAACGGTACTGCTTATTTACGTTTAGCTGACAATCGCTTCCAGACGGGAGGAGTAAATCACACGAGTAATTATGTCAGTATCGGATTCTGGGGGAACGACGATATCATCAAAGTGAATACAGACTGGACCACTACATTGAAAGGAAACGTATATGTCGGAGGAAATATAAGATGTACCTCGAATGATCCAGGTCCACTTATAGAAAGAGCTTATAATCCAAGTAATGATCGTTACGGGATAG
>JACCDO010049212.1_pt1 | contig 64636 bp, 60 predicted proteins | sample 7446101 | NCBI WGS metagenome assembly JACCDO01 (sample SAMN15323440, study PRJNA562643) | freshwater metagenome | isolation source: river surface water | place: USA:Blue River Watershed | collected 2017-08-16 | reverse complement strand
CCTAAAGAGACATACATTAGAATAAAATGTCTAAAGTTGCAATAATTACTGGTATTACTGGTATGGATGGTTCATACTTGGCTGAACTTCTTTTAGATAAAGGATATATTGTTCACGGTCTTATTAGACGATCTAGTCTAATTAATACACAGCGAATTGATCATTTATATAAAGATCCTCATGATCCGAACGCTAAGCTATTTCTTCATTATGGAGATATGAGTGATGCGTGTTGTATAGAAAGATTAATAAGTTCTATTAAACCAGATGAAGTATATAACTTGGCTGCTATGTCACATGTTAGAGTTTCATTTGATTCACCTGAGTATACTGGAAATATAGATGGGCTAGGGGTTACAAGAATACTAGAAGCTTGTCGTACGCAACCAAAACAAATAAAAGTATATCAAGCTGGAACATCTGAACTATATGGAGGAGTGTATGATAAACCACAAAATGAATCTACACCTTTCTATCCAAAGTCACCTTATGCAGTTGCAAAGTTATATGCATACTGGATGATTAAGAACTATCGTGAATCATATAAAATGTTTGCTGTAAATGGTGTACTTTTCAATCATACATCCCCAAGACGTGGAGAAACGTTTGTAGAACAAAAAATTGTTAAAGGAGCTGTTGCTATTTCTTTAGGAAAACAGGACTGTTTATATCTTGGTAATTTATATACGTATAGAGATATTGGTCATTCAAAGGATTATGTGTATGCAATGTGGAAAATGTTGCAGATGCCTGAACCGGATGATTATGTTATAGCAACAGGTAAAAAATACTTGATAAAGGATATAGTTAACAAAGTGTTTAAGATTCTTGGTGTTGATTTAGTATGGTCTGGTGTAGGTGAGAATGAAGTTGCAAAAGTAGGTGATAAAACAGTGATAAAAATAGATACTAGATATTATAGGCCAAGTGAAGTAGAATCTTTACATGGTGATCCTTCTTATGCTATGAAAAAACTTGATTGGAAACATAAGTATGATATTGATAGTATTCTAGATGAAATGGTAAAATATGAGATTAATATAACACAAACTAAAATCTAGTATGTATAATAAAATGAATAGTAACACAAATAGTAACACAAGTAAACAAACATATAAACAGCTCAAAAATACATGGATAAACGATCAAAGTAAAGAGGATTTTTTTGTTCAATATGCAGTTAGAGGTCCTATGGTTTGTCCATCCGCTGGATTACGAGCAGATCTTCCAATAGATTATCCTATAAGTGGTCCTGTAAAAGAACCAAGTCCATTAAATACACGATGGAAGTACGCTTTACCTTGGCCTGGAATAGATGGTATATTGTAATTGTTCTATAACAAAAGTGTTATAGAATTATGTATATTTATTGCATGCATGTTTGTTTCCACTCCGTAGGATTAGCCATAGGAGTGAACTCTGTGAGCTTACCTTCTTCATACAAACGACTTAACTCAGTAGGATCACGGAAGCTCATAGAACCAATTCCCTGGCATGCACCGCAAAAACCTTCAGTCTCGTCAGGTACAACAGGTACATCAGGTTCTTCTGGAACTTCAGGTGTCTCCTTGAGTTTCTTCATGCACTTTACGAGACGAACACTTAATACAGTGATGGCAATAACAGATAAAACAAAGTATAGTAGACCTATTAACAACATTTTATTATTAAGTAATATTAAAATTAATAGACTAATTTGTTTTTTGTGACATAACCTGTAATTCTTGTTTCATCTTTAACATATTTTCGCTAGCAAAAATCTTTAGTTTTTCTAGTTGTTCAGTTTTATCTTCTAACTGCTTGTTTAGTTCTTTTTCTTTCTTATCATATTCAGCTTGAAGATTGTTCATTTGTGACATAAAGTCTTTCCTATCTGCGTCTCTTGATAATCTAAGTTTATTACTTTCTTCTAATAGTTCCTTGCGTTGTTTATTTAGTTCAGTTGTAAACTGTGTAGTTAGTTTTAATGTCTTCTCTCTCATATCTGTATTTTCTTTGTGTAATTCATTTTTTGTTTTATCATATGCATTCTTAACGTCAAGCTCTAACTTACTTATAAGTAAATCTCTTTCACGTAAAGCTTTATCATTCTCTTCTTGTTGAGAGTTAAGTTTTGATAAGAACTGCTGTTTTAGTCTAGTTATGTCTTCTGTCATAGTATCTATAGTAGATAAGTAGTTAGATACTTGAGATCCAATGTTATGATTTATCTGTTCTAGTTCTGCTATAGCTTTATCACGATTATGTATATCATCTCTATGTTTTTTGTTGATATTTTCTATTGCATAGCTATTATCTAAATTTATCTTGTTTATTGCTTCAAGATGGTTTATAAGTAGTATCTGCTTATCCTTTTCATACTTTTCTTTAATTATATGTTCTGTTTGGATTGCCTGATGTTGTACATGATCTAATATATCCTTATTGTCTTTGATGGCCTTTTCGCTTGTTTGCATGTATATTTGTTTTAGTCTATCAATAGTGTTATTTCTCTCTTGTATAACAATATCATGTTCTTTATCAGAGTTTTCTTTCTCTTTTTTTAGTTTGTTGATAATAAACTGAAGTGATTGTACTAAATTGTCTTTTTCAGCTGACAAAGTAATTATAGATTGTTCTTTCTCTTGTTTTAACATAACAGCTAGTAATTCTTTATCATTTTGTAGTTTAAGTATATGTTTACGAGTTTCTTCTCTTTCTGTTTCAAGTCTTTCTGTTAATCTTACATTTTCTTGTTTATATACATCTGTAGATTCTGAAAGTTGTGCTAGTTGCGAGCTACTTATATTTGAACTACGTCGTTTAGTTTCTATTATTTTACTTGTAAGTTCTTCTTTTTCTCTAGTCACTTTCTTAAGTTCATCTTTATATCTAGTTCTATCTTTCATTAACTTTTCTATTGTATCTTTTAACAATGGCTTATTAGCAGCTGAAAATATAGAAGAAGCAGATGACGAAGCTACACTCCTATCATCTAGAATATCTATCATGCTTGAAGAACGAGATAAACTATCTATTCTATTTACATTACAAGTTTCAACATGAGAAAGATATTTTTTCTGTGATGAACAGACTTTTGAACATATGTCACACTTATACATCTTTGAAAAGAAGGCATTTGCTTCTTTAAGTTCATTTTTGAAAGTAATAAAAATGTTTGAGATATATAAAAATGGATAATATACCTCTAAGATACTTAAATCCTGAAGATTGTGATCGTGCTGAAAATGCTGGCAGAAAGTATGCTAGTTTCTCATGCAAACCAGCTCCTGGAGGTGGTAATGAGTGCATAGGTGAAGGTACTGGTGGGCAGTTTAATGACTGCAAACAGTGTTTACAAAATTGCAGTAATGATCCTGGAAGTGGTGATGAACCTGAACCAGAGCCTGATGTTACACCAGTTGAATCTATACCATTTCAGAAAACTACGACTGGTAAAATTGTTATTGGTAGTTCTGTTATCATTATTCTTGTGTTACTAGTATTACTAGTATTAAGAATGAGAAAGGACAAGTCAATATCTGAAATGAAACTTACATCTTCATTTGAAAAGATCATGTGGAGAAGAAAGTAAAGTTTACAACTACCTCTATGTTTTCTTCATATTTATAAGTATGAAGAAATAAATACAATGTTTAATCTAATCGTTCCTCTATGCTATCATATGCCTTACGAATAATGTTGAGAAAGTAGTCATATGTATCACGCATAAAATCTGCTACTAATCCACTCATTATACACTTTCCAGAATGAAAAACTAGGAATGTGTTGTATCTTTCGGCTTTAAGTTTTAGCTGTCGTTCTTTAGGTTGAAGAGTATCTAGATACTCTTGATATGTTGTTAATACTGATGTCCATTCTTGCGTATCATTAGAGAAAATCAACTTGTTAACTTTCATAGTAGTAATATCTTTGTTAAGAGGAACCTTAATGTTAACTCCTGTATATCCAAAAGAAGTTTCTAGTAAACAATGAAACTCTTCTTGATTCAACATATACTCGTTTAGTTTTTCTCTATCTACAATAAACCCAAGAGAGAAGTCTATGTTACGCATTGAAGGTATAAATAGAGCTTCTAAATGGGTTCCAGTCTTGTAAGAGTAACTATCTGGGTATGGCTGTATATATTTCCAGAAGTATTGTACGCACGATTCAGCGTGTGTATGTGACTTACTTCCTGTCATTTGGAATATACCATTTCTGAAAACCTTAAAGTTAACTGGTTTATCAAGTAATATAACGATTGTTATAGAGTTTCTAAAGAATTTTTTAGTCTCTTGTTGTTTTGTCTTCTTCGGTTTGAGTTCAACACCACGAACTTCATTTTCATACTTTATTGTCAATATAGAACCATATTCAACATCCTTATTAGGATCAGCAGTATCAGACTTCTTTTTTCTACCTCTTTTCTTAACAACTACTACGTATGGAGTTACTGGAAGTTGTTTATACAAAATATCAAGATTTATAATTAAGTTTGTGTTTGCAGTATACGTTTTTGTTGATACTTTAATATCATCAAATTTTGGAAATACCAAGTCTGAACTAGATTTTAATGCTGTGGTCATTTTTTATATTTAAAGACTTTTTAGTCTTTAAACTCAATTTTATTTTACTAGTGTATATATTTGAAATTGAAATTTTACATAAACTTCTGTATATTTTAGCAAGTCAATCCATGAACAACATACTAACTAGATTTGAGAAGGTAAGGATTCTTGGGCAAAGAGCAACCCAAATATCACAAGGAGCTATTCCTCTTGTTGATATTACTGGTCTTACAGATGCTCTATCCATAGCAGAAAAAGAGTTTGCAGAGGGTAAAATTCCAATGAAAGTTAAACGAGTTATGCCAAGTGGACAAGTTGTAGAGATATCTTTATCAGATATGGTTTATATCTTCTAACTATGACGTATTAACCTATGTTTATAATTTTCTCCTTTGCTAACAAGTTTATCAGGTCATATACATTAAAATTACTAGAGAAATTTCTCTTAAATATATACTGTTTAGAAGCTTTTTGTCTTTCATAAAAAGCTTTTACTTGTGTTAAATCTTTAGCACACATATACCCTATTACTTTTCTAGCACTTACGTCATACACATATGTAGACTCATATCCTTCATCTTTACAGACTTTTCCTGTTGGCTCTCCATATATTAGTATGTCTTTACCATCAAACCATACCCAATATCCAGAAGGTATCATATGTACTAGTACTGAGTTTTCGTATTGTTGGTACTCTATTTTTAAACATTGATTGGTATCTGTAAAACATAATGGTTGTAGAACGTAGCGTTTAACAATAAACTGATATACAACTACTGCTAACAAGATTGCAACTATTATTACCCAAAGTCTGACTAATATTTTACGTTCCATTCTTTTTATATTAACATAGAGAAAAGGAAAATGCTTAACTATAAAAAGTTAATAATATGGTCTATTGTCATTTTACTTGTAATATTAACAGTTTTAATAATCTTAGGTTTAAACTATACACCAACCTTAAAACAGGTCTTCATAGACCCAGGAGCATATAGTACGAATCCAATATGTCAACAAGAACCTACAATATGTAATGATGATCAAGACTGTACAAAATGTTCTGATAATGAGGAAATGCAATGTGTTTCTCTAACTAGAAACGAAGATCAAGCTAAAATATATGGAAAAAGTCAAAAGTATTGTCTTCCAAAGTTACCAGAGTCTGGTTGTAATACAAAAAATGGAGGTATATGGACTTGGACTGGTTGGAGTGATACAAATAGAATGGAATGGGACTGCCTTTGCACATATCCAGAAATTTCAGGTAATCCAGGATGCACTGAACTTAATCCAAATGTTTGTCAAGGAAATGGGTCTACATGGAACTATGATGCATCACTTCCATCAACAACATCAGCTCCTACATTCAAAAACTGCAAGTGTGGTCCAAACACTACTTTACTAGCTACATCAACAGGTGTTCCACTTTGTGTTCCTAATAGCAAGTTTTTGTGTGATAGTAAACAGTCATGTGAAAAAATGTACTCAAATTCAACTTACATACAATAATTAATATTGCTGTATAAGAAAGTATGAAAAATAAAACAATCACTATACTTACTATCGGTATTATTGTGTTATTTGTAGTTGGAATAATGTTATTGTTTGCACTTCCTATAAAATGTAAAGCTGGAACCTACAGTGCAACAGGAAACACAGGATGGTTTGGAAAACCATGTACTATTTGTCCAGAAAATACCTATTCGTATGAGGGTTCTATACAATGTATATCATGCCCTCAAAACACCAAGTCAGATAAAGGATCTTCTGATATAGCATTCTGTGTACCAGATCCTAACCCTACTCCAGGGCCTACTCCAGGACCCGAACCTAAACCAGGACCAGAACCTACTCCAGGACCAGAACCAGAGCCAGAGCCAGAACCAGAACCAGAGCCAGTACAATGGACAACACCAGCAACATTTAGTCAGTTTATTCCAAAACAACAAGATTCAGCAGGACATGTATGTAACATTGAAAAGTTATTTGAGTCTACAGCTGGTGGGAATGATGGTGGAGCGTTTTGTCGTAATAAGTGTTCTATGAGTGATACATGTACAGGATACAGTGTTAATAACTCATTATATGAGTGTAAATGGAATGAAGTTCCAACATTTAAATCATGTGATGATACGAATATAACAAAAGACTATAGTATGACTGGGAAAAAATGGAGCTACTATATGCGTGATAAGCTTAATAAGTAAGTAACCTATTTAATTTTGTAAACTATTAGTTACAAAATAGTAAACGGTCCTAGATGGGGTCGAACCACCGGCCTAACGATTAACAGTCGTTCGCTCTACCTACTGAGCTATAGGACCCATGAAGGCGGGTTGGGGGAATCGAACCCCCGTCCTCTTCCACCCAAAGGAAGAATCATACCACTAGACCAAACCCGCTTTTTAATTTAAGAAATTATGTTTTTAAATTAACAATTATGAATCGCAACGTACTAGTCTCAGAGTTATCTTTTCCGTCTTTCTTACATTCTGTTGTAAAACTGTATAACAAGCATAATGGTAACATGTATAATGTATCATATACAGGTGTTGATCGTTATGGAACAGTAAATGTGTTACAAAGTGTTGTTAATCGTAAATAAAAATAACATAAGATAAATAAAGATGGAGTTTGCGATTGAAATGGAAAAAATGGGAAGAGTTGTGTCTGAAGCTAATAGAGCTGGCTCAATTATAGAAGATGCAGCTAAATTCTTTGGTGAAAATGAAATTAACGTATCAAAGTTCAAAGAAGTTAATATGATGGGAGACTTCAAGATAGAAGGAACACCTACTGAATATAAACTTAAATATGGCGATAAAGTAGTTGATATAGAAGCTGCGGAGGCAGCTCTTAATAAAGGTGATTTACTAACATCTTTTGAGAAGTTTGGTGCACCTGATGAAGTCTTAAAGAGCCCAGAAGTTAAAAACTATTCTGCCATGTATGAGAATGCATGGAAACAACAAAAAGGTATTCAAGATAGTATAAGTGTTGAGAAAACATCATCATCAGGTAATGAAATGAGCAAGAGTATAGGTGAACCAAAGACTTTAGAAGAGTTTCAAAAGCAATTGGATACTAATACTAGCTTAGGTAAAGATACAAATGCAAAAATAGATAGAATTAACAAACAGTTAGAAGAAGCAAAAAAGTCTGGTAATAAACCTGTAGAAAAAGGTAAGTGGGTTAAAACTACTTTACAAGTTGGATTAGTTGCTTTAACTGCTGGTACACTATATGAGTTAATTAATCAACATAGAGTTGCTATGAATGGTTGTTGGCTAGTTAACAGCCAAACTGGAGACAAATGTAAAGTCCAGAAGCTTACATGCCAGTCAGAATCGAAGATAGATAAAAATGTTTGTCCTGCGAATGGAGTTAGCTTTGGCACTTGTAATGATATTTGCTCTGGAGAAGACATCACATGTATAGAAGGTTCTTGCGTTGAATGTAATCCTAAGAGTGAAGATGGTACACAAACATGTAAAACAAGAGTTCCGGAATGTGATGGAGGTGGAGGTGAGTGCTCTACTTACTGTAATTGCAATTTAGTTGGTTGCCCAACTGGATATACTTTGCAATGTGTAAATGCTGACTTTTGGGGTGCTGCAGAGGATTTTTTTGAAGAGCCATTTGATTGGTCTGCTGGTATTGTGACTAAGATTGTTGATATATTAAAGAAGGTTATATATGTATGTCTTATAGTTCTTGGTATATTTTTATTGATTAAGTTCATATTATGGCTAATTTCTGTTTATAAGAAGAAAAAATCAGAAAGTAAAAATAATGTATCAGCAAATAGTAAAAATGTTAAGGAATAGAAAAGTTATAATAGTAGCTATTGTAAGTATATTATGTATAATAGGAATAGTTTTTATAGTTATACGTAACAAATATACAAAGTACTGGCCTATCAAGTTTAACTTATATAATACTAGTAATAATGACTCTAATGTTGAAGTTTACTTAAATGATACTTTTGTGTCAAACTTAACAATAAAGTCTGGACAAAACATTCCTGTAACACTTGGTAACTCACAAGTTATAAATCCTAGAACTGGAAAGGCTTATACACGAGATCAAATAAACTATATGACTGTTCGAACGCTAACAGATGACAAAATTGTATTTTCTTCTACTAACATATCTCCATATACACTAGTTCTTGCTGATAATCTTTCTGGTTACAATCCAATAAGTACTGATCCTGGACTTATTTGGGACAAAGCTGGTTATTATGTATTTACGTTTACAAATGGTATTTTGTTAATATAAATGAACTTATATAACTACTATTTGTTAGCAGTGCAAAACTGGTGTTCTGTCAATTATCAAATACATGGACTATGGTCTGACATAACACCAACTACATTTCCATCTTATTGTGCAAGTATTCCATTTAATCTAACACTACTCAAAGAGTCAGATAAATATGATAAAATATCAGAAGTATGGACTAATTGTAGTTATGAAGGTACAGTTTCGTTGTATGAGCATGAATGGGATAAACATGGAACTTGTGTTGCAGTTCAAGCTGGATTTTCACAGAATGAATACTTTGAGAAAGCTCTTGAGCTGTTTCTAGCTTACAATCAAAATAATGGTGAGTACATGTGTTTTGATCTTGATTTTAACCATATAATGTGTGAGACTGTAGAAGTAATAGTATAGTCGTTAACATGTAAACTATAATTTTTATACTTGCAACAAAGTATAAAAATACTTTCCTTTTGTAAAGAAAGAAGATGAAGAAAATTCCTATCATCAGAATAATCATTATTGTTCTAATAATAAGTATAGTCATCGCTATTATTGTTTCTCAAGTAGGAAGTGGTGGTAATGATATCATACCTATACCAATTGATGATAAAGAGAAATGTGATGTTAGTTCAGATATAACACTGTTAAAGTCATGTGATCCAACTAATCAAGACTCCTGTAACAACTGTAGTGGAGGTCCACACTCTTGTTTTACAGTAACAGATGATAAACCATATCATTTCTCAGTAGATGATACTATCTTAAATGTTCCAAATGGTAACTGGTGTTTACCAGCACAAACTAGAACAGTACCATGTAATCAGTTTACTGGATATCCAGTTCTTACAAAGAATGATAATGAATACATATGGAGATGTCAATGTAAGTATCCAACATTATTTAAAAATGCTGGAGTGTGGGGTGATTGTACTCAAGAAGTTGCTTGCAATGCTTTAGAAGGTCAAGGAAACCTTGTAAAACCAAATAGTTCTACCAAATGGGTTGATGATCCTACTTGGGATCCAACTGTTGGTGTATGTAAGTGTAATAATGATTTAAAATATATAGATCAAAGTAATCCAGAGTTAGGAATATGGAGTAAACAATGTGTTAAAGATTCATGTTCTCCTGGTAAAACTGTAGGAAATGATTGTTTATGTGGTGATGGATACTTGAGATGTCCTACTGATCTACCAGATTCTACAAAATCTATATGTGATCCAAATAACCCTCAATGTATTGTAGATCCATGTAAGCCAGGTGGATACTATGATATAAATAAACATATATGTGTATGTAACACAGATGCTGGATATACATCTATTCCAAATAGTCAATCTCCTGTAAAATCTATATGTGCCAGTCCTTGCAGTCCTGGTGGTATTAATCCATGCGAGGGTAAGGGTGAATGTTATATTGATAGCACTAGTGGAAAAGAAGTTGTAAAGTGTAAAAACTGTATATATCCATGGTATCAAGATAGTAATAATACATGTAATAATCCTATGAAGAAAAATGGTTCAAAATGTGAACATTCATATGAATGTTTATCTGGTACATGTGAACGTGATATGTTTGGTACAAAAGTCTGTTAAGCACATTTAAATCTCCAATCTACGCAAATTAATCCACCGGCATCAGTACCGTCTGAAATCCATTCATTACAGTAAGAAGTAGATTTTTTAGAACAACATAAGTTTGCTTTCTCCTTATCAACACTATTTCCTTTTGGAAGACAGGGTTGTTCACAGAATTCTCCATTTGCGGTATCTGGGCATAGACAAGTACACTTTGTTCCACCAGGAACACAAGTACCATTTACCCATGTTCCAAGACATGGAACTCCACCATTTTGACATAACGGTTTTCCATTAGGTTGGCATGGGTTTGCACAGTAAGAACCACCTGGATTGTTTGGACATTTGTTACTATCTGTGTAACTTGAACGTTTCATAGTATCAGATTCGCATGTCGACGATATTTCATTTTCTGCGCATTTACACTTATTATTTTTACTATCCCATTGACAGTTAGCAACTAAACACTGTCCTGTGACGTTTGAATGTGCAAAGTATCCTTGTAAATCTGGATCAGATTCACAGTTGCACATTTTCATTTTATCATCCCATAATCTTATTTTATGGTCTACAGTGCATGGTTCCGCATGGCATCTGTAAGGATCATTTGGTAATTTTACAAATTTAACACCAGTAGGTACATTATCATTTGCATCACATGAACAAGAATATAGAGGATTGCCATCTTTATCTTTGTCATATGGAGAGCGACCTTTTGGATCAAAGTTTGGATCATTTGGATTCCATATATGTCCATCGGCGCTTTTTAGTACATTTTTAGATTGATCTTCAGAAGTTATTGAGCTATCTCTACAAGCTAACGGTGTGAGACAAGTATCACCACCAAATAAATCTGGATATAGGCATACGCAAGACCATTGCTGTTCTGTTGTACCTCCTGAAGTTCTTTCACTCCATATTGATCTTCCTGTATATGTACCACATCCTTTCGAACTTTTTCCTTTTGGTAAGCACCAATTTCCAGGTGATACTTTCATACCATTTACAACAACGTTTTCATTCTGATCAACTACTGTACATTCAAAGTTATCACCACACATAGAACAACCTAGTTCTGGATCACAAGCTTTTATACTATCTGTACATAACCTTGTATTTGCAACATCAGCATCTGGAATATCAGATGGTTTAACTGTTGGAAATGGTGAGAAGTTATATTGTGGAGATAAGTAGTCAGGTTTAATGAGTTGGTAGAATATGATTATGAACAGTGTTAATAAGAAAGTTACAACGAAAACAAATACATGTGTAAGAGTAAGTTTCATTTATATACATTTAAGAAAGTATTAAAACGCTTTTCTTCATAAATATCAAGTTATATAGTAACTTAATGTAATCATATGATTACATTTTAATGTTTATTTTTCTTTCCACTTATTAGTAATAAAGTAACATGGTTGAAATAGATCAGTATTGTAAAAATCCATACGAATATAGTTCATCATTACCTCAAGAAACAATAGATTACTACAATAGTGTTTGTGAAGCTAGATCTAAAGTAGATACAAGTTCTCCAGATTGGAATGCTCTTGGTGAAACATTTAAGAATCTTCCAGCTGAGTTTGTTGAAGGTATTTTATCACCAGAAGGTATTGCTATACTTAGTGGATTTATGGGTGTTGAACTCGCAAGTGAAGTTGCACTAAATGCCATGTATAAAAGTATAGCTAGAGGAATAGGTCCAGAAGTGATGGCAGTAGCTAGTAAACTTGCAATTGAAGAAGGAACTACGCTTCTTACTGTTCCATTTATAAACAATGCAATAATGTGTAAAGTGTTAACATCTGCTGTAGAAGCTGGAACTACAGAGGCGCTAGCTTTTGGTTTCTTAAAACTCATATCAACAGGTGCATCGATAGTAACTAGTATTTTTAATATAGTTATGATTTTAGCATTGATATTAGACTCATGGGATCCAGCTGGTTATAATCAGATGTTAGATGCTGACATTTTAGATGAAATAGTACGACAGTTCAATCTTAACTTTCAACTAACGTTGATGTCTAACTTTGTCATCGGTAATGATGAGTTTGGAAGACCTGTATACGTAGCAGTATGGCCAATTGAGTACTATGCTGATTATACAATATCATCTGAGAAATTAGATGTATATGATGTTAAATCATTTGAATACAACATTGAGTATCTATCTAACTTAAAATACAATAGCGTAGGCAAACTTATATGTTATGGAAATCAACAGAAAACATTAATAGATAGTCCTATGGTTGAAAAGGCTGCTGTTAGGTTCTCTATGGTTTTAGCCGATAAAAATACAGTTGTAGCTGGATGGATATACAAATACTGGCCACTTTTACTTGTATTGTTTATTGTTATTGTGTTGTTATTAGTTTTTATTAGATAAATATAGTAAATTACTCTAAACTCTTATAGATATTTTCTAAATTTTTTTTAGAAAATCAAAGCTAAATAGATAAGTTACTCATCAGGTTCTATACATAAATCAATTCCATCACCTAACCATCTGCATCTTTTTGTACTTTCACAGCCTATTTTACCTTCATAAACATAACATGGATCTTTTTTGAATAATACTTTGATTACTTTGAACATTAACACACAAGCAATAATAAGTACAATACCTGCTATTACTGTTAGTGCAATCGGTACTGACTTCTTAGACTTTGGTTTAGTCTCATCATCTTCATATTTTTCTTTATAATTACGTGACTTTGGCATTTTATTAGTATAAACATAATATAAATTTAGTATTTTTGTAGTAATCTTTATAATATTCTTAGTTTAAACAGAAAACATATATAACAAACATGAAGCTGTTAGGTACATTATTTAAACTTCTAAACCCAACTATCTACCTATCTCAGGATACAGGAGGTCATACGAGAGAAGATATGTATCAAAGTGATAACTTTTATGATAGGGCTACAATTAATCAGAATGAGTATGAGAATACTTTTATGACTAATGATAACTATGTTACTAATTATGATAGTAACTTTATGGATAATATACATTCTTCTATAAAGTTTGACTATGGTGTACGAAGTATATTACTTTCAATTGTTGCTAGTTTACCATTTATAGTTGGTATAGCAAGTTATAGTGTTGTATATTTTAAGAAAAACTTTATAGAGTTTGCTAGTTCATATATTCAAGAAGCTTTGGTCCCTAATCTTCCTTTTTGTGAAGAACCATTTGCGATGAGTCCGTACATGGCACAGGGAGCATCTGCTCTCGCTCATCTTCCTTATATTCCTTTGTTTTTACTTGGAGTATCTTATACATGTCCTGAAGTAATACCAAGTTTTAATACTTCTTATTCTAAGGAAATAAAGAGTTTTTTGACAGTTCAAAGTCTATTACAGTTGTTTACATCTATTGGAGGTCATATACTTCCAAATCCTAGAGTAGTTATGAATCAAGAAGTCTCTATATTGCTAGCTTTTATGTGTTTATTTAAAATATTGAAGTTAACTACACCAGCAAAAGCTAGTAAACTAGTTAACTTTAATGTATTTTCTGTTGTTGCTTTTGTGAGTGTATTTTGTTACTTAACTATAGGACTAATGCCTGTAATTTTTACATGTTTTGCAGTATCTCTTGGTCTTGGTATGTATCTACAGGATGCGTTTGGTTTGCTAACTGATTATGGTAAGAATGCATTGATTGCAACTTTTATTCCTTCTGCATTTGTTCTTGTGCTAGAAACATTTGGTTGTGGATGGCTTCAGACGAATATAAGTGCTATACTTCCATGGCATCTATTATTTGATATTTTATTTTGGCAAGTATTGGCAACTACTATAGACTTAGTTGTTATAAGTCCAAGACCTGGTTTGTTTTTATTAGAAGATGTATAATTTTCATATATTTATATGAAAATTTCTATACTATTTTTGTGTTTAGTAAAATCTGAATCCAAAAGTATCTTTTACAGGTGCCTGGTGTCTAATTTTACGTATAATCATAGCAGCAGCAACAACCAATATGACTATGATAAGTATGAGTAGCCAGAGAGGAATACGTCTATCTTTATCACTGCCATATCTCTCTATGTTTCTAAAAGCTGTAAACTTTTCAATATCTTTGTAGTACATTTTAATATATAAAAATATTTTAATCTTCTGTTAACATTGTAAAATTTTTAAGAATCTTATCTATCATAACTATGTTATCAAAACATATATTATCAGACTTTAAACATAAGTTATCATATTTTTCTTTTGTAATTAGTATATTAGACATTAGTTCTTGCTTTACAGAGTTAATACGTGTCAATTCTTCTTCTAGCTTTGATATTTGATGTGTTTTCTCTATATCTACGTATAATCCTTTAATACTTGCTTCACCACTATTATACTTATGTTGTAAGTTTAGTATTTTTTCAACAACTTTACTTTCTGCTACCACTAAGTCGTTTAATAGCTTATTTAAGTTAGATAAGATTGTAGTATACTTAAGTTTCTTTGTTATTATTCGTTCAGAAAGCATTGTAAGATCATTTCTATGTTCTAACATCTTATGTAAACTTTTTACATGTTTATTATGGTTTTTATCAAGTACACGATATATACCTTCTTTTATAGTATTTATATCTTCAGCTATAGAAATTACACTGTTGTAGAGTGACTCTAAATCTATACTTACTATTAGTTTTTTATCATACACTTTATTAGTAAAATTCTTTATAATATAGCCATCAAAAGTGTTATGTCTACCTATACAGCATAGATAGTTCGAAAAGGTAATTACAAGTTTATACTTTAAGTTTTGTACGCAGAATCTAAGACGTTTAAGTTGTCTAAACACTTCTCGTAGATTATTTATACTATCTTTATTAGTATCTTTTAATGATAGTTGATGGTTATACTTTTCCTGTAAGTCTTGTTCAATGTCACCTTTAGATTGTTTGTTTTCAAGGTCAATATCGTCATACTCTTTTTCAAGGTCAAAGTTATCTGGTTCACCTGCATAGTCTGATGTAATGTTACCATTATCATCTATTTCTAGAACAGAAATATCATAGGTATCAATTTTACTATCATTTTTGATATCATATTTTCTTGGTATATATAACATAAAAGTATCAGCAGTCTTAACTACTAAAACTTCAATGTATACTATAGAATCACTTATTACATAAACTTTTTTTGGTATAAAACCATTATTATTAAGTAAAGTTTCTAATTTATGAAAACTTAATGGCATTTTATTTTCTCTACTTTGGCTTAAAACCATAAATGAGTCTAAAAAAAATGTCTGTTTATTACAATCAGCAAGTTCACAATGCTCTCGGTGCTCCAAGTATTCCAAGTATTCCAAGTATTCCAAGTGCTATAAGTGGGAGTGAAGTTCCAGATGGAGACCCAATTACTCAACTTCCAATTGATCAACAGCAACCATCACCTTACGAAGTTCAGATAATAGATACCTTATTTAAAAAGCATAAGGGAACTATGGATATCATGTTTGAAGAAGCAAAAGACTCAATCATTGTTGTTCTTATTATGATACTTTTTTGTCTACCACAGATTGATATTATGATACAAAAGTTTCTTCCCATAACACACAAGTCACCTTATATATTAATGTTGATTAAAGGACTAACAGCTGGAGTTATTTTTTGGCTGTTAAAGCATTTTTACCTATCTAGAAAATAATTACTTAAAGTAATTTCTGGTGATCTTATAAAATGGATAATGATATCGATGCTACATTGAAAGACCTACAACTTAAAGTTAATCAGCTTGTAAGTACTAACACCCAAACTAAACAAGAAGTAACTAATACCAGCTTAATGTCTAAGTACAACATAAAAAATGTTAATATCTACTACGTAGCAGTACCGTTAGCTATAATGATACAACTATACTTATTTAAACCATCATTTGTTATGTTAGAAGTAACAAACGAAGATGGTACAACTACTAAAAAGGTAAGTATCAAGAAAATGTTTATGTCTGTTCTAGTTATAAGTAGTATTATTTTTATTATATATGGAATATACACATACAAGAAGAAAACAGATAAAATATAGGTTTGTATTTTCATATCATTATATATATGAAAATGTTTCATTTACTCTGTGTATAGTTTCTCCAAGCCTTTCCAATAGCTTTTAAACGATCAGGTGCACTCATATCTTTATACTTTGGATTAGGAGTTTCTTCTTTAACAAATATCTGATAAGAATTAAGTGTTTTTGATCTATCTACTAAACGTGCTCTTGATTTTACTACTGTTGGCTTATTAGGTTTATTAGGTTTATTATGTTTATTAGGCTTACTAGGCTTACTATCTTGCCTATCATGTCTATTTTCTATGTGTCTATCTTTCTTTTCCTTTCTATGAGTTGTTGTATCAGTCTTATCAGATATTGGTATGCTAACTTTAACTAAGGTACCTTTATCAGAGTTAGTAAAACGCTGCATACATGCTTCATAAACTACCTGATACTTTCGTAACTTAACAGAACGTGTAGTCTGTGATTTATGCATTTTTACTTATCAAAGTTTATCTTTAGACAAGGTGAACTATTTGGACTATTACACTATTCATAATTTAAAACATTCGTCTTACATTAGAAAGATGATAAAAACAGAAGAAATTAACGTTGATATCTTAAAAGATGAAGATTATGAGGATGACTCTGATAATGAATATGAAACTGCTCTAGAAATAGTTACAAACTTATCCAATAGTTTAGTATCTAGAACAACTGCTCTTGAAGACTATTACGATAAAGAAGGTGATAATGCAATAGAGGTTATAAGTACACTAGCATCTATGTATAAAATGACTGGATCAAAAATTATAGAAAACTATCTATATCATATCTGTTTTAACAGTAAAATATCATCTTTCTTAAAACTGGAAGCGGCTAAAACACTTATCGACTATACTATAGATGAAGAAGTAATATATGAAGATGATGAAGAAAAAGACTATAAAGAAGAAAGAAATGTTGAAATAGCCCTAGAAAACACCAAGAACAAGTTTAGAGGCTATCAAGCGTTAAATGTAATCTGTATGTCCCCTACTAACATGCCAACACCTTGCAGGGTAGAAGCTATATGCACTTTAATGGATTCATCTGATTTTAGAGAAGATGCTAACTCATATTGGTGTACTTTTGTGTGTGATCAGAGTTTAGAGTGTGATTTTAGATATAAAACACTATTAAACTTGGAAAACATTAGTTTAGATATACTAAAGAATGAGTTAACTTACATGTTTGATGACAAAGACTTTGTTCAGACTACGTATGATTCACTAAAAACAACTATAGATAAACTATTCCCTAAAGTTAAAATAAACAAGAATAGTAGTAGATTTTGGTATGATGTACTAAATCAACTACCTTATACTACTATTCGAACCATTTATAAACAAAAGTTTACAGATAGCATGCCAGGACGAGACTACTTTATAAAAAATTCTCAGTTTGTTTTCTTGTTACATGACTTAAATATGACTTATTATAGAATATTATCTGGACAATTTTTACTACAAAAATTTGAGTTAGATGATAGTGAAATATCAACTGTAGAATCAACATTATTATCGTTTGCTAAAGATCAAGGTCTTGACTATGATCTTCGTGCAGATGCAGCTGATGTGCTAATAAGAATGGGAACATCTATAATGAAGCAACAAGGTAGAGATGTTATATTTGAGCTTGGTCGTATAAATGGTACTGTTCGTTCTGTTTTTGAGAATGCTCAGAATGTACATACTACAGAGATTGAAGAATCTGTTATGAATACTCTAGAAAAACTATCAGAAATACCAACAATGATTGTAAACGATTCTCCAATAGACTTTGAGTACATAAACAATCACATTGAAAAAATCATTAAAGAGAAACGAAATGCTCTAAAACGTGAAGGAGTTATAACTAATGGTTCTTGTTCATATTGTGAAAGTAATATCGAAGAAGATAGTAACTCTACAGTAACGAATAGTCATAAGTTCTGTTGTGAAAAATGCCATACATATTTTAAGAGAGATGATAAGATTAGGTTGTCTATGAATAGGATTTTTATGGATAGAGCATTGTACTCAAAGTATAATAACACACTTGTAAATATTCTTATAAAAGTCTATACATACATTTCTAGTAAAGATGATGAAGTACAGAAACAGATGATGAATAGACTTTTAGAGGAGCTCGAAGATACGAGTGGAACATGTTCTACTGGATACGCAACAAGATTAGTTAATTCATTATCTGGTTTTGGTGAGTTTAATATATCTATATCTTTTGTTGATCAGATTGTTGCAAACTTTACTAGTCGTGTTAATACAGCAGTATCGCACATTATGGATAGTGATAGTATTTTTAGGAGTAGTAAGTTAAATGATGTTGTTGAACTTTGGTTAAACAATGAAGAAAACAAAAACTTACTAGAAACTATGGAAAAGAAACTAAATACACTTCGTAGTATAAAGAGACCAACAATGTCTAGTATTATAGAACTATTCTTAAGTGAGAATAGAGAAGATAAGGTTAATATATGTATTAGTGACTTTTATGATGCTGTACTAAATGAACTATCTGTTTCTAGTGCAAAGTATTCTAATAGACAAAACTTCTCATTATTTTTTAGAACATACCTATCATCTATTCGTGAGGAGTTATATGTTGAGTTCTCTGACTTTGTAACAAGTGCTGACTTTGACTTTGCGTTCCGTAAAGCAATCATGCACTATGACTCTGGTTTTTAATTTTTTATACTATTACAAAAAGTATAAAAATAAACAGGAAATTAACCAATAAAAAGTGATAAATTTAGAGTTTCATGTATAGGTATACATGGAAGAATCTTATACAAAGTTTTCTTGTGTAACCTTGTTAAGTACTTGTTTTATGGATTGTAAAGTGAGTTTACCCCCGCAGTTATCACCTGCACACATTAATGTAAAGTTTGGATTGTATTCTCTAGCACCTTGTAGATAGAATGTTGAGTCATCACATAAGATAATTTTACGTGGATTATGTATGTTAAATGCTTTTGCAGTTTGCTCCATTGCAAGACCTTTTAAATATCCAGGATTCTTGTTAGATGATGCTATGTATGGATATGGATTATATTTACCCATTAACACACCACTAGCTACATTATTAAATGTAATATCATTATGAAGTCTAATAAAGTTGTATAAGTTCTTTGGCATCCATTTATAAGAAAGTATGTTACCCATATTGTACATACTTCCAGCGGTGGCTATTCCTACAGCAAAATTATTGTCAATACAAGCTTGAACAACTGCTTCATTTTCGTTGTTATCTATAGCAAGTGTTCCATCAATATCAAATATAACTATTCCATTATAGTATTGTCTCATAGGTATTACTTTCATCTTTTCAGTAGTCTTCTTACTTATAGGACTAGAATAGTAAAGATTGTAAGCAAATAAAAATATACTTAATAAGTATAAGATAATACATAAAATCACTAGAAACATCTTGTTTATTCTTATAAGAATAAATAAGTTTTAAACACATTTATCAAATTCATTTATACAACTCGTCTTTCCAGTTGCTTTCCATAAATATAGTAGTAGTTTAAGTTCGCTAATTGTCTAGAGTGTCTATATAAGAGTCTTAGATACTTTTTAACCATTTTACTAAGACTATAATCATTTTTTAACAAGTTCTTATTGTATACTAGAAACCTAACTATTTTTCTATGTACATAATCTTTATCTTCAATAGTTTCACAGCTATTTAACCAATCAACATAATCACTAATTATAAGATTGAACCATGTTGTTCTTGATGTATATGTATCAGACCTTGTAAGTGGTTTAAGAGTTTTTATTTTCTGTCTACATTGTGGACACTTAACATGAAGTGATGATACTAAATAAACACTATTATCTGATATAACTGTAACTCTTTTAGTAGACTGTTTTAGAAACTTACCCCAACAAGAAGGATGTGAATAACAGTTACAAGTTCTACATACCTTATTTCTTGTTGTATCTAAACATATACAACAACTTGTATCCATTTTGATAATAATCTATTACTCTTTAGATCTAAAGAACCATGAATATACATGTTTATCAGTTTCTAGTTAAACTTAATTGATGGCATAAACAAGTTTCTAAGTTCATCTAGAAGTTTATAACGAAGTTTCCACATAAAATTGTACTGTTTCATAACAAGATTATTTAACTCAGGAAAAGCTACATTTAGAACTTGATCAAGCGGAGTTGCTAGAGCTTTTAAATAGTAGTAGTAATCTATCTTAACAATATCAGAATGTTTTACAAAATACTCTGAACTCTCAACTTTCTCATATTGTTTCGCTGTATGCATTTCTGGATTCGTAACAACATACTCTAAGCGAGTTCCAGCTTCTACACGTTGTCCACGTGATCTCATTCGTTCTGCTAGTTGAACCTGTGCAGGTAAACACAATAAATAATACTCTTGTTCGTTACTAGCACCCTTTTTCTCAAATTGCGACTCACGCTCTTCTTTAACATTTGAAAGAGCTGGAACTGTATAGTCTCCAACCTTTGCTTTCTTAACACCTTTCTCATTTGTAAAAGAAACAGCTTGTAGTCCTCCAGAGTCTCCAACTGCTTTTGTTACAACAAAATCACTATGAGGTTTGCAACCAGAAAACATTGTGTTAATATTCTGAAGAACCCAATAAACAATATCATCACGTGACATATTCTCAGCAATCCGACTAATTACACCTTCATAAACATCACGAACAAACTTACTATTATCACGCCTAGCTAGAAGAACTCCTTTCTTACCAATTTTTGTATCTACAACACCATCCCTAAGACACTTCTGATACATATATCGTTTCTTTGTAAGAATAAAGAAGAAAGAATAGATTGCTTCCTCAAATTCAAGCTTTATTGGCTTTGGAAACATCTTTGAAATCTGCGCAGCTACATGTATAGCATAATCCCACGTTTCCTCGGCGCTTGTAAGATGAGGAAATGTTATGTAGTTACTATCAGTATCTCCATATACTAAAGATCCTCTGTACGTAGTTGTGATTTCTTTTGCAACACGATCAATGTTTACACGTCCCATATAAGTAGTACACATTGCTCCAGGCATAAAAGGTAAATATCCTTTTCTAACTCCCATCGCTCCATACATACTGTTAGCTGAAACTTTATAAGCAAGCTGACGTTTATCAAGAACATTAATCAAACTATTCAGTTCATCAATTTCTTTAGTATGATCAACACTAGTATCAGCTTTTAGAGCATCAATCTTTTTATAACACTCTACCATATCAACCTTTCTTGTATGCTTACGTGCATCTAACAAGTTTTGAATCACTGTAGGCAGTACACCACGAGGTTCTTTTAAGAATCTGTAGTATCTTTTAGAGCACATCGGACATTTTGGTTTTGTTTTTGTTAAATCTGAACGTTCTTTAGTATAAGGTTTTAGTTCTTCTAGTTTTACATTGATCTCATCCATCATTTCCTTCTTTTTAGCTGCTCCAGATGTTTTGTTTCTTTTATCACGTAGTTTCTTAATTACATCTTGCTGTTCTGTAATGTATTTAGTAAGAGTTGCAGCTCGAATCACTTTTGGATCATGGCAACATCCAACATGATCTTCCCATTCCATAACATGACACTCTGAATCTGGAATATCTGAATCATCTGGAACCCAAGTATGATAGTCGATATTATATGCGATAATTGTTGTTGGATATAGACTAGCAAAATCAAAAGGAATAACATTACCATATCTTCCAGGAACAGGTGGAAAAACTTTCGCTCCAATAAAGCGCTCATTTTCAGATACTTGGTAACCATTACTCTCAACAACAATGTTCTCGTTCATACAATACTGATACAGTTGACTATACACTTTGATTTGTTGTCCTTGAGTATAAAGTGAGAAGATTGGAACCTTACAAGTTTTTGCCATTTCAGTTAGTCCAACCCATGTTTGAAGTTTCTCCATCAACAAAACTACCAACGCACTATCTTGTACGCAGTACTTACCAACAATACCCATAGCTTTCTTAGCTATATTACTATACGAACCATCAGTCTCTTTTCTAGTACCAATACGATAACACTTGAAAATTCCTGCTACTGATAATGGATCCTTCGTTTCTCCAATAAAATGTTCAGATACTGTCTTCAGTTTGTAGTTGTTAAACTTGAAATCTCTCTTTATAAGCGGTAGAAGATCAACAAACACTCTACCTTCAGCATCAAGAAACTGAAACTCTTGATTTTTATAAGCTGAAGATGACCATTTGATTGTCTTTTCCTTTGCATGTGCAAACTTATGAAAACCAAGTTGATCAAAGTTAAACATACACATATTAAACTTAGCTCTATCAATCATATAAGGTATATCGAAACCTAGGATATTATATCCTACAATTAAGTTAGGATTTTCTTCTCTAATAAACTTAGTAAATCCTTCCAAAAGTTCTGACTCAGTATCATACATGTGTATTAATACATCTTCTCCAACAACTTGTTGAGATGGTTCTCCAAGAGTAAGTAAATATTTCTCATACTTATCAACAGAATCTCCAAAACGAGATAAAACACATGATATCTGAAAGACCTTGTCTCCTGGTTTTTTAGCGTTTGGCATAGCAGCTGGATTTGTTGAATTAACCTCAATATCAAAACCAAGAATCTTTGGTTTAGCAACTGCAACTATATCAAGTGGATTTAAGTTTTTCCACTTGACTTTAAACTCCTGTTCACACAACGTTAGTTTGTTATCTCCTTCTTGTTTCTTACCAAAACACTCAACCCAACCAGCAGTAGAAATATTTCTACAACAAGTTAGTTGTAAAATTGGATCAGCTTCTGTCTCATGTATTTTAAGCTTAATAGCTCCAACTCCTACGATATGAATGGTATTTCGAAGCCTATAACCAAGTTCTTTGATATCATTTCTAGAAGAAAAGGCACACATTAGATATGGGAATAGTTTACGACCTAGTTTATTATCAAGATACGCTCCGTATAGTTTCTTTTTCATTACAAGAACCTTTTTTAGTGGTCTCTTCTTACCAAGAAGTTCATCTAGTTTGTTACTAACAAGCTGAGCTTTACCTGCATTCCATTCAAACTTATCTGGAAGTTCTACGTAAACATACGGTGTAAAATCGTCTACTCTAATACACACATTTTGGTTGTTGTCATTTAGTCCATATATTCTGATTGATGTTATTTCCTCCTCTTTGTCATCAATATGCCAACTATAAGGGAAAAACTTGAATTGTTCTAAAGCCATTTTGCTTGTTATTTTTTGTAATAAATTTGAGTTTTTTCTTCAAATTTATTTTAAACAATGTTAAGGAAACATGAAGTCAATATCTCTGACAAATTATATAATACGTATTGGTCAGAATGCACAAGAGAATTGGAAGTTGTTAGATGAGTCAAACGCAAATGATATGTTCTTTCATCTCTCATCATTCCCATCTTGTTATGTAATGTTACAATATAATCAAAGTTTAGATACAGATCACGTATATGATCCAGATGCTATAAAAATATCTGCAAAATTATGTAAAGAACATACTAAGTACAAGTTGATGAATAACATAAAAGTATCATACTGTAAAGTAAGTAATCTAGATAAAGGAGAAGTAACTGGAGAAGTTTACTATAAAAGTAATAGAAAAGTTAAACACATACTTGTGTAGTTTAATAAAATATTGTATTATTATAAATGTTGTCTAATGAACAAGGAAACTTAATAGCTATTGCTACATTAGTAGGTTTTGTAGGTGATATGTTACTACAACTTATGACGCACTATGGCATGGGAGGACCGTCTGGTTGGGGATTAAATGAGTATTTTGTACAACATGGAAGAGTTGAGTCTACTTTTATAGCAGGTGGAATGTTAGGACTATTTTTCATCTTGTATTCGTTTACAAACCTACCATTTACACTAGTAAGCATGTTAATATATGGAGTTTTATTAGATCTAGTATTTAGACTATTTAAAATATTCCCAAGTTTAGATGGATACTATAAAAATTTGAACTACTTTTGGTCAGCTTTCTGGGGAGCTATTCCTATGATGATACCGATAGTAATATATAAGTTATTGACTAAAAATAAGATAATGTAAAATGAGTTCTATTCTATCATATCTTCAGTATCATCATCACGATACTCTAGTGCTGGTAGAGTATTTTGGGTAAATGTTAGTTTGTTAACAATGAACTCCATTGGTTTTTTAACAGTTGTGTATACACCATCAACAAAAGATATGTGTTCATCCATACGTGAACATGTTCTAATCAGTTGTCTTATATCTTGTCTAAGTAAAGATATCTCCATTTTTAGTTCATCAAGTTGTTGTTTTATTTGTTGTATTTCAGACATTTACAAAGTTTATTTTATTTTATAAACTCATTTAATATTATATTAAATGAGTCTTGCAATTGAAAGAAATTATGATCCACAACCTGGATTAAACTTTGTAAAGGAAAATATGTATCTACCTGGATATATAGTAACTGGTTATATTTCTGCATGTTATTTAGGACAAAAATTTATGAAAAATAGGAAACCATTTGATCTTAGCACTCCTCTTGCTTATTGGAACTTATTTCTGTCATTATTCTCTTTTGTAGGAATGACAAGAACAGTTCCAGAACTAATATACAACATAAATAACCTTACTATTAAAGAAAACTTGTGTTCTGATCCAATGACTACATTTGGTAAAGGTGCATGTGGTTTATGGGTACAGTTGTTTATATTCTCGAAGATACCAGAACTTCTTGATACTTTCTTTATAGTTGCTAGAAAAAAACCATTGATATTCTTACATTGGTATCATCATATAACAGTTTTATTGTTTTGTTGGCATTCATATGCAACAGAAGCATCTACTGGACTGTTTTTTGTTGCAATGAACTACTCAGTTCATGCGATGATGTATGGATACTACTATTTAATGGCTATTAATGCTAAACCAAAGTGGCTTAATCCTGCACTTATTACAGCTTCACAAATCTCTCAGATGGTTGTTGGTACATCTTTATGTGTAATGTCTGGACTTTTGTTAGCAAATGGTGATGAATGTTCCGTTAAGAAAGAGAATGTTATTGCTGGTGCAATAATGTATGGAAGTTATCTATACTTATTCTGTGAGTTTGCTGTTAAACGTTTTTTACCAAAGATAAGTTATTTTTACAAAAATAAGACTGTTTAGTCTTGTAGATTTTCTATTATTTTATATAGAAAATCATATGTTAGTTATTTGGTTATTCACTCATACTCTTCATCAAAGTCTTCATCACCATCTTCGTCTCCATCCTCGATACAATCATCATCTAATAGTTCATCCTCATCTAGTGTAACATCATCTTCTTCAGCCTCATCTTCCTCTAGCTCTTCGTCAAATTCCTCATCTTCTTCATCATCAAGCTCGTTAACCTTTGAATCAGCGTTTTTACTTCCTAGATTTTTGGGGATATTAAACTCAAACTTCATCTTCTTGCATATTTCAATATCTGCAGCAGTTAAATCATCAATCTTTCCATTAGAATTTTGCTTTCCAATTACCTTCTTTGTCTTCTTATCAAAGATGAATGAAGTTTCAGGATGCTCATGGTTACCAAACTGATTACGCCTAATTGCTATAGTTGGAATTTGAGTTGCAAGATTCTTAAGAACTGGAGCTGTCAAAACCTTAGGAGTAGCTTTTGCAAGTTCAGTTTTAACTGCCTTGGTCTCCTTGCTAGTTTCCTTGATAGTCTCTTTGGTAGCTTGCTTAGTCTTTGTCGTAGGTTTAACTGAACCTTCATCAGAAACATCACCAGTTGTATCAACCTTTTTTCCAACTAAAATAGTAATAAGCTCTTCCTTTGTTCCTGTGCACTTCAATCCACGCTTCCTGCAAAGTGCCTGAAGTTCAGGCTTTTTATACTTTAGAAGCTCTTCATGGCTAACATTACCATCAGAGGATAGTTCTGAAACGATAGAAGATTCTTTACCTACAGAAGACTTTCCTTCCCAGTCATTAAGAAGATCGTTTGGATCTAAGTTATATTTCTTAGCGATATTACTAATAAATGTGTGGATAATATCGTCGATAGCTTTAGATACAGTATTACTAAGAGACATTTTTGTTGATTTACTTCACAAAATTAATTCCTTAAATCATTTTTATTTTTTATGCACGTTGTGTGGCAAAGAAGTTGATACGATTACGTTTAACTTGCTTGGACATTGGTTGACTTTTTATAACTTGAATTGCGCTCTCAATAATATCAGATATAGCTTCTAGATTTTTAATCTGATCAAACTCTTTTAAGGCTGAAACTATCATATTTGTATTAGGAGAAAATCCATTATCCTCATCTTCCTCTTTTCTTGATGCTACTTCGTAGTCTTCAAATTCTAACTCTTCTTCTGGAAAGAAGAACTGCTCCTCCTCTACATCCTCTACCTCTTCTCCCTCTTCATCTTCCTCATCCTCTTCTTCTTTCTGAATAGTAACTACGATTTTCGGTTTAATTTTTGTAGTTATGTCAGAGTTTACTATGATAGATGCGGCTACTTTTATGTCATAATCTGTTACTTCAGAACTGTATGAAAAGTAGTTGTTGAACTGTATAATTCCTGTTGTAATGTTAAGAATGGCAGATAGTATACAGTTATCATATGGATCTTCTAAAACATCAGGACACTTTCCTCCTTTTGTGACTAGTTGTTCAACAAGACCTATGATAGCTCTTAAGTTTTGTATACTAGAGTTTTTCATGTACTTGATTAGATAGTAGACAATTACAGCTAATCGTTGCCACATAAGAGTGATAACCTCCTTATCTACAGAATCAAATCCTTTGCATCTTCTAACAATGTTTTCAAAGTAGTCAGGAACCTCTGCTTTAACAAGATCAGCAGATCCGAAAATGGCAGAACAAGGTTGATATACTTTATCAAGAACAACTGAAACAAACTTTTTATCAATTTCTATATTATTATCTAACTCAAATTCAGGTCCTATGTATTTACCAAACTCATTGTAGTTACTTTTATCCAACATTGCTTTATATCTTTCTGTGTTAACTCCACGCTTAATGAGTAGATAATTTTTCATTATCATAATTATTTTGCACATATCTTTTACACGCATGATTAGCCATTGTTTCATAAACTGATCACGATTAAAGATCATAGAGATATCTGAAACTGTTAGATTATGGATAGTTTCTTGTTTATGTAGTTCAGTATATTTACTGCGAAGTTTCATTAGATACTTTCCTACTAAGTTTTGTCCTTTTTCATCCTTGCTTCCAACTCCGAGAATAGGGTTAGAAAAATCTGTGTATACGAGTTTAGCATTACCAGTCATGACTAATACGTCTTGTAAAAGTCTATCTTCAAACTTTTTATCAAGAGCTTTCATCATTAACTTTTCTAGTTCTTGAGAATAGTCAGTTTCAGATAGTTTGATGTACTTAGCACTTAAAGTACCAATATCTAGAAAACTGTCGATACCTTCTATAGGATTTGAAGGATTCTTAAGTAGAAGAGGGTATGCTTTTGTTACGCTACCAATAGATTTTATATGAGCGATAAGTTTATATGTAATATAATGAGATATACTTGGAAAAAGTTTACCATCAATTCTTAACATTCCATATGTTGTATCTATTGGCGAAAAGACTATAAACTTTTTGTATTCTGGTTTGATTTCCTGAAAGTCAGTTTGGAATACATAAATAGGTTCTCCTGTTTCTGGAGCATAAGGAATATCAGTTGTGACTTGTTTAGTATCAGACTCAATAGTGACATTCTCAGCCTCTTGTACTTCTTGTTCAGAAGGAATATAGAAAGATGCCATACGTACATCAATAGAATCAGATAATCGACTAGATAACATTCCTTTTTCAAATAGTGCGTAAAGTCTGTCTTCTAAACTATTTCTTTCTTCCCAGCCAATATTACTAAATGATTGTATCTTAGCTTTTTCGTATTCAGCTGGTTTTAAGTCTGGATAGTTTTTAGAAAGCATATAGTCTGCATACATGCTAAATATTATCTCCTTTTGTTCTTTAATCTTACGAAGACGTAGTTTTCTCATTTCTCTCTTACGTATAGATAGTACTAGAGTGTTTGGGTATTCAATAGCGTTTAATAAGTAGTCATTTAGTTGTTTTTTCTCAGCCATCTGAATGATAACACTTCTCTGTGGTGCTGTTTTTTCGATATCTATGCGACCAACCATATCAATAATTTGTGTTGGTGTTTTTGTTATAAACTGTTTGAGATCACTTCCATTTTTAATGGCTTTTGTTAATGCTTGATCTGCTAGATATGTATCATATATGATCTGTTCTTGTTTTGATTTTTCTTTCTCAATATGTTGTTTTTTGAGAGAGTTTCTGATTAAGTGTCTAGTTTGAACAAGATACTTTCCGTATAAGTTTTCTCCATTATTTGTCTGTCCTGTTCCTAAGAGTTGGTTTGAACTTACGTAAAATATTGGTGAATTACCTGTAGATAATAATAGTTCAGCTAGTTCTTTGTTCTCAAACTTAATGCTCATAGCCTGCTCTAGAGCTTTTCGAATAACATCATTGTTTTCTTGTTGTCTTAACTCTAAGAAGCTCTTGTATATATCTGATGGTTTCTTAATCTCTAGTTCTCTTACGTAAACTCTATCGGATAGCATGTTAGCATAAATGTAATTTGTTGCTGTTTTCCATTTTTTACCATCAATAAGCATTGTGTGATTATAGTTGTTTGAAAGAGCTCCAAACGGTTGTTCTTTTGGGTCAAAAATATTGATAACTTTAGCCATTTTCTTAATACTAAGTTTTTCTTAAATTTGAGAATTTATATTGTCAATTTAAAACTGGCCAAACTAATAAATAAATGTCAGGATTACTCTTTTTAACAAGTCAAGACTTTAGTATTCAAAAAGGAGCAAAAGGACCTATTTTGTGTACTAATATTCAAGGTTTTTCATTGATTCTATTTTATTCTACTAAGTGTGAACACTGTCAAAATCTTATACCAATTTTTAAGACATTAGGAGGATCTATTGGTGGTTGTCAGTTTGGAATGATTAATGTTAGTCATAATAGACAAGCTGTTATGATGTCTCGTGAAACAATCGCCCCGATAACTGTTGTCCCTTATATGGTTTTGTACATAAATGGTCGTCCTTACATGAGATATAATGGACCACATGATGCGAAAGAGATAGGAAGATTTATAGTTGAAGTATCACAGAAAGTTCAAAAGAAGGAAACTTTTGCTAAGGATGATGAAAGGATTAAGACTAGTGGTAAGAAAATACCAGAGTATACTATTGGTATACCTCTATCTGGAGATGATGATAATGTATGTTACTTAGAGTTTGATACTGCATATACAGATGACCATCTTGGACCAAAACGTGTAAAACCAAGGCAGCATCTACCTACACAGTCTGGTATGGCTACTAGAACAAATAATTAAATTAAAATTGAATTTATAGTATAAATTATGTACTAATCAAAAAATGCCTACGTTTCCGTTGTATGATAACTTATCTAAGGATATTCCTAAAAAGGATTTAACTGTTACACAAAAAGAAGACTTTGTAAAAAAGGTAGAGAATATAAACCAAGCTGGACAAGATTTGATCTATGCTCTAGTTGAATACTATAGGATGGAGGAAGACAAAGACTCTGATAATAAAGTTGTAGCTTATAATGGAACTAAAGAAGAAGTTGGTAAAAATAATACTAGTATTACATGGACTTTTACTGATTTTCCTATAAAGCTTAGGCACATTCTATACAAGTTTGTTATTCTACATACAACGAGTATGAAGGAAGAAGAAGTTCGACAAAGTAATAAGGAGTCTTTGTAACTAAAATTAGTTACGTAACATAACATTTTTAATTATAAATTAAAAATGATTTTAACTAAAGACTCTTCTAGTTATTGATAAGATAATTATGAGTGATAAAGAACTTTTAACTACTCAGAATATTGTTTCTGATAAACTTGGTGAAACTACAAAAGTTGATCCTAATATAAAAATTCTTGCTGAGAAATGGTATAATGACATTGTTGCGTATAGTACGTGTGTTATTAATCTTAAGATCAAAAAAATTGATGGTGTTGACGTTGATGTGACTATAACGTTTGGTAATGATGATAGTGTCGATATATTTGATTGTGTTCTAGACATTGAAACTCCATTTATTTGGGACTGCTCTGGTAAATGTTTTCATATACAAAAGTATCAATCTAAATTGATATATAAAAAATCTTTGGAGTGTTCGACTTGGACTATTGGAATGATTGAAAAAAGCATTATACGTTTACAACAAGAGCTAAAAGAGTTTAAATACCATAAAAGAACTAACAAGTTTATGAATAAGCAGGATATAGACATGTATGATGCTGAAGTATCTGTTTTTGAAACTGATAATGTTAAATATGTTAGTGATGAATGTTGCGTGTGTCAAGAAGTTACTTCATCTAAGACAGAGTGTAATCATTCTCTATGTTTATCATGTTGGAGTTCTTTAAAAATACAGCATCATCCTGGTTTTTATGATGATGATGAGTATGAAAATCATATGTTTATGGGTGTCTTGTGTCCACTGTGTCGTAAGTTCATGGCTAGATCTACATCTAACTAGTATTTATTGTTATTTTTATACTAAATTATGTATAAAAACAGTTTGAAAAAGTCTTCCATGTATAGGTATACATGGTTCATGCATTTTATTACTTTTTCTTGATTATTTTCTTGATATTTTTCTATATAAAATTGAAAAATCATTTTAGAATGGTTGTAAGTTTACAACATTTAGGTAATGTCAAATAACTCAAATAACTCAAATAACTCAAATAACTCAAATAACACAAATTATAAAACAATTGCAGAAACATGGTTAAACTTGTTAAGTAATAGTAGAGAACTTATTACAGATGTAAATCTAGATATACATGAAGTAGATAGTGTTCCAGTGTACGTAAATGTAAGATTAACTAATGTCAAAATTTGTATAATGGAACTATTGATTAGAGTAAGACTAGAACCAGTTGAAAGAGAAGAAGACTTTTCCTTTTTGTATGGTTTTCCTGTTAGAAGTAGTAATAAGTCATGGTCAATTGACTTACTTGTTGAAGGTATTGACAAAATATATAAAATTATAGATGATTTATACTATGATAAAAGAGTTAGTAAGTTCTTAACTAAAGAAAAATCTTTACTTCTTTCAGCTGAGATAGGTGTATTTCAACATGGTAATATTGAGTATAATAATACTAAATGTTTAGTATGTAATGATGTGACAAATTATATGAATGAATGTTCACATGTTATTTGTTTTGTGTGCTGGGTCAAAGGTTATAAATGTCCTACATGTGGTTGATAATTGTGGTTACCGAATTTAATCATAAATAATATAAAGACAATAACTTATATTATTTAATACAGAGATGAGTAGAGTAGAACAAATGAAAGTAATTCAAAGTGAGGCACTTGAGCTATTCAGAAAGAAAAATATTGATTATGGAGATGCGTTCGCCAAGTATGGAGTTATAGGTGTTTTGATGAGAATAGAAGACAAATTACAGAGATCTATGTCTATAACAAAGAATGGTGTAAATTTGGTAAATGATGAAGGGATTAGAGATACACTATTAGATTTACATAACTATTCAGCTATGGCATTGATGTTACTAGATGAGTAAAATGAGTTTAAAGTAACAGTATTTTTATATAACATAAACTATAATGAAAAACTTATTGGTAACAGGAGGATGTGGATTTATTGGTTCAAACTTCATTAATTACTTTTTTGAAATAGACCAGACATGCAATATAATAAACTTTGATGCACTATATTACTGTGCCAATGAGATGAATGTGAATGAGAAGGTTCGTAATTCTGATAGGTACAAACTAGTCAAAGGAAACTTGTGTTCTGTTGATCTAGTAAGACATGTGCTTCAGTCTTATAATATAGATACTATAATTCATTTTGCAGCTCAATCACATGTACAGAATTCTTTTGAAGACTCTCTTCAGTACACAAATGATAATATACTTGGTACACATACATTACTTGAATGTGCTAGAAAGTATGGAAAGAATGGAAAGATCGAAAAAATTATTCATATTTCAACTGATGAGGTCTATGGTGAGTCAATGTTAAATGAAAATGAAGAAAAGAAGAATGAGGAATCAGTTCTATGCCCTACGAATCCTTATGCTGCAACAAAAGCAGCTGCAGAACTAATTGCAAAGTCTTACTATCATTCATTTAAGATGCCAATCATAATTACTAGAGGAAACAATGTATTTGGTCCGAATCAGTACCCAGAAAAACTTATACCTTTATTTATCAAGTTATTACGTGAGAATAAGTCAGTTACTATTCAAGGAGATGGTAGTAATGTGCGTGCATTTTTACATGTAAATGATGTATGTTCAGCTCTTTCTCTTATTTTAGATAAAGGTAAGATAGGTGAGGTTTATAATATTGGTAGTGATGAACATGATGAATATACTGTATATCAGATAGCAGAATTATTGATACGTAAAATTAAGTATCCAAGCGTAGATATTGTATCAAAAGTTGATGTTAAGAAGTGGATTACTTATATTGAAGATAGACCATTTAATGATAAACGTTACTATATTAGTAATAGTAAGGTAAAGAACTTAGGATGGACTATAAATACAAAGTTTGAAGATGGAATAGATCAGCTTATAAATCTATAGAAAAAATGAATTTGTTATTTGTAAGAAACTAATAACAAATATTAATACTATAACATAAAAGTATGAAGCTAACAGTTCATTCTGATAATATTAAAGAACTATCAAAGTTGCTTAACGAAGAGTTTACTTATAATTTACATCTTTCATTTGGTAAAATGTACAGATCAGGTTATGTACCATACTTTAGTGAATGGGATTACTACTGTATTAAAAATTCACTTGTAAAGGATTATTTACCTACAATGTTTAACCTAGGTCAAAGAGTTCAGTCTCAACTATGTAATATTAGTTATGTTAACCAATATAACATAATTGTATGCAAAGTAGAAGAACAAGTTGGTACTCACATTGAGAAGACTATTTTTCATATTGATAACAAGTATGACATTATCTTGATTAAGTCTAATAAGAAGTATGAAGTTGAAGTTGAATATTTAGTGAAACCAAGTAGTACAACTGATATATTTACACCAGTAAAATTTTTGTATAGTTTACTTATAAGTCGTGCTTCTATTGTAGAAAATACAACTTCTATTATTAGAAATTATAACCTTACATTTAACAAAGTTCAAGATACTCCTTGGATAGTACCTCAGGGTCTTAAATTTATAGATGAACAAGACTTTCAAGATATAGAGAATGGTTATTGTGTAATGCCAATGATAAATGGTAGTAAGACAACTCTTTACTTATGTGGAAATGGTGTATTTCTATTTTGTTCTTCTAATGTTTTATCTATATTAAATCAGGAAGTTCCTATTAGTCTTTATGGAACTGTTATTACTGGTACTTGGTATGAAAACAACTTTACTGGTTATGATATAGTTCGTTTTGGTGATGTAGATGTAAGAAAAAAGTCTTTGGTTAAGAGGATGAAGTGTTTAGAGTCAGTAAGTAAGCAGTTTTCATTTTGTAAAGTGGTAGAGTATTTTGTTGATAATATATACTATAATACACACCAATTATTGAGTATATATAGTGGAGTTATTTTTGCTCCTATATCAGCTAATTATATGAATAATCGTACATTTCTTTATCAAGATGTAGATACTGTTGGTATTAACTTTAAGATGTCTAAATATAGTAAATGTGGATTTAATATAGTTATATTGAAGACAGATAATGATGATACTTTTTCTGGAACAGAAGATTATCCTTATGAATCTTGTATACCGTTATCAAGAGATGACTGTACGTTTATTGGAAATTTAACTAATGTAGTATATGAGTTTAGGTGGGATGGAAATGGTTTCATGCCTTATCAACGTATATTTGATAATAGTGCAAGTACAAATGAATATGCTATGAGTTGTTGGAGATATATAAATAAACCAGTTAGTATGGATACCTTGCTTTTGTATTTAAAAACACATTTTACCTAAATAAAAATGGCAAAACAACAAAGTAAACTCAAGAAGTTACCTGTTAATAAGACAGTAGTTTTTTGCTCTCCACTTGAAGGAGAAGATGTACTTGTTAGAACTGGAACTATAGAAGAAGGAAGTTCTTTTTTTCATGCTTTGTTGCATGCGTACTCAAAAGAGTATGCTTCTATGAGTAATAAAGAACGTATGAAGTTTGTGCGAAAACTACGTGCTAGTATGGCAGGAAAAATAGATAGAGAAAGTTGGGAAAACTTGGGGAAAGGATTGATTGCTATAGTTCCTTTTCAGGATAATCTTAATAATATTCTTGTAAACTTTTACAGGTTTATGAATGATGATAATAAAGCTAGAGGTGCAAGTACTAAACGTGTAATTAAAGGTTTGATTGGAGAAAATGGTCAGAATTTTGATCTATACAAACTATTAACAGAACTTATTCCTATTGATGCATTTCAATCTATAATTCTTCCTTCTGCTTTTACTAAACGTGATAAAGTAAAGATATCTACATGTGCCAACTTGATCGTAGAAGATACACTCTTATATTTAAGTAAAAAGGATGAGATTAAAAGTATTCCTTCTGATAAAGCTAGTTACATATGTAGTGTTGCGACAAAGTTTGTTAGTACTATTTTAGATGAGGCTAAAGAGTCTGCCTACAAAGAGTATCTTCGTGGACTTCAGACTATAGGTGAGGAAGTTGATTCTTATACAATTGATTTTGTATCTACTAGATTTAATCGTGATATTTACTTATTAAATGGTAAGGATAGACTGCCATACAAGAATTCTTACACAGTTAACAGTTTAGAACAAAGAAAGTCTATAGTTGTTTTATGGATTGATAAAAATCATTATGAAGTTGTTGGAAGGTTATTACCAGGAAATAGAGTTCAGAGAGAGTTTGATTGCGATGATCCAATCATAGAAAAGTTATATAACTTTCTTGTTAATCCTGATAGTATATCAGATAAATTTCCAGAACTAGGTAAGTATTTAGCAAATGATGATTCTTCAGATACTAGTAGTGATATAAGTGATGTAAGTGATGAAGATAGTGATGAATATAGTGATAGTGATAGTAATGCAAATAGATGTAGTGATGATAGTAGTGTTAGTAGTTGTAGTACTAATACAACTAATACAACTAACACAACTAGCACGGCTAATAGTAATGAAGTTAGTAACGAGGTCAGTGATGATACTGACCAAAATGAGAAGTAGAATAGGAAGTAGAATGAGAACTATATAACTATTTTGTGTTATAAAATATTAAGTATTGATAGAATAATGCTATCAATATTTGAACCTAAAAAAATCTTGTATCCTTATAAAATGTATCAAGATATAACAGATTTTTTACCAATATATCCTAACATAAATCAATTAGACGATGATATATTCAATCCATATACAGATAATTTTTATGAGGATATTTACAGAAAAGATGAGTTTTATGAGAATAAGTTATCTGCTGTAGAGGATTTTCCAGAGGTAGTTGGTACACTAATGAAAAATCAAAAGTTGATAGCTAGGTTCTTTTCGTCTAGAACATTATACGATCAACTACTATTGGTACATGCTATGGGTTCTGGAAAAGGTTGTACTGCTATAGGAGCAGTTGAACAAATAAAATCAGAAGGAGGTGGTTTTAAAGGAGCAATCTATGTTGCAAAGGGTGAAGCTCTTCTTCAGAACTTTATGAATGAGTTAGTATTTAAATGTACAGATGGAAGATATATCCCTGAAGACTACAATGAACTTACAGAATTAGAAAAAGTACATAGAACAAAGAAGTTAATCAAAGAATACTATACTTTAAACACTTTTGAAACATTTGCTAAGAAGATAAAAACCAAAACAGATGAACAGTTGCAAAATGAATATAATAATCATATAATAATCATAGATGAAGTACATAACTTACGTGTAAAAGATACTACAACAGATAAAGGTATAAATATGTACTCTGAGTTTCATAGGTTGTTACATACTGTTAAGGATTGTAAGATTCTTCTTATGTCTGGAACACCTATGAAAGATGGAGTTGAAGAAATATCATCTGTTATGAACTTGTTACTTCCTTTGGATGAGCAACTACCGTATGGAGAAGAGTTTGTTGACAAATTTTTCAATAAAACTACAGGAGGAGTGCTAAAAGTAAAATCTACTAAAGTAGATACGTTAAAAAGTGTATTCAAAGGAAGGGTGTCTTTTCTTGTTAATATGCAGTCTGATATAAAGAAAGTTTTTATGGGAGACTTAACAGGAGACTTAAAGTATATAAAAGTAGTTGAGGATTTTATGGGTAAGTTTCAAAGTGATGTATATAAGACAGCATATGAGTTAGATAAAGGAGATAGGAAAGGTGTATACTCAAACTCCAGACAAGCATCATTATTTGTATTTCCAGATGGATCTTATGGAGATACAGGATTCAAAAAATACATATCTGCTACAACTACTACAAAGAAAGGACAAGAACTATTAAAAAATATTGAAAGAAATAACTATAACATAACTTCTATTTTAGCAAAGGAACTAGATGGTGTATCAGTCGAAGAGAAACTTAAAAAACTTCAAAAGTTTAGTAGCAAGTATGCTGAATCAATCAAGTTAGTTCTTGAAGCTCAAAAAGAAGGAAAGTGTATGTTTATTTATAATGAGTATGTAAAAGGTTCTGGACTTATATTATTTGGCTTTATTTTAGAGATGTTTGGTTTTAAGAAAGCAACTGGAAATGAGACTGATAAGTCATTCTATCCTAGATATGCTTCTTTAACAAGTGAAACAGCAAGTGATAAACAGTTAACTGATCTAGTTAATAGGTTTAACAAGCCAGATAACATGAATGGAAAGGTTATTAATATAATCATGGGTTCACGTAAGATATCAGAAGGATTTAGCTTTAAAAATATTCAAATAGAAGATATACATACTCCATGGTATAACTATAGTGAAACATCACAGGCAATTGCTCGTGGTGTTCGTCTTGGCTCTCATAGACAACTAATTGAAGCTGGAATTATACCAACTGTTGATATTTATCAACGTGTATCTATTCCATCTAATCGAGTTCAAAGTATAGACTTAGATATGTATCAAATATCTGAGATTAAAGATGTATCTATCAAAGGTGTTGAGAGAATACTTAAAGTATCTGCCTGGGACTGTGGACTAGCATATGATCGTAATCATGTTACAAAAGAAGATGGTGAACGTGAGTGTGACTATACAAAATGTGACTATAAATGTGAAGGTATATCTGACTTTACTCCTACAAAACAAGATCTTGATTATTCAACATTCGACATCTACTATAACCGTGAAGTAATAGACAAAATCATAGAAAACATAAAGATATTATTCAGAACACACTTTAGGTTGGATCTAAACTCAATAACAGATTATTTACATGAATTTTCTGAATTTCAAATTATAACAGCTTTGCACGAGATTATTAACAAAAGTATTCAGTTCACAAATAAGTATGGATTTCTATCTTATATGAAAGAGGAAAATAACATATTCTTTCTAGTAGATAGTCTATCTGTATCAGGACAGTTTTCTTCTGACTATTATACAGAATTTCCTAATATAAGTACTGATATAACTTTTAACAAGGTTGTACAACCTTTATATCTTGCATCTCTTCCAGGTATAGTAGAACAGATAGAAAACGCTAAGAACTTGAATGATATAAGAAAGTTAATGGTTCGTTTACCTTTAGAAATACATGAAGAACTTATAGAGTCAAGTATTTTAGCACGTAAGAAGAATATCAAGAAAAATGAGAGTGTACGTAACCTTATCCTAGAGTACTTTGTAAATTCTTACGCAGAAATAGATGGTACATGGGTTTCTTGGCTACTATATGATGACAATGAAATATTAAGGTGTTTAGATGGTAGTGTTTGGAAAGACTGTACAGAAGAGTTCGCAGAAAAGGTAGAGAAGTCTAAACAAACTTTACAACTTGAACTAGAACAAAATCCTTATGGTTACTATGGCCAGTATAACAAAGAAAGTGGTGATTTCTGTATTAGAGATGTACAAGAGACTCCAACATTAAAGAAACATACGAAAACATCTGGTAAAAGATGCACAAACTGGCCTAAGGAAAGTTTAATACCAGTTATATTAGATAAACTAAAGATAACAACTCCAGTTGTTTCTAACTTGGATAAAAAAGAGTTAGATACGTGGACAAAAATACAAGAAATGAAGAAAGATACTCTACTAAAGGAAATATCAAAGAATAAGTATGTAAAAGATAGAGCGAATAAAAGTCTATCACAGGAAAAACTTGCCAATATCCTATTCTGGGGTAAACTACAGATAAAACCAACATGTTCATATATGTATAAGTGGTTTGATAGTAATAAACTCTTAGTTGAAGATACTAACTGTGGAAAGATGGGTAAAATAAAAATCTAGTAAAGTTATCATACCACTTGTATTTTGTTTGACTATAGTCAAATAAAATTATGATTAAATTATGATTAAATATAGTATGTTTTAATCAGGAGAAGACTTAAATGTATATTCTGTACCATTATATAGTTCAAATGTAAGAGTTTTTGCTCCAAAAAACTCTGGAGATAATTTATTACCATGCCAATCGTATGTTGGTCCCATATATGGTAAAACTTTATCAGTAACATCATTTGACTCTTCATCTATTACTTGGAGTATTGGAATAGGTCCAGGAGTTGGTTTAGCTACCATTTTATACATTCTTCCATTTATTACGTATGTTACCTCATATGTTCTCTTATCAAGTTTTTTGATTGATTTATTCATCTTTTGGAGTAAGGATATGTACATTACCTGAAGAATAAGTTTTATACTTTCAACTACAACAAGTAACTTATTATCCTGTGTAGTAGAGACTAACTTATTTAACTTCCTCCATTTTTCATACTTTAAAGTAACAAAGTCTTTTGTTATTGTATATGCATCAGTGTAATATAGCACTCCGCAAGATATGGCTGAAGTTGCTAATAGAAAATACTCAAACATTTATATATTAGTAATTTTGTTTTTAGATATTAGAAACTACAAGATTAAGATGTAGTTACTTAGTCGTGTATATATTTTCTAAATTTTTTTTAGAAAATAGTATAGTTATTACTTTAACGTGACCAGTTAAACTTGTTAGTACGTGACCTAACCAAAGGTTTAAGATCACTACGATTAATAGGAGCAGTAGGAGTACGAGTAAGAGTACTAAAAGTAGTAGGAATAGTAGGTGAGTTTACAACAGTTTGTGTAGCACACTCAGTACCATCTAAAGTAAGTTCTGCGTTTGGATCTTGACTAGATGCTGTCTTATAACGTTTGATAGCTTCACTAGTTCCTCTAGTCATAGATAAAATACCTCCAGCCTTGCATTCAAACGCTGCACAACGCATAGGAGAGATTCCAATACCACCAGCTGATGCAAAAACTTCATGATTTGCTCCAAGGTAGATAAACTTCCACTTATGTTTAGTTTCCATCTCACTAATTAGACTATTTATACTTTGCTTATTATACTCCTGTGAACTGTTCTCTTGGCCATCAGTAAGTACAACACAAATAACGTTATCCTTATTAGACTTGTTCTTCTTAGTTGTAATAGCTTTACCTAGGGCATCGTATAGAGAAGTCATATTTTCAGGTTTATATGACGTAAATAAACCAACTTGTTGAAGATCTACATCATCAATTACGTTGGTAACAGTTGAGTTGAAAGTCCATAGTGAAAACTTTGACCCAGGAGATGCATTTTTCTTCTGTTCTTCAATAAAACTATTTACAGATTGTACAGGTTCAGTTCCCATACTTTCCATACTACCAGACTCGTCCAAAATAAACACAATATCTAGCACAGTAGTGGCAGTAGCTGAAATAACAGGAGAATCGGAAGGAGTAGGTGGAGGAGCAGGTGGAAGAATAGAAGGAGGAATAGACGGGAGCTGAGTATTAGTGGAAAGAGTATTATTTGCAGACATATTAGTTATAATTCATCTTTATTCGTATTATTTTTGGTAAAAAATCATTTTTATTTAATCATTATTTTTTGAGTATGATAGTATGTTACCAACTGGATAACCAGTTGTATATTTGGCAAGAGAGATAATATTCTCTCCTGGTTGTCTCCAGGCAAGCTGAGAGCTACGACCACCGTCTAAATTTATCGCAAAACTTGCTCCTAAAGTCATACATATTTGAGCTAATTGTGAACAATCTACTCCAGCTCCTCTATCGCCTCTACCTTCTACGTATACTATCATTAGCATAGTTCCATCGTTATTCCAAGCTAGAGCAGTACGTGGATTCTGATTTCCTGCATGTTTCAATTCTCCAGGTCTAATAGCTTCCCCTGGACCACTTTGTAGTAGATCTGGGTTTGCTCTTATCACTTCATCTGTAATTACTTGTTGAGAATTATATACAAGTACTGGCCCTGTTGTAACAACATTATTAAATAAACCATAACCATTGATCTGACGTGTTAGGTTTAAGTTACCATCATCGTCTATTACTATTAACCCTAACAACTCTTCATATCTAGGATCTGGAAAAGGCGTATAGCTACTAAAATCATTAGTTTTATAAACTCCAATTGGTGTAAAATTATCAAAAATGTTAAAGAATCCCATGTTAACTGCTATAGATCCATCTTTTGATGGATCCTGCATAAAAGTACGAATATCTAATCTACAACATTCAAACTTAAACTTATATCCAAGTTCTTTATTAGTTGCAACAGGAATTGTAGCTACATGAATATATAGTTGCGAAGCATCAACGCCTGGTACACGTGTTTGATTAAAGTCAGTGTATGTTAATCTAATTGGAAAGTTATCTACTACATCTGCTGGGTTATAAGTCCTAACACTAAAAAAACTGTTATTACAACTTTCAGATACTTTATAATTTAGATAACTGGTGTTCATTCGTATCTTAAAACCAGGCATAGTATATACAGTACTATTTCTACTTGGTTTAACTATTTTATCGCTAATCATGAAGTAGTTAGCGCTTAAGTATTCGTTAATATAGTCAGGATCTGTTGGATAAAGAACAGGATAACTACTTCTTTGTATATCCTCAGATATTTTCACCATAAATTGCTGTAATGTACAACAGTGTTTATATACAACACTATCATCTACTTGATATGACATAGCTAACTTATCTGGTGCTCCTCTCCACCAGTTTGGTCTTAATGATAAGTGGTTTGTTACAACTTCATTAAAAACTTGGTCATTAGATATACCATCCATATCTAGTAGCATACTTAATAGTCTATCTATTGTTTGTATTTTATTATTTAAGTCTCTCCAGTTTGTAAACATAACGTCAGATCTCATTCTTATATAATTTAATAGACCAAACATATCTAAATAAGGATTAAATGCACTATAATCAAAAATATCTGGATAATTTGGATAATCTTGTTTAGGCCATGTTACACGTCCTGAAAGTATAGTTTTCTCAGTTTCCATACGAGCTAGTCCGTTGTCTATAACTACAGAATCAAAGTTAAAACGAGTGTATAGGTATTTACCATTTCCAAGTTCATATATACGTGTTCTACGTCTATCAAGAGGTCTACACATGACATTATTTCCATGTAAGTCATTATGTGTAAACTTATGTAATAATTGACCTGTGTTAAGTGTTTGAGCAATCTGAAATATTACGTTAGTAAAAGTTAAACTATCTATAACATAGTCTTCAAGATTAGCTAATCTTTCTGATAGTATATACAAAGACTTTTCAGGAGTACTTGGATCATATTCACAACCATAAACTTGCATAAATCCAGGAGTATAGTTATATAGGTCACTTAATAGTATTCCTATAACTCCTTCGATTAAATAGTTCGGAGCAAGAACATTTGTCTTTTTCTCTGCTGTATTTGGTATACGGAATACAACATCACCATTAGTTGCCATATTGCATAACTGTTGTTTCATTATTTCATTCGCCTCTATTGGTTGACCACATACATTAACTATTTTTAATACATAGTTTGGAGAGAACGGTGTTACATAAATACTACCAAAACCTGACTCTGTTCCAATTAAATTATCAGGTATTCTCATAGTCTGCATCCATCGTAATATATCTGGATTATCGAAAAACCCATTTTTTACAGAAAAAGTACCTAAGAATTCGTCTGTATTTTCTACAATAATATTATTTTTATTCTCAAGACTAGACATATAATAGTCTTCACCTTGTGCTTGTTCTTGTTCCTGTGCTTGACCCTGTACTTGTCCCTGATCTTCATCCATAAACTCTATTTGTTCACCTACTTGTTCTTGTCTTCGTGCAAACATTTTACTAGTTTATTATCTATAATATTTTTTATAGATAACATTAAAATTATATGAGACTAGGTTAGTACGAAGACTCAAATGCATCACAGTTACGTGCTTGTAACTTTTTCTCAAATATAGACCATATAACTCCACCATGTGTAACTACTAATATTTTACACTTTGTAGACATACCCATGATTACATCTTTGTAAAATGAAGATATACGCTCGCTTAGATTATCCCAACTTTCTTCAGATACTTTTATAGTGTTTAGATTGTTTTCTTCTGGTTTATACCACCATTCTTCTGGTACTTTAGAGAAGTCACAACTAAATAAGTTAGCAAGTTCACTTTTAGGCGTGCCGATACATGAAGTATGATTTAGACGTTCACAGATACGATGATCAACTATAGGTACTATATTATCAACACCACTTAATAGATATTTTGCTGTTTCTAGAGTACGAAAAAGAGGTGATACAAATACTTTGTAATCAGCAAGTAAGTCAGCCTTAAAAATCCAGCTATTTATGTAATTAACCATTTTCTTGCCATCTTGAGTTAGTTTTGCGTCAAAAATACAGTTAGTACTTTCTTTTAGAGACAAAGCACGATTCATCTGTGATTCAGCATGTCTAATCCAGATGATACTATCTTGTTTTTTACTATACTTTGCTAATAAAAGTAAAATTACTGTATAAGTACCAGCATTAAGTTTACTACGTATATTATATAGAGCACCAGATGCATTTTGTGGAGTCATGTTCCATCTATGATTTTCAGCGTATACGTCAATGTTAGCTCCTCTCTTTAGTAATTCCCAAATAATATCGACATGACCATTTATTATAGCATAGTGTAAGGGTGTCATACATTTGTTGTTTTGTATATCTACATTAATTCCACTATCAAGAAGAAATCTTGTAATGTCTAGAAATCCATAAGAAGCACTATAATGAAGTGCAGTACTACCAGTGTTAGTATCAACTTCTGAAATTTTATCTATATTATCCTTAACACCACACATATTTCCACGTATAACTTCACTTAACAAAGAAATACGATCTGTGTAGTTAGGTGGAAAGTTAGATAGTAAGTTAGATAGCTTATATAGTTCACTTAAGCTGAAGTTGTCATTTGTGATTGTCTTTGATGCACAAAAGCTCATCTTATAAAGCTTAAAAAAATGTAGGAAAATTAAGGATGTTCTTGGTATGTGGAAGTCAGATGTTATTACTACTATTTGAGTATCACTTTTTATGTTCATTTTTTCTATTAACTTGTGGGTAAAGTAGGCATTTTCAACTGTGCTAGTTGCTCTTTCTTCTAATACTACATTAGTCACACTACTCTTTTTCAAATATTCTGACATTACAAAAGCCTCAGACTGCGGCATACCTTTTGGACGAGAGCCTGTAACAAACACTATGTCCCCGTCTTTATATTGGCGTATAGTTTCATTAATACGAGATAAAAGATGATCTGACGGAGTGCAGTCTATATTCAGAGGACCTCCAAGTGTTATTAGTATTCTCATTTTTACATTTACTATGTAAACCAAATGTAAAAATCATTTTTATAGTATCATATCCTAAGAAACGTTATAACAAATACATATAATCAGAAAATATGTCATCATTGCTGCTCATAACTTTTCTTAAAGTCTCTGTAGAGACAGGCCTGTAGAATTCGTCTAAATTACGTTCGTCAGTTACAGGTTGTCCGTTTATATACATCCTAACTTTAAGTCTATTACCAAAAGTCATTCCTTTAAAAACTGTTCTATAAAATCTACGTCCAGAGTCTACATCCATATATTGATAAGTTTTTGCTCTTGATAAAAAATATTTATACGTGAAACCAAGGTGTTCATCTACTACTTCAAGATAATCATTATCAGTAAAGTTTTTATTTAGACATGTCTTTGTATTTGTCTCCCAAGTAATAGTTAACCTTTCATAACTATTTATATAATCATTAAACCTTTCTAGAAGCATTATCTTAATTTTTACTTGTAAGTTATTGAGGTTTGGGTTAGATGGACATAACAACTCATTTTGAGCTCTAATAGCTGCAGGTAAGCAACGAAAGTCAATACCAGGTATCATCGTATTTGGATTTGGCATATCTAAAAAGCCTGGTCTAGGCTGTGTTTGGTTAGGAAATTTATATCTATTTACAGACATTTTTATGTATACACTTTTATTTTTTTTTCAATATATTACATACTAAAAAATACTAGTGCAATAACTAGAGATATACTAACTCTGTAAAAGTAAGTATGAACAGTATGAACTTGTTCTATTGTATCTTCTGACATTCCAAATGATATAAGATCATCATCTGACAGAGGTTGTAACAGCATTTTATTGTATAAAATGTTGTTTATAAAATGCTTTTGTTTTGAAGATTACGTTCTCTGATACGAGCAGAATATTTCGCTTCCTTACATAGTTGATCTAGTTGTATAGAGCACACGTTTATTGTTTCATCTACATATACAATTTCTGATAAAAAACTACAGTGTTTCTCTAGCATTTTAGAACATGAACAGCAAGGTCTACTCTGACCTATACCTCCTTCTCTGTTTATTCTTAGAGAAAAAAGTATTATTTTGCCTCGTAGTTCACTTTTTGGAAGTTTCGTCTGATGTTTTAGTTTAAGTAGTAACTCTTGTTCTGCGTGAACAGTCACACGTTTTTCTATAATTTTATCATATGAACTTATCTTCTTGTTGACTGCGTACGATAATACTTTACCTGTACGATCGTTATATAGTATTGCTAGATGAACTATTACTTTGTTTGATGTCATAACTTGTTTCAGTCCAGCTGGTATATTATTTTTAAAATACAACTCTATAAACTCCTGGGTAGTTATCATGTTCTAGTTGTATTTTATACATATTTATATTTAGACTATATTTACAGTATGTTTAGAGTATTCATGTATTAACTGTTTTGATCATATCTGTATATAATTACATCACATGTATTGTCTATCATATGCTCCCATTTACGTTTACGAGAAATATACAGTTCATTCTTATCATTCTTACTCATCTCAGAATCTTCACTAGCCAAGTTCTCAAGATGTCTTAAACATATCTCAATACACTTAGAAATCTGGTCATACTTTCTTTTTAGAGGATTAATAGCAAACATTTCACGTATTTATACTTAATAATAACTATAATAATTCAAATTTATTTTTTTACACGCTTTTTAGTCTTCATTATCTGTTTGTCCATCTCTATCACCCAGCTATTATAAGCGACTTCAAACTCATCTAGCTCTTGTAACCATACCTGAGACTCTGTAGTTATTCTAACCTGATTAAGTTTCTTTTCAAGAGATAAGACTTCATCCTTGATTTGTTTTACTTTATCTTCAGTGAAAGTTCTTACTTGTAGTCGTAAGAGGTACTCGTAACCTCCTGTACCTTCCTCTTTCTTCGGATCTTCAGCATACTTACCCTTCTTAAGTTGTTGAATAACATCAGTCTCCTTTCTGTTCATAATTACAATCTTTTCTTCAATAACTTCAGTAACAAAACGTTGTTTATTTCTCAAAATTGTCAACTCTGCTTCTAGAGCTACTATCTGATGATTCTTTCTCTTTGTGTAATACTCATAACGTACATTACAGAACTTCTCAAGAATTTTGTCTATAGTATCATACTTATTCAAACCATATTGATCATCAAACATAACCATATTAGAAGTATAAAGGTATGAGTGAAGCTTTAGTGTTTCTACATTACACTTGAAATCATCACCTTCTTGTAGCACAAAACTAATATCTTTCGTAGATGAGTAGTTAGATACATTCTTTAGCTTCTTTTCTGACTTTAAATCATCACAATCTGATGCAAAATTACTTGTCCACATACCAATTGGTAGTTCTTTTACATTAACAACTCCTTTTTTCACAGGTTCGACTATTCCATATGTTACAAAACGTGTACTTGTGTTTCTCTCAATTTCTCCTTTAAAACCACGATACCAAGGCTTGAAGTCTGGTAGTATGCTTATAGTGTTAGTTTCATCTTCTGGATCATTTGTAAACATTTCACAGTTGTTACCAAGCCATAGTTTGATAGCTTGTATCATATCTAGTGGATTATAACAAGGTACTTTACAAGACCATCCAGTTCCTATACCAGCTGTGCATCCATTAATCAAGATCATTGGTAAGATTGGAACATAATGTTCAGGTTGTACGAGATCTCCATCATCATTCACTTGAGTAAGAACTGGTTCATCTTCATCTCTAAAAATTAGTTCAGTTAACTTTTCCATCTTTGTAAAGATATAACGTCCATCAGCAGCATCATCTCCACCAGATAACCTAGAACCAAACATTCCATCACGATACAGTAACGGTATGTTATTTGTTCCTGGAAACTCGTTAGCCATACCAATAATTGTATCAAACAGATTTTTCTCACCATGATGATAGTTAGAATGCTCAGCTGTATATCCTGCAAGTTGAGCAACTTTCAAAGAAGTTCCTGAATACTTAAGTTTACGCTTCTTAACAGCATACAGAATTTTTCTCTGACTTTCTTTAAGACCATCAATTCCATTAGGTAAACTTCGTGCGCAATCAGCATGTGAAAACTTGATCAGTTCTCCATTTACAAAGTTACTAATACTCATCTGTGTAGATTCTCCTACATCATCAAGTGAAAAGTTTGAAGATTCTGGACTATAGTCAGCTAACCATTCTTTTCTAGCATCTGCATGCTTACTATGAAATGCTTTCTGCATGTTTAGATACGCATGTTCATCACTAATAAACTCTACCATCTTAAGTCCAAAAGTATCAGGAACATCTTCAGGCTTTGTAGTTCCAAGTCCCTTGTAGTATTTCGCATTAACCTTACTTGTTTGCTTAGAAAGCCACGAGTTAAAACGATGCTCATCGTAAAAAAGCATGTCTTCCTTACCACGGATAAATACACGTGTAATTGGAGTTTTCATACTAACAACATATGGTTCACTTCTTTTCATTAAAGAAGGATACAAAGCATGTATAAAGTTAAGAATCAATCCTTCGATATGAATACCATCTACATCAGCATCAGCTACAATTATTAGGTGTCCATAATTTAGTTTCTTGAAGTTAGTATCATCTGTGTAATCAGTTCCATGTTTTAGTCCAAGAGCATGAATTAGAGAGCAAATTACTTTGTTTGATGCGATCATTGTAGCAGTCTTGTCACGTACATTAAGTAGTTTTCCTCTAACTGGCAAAATACCATTCCAATCACGTCCTTTTCTACCGTAAATACCTTCATCAATACCAGCTACAACATAAGTTTTAGCTGAAAGACCTTCTGTAACAAACAATGAGCATAAGTGACTATCTTTACCACCAGACTTATTTGCTTGATCATAGTCTTCGATTTTTGTCTTTTTATTAACTCTCTCAGCTTTCTTAAGTACAACCATCTCTTTCGCACGAATGATATCTTCAATTTGATCCATCGCAGACCATTTAGAAATAGCTGTAATATGAGTTTTCTTTACATCAGCTGTAACTTCCGGAGACTCTAGTTTGTTCTTATCTTGACCATCAAACTCTGGACGAACAACTGTAGATACTACAAACAGTCTAAAAAACTGTTTTACGTCATTAATGTTAATTTTCGGTGTTTTAGTCTTAGTTTTCTTATCATTACCATTAAACTTGTCAACGATTGGCCTAAAAAGTTCTTCACTCCAAGCATCAACATGTTGACCACCTAGTTTCGTGTATATTCCATTTACAAAAGATATTGTTTGATAAGTTTCAGAAGTAGTAAGAAGAACTTCTGCGTCTTTAGTTTTTATGAATAGTTTCTCATCAGTAGGAGAAGTATAAAGATTAGAATACTCTGTCAATGTCTTAATACGGATTAGATCATCGTTTAGGTAAACATCTACCTTTGATAACATAGCAGCGTCGATAACATACCTTGTGTATAGATTAATAATGTCTTTAGTGTACCCCTTTAGCTGAAAACGTTCAAAATCTGGTGTCCAAGTTACTTCAGTAAATCCTTTTGTTAGGTTTGTGCTTTTTACAACAGGTCCGGTTGTATCTCTCATATTGTTTGTCCATTCTTGTTCTAGTACTTTCTTGTTTACTGGATCACAACCTTTTACCTTAAAAGTCTTAGAAAATATGTTACAAAGTTTGCTTCCTAGACCATTTCTACCTGCGACAATTCTCTCTTCCTCATCATCATAGTTTGAACCAGTAAGTAGTTGTCCAAAAATCATACTGTGATTATAGCAGTTCTCTTGTTCATTAATCTCAATAGGGACAATATCTCCATCATTCCATATAGAAGTCTCACCAGTTTTTTCATTAATACTTACTTTTATTTTTGTACAAGGAGTCTTGGTAGACCTACTTCTCTCAACATTATCGATTGCGTTTGACAATGGCTCAATAAAAATACGTAAAATAGCTGGTGATGATGATATGTCACTTTGATATATACGATAGTTATCTTCAGTCTTTTCAGCTATAAAGTCCTGAATAACACGAAGATGAGTTGATCCAGCGTACATGTCTGTTCTCATCAGCACATGGCTGATCTGGTCCATCTTCTGATATACTTTCTTAGAATTTTTCGGTGGCATATTACTTGTTTTGATTTTAAAACTCAGGCTTTTAAAATCAATTTTATTTTTGAGTGAAATAGTTATAGTGGTAGTAACACTGTATAATATGCATGGTCATCTATTTTATACCCAAGTATTTTTAGGTCATAGTCAGATGTTTTTACTCCTATTTTGTATGCCTTGATATCTTTACTGTTGACATATCTATATAACTTGAACTTATCAAATACAGTTAGTTCTTGTACATTAGTTAAAGTACTACCAGGATTAAACTTGTCTTTTTTCCAAGTTTGAAAAATAGCTAAACACTTTCTTATATCATCTGTATTTTGCGCTAAGTATATATTATCATCTATTAGTGCATTCTTAAAGAAGTATGGACCTGTATTAGAAACCTGGATGGAGTCAAGTAGTATATACTTACGTTTCATTTCATGTATCCACTTCTTAACTGAATTTTCTCCTTGTAAAATTACTTGAAATTGATGTTGATCAAAGTCTGTAACATCAACATAGTAATTTTCAATTACTTTTTTATTATGATATTGTAGTAACTTAGTTCTAAAACGTCTTATATACACTCTAAGTACATAAACTAGTCTTTGTAGAGTGTCTTCTGACTTAAGAACTAGTTTATTTCTATCCATAACACCGCTAGTCATTGAAAAAGCTTTATCTACATTACCATATTCAAAGTCTTTAATAATTTTCACCTTAGTATCAAAGAAGTTCTTTATGTCTGATAGTTCTATTTCACTCTTAGATTTTGACTTCATGTAATTAGAAAATAACCAAAAAACATACTCTGAAATGTATCTAGAAAGTTTTTTGTATTTATTGTAACTACTAACAACTGAATCTGTTCCTTCCATGTAGCTTACACCTTTATAAAGTATTGGAATACTCTCAATAGGTTTACTATCTTCTATTGGTATAGATAAAGTTACATTTCCAAGTATTCCGTATAACTCTTTTACAACATCTCTGACCATAGATTGTCCTGATATTATTATTTTTAGCTCACTTGCTAACAATATAGCAGTTTTTAACTTAAGTTTTGATGGTACTTTACTAGATATGTTTTCTGGAATTGGTAAAGGTTGTATAGGTGATATAAGCATACTACCTAACTCATTTTTGTAGTTAAAGTTTAGCATACGACACTTACCATAAGAGTCAATATTTTGACTTATTAGTTTGAGATCTGGATGTTTTATAGGAAATTCAGTCTGTAAAATTTCTTTTGAAAGGGCATAAGATTTGTTAAGTTCATTGTAAACTGTTTGTACGCCTCTTGAAACTTTTGAATCATATGGGAAGTAGTACGTTACGTCTTCTTCTTCTCCACCACCAATTTTCCATCTTACAATAAGCTCACATCGTGGATATTCAGAGTGATCAGAAGAGCTTCCACTATGTTCATAAATGAATATTGATTTAGTTCTACGTTTTGTCTTATAATATGCTTGAAGGTGTCTTGGAAGAACCAACTGTCCATTTCTATTATTGTTTCTATTGAAAACAAATATATTACAGTCAAAGTACTCTTCAAGCATTCCTGTGAATAGTTTAGAATCAAATAAAACATCTGGATTTTTTATAGAAGCTATGATTTCGTCTATAGTAAAGTCATACATTTCTTGTTTACTACAAGCTGCGTATCCAGACGTGGCCATTTTATCTCTAGTTTGATATAACATAGCTTCTCTTTCATCTTTATCTTGGTACTCTAAAATTTTCGTTTCTTCATACATACCTTCCATTACACAGTTTAAGAAGCTACTCTTATTATCTTCAACGCCTTTTCTAACAAACATATACCCTTCCTGAGGATCAAGAACTTCAAATAGTTTTGTAATATCTTCTGGAAGAGTTCCATACTTATCTTTTGGAACAAACTTATTTGTAATTATCAGATCCTGTTGACCAACGTTCATTTTTGTTCTTAACTCTTCTCCATAAAAATAGTGACGATAGATAGAGCCTTTTTTATCTTCATGCGACTTTGTATAACAACATGGTAAGTAAGGTACAATGTCTTTATTGTTTAATTGATTGTTTCTTAATCCAGGATAAACAGCAAGTTTATGATTACATACATAATTTCGTTGTGTAAATCCTTCATTTCTATCTTTAGGATATCTCATAACAGCTTTGCCTTCAGCTAGAGCATTCTCTACTTCATCATCTTCTATTACTGTAGGTTGATGAGGACACTTTGGGGGATATCCTTTGACGAATACTTCTGGAGCGATATCTTTAAGTTTTAGGTTAGGAGGTGCTACGTATTGAACTTTATCAGTCTTTTCTCCAAAGTTTGGTATAAATGTCTTGTAAAACTTTACGATATCATCATATTCTTTGTCATAAACAACAAATAGTTTTGATAGAATAGCTTGAAATATGTTAACAGATGCTATATTTTTAGCAGATGTTATCTTAACTCTAATATAAGTACTTCCATATGGGAAATCTTTCTTTATATTTTTACCTCTTAAGAATATATCTCCTTTTATAGACACTTTTTCTGTGATATTAATAGTCATAATACCTGTTAAAGGATGGTTAAAATACAAGTATAAACTGTTTCCTTTCTTTTTTGTAGCTTTATCACTCTCATCGGTAGCAAAGAATGAAGAAAAGATAGGATTATTCATAACTAAGTCAGATAATACATTTTTATTCATACTACGATTTGGAATATAGAAAACTCCATTAACGTACTGTTCTTTTATGTTTTTAATACTAACTTTACCAACTCCCTTTATTGTATCTAATAATCTTTCTATTAGTTTTTCTCGTGATAGATATCCACTAGATGTTTCTAAACTCATACCAATACTAACTATACTCTCATCTTTATTATCTAATATAGCTAAGACAGCGTCAGAGAAGTCTTCATATGTATAATCTGCTACATTAACTTTTTGAAGTACTTTAAACACTATTGCTTGTTCCAAGTAAACAGACCATTCTTCAGGAGGAGTAAAGTCCTTTAAAATTTTAAAAGTATTGTTAATACATGCAAAAGGTACAGTTGGAGTTAGCTGAACTTGGTTAAAAATTTCCATTATTGACATATTAACAATATCAACACTAAATTCAAAGTTTACACGTTCTAGTTCAAAATCTGTATAGTCTACACCTTTTTCTACGTCATAGAACTTCTTATAAACTTTCATACTGTTTTTTACCTTTGTATCATTCTGTTTGATCGCCTTATCAATGTATGATATAGTATCTTTACGTTTATCCCACAAGTCATATATACTCTCTTTAACTTGAAAAGTTTTGTCTTTCTTTAGTACTTCTTCATATATTAACGAATAGGTTTGTTGAAAGTCTTCTGGAATATTAGATAGATTTTTATTATAAGCTATAACTGGTGATAAAATATCAAGTATAAAGTTTACTTTATATGACTTGTTACTACCCATTTTATCTTGAAGTTCTTTAAGAAATGATACAATGTTTGCTTCAGAAACATCTTTTGTACGTATAGTCTTTAATAAGTCTTCTACTTGTATGTTACTATCTTTGTTGTGAATTGTTGTAACATCTGGTATACCATCTTTAAAGTACAAGTATATTGGAATCGTATTCATTTCAGCAGCAAGTTTGGTAATAAAAGTTTGTTGAGTGTCTAGTTCTTGGACAACAACTTGGAATTCTCCATTAATTCTTACCATTTTCTTAATTAGCAAGAGTATTTATACTATTTTTTTTTACATTTAAAATATATATATAACAATAAAAATGGCTAAACAGGAATCTAAAATTAGGCTTACACCTTTGGCAGTCTTTCTCTTTCTTATGTTTGTTATTGCTGTAATATATGCAATAGTTAGAATGAAAAAAAGTCAAAATAAAACACCAGAAGGTTTTATGGAAAGTGTTCCAACACAAGTTCCTTCCATAATCTCTTCTATCACAGACCTAGAGTATATCTTTCAAGCAGAAGATAGAGGAAAGTTTGCTCTTCCTCGTGAAACAAGAAACATCGTTCCATCTAATCCAATCACTACTGTTCTTGATAGGGAATATGACTGGTCTGATAATGTATATGGTCTTTTATATAATGATAATTCATTGTACATAGCGGTTGATGATAGAAATAGGATACAGAAAACACCTTTACTTTCGAACGATACTTTTGGCACACCAGAATTTGTAGTTGGAAGATCGGAAGACATCATAATAAACCCATTCTATGAACCACCTCGTTCTTATCCTGCTCCATACTATTGCCCTGATGGATTTTTCGGTCAAGGAGCTAAAGCTAGAACTGGATTTTATGTACCAGTAAAGTCTTGTAATAATAGGATTTCGAATGGAAGCTATATTCAATACAGAACTGATGATGGACGTATGGGTACAGTAGCTGGTTTTCTACCAAATAGATCAATTGACTGGATTGCTATTGATCCTATAACACAGTTCTTTTTCATACCTCAGAGTAATGGTAGCTCTTTGAGCACTGTTTCTATATATGATTGGACTAGTACAAGATATAGCTCACGAACTTCTACAAGTATGAATCCAAGATTGGTAAGAAATATTCCTCTTATTAGGGATAATAGGCCAACTACAATAATTAATGTTACAGCAGCATGCTTTAGCTCAAATGGTGTATTCTACGTACTATGCAATAGTAACAATAATACATCGGGTGCTTATGCTTTTACTCTAAACAGGGATGGTACCAAACTAAACTTTATGCGTTTTATACACATACCTAAACAAGTTTCATCTTTCCAAAGTTTAGACTCTCAGTCTCTTGTTGGAATTACTTGCAAAAGGATAAACTCAGATCATGACGACTTATATGTTCTTTACCTTAATAAAGATCTTGGAACTGATAATGTATCATTGATTAAGGTACCTAGAGTATGGTAAACAATAACTTACTTTGTTATAATAAATTCATATTATAACATAATTAATAACTAAAATATTTTAGTATATAAAAAGATGGTAAGAAAAGGTAATAAACTGTTTCGTCCTAATTATGCAATCATTATAGTTGCTATATTAGCTATTATAGGTTTAATTGTGTTCCTAGTTATAAGATTTAAAAAGTCTTCCCCACCCTCTCCGCAGCCACCAAGTCCAGAACCTCCAACACCAATATCTGAAGGAGATTTTACAGAAATGGCACTAACTGCTACTCCTGGAACAGGTGTAATTGATATGTTTCCTTATGTTGCTTCTGGTAAAGATGTAAGTGTAGATTGGAATGATGAAGGTGATAAAACATGGCCAGGAAATAACAGAATAAAAAATAGTTCCGTCGAGACTGATATATACAAAAACTTTATGCAAAGAGATATATCCAAGTTAAAAAAGTTGGATTGTAAAGATATGGAACGATCTAAACTTCTTAGTTACTTGATGGCTGTCTATTATGCAACAGATTTAGACAAGTTACAACGATTAACTACAGATGATCTAAGAACTTTTTATCGTTCTCTAGTATTTTACTTTATCACGACTCAAGAAACACAACCTGATGGAGGATGGTATGGAGACTATTGGTCTAAGCGTATATTAGATGCTGGTCCTCAACATAACAAGACAACTGGACAAACTAATATGACAGCTATAAGAAACGAGTCATTTTTCTTTGATTCGTTGATGAATTCTAAGATTCCTGATGTTTGCCCAGGATATAATAAAGTAAACGATAAGTGTCCAAATCATACAAAGTTCTGGGGAAATAGAATTTTTGCTGAGATGTGTCAGTCTACATTAAGAAGAGGAATGAGAAACTCTCCTCAGGTTTTACGTGAAAATCCTCCTTGGGCAGTTGATGGAAAACCAAATGCACGATACGGAATAGGTGGTTTCCCTTCTGATTCCTTCGTAGAATGTCTTCAGTTTCCTCAAGAACATGGTCTACATGGATGGCCAACTGGTTGTGATTCAGAAACTGCTAAGTGTGTACTAAAAGAAAACTTTGCTCCTCCTAGATATCAACCAGAAGGAACTTCTAGAAAGCAAGGAGGAGATCCTTTCTGTGGACAAAAACCACAATGGTTTTACTTCTCTCAAGGCCTTGGACAGTTTTGGAATCTTGGTGTAACATCTTATTGTTATAACTATGTTGACATATTCTTAAATGCTCCACTTGGACTTGGTAGAAATACACTTGGTGGAGCTCCAAAAGCTATCGGATGGTCTTCTGGATTTAGCCCATGCAGTGACAAGCTTCCATTCCCACCTGGAGGTGGTGTGTTAGGATATGATATTCAAGATCCTTCTAAACCAACTGAACATGATTATAATGATCCTGTTTACAGTATGAAGTTACTATTAGAGTTTTCTTCTAGAAATGATATTCCAGGAGGTTGTAACTTTAATAAAAACTGCACTGCTGGGTTGAAAGACCCAAGAACTGGTATGATGGGTATTGGTTTCTGTGCTGCTGGTGCTGCTGGTTGCCCATGCAATACTAAGACTGGAGCAGACTTTGTTACATGCCTAAATCAGAAAGGCCCAGGTATGGGAGAAGAACCAACTGATACTACTGGATGTGGTCCAGACCAGCCAACAACAGTTCGTGGAGATTCTTTTAATGAACAAGTAGCTGCATTAATGGGATTGAAGGCTGGAACATACTGGAAACCATATTCTATTCCAGAAATTAGAAATAGTAAGTATATAAATTCTAGTAAAGGAGTTCAAGGAGTACTAAATTCTTTTGGTGGATATGATCCAAACCCAGAATGGGCAAAAGTTCGTGTAAAGAACTGTCCAAAACAGAATTATCCAGTTCGTGATTCGAGTGATTTTACAACAATAAAGGATAATCGTTATATAGTCACTGGATGGGTTAATGGGCACTTCTATGGATATCCCAAGGAAAAGTTCTTAGGTGATCCAAAGTATAAGAAGTATAATCCTTTTGAGGGTGGAATGCCTGGAACAGATCCTAAGACTGGTAAAGTAATTTATGGTAAACACTGTACTGAGTCTGATCCTTTGATTTATTACGATATGTATGGAAAAGAGTTATATAGAACATGGTATGGAAAACAGCTAAAGATGGATGAGGATACTGCTCTACGTATGATGGCTGAGTTTTACTCATGTGGTGACTTAGGTTTTGATAATATGGATGTTAACTGGCCTTTTGGATGCTATTTTGGTTATGGACAAGCTTTGGGTTCGCCTGGAAAAGCAGCAACAAATGCTTTCTCTTGTGTTCCATATGGCTGCACGACGATGCAATTTACAAGTACAGCGACTGCTTATGGTTCTGTTGTTCAACCCGCTTATGACTTTGAAATATTGTACATTCCTCCTGTAAATTCTACATCATATGAGGTAGCCTGTACATGTGCCACTGCTGTAAGTCTTGATTTAACTGCTGACTTTGATTCTGATACACCAGGAGAAGATTTGAAGAGGTATTTGTGCTTAAATAAAGGTTCTACTGGAGGTTATGTACCACGTGATAGTCCTGCTGGTAGATCAGCGGTTGGATTTCAAGGACAGTATCAGAAAGTAACTAACTGGACAGAGATGAGTGGAAGTTTTGGAGCTGTAGTAGCTAGTTTTGACCCGACTAAAAAGAATAAGTATGGAGTAGATAGTAATCCACAAAAACTAGATGTATGCAGTATGTAGACAATATAATCCTACGTAAAAATAAAATATTTTCAAGGTATAAATGAGTTTTGATATAAATCCTTGTAAAGCTTGTCTTGAAAAGTATGAAAGAGGTGTATGTGATATTAACTCTGTAAATAGTTGTGTTGCTGAGACTGCAGCTGCTTTTGCTGGAATTCCTTCTAGTAACTTTACTAGAAATACAGCAGCTGGAACTAATTGGAGTACTTGTATGGACAACATGAAAGCATCTCTAGGTCGTACTCCTTGCGACTTTAGACTATCTATTGCTCCAGTTTGGGTTCAATCTCCTCACTACTTTCCAGAGTTATTAAATAACTTGAAAAATACTGATGTTGCACTTGAGAAATGTATGGTAGAATGTTCTAAGAATTCAAATACAGAAGCTTCGTGTAGAGAGAACTGTTTAACAGACTTTGCTGCTGTTGTACCTGTAGTACCAAGTAAAGAAAACTATGTAATGCAAAAAACTGATTATTCTCTAAATGATGTTACTCCTACAGAAGATGAACCTGTCGAAGAAGATCCTAGTGAAGAAGATCCTAGCGAAGAAGATCCTAGCGAAGATGATAGTCCTTCTAAGGATAATTCAGATGAAATAAAGAGATATGATGAGGCTAGAAAAAGTCATCCAATTGTTTTCTGGTTTACTTTCTGCTTTGTATTACTCTTGTTATCATTTGTTATTGTTATGTTCTATAGAGCTCTTATGTATTAATTTATAACGTATTATTCTATATAAAAAGTTATAAATTATAAAGATATTATAATAAAGATGAGTTACAAAAATACATTGATAACTATAGCAATAGTTACTATACTTATACTTGTATGTGTTGTATTGTTTATGATACTTAATAGAAAAAGTACTAGTAAAAAAGAAAACTATCCACCTGTTGGTACATTATCTAGTTTTTACGTTGGAGAAAATCAGCATTTTTCTGAACAAAATATTACGTCAATTACACAGTTTATGAATAGATATTCTCCTCAGATAGCACCACCACTTGGTAATTACACAGGAAAATATTGTAATAAATTTGCTATGCTTTTACTAGCAATACATTCAATACTTTATATTAAACAGTATTGGTGGAGTTATATAACATTTCAGAATGATTTGTTATGGAGAATAGGACCTATGGAGTATTTAGTTAGTAAAGAACCAAAAGGATTTCTTAATACTAAAAGAGTATACATAGGTACAATAATAGATGATATAATAAACTGTCAAAGTCCAGATTTTCAAGGAACAAGTAGATGTAACAATCTAAGATACAGTTCATCTGATTTACAGTACTTTCAGCGATTATATTCTAGAATTTCTGATACTCTTAATAATAATAGTATAACTGGTAATGGTATTCTTAACTTTATTTTTCAAGAAATGAGAAATGGTGGTTATGTTCAAGATATTTTTGAGTTCAGAAATGGGGAACGTCTTGAAATAATCAAAAATAAGAAGATAACAACTAGAACAAGTCCAGATGTTTACTCATCTGGAATTCTATATCAACCAGTTTTATTTGCTAATCCTATACAACCTCCACCTGTAATAACTTTACCATTAGTAACATGGGTACAAAATCTTGGTTGCTGTACTGATCCTACTCCTATTGATTATGGACAACCAATAATTAGACATATTGGCGTTATATATAAACTATTCAATACTTACTTTATATGTCTTAGAGGAATAGTATACAGTGAAGAGCAGAATGTTGTAGTCCAAGCATTACCTAAAAGTTTAGGTAACAACTATGAAGTACATAGTGGTCTATGGACTGTATATACAAATACTCCAGTAATTGATCAAACTAGACTAAGAGGTCCTTACAACGTCTTAAGAGGTGAAAATATAGTAGAAAGACAAGAGCCTGCACCAAATAGAAACTACTACATAGAATATGAACAGAAAGGAAGTCTACAGAAACAATGGAAAGACTTTTTATCAAGTATTAAAAGTAATAAGAATGCTCGTATAATAATTTCTGGACATTCGATGGGTGGAGGAGTTGCACAGATGATGTTATCTGATGTGCTTAAAAATAATTTATATGATCTTAGTACATTTACATGCTACTTGTTTAATGCTCCAAGATGTGTTAATATTGATATAATGGAAGGACTTACTAGAGCAGTTAGTGGTAGGATATATCAAACTAACAATACTTGTGATACTTTAACTTTACTTCCATTACCACACTTTGAACCAGAAATTGTTACAAAGAAAATATATGAGAAAGTAGATGGTAAGTTATCAGAGCTAAAGTTAGTTTCTGCTGAATATGGATGGACATATACTCGTGCAAATAACATAGTAGGATATAACTATGACGTAAAGAGTATAATAAATAATCATTTTCTAGAAGGTACATATATAGGTATGAATAGGTTCTTTAACATGATATATACACCTACTATGGATATAACAGATGATGTTATATTAAATGGTATATTCCAGGAACTGTTAGATTCAAATAAAATAGTAAATACACTAGAAAATAAAAGTGCTTGCTTTAAAGGAACATCTGATCCATATTACTGGAACAGATATTCTGAGAAAGAAGCTATAAAATATACTAAAAATATAGGTAAAACTTTATTTCCCGATTTTTATCCTGAAAAGTTTAATATGGATAATAAGTTACAGTTCTATGGACAGTTTAAGGCTATTTTATACTTAATGTCAGACTTTTATACATATAGAGCTACACCTGAACTCAAAAATAAGTTAACAAGTTCTCACTTATCTCTTATACAGTTTAATCAAGAGATGGGACAAAGTAATATTCAAAACTTTATGTCAAGAGATCATCAAATATGGTCAGTTCTATGGTTATTTTTTAACCAAATATTTATAGCATATAGAGAGAACAAAAAGTTAACTATAGATGAGCTAGACTTACTTAAAGATGAAAACAACGGTATACGTTTAAGTGACTTGCTAAAGTATGAACTAGGTACTTCTGGAAGTCCATTTAAACGTGTTACACTTAAAGCTGTTACACGTACACTTTATCTAATAATATGTCCTCCGAATCTTAAGTTTAGAGATAGTAAGAAATGGAAAGAAATACTTTTAGCATTAATACACTTGCTAGTTCCGATTGGAATAATAGATAGAAATGATCGTCATGGTATAGTTACATCTACTAATAATACTTCTTTTCCAGAGAAATTACATATTTATTATAACTCTTATAGATCAAGACTTGGTATATCACATGATAAACTATCATCAAGCTATAGAAATGATTTAACAACAAGACTTACTATTGGATATGATAATTTTGACTGGAGAATATGGGAAATGTTATTTGGAGGTGTAGGTACAACTGATAAAACAGTTAATACAGTTTACAGAGAAAACCCACCTGGATATAAACCAATGAAATCAATAATGTTTCTAAGTGATGCGCATAAAACTGTTATGTCTACAAGGTTTGGTGCATTTAAAATAGGAGGAACTTATAATGTAGTATATGACTCATGTGAAAAACTTGCTAATAGTTGTAGCAGAATGCCAGATATACCAAATCTTCTATGTAAAAGTGAAGCACAGAGTCTAAATATTCGTGACAATATTGTTAGACAAATAGATAGTCTTCCAGTACCAGGATATGATAACAACATAAAAGGAAGTAGACAAAATAAGTGTAATTCTGGTGATTTATTAGATAGAAATGGAAGAGACTTAACTGATTGCCTTAATACATATGATCCTACACTATCTCAAGCTTTTGTTAGTTATTTTGGAGGTAATACTGTACTTATAGATGGTGATCAGATTGGAGACTTTAATGATAGTATACCAAATAATCCTGCTTCTAGAGAAACTGTTAAATACAAGATAATAAAGGTAAGAGTACCATCTCAACAACCAAAAGATATTTACATGGTATCAATTGATGGTAGAGATGTAGATAAAAATAACGTAAGAGGTAGAGTAATATTCGATAATATAGCTAGAGATTTAGTATATGCTATAAAAACACAAAACTTTGGAGAAATCTCAACTCAAGTTATCAGAATATATAATGATATTATAGATGCATACACATGGGGAGGTTCTGGGTTAGCTTTAGGATCTAGTCTTGCATTGTATCTCGGAGCTCCAATACTTGGCACGGTTGGTATCGCAGTAGCTGCGATAGTTGGAATCATATTATTAGTAGCAGAATCATCAGCTGATAATGATATCGAAAGAGCAAGAAAGCTTTTACAAATACTACCACATGGAATAATCAAAGATATCATATTAAGTAACAGTCCAGTAAATATAACTGAAAAGGTTGATCAACTTCTTGGAAGTAGTGCTGATATTGTCAACAGAATTATAGATAAATATATTGATGTACTTTTAGGAGAAGACTGGTCTATTCTAGATGGTAGTTTACCTGACTTTATTTCTTTCAAACAGTACTTTGCACCAAATAGTAATACTAGTATAATTTCTAGATATCTTGGTAGAGATGTACCAGACGCAAATATATACTATGAGCCTTTGAGTAGATATGAGATAGCAAGACAGAGAATAATGACAACTCTTGAAAGAGAAATTTCAAAGTCAAACAGAGACTTTCACATATTTGTAACTGGTTATGGTGTTGGAGGATCTATAGCTCAATGTATGTTTTTAGATTCTATTGTTAATAAGTTCCGTGATATTATAACTCCTAACTTACAGAATAGATTAGATACCACAAAGCTTGCTTTTTATTGCTACGGCTCGCATCCTACATTTAACTTGAAAATATTAAACATAATTAATGATATACCTAAACCAGTACTATATAATATAGTTAATGATAATGACTACATGACTAGTTATCCAGCAACTTACTTATACAGTTTAGCAGCTGATTATAGTGAAGAGATGAGATATACATTTACACATTATCCATCAACAATGGTATTTAATATACCAATTGGTATGCATAGCACTAGACAAGCTGACTATTATGAAAGCTTCCAAACACCAAGTGTTAGAGAAAAGTACAACTATGCAAGGATAGAACATTCACCAGAGATATACATGCGTGGTTTACTTGATTTACACAATAAAATAATAGGAGAATGGTTTGTACAAAGAGATACTAGTGTAGCACGTGATGTATGTAATAACATAGAAATTAATAAGATTACTCTAAACTTTCCTACTGCTCCTAGTAAAAAGAAGACTCCTAAACAAGATCAAAGTAAAACAAAACCGAAACCAAAGACAAATCTTTTAGGTTTATTGAATAGATGATTAGATATGAAAATATATTGAATAAAATTTATAATAATTTTATTTACATAATAAAAAGTACCATCATGAAATATACATTACAGATATTTCTTAGCCTTATAGTAGCTAGTTATTCTAGCTTAATTCCAGAGAGCATGGTTAACTACATAAACTCTCAACAGGATTCATGGATTGCTGCTCACCATGAACGTTTTATTAATGCCACAACTGATGATCTATCAGCATTCTGTGGAAGTATACTATCAAAACATGAGTCATTTGATCCATTACCATTACATTCTGGCCATTTAACTACTAGTTCGTTTTCTAACTATAAGGTCCATTCAACAGATATGTTACCAGTCGAATACGACACTTTGTTAGTATCTGATTCTTGTAAAAATATAATTGGACATGTTAGAGATCAATCTGCGTGTGGAAGTTGCTGGGCTTTTGCTAGTACTAGTACATTCAATGATAGAAGATGTTTAGTATACAATGATCAAACACTATATTCTCCAGAGGACACTTTATCCTGCTGTTCTGGTTTAAGATGTGGCTTATCACAAGGATGTAATGGTGGACAGCCAACTTCTGCTTGGAAATGGTTTGTTTCTACTGGAGTTACGACTGGAGGAGACTTTAAAGACATGAATACTGGAAATACTTGTAATCCTTATCCATTTGCTTCATGTACACACCATCCTGTTGATGATAGTGTTCCAACATGTCCTGTGGATGAGTATGAGACTCCTAAATGTACTCATACATGTCTTGATGAAAAGTATTCTACTGACTATTCTGATGATAAAGTATTCGCAAAAACAGCATATACTGTTAAAGGAGTAAGTTCTATCATGAGTGAGATCGTTGCTAATGGTCCTGTAACTGCTGCTTTCACTGTTTACGAAGACTTTATGACTTATAAGTCTGGAGTATATCATCATATTACTGGAAAGGAACTTGGAGGACATGCAGTTGAAATTGTAGGTTATGGTGTCGATCCTATAACTAAAGAAGAGTATTGGAAGGTTAAAAATAGTTGGAATACAGATTGGGGCGAGAGTGGCTTCTTTCGTATTAGAAAAGGTACAAATGAATGTGGAATAGAAGATAATATATCAGCTGGGTTAGTTTAATAGGTTTGTAGTAAAATATAACATAAATGTTATACTTTGATACTTAGTTACCTTAGTTATCTTAGTCACTCAGTCACTCATTCACTTAGTTCTTCTACACAAGCTTCAATCTCTTGTGTTATATTATAGAAGAAATGATAAACTCTTGTTGAAATTTTATCACCAATACGTCTACTTTTACCATTCTTGATAGGAAAAAGAATGTTAGATAAAAGTGTTGGTCTTAGATTGATAGGAGTTGATTCATACTCTAGAAGTAATTTAGATACACTAGTATACTTTTTAACAATTTCATTAGCAACTACTTCAGATACTTGAGGAATAAGAGCTAATTGAGAGATAAACCAAACTTCACCAGTCATATTCGATTTTTTACTCTTCTTTAACGTTGATGCGTACTTACTAGCAGATAAAGGTTCATCGCAACTAGTAAAGAAACAATCTCCATCCTTAACTAGCTTATCATGGAGCTTCTGTACAAAGTTTGCAGTTTCTTCCATTGTTTGAGTCTTATATACTTTAATACCATCTCGTAGTTGAGTATTGATAAGAGATCCAATCAAAGTTCCTACAGGAACTCCAGATACTTTTGCATCAATAGGTTTATCAAGATTACCTTCTATAAGATACATTATTCTGTCCTTATGATATGTTGCTAGCAATCTTGCCTTTTGTTCTCTACTTCTCCCGTCACATATAGAGGCTTTTAGATCATTTATAGTCTTTCTTTCTATCACTAATAGTACTTCATCTCCTTTTCGATATAGTATATCTCCAATTTCTAGTTGTTCTACAATAATCTTGTAGTTACTAAGCTTTTCTATTAATCCCACTTCTCTATTATCTATTACGAGATTTACTATATCTTTTTCTGGTAAACTTTCCATACTTTTATTATATAATGTAAGTTTTTAAGCCTTTAGAAAAATCTAGTATATAACTAAAATGTACAAAATTCCAAAACTACCAAAAGGTATTTCTAAATGGACACCTCAAAAAGTGTGTCCTCCTCCTACAGTATGTCCTCCACCTATAGTGTGCCCTCCTCCTACAGTGTGCCAACCGTGTAATACAAAAGATAATATATTTCTATACTCTTCACAATACATAAAAGTATTTAATAATATGATACCAGATGGAAACATTCTTCGTTTTGAGTGTTATACAAATTTTTCTAAT
>JACCDO012421375.1_pt1 | contig 64851 bp, 83 predicted proteins | sample 7446101 | NCBI WGS metagenome assembly JACCDO01 (sample SAMN15323440, study PRJNA562643) | freshwater metagenome | isolation source: river surface water | place: USA:Blue River Watershed | collected 2017-08-16 | reverse complement strand
CTTCTTTGACTGGCGTGATGCCTTCCCGTGTACTTACATGGGTTTCGCCTTTGCGCTGTTCTCGTACATGAACAACAATTGGCAACTTTACACATGGCTTCCATTCTTCACCAATCGCCACAGGCTCAGGTTCAGGCTGCGCTAGTCGGTCACGCGATACTTTGTAAACTTGAATGTCGTCGTCCTCATCATAGTCCTCTGCCTTGCTCATAGCCGTCCTCCCATGACGTCGTCCTTGATGTTATCCGCCATCCAGTTGGCCTCCATGTTGCTACAGTTCGCGGTCCAGTAGCGCATCTGATTGTCGGTCCTGCTGATGCTCACAACCATCACCGGGTCCTCGTCGTTAACCTGCAGGAGCGCCTCCTCGAGCGCGGCCTTTGACGTCCACTTGCCTATCCGTCCGACGATGCTCATAGAAGTGCCTCCCCGTAGACTAATGCAGGATCTACCTTGTTTTGTTTACTTTCGCGCGCCAGCTTTTTGAAGTATTTCGCAACCAGCTTGCGCTCCTCGGGTGTCTTGAACGGCCAATCCCAGCGCTCTTGGGTCATGCCTGATGGGTGTTTTTTCATTTTTGTTTTTCCCTCATCATTTGTCTTGCGTAGTAGTAGGCCACGCTGGTGATTCTTTCTACTTGGCCCTTCCCGAAGTTGCTATTATGTCTGATCTCGTCGCAGGACACCGGGTTTGATAGTAATCCCTGGAGTGCTTTCGCGGCAAAATAATCTTCCACTGTGATGCCCTTGTGGATGTAGTTATATTGTTTGTCTGCGTCGTTTTCGGATGGGAAAGCGTATTCTACTTTATTGAACATTTTGATTCTCCTTTATTTTGATTCGATGAGGACGAACGCGACAACGTCGCGGTGGTTGTCCGTGATTGTAACATGGGCCCGGTGCGGATACAAGCCGGGTTTTTCAATGAAGAGCTCCGGCTTGCCCTTGAAATCGTTCAATATCTGAACGTCTCTCAGGTCTAGCTCCGGGGTTATGCCGATGCCCAACGCCTTCAGGGTAGCCTCCTTTGCCGCGAACCGGCGAGCCAAGTAGCTCACCGACATTGCGCGGTTGTCGCAGATCTGCGCGAAGTAATCCAGCTCGAGCCTGCCCAAAATCCTATGCACGAACGCCCAGGACTGTTTCTTAAAGCAGTTGCCCACGTGGTCAATGCTTACAATGTCTGATCCTATTCCGACTATCAAAATATCTCCTCTCCCATCATGGTGTCATTAACGCTGTCGGCGTACTGCTTGGCCTTGGCTGTAAGTTTAATGCCTCTGTACACCTGAACCCGGTTGCCGTTCGAGCGGTTCTCTGTCGCGGTGATGGGCTTATCGCCCGTCGCGGCCAAGAATTTACGCTTAAACGTCAAATCAGTTCCGGGGTGTAGTCCCTTGTTCATGGACCACTTCTTAAAGACATGGTACAGATCGTCCTTAGATACCTCGCCCTCTGGATCCAGCACAAGAACGTCATCAAAGAACGATCCAAGCGGATTGGATAGCTCCTCCATGACCTTTAACAAATCAGTGCCTGACGTAGGCTGAACAAACTTACCGCCGCGCTCCATTCTGCGGCGCAGGCCCACCATGCTCCAGTTAAATATGCCCGACAGCTCACTCTTTAGCTTTGTGGACAGCTGAGTGTCCTCTCGACCATAAAATGAGTTGGTCATCTTTAACACGATCATGCGGCCTGTAAGAGCGTTTGAGTTCTCCGTGAGCTGCAAAACCTCGTTTGAGTAAATGATCAGTCGCGTAGGCAGATAGCCGTTCCATGCCTCTTTGTTCTTGCGGTTCACAGTGACGGTATCACCACCAACAATACGCAAAAGCTGAGAAACAACAGCGCTGCGATTCCTCTCCGGTGCACGCGCGTCCGTAAACGATGCAAGTAGCTTGCCAAGCCATGGCTGTAGTCCAAACGTGTCACAAAGCTCTCCTAGTTCTGGCGCCACGGTGTTATGTTGGCCAAGCAGATCAACTAGCACCTTGTTGATCGTGCCCTTGCCTGAGCGCCGTGGTCCGATGATGTTAAAAAACTTCTGCTGGTCTGTCTGGCCCGACAGCACATAACCGAAGATCTCCTGCAGCGTTTCGGTAGACTCAGGATCGTGTCCCCAGAGCTGCTGCAAAAACTCTTCCCACACGGGGCACTGCGCCTGCGGGTCATACGAAAACGGCAGACTGTTCTGGGTAAAGAACCCGAGGGTGTGCGGCAACAGCACCGAGTCCTCGAGATGAAACAGTCCATTCTTCAAACTGATCAGCTTGGACGCCTCGGGCATGTTACGCCCGAACCCCTCCAACCACACCGGCGGGGCCGTGTGAGCCGCCTGCGGCAAGTGAATCACTGCCTGCAGTGCATCGATGGCCGCGCTGACTGCCGGCGGTGTCGGTGCAAACGGAATCATGTTGCCCCGGCGGTCTGTCTTTTTGCACTTGTCCAGAAAGTTGTACATCTTGGACCGTATCGTGGCGTCCTCGACGGGCTCGTAGCAGTTGCCCGTGTACTTGAAAAACTCAGACGCATAGTGAACCAGAGTCGTGCCCTCCTCGTTCGTATGCTCAGACTCAAGGTACTCTTTGGCATGGTCTAGCGGCGCCGGGTCCAGCACAATCTCACCTCTGGCCAGCGCATCCTGCTTTTTTGTCTGGTTCACCTCGAAGATGATCGAGCGCAACGTGGCGCCCTTGCCCTTTGTAAACGTGTCCCACTTCTTGGCGCACTCGCCGGGGTGATACGCACCGGGGCGGGTTGCCTTCTCAGACCAGCGGTCCCACGCCTCGCAGGCCTCAACGTCACCGTTAAACTGGTGATGCAACGCCATGCCCACCTTCAGCCACTCGGTGTAGCCGCAGTCTGGGTCAAGGTGATCGAGCAGTTCACTCTCCACCCGCGATACGTCATACTCAGCCACCGGCGGGGTGTAGTCCGCAAACGCATCCCCGGTCACCCGCAGAGTACGCTCCGGAATAAATGGGGACAGATCAATCGGTGACGCTGGAATGCCTGTCCGTAGAACGCGCCCAGTGACGGTAAAGTACCTACCCCGCGGATAGACCTCGAGGCCCTTCTCGTGGTCAACGTGCGCTGATTGGATGTCTGCCAGAGTGAATATTTTGACCCCTGTGCCGCTCGGAGAGACCTCCATATATCCGGGTATCGACTCGGCTATTTGGGCCGCTTCTGGGACCGTAAATTGGCCCTCAGCGTAACAATCATCAAGGTCAACCCCGACAAGGCCATCTGACCCATCAAAAACGAACCCTACGCCATCAAATTTGCCTTCCTGATACGCATTCTGGGCGCTCAGAAAGTCTGTCCATGTGTCCGGGTTGGTGCTGCTGGCCGCGTGCATGTTGGCCTGAACGGGCAATTTGGCCCATCGGCGGTTAGTTCCCTCTCCAATCTCAACAAACCTCCACATGACCCAGCGGGGTATCTTTTTCAGTTCGAACGGTATCTGATCAAACTCTACCGGTAGTGATTGTGGTTTTTCCATAGTTTCCTTTCGTTTTGCGCGGGGGTCGCGGGGGTCGCGGGGGTCTATATCCAGTCACTTCTAACTTTTATTTTATCAGAAATAAAAAATAAAAGGAATAAGTGTGTTTAGACCCCCGCGACCCCCGCGACCCCCGCGCAGAATTCATTCAATTCCCTTGTTTGCCAAAAAACGGGACACCCAACTGCGAAATTCTGCCCTGTTCTCCGGGGTGTTGGGCTCGTCTTGCGTCCACAGAAAATCGTAAACGTGGCCTCCGTCCCGGTTGTTGATCTCGATTTTGGTCAGGTTACCGGCCTCGTCGTGTACCTCATTCCAGATTATCTTCGACATCTTTGACTCCCTTCATGTCACTGTTGTCCCAAAACTCAGGGCAGGTTGTCCCAGTCCACGGAGCGTCCGAAAAATAGGACTGATAGTATGGATTGGGTTTTGCCGTAAACCGATAACAATTTTCCTTTTTCGGGCAGTTAAACCCGGCGCACATTGTGATATCAGGCACTGACGATCTCCTCTCTGAGTTCTTCTATCATCCAATTTAGCCACCACTCCCTCGCAATTCTGAGGGGCTCCGGTGAGGTTGGTAGGTTGTTTGCGTGTGACCATGACTCGAGAGTGAAATGGTCTCCCAACATATCGCGAATCCAGTAATAAAGGTAATCTCTCAACCCTCCCCAATAAACAAAATCTTTCTTTGACATTTTGTCAGGGCTCCAATTTGCCACACCGGTATCAATGGCAGAGCAAACAAAAATATCGTTGCCCCTCCATATTGACTCTTTGGCGGTCTGCAATACCAGAATGCAATCAATCAAGTATTCGCGTGTTAATTTTATCATTTCAGATCCAATCCCATTTTGTTTCGCGCTGCATGCTCTTGGCTTTTGTAATAGCCACGAACCCATGCGCGGGTGAATATCGCCCGCCCCATCTCTGTGAGCGGCTGGTTGTCCATCTTAAACTTCTTGGCCTCTTCAATGGCCAGTGCGAATAAATCAGTCTCTCTCACGGCATCACCTTTTGAATTGCTACCTGATACCCATTGTGAACGACAAGCAGTTCCTGCCCGAATATGGACGTGAACGCATCAATCGCTGGCTTCGGACGATGCAACAGTAGCGGAGAGCCCGCCCACATGTAATCGTCGAATACCATGATGCCCTTATCGTTTAGCATCGTCCAGGCCATGCACGCATCAATCAATACGTCCCTGGCGATATGCGAACCGTCAATGTAAATAAAATCAAACGTCCGCTCCTCGTGAATCAATTCGGCCAAACCATGCGATGACTTGTTCCGGATTGCTCGAATCAGAATGTTCCTGCCCTTCTCTTTTTGATTATCCGCGAGCGCGCTCATGTTTGCGCTGAACCGTGCAAACACACCGTTCATCTCGTTGGGATCGTGTTCCTCGCCGCCCTGCCATGTGTCAATGCACGTGATCATGGCGTCTTGTTCCGCGGCCATGTTCTCCGCAATCCACACCGTGGCGCGGCCTTCCCACGAACCGATCTCCAAGAACGATTTGTCGTTGGGTAATTTGCTGATAAGGCTTGGCCACATGTTACGTGCTACACCGAACCAGTCATTGGTAAATTGGTATTCTTTCATTCTTCATCATCCTCTTGAAATTTATCTGGGTTACGCGAATCAAGTGATACTGTACCGCCGGCCGATAGTCCCATCAATTCTGCCACACGCTCGGGGTGCATTCTCGCCTGATCCGCAATCTCTGACACTGTTGGATCTTTACCGCTCTTTTGCATTAAAACGCGCTCTGCGTACTTCATTTTCCGTATCTCTTCTAACACATTGACCGGCAACCTGACAAGGCCCCACTCGTTATCAATCCCCCGCCGCACGCCTTTAATTATGAATGGCTTGGCGTAGGTTGCGAACCGGGCATTGTTTTTAGGTTGCCACTTGCGCGCGGCCCGAAACAGAGCCTCGTTGCCCATCGCGATCAAGTCCTCAATTGGAACCCCGCCATGATGCCATGCTGGGGTTGCCTTGACCACTGAGACAACAAAACGCAAGTTGTGCCGAACAAGTTTATCGAGTGCGACGGCGTCACCCGCCGCAATCATGCCAGACAGCCGCTCCTCTTCTTCGAGTGGGAGCGGCTTGTAGTTGTACAGACTTCTTATGTACTCAGAGAGTGCGCTTTTATCGTTTTTCAAGATACCAAGACCCCACAATTAGTGAAAGTCCGATTATAACATAGAAAAACGTTTTCATACTAATGCCAAAATGATTGATGGCTGTCCCTGAAAGCGCCACCATAAGTATGCCTAGCCATTTCATAATTTGACTCCCTTGACCTCAATGATGGTCTCGCGGTTAACGGCGCGGTACTCGCCTTTGGTAACGTCGAACACAGTGACGTACTTGTTGGCGTCCAGTGTTGACTCACCACCTTTGAGATGTTTTGTCACACCGACGCGGGCGTTCATCTTACGGACGCTCCCGTCTTTCTTGAGAAACGTTACAGTGAAAAACCCGTTAGCCTGCTCGAGGGCCTCTGCCATTTTGCGTGACTCGACGGGGTTGATTTTGATTCCTTTGTTTTCCATGATAGTGCTCCTTTGTGGTTAATAATTTTACTTCAAATTCCAAGGTCTGACAATTGCCACCAAAGCGATGACGGCGATTATCAATGGCAGAAAATCAATTATAACGCTCATTCTGCCACCTCTTCAATACGATAGTCATCAGGATCGCACGCGCTCTCCAAGTAGCCGTCGCGTACTGCCTCCTCCTCGTCAGCCATAAACTCGTTAAACGCCTTAACGGCGTCCTCCATGGTGTAAAACGTCTCAGGCTTACCGTCGACGCTCCACACGTTCTCGTTGCCTAGTAATACTGCCCACTTTGCCATGTCGGCCTCCTCACTCGTTGGGGAATATAAGATCCTCAGAGCGCATGCGCGCCATGAGGTACTCAGCGTCGAATACTCGCGTTTTGCGGGCCTCCCACGCGATCTGTGACGCCCTGTAATGATCAGGGTTAGTCACGAATTCTGGGAAATTATCCAGAGCCCAGTTAACGTACTGGAACCGTTCTGTGTTACTCATCATGTCAATGCCTCCTCTAATTTTCTGCGATCAAGCAAAATGTCTCTGATGTTTTCTCGATCAAACGAATCCCCACAAAATTCTAATGAGGATTTGTCAGTCACGTATAGCAGTGTTGCCTCAATCGCCTCCGCCCTAGTGGATCCAATATCGTATATCTCACCCTTGGCGTAAAACGATTGAAAGTAATCAATGAACGTCAATACGTCTGGTTTCATGGTAATGCCTCCTAGCATTCGTATGCACAAATAAAATCGTCCACCGCCTGCGCGATGGTCTCGTCCTTTGGCGCGTGGAACAGCCCGGCTGGGTTGCGGATCTCTTCGCAATCCTCGTCGGTCAGATCGTACCCGCCGCGATATGATAACGCCACCTTTTTTATTTCCTCGTTGGTGGCCTCGCGTACTAATTTATTGCGTAGTTTCATGGTTATGCTCTCCTCAGTCAATAAATTTAACGTCATCCAGCCAGCACTCAGTGGCGTCGAACCCGATACGGATGCGCTCGCACTCGTCGGTCACTTCGTTGACAATGTGCTCGTCTGCCAAACTTCCGGGCTCTACATTGTCAAATTCTAAAACAATCACTACTCGCATTTTACTCATGGTGTTTTCTCCTGTGGTTTTGAAAGTGTACTGGAGAGCCCCGCAGGGCTCGCCGCTAAACTCTCAGTCATATGAATTTACAAACAAATCCTTCAAAATTTCCGAGAAATGCTCCTCAAGATCTTCAATGCTGGCCTGATGGGCCCTCCAATCGTGCGCCTCCATTTCTAACTGATCTCGTGCTTCTTTTGAACCGATCAGGTCAAGGTATGCACAGCGGATTGCTTTTATTTGTTTCTCGTTCATGGTAATGCCTCCTAGTGGTTGAAAGTGTACTGAGCAGGGCGAACCCTGCTCGCTAGACTCTCAGTCTGTTGACCATCCGCGCTCGACGCTCTCGTGATAGTCGGACATGGGCGCGATGGCTCCAATCACTACCCACGGGGTGGGCGGTGTGTTGGCCTCACGCTCCGCGCGGACTGCGTCGAGTCGGGCCTTGCGGGCCCAGAATTCTGCCGCGATGCGGTCTTGCTCTGCTGTGTACTGTTTCCAGATTTGATCAAGTGTCATGGTCATGCTCCTAAGATAAATAATAATGTTCGTAATTGCGGATTTTAGAGTAATTATTGCTGTTGCGCTCGCGGAATACTGGATCGCATTGGTTAGCCTCGCGGAATGCCTTGATAAACGTGGACATGTCGAGGTCTTCCTCGAGGTACACAAAACCCCCGCGCTGATACGAATAGTGAGTGATGTCACCCGCGATGCCAAGATCGGCGATCAGGGAGCAGGGAACCTTAGCCCAGCCATGGCCGGGGTCAGAATAAACTACGAACGTCTTTTGCATGGTAAAGCCTCCGTTTTGTGGTTGGTAATACTCTGGTTATCACTGTACACTTCACATTGTGAAAATGCACTGGAAGGCTCTTGCGAGCCTGCCGCTACATTCTCGATCAGAACGAATAATCGTAGTACCGATCACGGCGGCCAAGTAGCAGGCCGTTGGTGTTGCCGGACAGTGCCCAGCGCCCGGTCTGATCATTGCGCCGCACTGAGCGCCACTCGCCGTGCTTGTCGCGCCGGAAATACCGGATAGGGCCGTCGAGCCATGGTGAGTATTGGTAGGACTGCGAGTCGCTCATGCCGCCGCCGTCGGTGCGCTCTGCGCGATCCTCTTGCACGCCTACGATCTTGCCGTCCCAGTAAACCACAGTCGCGGCGTCGCGATCCGTCCAGTGGGTAATCGTTGCGCCCATTCCAAGGGTGGGCTCAGGCGCGCCGATGGTCATACGGTTATACATTGAATTGATAAGACTGTTTGTCTGCATGGTAAAGCCTCCTAGTGGTTGAAAGTGTACTGGAGAGCCCCGGAGGGCTCGCCGCTAGACTCTCACTCGCCTGCCTTGAGGATCTTGTTCGCCGCGGAGAAGATCTTCTGCGCCGATTTGTCCTCGATCTTGTCACTGCCCAGCCAGTGCTGAATGTACCCGCGCGACTCCTCTTGGCCGGGTAGGCCTAGCAGGGAGATGCACAAGTACGCCACGCTCTCGGCCTCCACCTCGCGAACGTCGCGCGGGGTATGCTCGCCGTCCTGCATGGCGTGCTCTTTTGTGTGGCCAAGTACCACGTGCGCGATCTCATGGAAACGCGTCTTGTGGGGCAGGGCCGCTACCGGGTTGATCGCGATCTTGGAGCCCGTCGCGTATCCCTGACAATTGCCGTCCGTCATTGCGTACGGGATCTCTTCGATCTCGAGCGCCGCCAGTGCCTTTGCCGCGTCCCACTCTGGGCTCTTGGCCTCATGCACATAGTCCTCGCCGTCCGTCTGGGAGAGCGCGAACCACCGGGGTTTCATGGCGAAGAGGGTAAAGCACTCGCCCGTCTTCTCGCCGCCTTCGTCCTTCCGGTTGATTGTGATCGGCATAACTAACTCGATGGCCTTCTCACCCCGGCGTACTTGCCGGCCCAGCGCCTGCCAGTCCTTGAACGTCGCGACGGGCCCGATGGGGATCTCGCGCGCGGTCATCTGAGACCATGCGAGCATTTGATTTCCAATGCTGAAATTGTGGAACGCGCTGTAGGCGCTCGAAAGAACGCCGGGCTTGTTAACTGCGTCCGCCAACATGGCAGACCACTGCGGTTGATTCTGTTGCATGGTAAAGCCTCCGTTTTGAAAGTGTACTGGAGAGCCCCGTAGGGCTCGCCGCTAAACTCTCACTTGGCCGGATGGGCGGCAAGGTACGCCGCGCACTCCGCGCAATCGCAGGGTATGACGTCCCTGCGGGCCGACTCTCTTAATTCGGCCATCGAATCGTATCCCCGGACGTGGACTAGATCGTCATCGAACCGAAACCCGAACGGTAGGTGTAGCATCAGGCCGCCGCACCCGTCTGGGTCAACGTCGCGCTGTACGTCGAGTCGGTATTTTTTCATGACAGATACCCCAACTCTTCAGCCAGAGCGTACAGCCGGTCTTCGAACCGATCCAGTAGCCGGGAGTCTACGCTGAGCCCCGTTAGATCGGCGCAGAACACTAGCCGGTCTGTCTCTCTGGCGTACTGTCTGGCGTTCTCCGCCGTTAACTCTGGCGCGATGTCCGCCCAAGTGCATGTGACGTATGACATGGTAAAGCCTCCGTTTTGTGGTTGGTACTACACTGGTTATTACTGTACACTTCACATTGTGAAATGCACCCCGCTCCCTTTCGAGGGCTGGTACTACACTGGTTATTACTGTACACTTCACATTGTGAAATGGCAACGCGCCGGCGCGGGTTGGTGGGAAAATGACGCTATCCCTCTATGGCATTCTCGCACGCGCATAGCCCCGCTGTGCCGTTCCCGCAATTTCCCTCACTCTGCTATTCCCGGGCTGTGGATATCCGGTTATGCGCCGATCTGACAGTTTCGCATTGTGGGATGTTCGCCGCGCCGCACCATTGGCACGATTCTTGCCTTAGCAAGTTTCATGCCTATGTGGCCGGCCTGCTGCATTGCACCATTGGCACGATTCTTGCTTGGCTTATGTGGCGGCGCAGCATATTGCTGCATTGCACCAGCCCCAGTGAGCGCTCACTATCATGTTGCACCGCACCAGCCCCAGTGAGTACTCACTTCGCTAACGTGCTGCACTGCACCAGCCCCAGTGTGCGCTCACTAACATTGTGCGGCGCAACATCGAAGTGAGTACTTACTATTTTGCTGCACTGCCGCATTGGCGAGGGGCCTTTTTGTGCATCGCACCATCCCTTTCAAGGTACCGGACCCCGCCCCCGGTGGCCCCGGCACAGACCGCCAGTTTGGCAAATTTTTTATTTTTTTTGCGATATATCACGAAGGTATAGAGACGGATCGGGACGGCGACCGGCAAATTTTGCCGGTGTGCATGAGTCTTCACGAAGTCAGACAATATGCGTCTACGTGCATATTGCACCGTTTTGGTGCGTTTTGCGCGGGGGTCGCGGGGGTCGCGGGGGTCTATATCAACTTATTTACTTTTTTTTTGAAAAAAGGAAAAAAGAAAAGTAAGTACTAACCTCACTTAGACCCCCGCAACCCCCGCGACCCCCGCGCAAGATTAAACCTGGAATCAGCCTGGCAAACTGGCGGCAAGTTGGCAAACCGGCAACTTTTGCCGGGTTCGAGTCGGCCACTTGTTTGCATAAGTGGTATAGAGATGATGCGATCTAATCCAACCACTGGGCAGAGATTCCACCGCGGCGACGAGCGGGAGGACGGGTTTGTCTTTTTTGCGTACACCAACAAGGTAAAGTCCGACGGATACTTCAAGGAGATCTGGCTATCTCCCGGAGCTAGTCGAAAGGCCTTGGTCGGAGACAAGATGAGAAAAAGGAAGGCGCGTGGCCATAGAGTCGACAACCCCAGTGCCAACAGCTGACGGGTGGAAGAGGGCCCACGAGCTGAACACCAAGGACGTGGTCTTCAACCAGAAAGGCGAACCCCAGCCTGTGCTGACGGTGCAAAAGTGGATCCCGTCAGAGTGCTACGAGGTGCACTTTGATGATGGGCTGACTATTGTGGGAGACCGGCAGCTTGGGTTCCCGTGCCAGACCAAGAACTGGAGAGAGCACTTTTGCCGTTGGCTAAACCGGAAGACGGCCAGAAAGCCCAGGGAGTTTACCAGCGCGATCTGGGAGGGCAAGGTCCGGGACATTCTGGACCAGGGGCTGGTTGATGAGTCTGGCCGCACAAGGTTTGCGGTGGCTGCAGCGGAACCTGTCCGCTTTGCGCCGGTCGATCTGCCAGTGCCTCCCTACGTGCTGGGTGTCTTTCTGTCTACTCTGGGTCCTACAGGCCGTCATTGGTTGAGAAAGAAGCACGACCTTGAGAGAATCAGGGCCAAGATGAGAACGTCCGGGCATGCGATTGCGACAAGGAAGCACAAGAACGGGCAGACGATGATGGAGTTTCGGCCGTCCATGGCGGCAAGTTTTGCGGTGGTGGGGTCTGGTGCACCGGACATGATACCCATGGCGTACATGAACGCCTCGGTTGAGCAAAGAATTGAGCTGCTCGATGGTATTTTGGACGGTAAAGGCCTGGGTAAAGAGAAAGCAACCATGTCAAGCCAGTCCTGGACCTACATTCGTAGGGTGCAGGGGCTCGTTGAGTCGCTGGGGTACAAGACAAAGCTGAGTACCAGGGGCGACAGGGGCGGGTACACCCTGGAGTTTATGAAAAAGCCAGCCAAGGCGAGACGTTATTTGACAAAAATTCAAAAAGCACCGGTCACGAGCTGCGTCCATGTGGTCTGTGACCAGCCATTTCTAGCCGGAGAAGGGTTTATTGCAGTATGCTGACAGTCGAACAGGAGAAAATCCTTGCAAATTTCGCAAAAAACAACAAACACTGGCCAAAAGCCCAGCTTGACGCCGCACTATGGCAGGTTAAGTGGGAAATTGAGGCCTTGGCCCACCAGCGAGAGCCTGAAGATGGCGAGTACGACACCTTTCTCATGCTTGCCGGCCGGGGATCAGGAAAAACCCACACCGCCAGCCATTGGATTGGCATACGCGCATGGAAATTTCCAGAAACCCGTTGGCTGGTCACTGCGCCAACCTCCAACGACATCCGAGCGACGTGCTTTGAGGGAGACTCTGGCCTGCTCAACATCATTCCTGCGTCACTTATCCAAGATTACAACAAATCGCTCTTCGAAATAACGCTGATCAACGGCTCCATCATCCAGGGCATACCGGGATCTGAGCCAGAGCGGTACCGGGGTAAGCAGTTTCATGGCGGGTGGTTCGACGAGCTGTGTGCTTTTGAGTACATTGACGACGCCTACGACCAGGTTCAGTTTACGATGCGTCTTCGCCACCCTGGACTGGCCCGGGTGCAGCAGATCATCACCACAACGCCCAAGCCAAAGGAGCTGATCGTCGATTTGAACGAGGGCAAGATCGGCGGCGAGGTGTATGTGGTCAATGCCTCGTCCTACGACAACAAAGAAAACCTGTCGGCAACGTTTTTCAAGCAGTTGGAGACGTATGAGGGCACCGACCTGGGCAAACAGGAGATCTACGGCGAGATCCTGAACCCCGAGGATGCGGGTATTGTAAAGCGCAAGTGGTTCAAGATGTGGCCGGCAAACCTGGAGACACCAACCCTGGAGTACGTCATTGTGTCGTATGACCCAGCCACCAGCGAGAAGACACACAACGACCCGACGGCCTGCGAGGTGTGGGGCATATTCGATAAACAGGACGCCGGGACCTGCGTCATGCTTTTGGATGCCTGGGACTCCCACCTGTCCTACCCGGAGCTTCGTAAGAAGGTGATCTCTGATTTTAAGGAGGTAGTCTACGGGGCGGACCAGACCTTTGCCAAGGGCAGGAAGGCGGATTTGATTCTGATGGAGGACAAGTCTGCCGGTATCTCGCTGGTTCAGGAGTTGCAAGGCGCGGGACTGCCGGTGAGGGCCTACAACCCTGGAAGAGCGGACAAGGTGCAGCGGATGAACATCGTGGCGCCGCTAATTGCCAAGGGCAAGGTCTACATTCCCGAAGATCCGCAAAAACCTGGCGAGTTTGCCGAGTGGGCCAAACGCTTTTTGCGCCAGGTGTGCTCTTTCCCTGAGTCGGGAGGGCATGATGACTATGTGGACAGCCTATCCCAGGCGCTCCGGGTGCTGCGTGATTCTGGGTGGCTGCAGCTGGACCCTCTGCCGGCCAGGGACTACAGTTACGCGGACGACAAGAAGTCTAGGGTCAACCCATACGCCCAGTAGGGCGGAAGGCTATGCAATTGTGCATAGGTTGGGCTAGGAGATAACATGCCAAGTTCAAAATCCAAAGCCGCAGCTAGACTCGCTAAATTTTTAAAAGACAGCGCAATTAAACAGCGAGTTTATCACGGAACGGACAAAGATTTTTCTGTATTTAAAACAGGAAAACATGAACCGGGTTCATTTTTTACAACGGATCCATTGCCTACAGAACCTTATTCAATTGGTTTAGGCAAAGAAAATGGCAGAACGGTTCCTGCGTATTTGTCAATTAAAAAACCGTATCAAATGAGCAAAGAAGAACTTCAGTCTTTGCAATTAGATCAAGAAAGTATTCTTGGTGGGATGAAAGGGTACGTAAAAGAATTAGAAAAAGAAGGCTACGACGGACTTCACGTCTTAGCAGATAAATACGATGGTGGCCCTAAATGGGACGAAAAATATCACGATGTTTGGGTTTCTTTTAAACCAACCCAAGTTAAATCAGCAATTGGCAACCGCGGCACGTTTGATCCTACAGACCCAGACATAACAAAAGCAGAGGGTGGCAAAATTAACCCAATCAAAACACCACGAGAGATGATGATGGAGATGTCCGGACTGGTGCCGCGTTTTGAAGGCGGCGGCTCAACCAGGGGTAAACCCGCCCCGGACGTAATGCGGAGCGCGTTGAAAGCCATTCGGGACTTCAAGCGCATGTCAGGCCGCAATCCATCACCGCAAGAGATGGACGAGCTGCGCCGTGCGGTGTGGGAAACAATGTCATCGCAAAGCAAAAGAGAGATCAAGACCGATCCGATTACGCAGGCCCGAGCAAACTACACTCTGGCTACAGATCCAAACTACGTGGCGTCGTCCCCGGTAACACGTGGTGGCACGAGCATCACCAAGAACTTCAACCCCAGCACGTCGCCGGATCCTTTCATATACAAGGCACAGTTTGGCCGTCTGCCAAAAGGTTCGTGGGCTCCTTTGGAGAGCGTCGACATTGACGACCCCAACATTCGCAAGGGCATTGAGCGTTCGATGGTAACAGGCGAGGCAGACGCTAACCTGGCAGAGTCGATCACACCAAGTGCTGATTACTTTGGTCGCATGTCCAGCGCGCTTGAGAACTACGCGCTGACATCTGGCCAAAGCCCAGTCATCGATGAGCTAAAAAAGAACTTTTTTGAGAAGCACAACCGATTCCCAGATTTTGACGAGACAAACGCCCTGGTTGCAGACTACAACGTGCTGCGTCATCAGTATGGCGAAAAAGGCCCAGCCATTGTGACAGAGCGGCCCGGTTCGCGCACAGGAATGCAGGACTGGGTTCGTAAAGCAAGGGAAGAAGGAATTGCGGAGTCTTTTGTTAAGCACAGACCTGGAAATTATCCAGAGCGTTTGAAGGCTGAGCTGAGCATTGCAAAGGGAGAAACACCCGCGCGCTTGGTTCGCACAGAAAAAATTGAAAACACACCGGAGATCAAAGATCGCTCGGTGCATATCAGCTACGACGAGAACGGACAGCCGTTCATTGTCCAAAACTTTAGAGGCGGCGGCTCGCCCCTGGACATGCAGGCCGAGATGGCTGTAGCAGGGTACGACCCATTCTACGCAGCTCAAGAAGACGCCCGCATGCTGGACCGTAAAAAGGCGCAGCAGGCAGCAGAGCGTGCGGCTCGCATGGAAGACAAGGTTTTCAAAGGCATGAGATTTATTCAGCCTGCCTTTGCGTATGGCTCCGGCACAGCAGCACAAGAAGCGGCACAAGAGGGACGAACCGGAGAGGCAGCGCTGCACGGCACCAACGCGGGCGCTGCACTGGCCGCGATGAAAAAGAAACTTTTCCGTCCAGCGGTTGGAGTGATGGGCGCTGCATCGGTACCACTGTCTGCTGCTGAGGCATACCGCAGATTCAAAAAGGGCGACATGCCCGGCGCGGTTTTGTCCGGAGTTGAGACCGCTGGTAACGCGCTGCAAATGATACCCACGCCGTTAACTCAGGCGGCGGGCACCGCCCTTGGCCTTGGAGCCGTGGGCATAGACGCACTTAGAGGCACTGAATAACACATGGCACAAGCACCGAAGTTACCTATCCAGCAAGGCGCAAATTTGGGTTCGCTCGACCTCAAGCGCGAGGAAGAGTTTGATACCATGATGATGCAAGAGGACGAGATTGAGAAGCTCGAAGAGGCACTTGATCTGGATCCGGGTGAGGCTGATGAAGAAGTAATTGAGCTTGAAGACGGATCTGTAGTAATCAACTACACACCCAAAGAAAGCCCTCTAAAGAACCCAGACTTCTATTCTAACCTGGCTGAAGAGTTTGATGAGGACATCCTACAGTCACTCTCCGATGAGTTTTTAGAGTACGTAGAGATTGACCGCGAGGCTCGCAAAGAGCGGGACAAGCAATACGAGGACGGCCTACGCCGGACAGGACTTGGTAAGGACGCACCTGGTGGCGCAGTGTTTGAGGGCGCGTCCAAGGTGGTACACCCAGTCATGGCAGAGGCCTGCGTTGACTTTGCAGCTTCGACGTCAAGAGAGTTGTTGCCACCAGAGGGCATCGTCAAGTCAGAGATCAAGGGCGAGGCAGACCGCAAGCGCGTAGAGACTGCCGATCGCAAGGTCCAGTTTATGAACTGGCAGCTCACCGAGCAGATTGAAGAGTATCGTGATGAGATGGAGCAGTTGTTCACCCAAATTCCTTTGGGTGGATCGCAGTACCTGAAGTGGCGCATGGACACCGAGCAGCGCAGACCTACCTGCGAGTGGATCCCAATTGACAACATCCTGCTGCCTTATGCCGCGACAAACTTCTACACCGCATCGCGCGCGACAGAGATTCAGGACATTACTGAGGATACATACCAGCAGCGCGTAGAGCAGGGAATCTACCGCGACATTGGCCAGGTTGTAGTTTCTCAGATTGAGGAAGAGAAACAAACACGCTCCAAGGCAGCAAACGACAAGATTGAGGGAGTCCAGCTTCCGGAGACAAACATTGACGGCGTTCGCCGTATCTATGAGATTACGTGTTTCTTGCGTTTGGAAGAGGACCCAGAGACCGAAGGCAAACGCGCACCGTACACATTGAGCATCGACGAGAGCACGGGCAAGGTTTTAGCGTTGTACCGTAACTGGGAGTCTGGCGATGAAAAGCTTACGAAGCTGGATTGGATTGTTGAGTATAAGTTTATTCCTTGGCGCGGCGCTTATGCCATTGGTTTACCTCACCTCATTGGTGGGCTTAGTGCTGCTCTTACTGGCGCTTTACGTGCCCTACTTGATGCAGCGCACATTAACAACAGCCAGACAATGCTTCGCCTCAAAGGAGGAAGAATCTCCGGGCAAAGCGACAAGATAGAGCCTACTCAGGTTCTTGAGATTGAAGGTGCCCCCGGCGTGGACGACGTCCGCAAGTTGGCTATGCCGTTGCCGTTTAACCCTCCTTCGTCAGTTTTATTCCAGCTTCTCGGTTGGTTGACCGATGCCGCTAAAGGCGTTGTTACGACCGCAGAAGAGAAAATTGGCGACGCAAACGCTAATACGCCGGTGGGCACCACCCAGGCACTCATTGAGCAAGGCGCAAAGGTATTTTCTAGCATTCACTCACGTCTGCACCGTTCGCAGGCAAAATCACTGAAGATTCTCTCCCGTATCAATCACTGGTACCTGGAAGAGATGGACAACCAGTCAGGCACCGAGATTGAGGTGCGCGACTTTGCGTCCAACAACGACATTCGCCCGGTATCTGACCCGAACATATTCTCGGAGACTCAGCGCCTGGCACAGGCACAAGCTATTTTGCAGATGGCAAACTCTGCACCACAGCTTTACAACTTGCGGGCTGCTCATCGGAGGGTTTTGAAGCAGCTTAAAGTTCCTGCAATCAGTGAGATATTGCCCGATCCGGAAGGTGTGAAAGAAGCCAACCCGGCGCTGGAGAACGTTGCAATGTCCATGGGTCGCCCCGCGGCGGCTTATCCGGATCAGGATCACTTGGCCCACATCAAGGTTCACTTGGCGTATGCCCAGGACCCCAACTACGGTGGCAGCCCGCTAATCGGACCAGTATTTGCACCACATGCACTGGAGCACATCAAGCAGCACTTAACGCTGCACTACCTACAATCCATGCGTGCCTACGTGGCCGAGGCATCTGGTGGTCAGGATACAATGGGCCTGCACGAAGAAAAGCCGCTCACGATCGAAGACCAAAAGGCGCTGTCATTGGCTGCCGAGATGGTCTCGCAAGATGCACAGCTTACATTCCAAGCAGCCGCGCCAATGATCCAGCAGCTGGCTCAAAAGGTTCAAGAAGCACAAAAGGCCAAGATGGAGCAGGCAGCGGCACAGGACCCAACGGCTCAGGTTATTCTCAAAACTCAGATGGCCGAGACCCAGCGCAAGTCGCAAGAGGCACAGGCCAAGCTGCAGCAGGAGATGGCAAAGCACCAGCAAGACTACCAACTCAAGGTGGCCGAGCTGGAGCGCAAGGTCCAGGAGCTCATCACCAAGTTTACGACCGACGCCAAGATCAACAACCAGAAAAACGCGACCAACATCGCGCTGGCAAACATCAACAACGCATCGCGCGAGCGCGTAGCCGACATTCAGGCAGGCGCGCAGTTCGACGGGCTGCAGGCTCAACTGGAGCACGAGCAGGCCATGTCTGCAATTGAGGCGATCAACGCAGCAGACCAGGACCTTCGCCAGCACGGCATTGAAGTTCAGCAGCAGAACTTCCAAAAAGAGGCCCAGGCAGTACAGAGCATGATTGACAGTCAGCAAAAGCTTGCACAAGCAGATCAGCAGCACCGTCAGACCATAGAGCAACAGTTAACACAACCAACCCCACCACAAGGAGTGTAGTAAATGGAAAAGGAACTCGGATTTCGTAAGGCCTACAAGATGACCGGCACGCCCGGATACGCTGGGGGCCCAGGAGACAAGAAGCTCGACACGGGAGACTCAGGATCCCACCGCGACAGCAACTGGAAAAAAGGCGCAGCGCAGGCTAAGACTGCCAACGCCGACAAAATTGGTCCCTACAACAACTTGAAGGGCACCAGCGGCTCCCTGTACTAATTTGGGGCGGTTTTATTAAAGGTCTTGCATATGTGGATTTATGCAAGACTTTGTGTCGGAAATCATCCGTCGCGTAAGCGATGAGCTCAGGGAAGTAGATGCGACTCTCGTAACCGGGAGGAACATCAAGGACTTTCCGCAGTATTCAAGAATACTCGGAAAGAGGGAGGGCCTGCAAAGGGCCTTGGACGAGATCAACACGATCTTGACCGAACAAGACGAGGCTGAATAGCCCAAGAAAGGAGTGCCGAATGGCATTTGATGTGGTTAAAAAAGACGAACCCGATTTACGGACGGAGTTGGAGTGTTTTCCCGACATAGATCCGGGTATTGATGTTGCAGGCGACCGCGTACTGGTTCAGCTGCGACGCGAGAAGACAACGAGCAAGGGCGGGATTATCCTAGTCGACGAGACTAAGGCAACTCTCAGATTTAACGAGACGGTTGCAAAGGTCAAGCAGGTAGGACCCCTGGCGTACAAGAGCCCCGACACACTGGAATCATGGCCCGAAGGCCCCTGGTGTCAAGTGGGAGATCTTGTGAGAACGATCAAGTACGGCGGTGACCGTTTTGTGGTCAGCCCGGACGATGAAGGTGCACCTGTGGTGTTCATCACCATTCAGGCCCGAGAGATCATCTCCAAGATCCGCAGCTTTGAGCACGCCCAGCGCATGAAGGCGTTCGTTGACTAAAACTTTGTAGAAAGTGAAAAATGGCAGAGAAAGACGAGAAGGAACTCCCGATCAGGGAGCAAGACGATGGTACGGTACTGGTCGCCGTAGAAGAGGACAAAGATCCCTTTGAAGATCAGAAAAAGAATGAGAAGGCGGCAAACGCTGGATCTGACTCCGACGATTCTGATGACGATGGAGACGAAGATTCCGGGTCAAGCATGGCAGCTGACGGCTCAGGAGACTCCGATGATGGGGAAACTGACGAAGACCGCGAAAAGATTCGCGAGGCTCGTCGCGAGGAGAGGAAGCTCAAAAAAGAGCTTGCCAAACAGCGTGAGGCGTCTTCTAAACACAAGATAAGCGCGCTAGAACGCCGCAACGAGGAGCTGGCCCGGCGGCTAGCAGCAGTAGAAAGCGCCGCTGCATCCTACCAGTTTGCACAGGTAGACAAGGCCCTTGAAGACGAGGCAACTCGAGTCGAGTATGCCAAGATGAAGATGATGCAGGCCGCGCAGGCCGGCGATCATGCAGGACAGGTAGAGTTCCTGGAGCAGTTGCAAGAGTCGAAGATGAGACTGGCGCAGATCCAGGCGTACAAAAAGCAGCAGCTGGAGCAGGCCAAGCGGCCTAAGCAGAACGTCCCAAATGAAGTATCGATGGAGGTTCAGCGCAACGCAACAGGCTGGCTGCAAAAGAATAAATGGTATGACCCCCAGGCACGCGACACAGATAGTCGGATTGCTAAGGTGGTTGACCAGGAGATGGCCGATGAAGGTTGGGATCCTGCGGACCCTGAGTACTGGGACGAGTTGGATAGTCGGTTATCTACACGCCTACCCCATAGGTATGCGGCGAAGTCTGGTGGTGTCAGACGGGCAAACCCGACAGCGTCAACGCGATCGGCAAACCCATCGGCAAAACCAGGAAACACGATCACTCTTTCAAAAGAGCGTGTTCAGGCGATCAAGGATGCAGGAGCATGGGATGACCCAGCAGCTCGCAACCGAATGATCAAGGCTTACGCTTCATACGACAAACAGAATAGGGGCTAAAAATGGCAAACGCAAGAATCAAACGCGACTTAGACGACCGATTGGAAGATAGAGTCGCAGAGGTAAAACAGCGGTCCGCCGCTGATGCAGAAAACGAATTGCGCCGGGAACGCATTGATGCGTTCCGTGATAAATGGCAGAATAGCGCGCTGCCTGATCTCCCGAAAGATGCAATTCCGGGATTTCACCTGTGCTGGTTGAGCACTACGAACCAGTACGACAGTATCGACAAACGTTTAGCACTAGGCTATGAGCCGGTGAAAGCCGCGGAGTTGGGCAAAGGCTTTGAATCACTGGGCAAGATGAGTTCAGGCAAGTTTGAAGGCTGTGTTAGTTGTAATGAGATGGTTCTCTTCAAAATCCCAGAGGAGATCTACCAAGAAGTTATGAGAATGCTTCACTTAGAAGATCCATTGGAGCATCAACGTAACATCACCGCATCTGTCCGGAGCAACTCGCAAGAGGGCAAAGGCGGACGGTCAATCTTGGAAGGTGGAATTCTGGAGATGGAAAAAGAAACCGCAAAGGCGAATGCCAACATTCGCTTCCAATAACATTCTTCAACAAACAAAGGAAATCTAATGGCAACGACATTAAAACCCTTTGGTCTGAAGCCCGTGTACCACCCCAGCGGTCTTGATCGTGCGACTCCTTTTGTCGGCACGAACAGCTACATCGCCGGAACCACGTACACCGCACCGTACTCGCTGAGCGCTGGTCAGTCTTTCTACCAGTTTCAGCCTGTAGGGCTTACATCATCAGGCCAATTGACCATTGCCGCATCGGCCGCCGCTTCTGGCACCGTGTACGGCGTATTTGACGGCGTAGAGTTCACCGACTCCCAAGGCCGTCGCTCCGTGGCTAAGGGCGCATCCAAGGCAACCTTGGACGCATCCAGCGACATCGTATTCTGGATCTTCACCGATCCTGAGATGGTGTACGAGGCACAGGTGAACGGTTCTGCTACGACCGCATCTATTGGTCAGCAGTACAACTTTGAGACCGCAACGGGATTAACACCCGCGAGCGGAACCTCCATCGGCAACGGTGGCGCGTTCTTCTCAACCTGCGCTCTGAACGACACCGCAGTCGGTACCGCAACACAAGGTCAAGTACGTGTTGTTGGTTTGGGCCGTGAAGTTGCTTACCCCACAGGCGAGCTAAACGCTTGGGGTGACGCTTACACGATTGTTCAAGTCAAGATCGCGAACAACACGTTCGTGTATCCGATCGCTTCGGTCTAATTAACGAAAGAAAGGATTAAGCAATGGCAACCCCAATGCGTAGTACAGACTTTCGTGCGGTAGTCGAACCGATTATCAACGAAGTCTTTGATGGCGTTTACGCCCAGCGTGATGATGAGTGGAAAGGATTTGTTCAGCAGATCCAGGGTATTCCACGTAACTATCACGAAGAAGTAATGCTCTACGGTATGAACGCAGCACCCGCAATGCCCGACGGAACTCCTGTTTCGTACGATCAGGGCGGTACGCTGTACATCACCCGTTTCATCTATCAGATCTATGGCTTGGCATATGCCTTGACAAAGGTTCTGATGGAAGACGGCGATCACATCCGTATCGGCAGCACCTTCGCCAAGCACTTGGCTCAGTCAATGATTGAGACCAAAGAGACGCTTTGCGCTAACCTGTTGAACTTTGCCTTCACAGCCGGCTACGTCGGTGGCGATGGCGTCACGCTCGTTAACACCGCTCACCCGGTCGCTAACGGCTTGACATACAGCAACGCGCTGAGCACCCCAGCTAACCTGTCGCAGACCTCGGTTGAGCAAATCCTCATCCAGATCCGCTCCGCCATTGACAACAATGGTAAGCGTATCCGTCTGAAGGCAGAGCAGTTGGTTGTTCCCCCGGCACTCGAGTTCCAGGCTGAGGTCATCCTCAAGTCTGTTCTCCGTTCCGGTACCGCCGACAACGATCTCAACCCGATCAAGTCGACCGGTATGCTGCCCAAGGGTGCCCATGTGGTTACCCGTTTGAGCTCCAGCAAAGCCTGGTGGGTTCAGACAGACGCAGAGAATGGTCTCATGCTCGTAATGCGCCGCCCAATGGAGAAATCCATGGAAGGTGACTTTGAGACTGACTCCATGCGCTACAAGGCCACCGAGCGCTACGCGACCGGCTGGCACGATGCACGTAACATTTTTGGTACGGCAGGCGTCTAAGCAGTCCAGCAGCAAGAAGAGCCCCAGAGTGATCCTCTGGGGCTTTTTTATTGGATTTTGTGCATAGGTAGTCATAGGAAGATTCAGCCCCACTCAGACTGCCGACCTCTTCCCGGCAGACGGCTTAGCGACGGATTGGGGTGACCTCTAAGCAAGGAAATACAACATGTCAACGACCTTTACCGGTCCGATTCGGATCGGCACACGCCAGACCACCAGCAACGACGGCACCATCTCCACCAGCAACTACGGCGCGGCTGTATGCTCACGCCAGGTAGCGATCGTGGCGGGCGCCGCAGCAACCATCGTAATCCCCGCAGGCTCTATCATTCATAGCATCACCGCCTACCTAAACGTAGTCGGCGCGGCGTCACGCGCGGTGTCAATCGTTGGCGGCGGCACCACAACCGCAGTCGGAACGATCACCACCACAGCGCTCGGCCAGATCTCTGCCACGCTGACAGGCTCCGCCGCCGTTGCTAACCGTTTAGCCAACGTGGGCACATCGGACGCAACGGTAACCCTGGCCTCTGAGGCAGCATCCGCAGGCGTTTTGTCCGTGGTCTACACCGATCGCAACTCTGATGGCACGATCACCCCGACGGGCGAAGGCTACACCAACAACTAATTGGAGATAACACCATGCGTCAAACAACAGTGACGGCGGGTGTTAGCGGTGCAACGTCAGCGGTAGTCCTTGACCAGTACCAGAACCCGTTCAACGTCTCGTACGTGAAGACTGGATCTGGTACGGTTGAGGTTTCTCTGACAGACCCGTACCCGGTTGTGAATGGTAACTTTACCACCGCAACCTTTACGTGGGTCACGGCACCGACCACATCTCCTAACGCTGACGGATTCCTCGGTCAGCCATACCGCGCCATTCGACTTAGCGGTGGCACGGCCGGTGACACTCTCACCGTGGTTCAATCTGGTGTTAAGGGCTAGTAGTGTCCGTATACCTCGACACCAGAGGTAATTCTATCCTGTCTGTGGCGATCTGTGATCGCTGCAACAGGAAGTTTCCCTATGTTGACCTCAAGCCCGATCCCAACTTTCCAGGGATGCGGGTCTGTGAGGCCGATCTTGACAATTTTGATCCGTGGCGGCTACCAGCTCGCCAAACGGAAAACATCGCACTCCGGTTCCCACGTCCTGATCAGAGCGTTGCCATTGGCCCAGTTGGAGGCCAGCAGCTCCAGACGGAGGGCACGCCTAACCAGGTTGGAGACTCCTTCTACATTGACCAGACACCGGCGCAGCGCCGCACCGCGGGTGAGTCTGGTGACATAAAAGAGTAAGACAATGGCCGATCGTTCGATATCACAACTACCAGTAGCCGGTCCTCTGACGGGCAACGAGCTCGCCGTTGTCGTTCAGAACGGCATCACCAAGCAAACACAGACCCAGGATCTTGCGAACCTTGGCGGCCCAACCGGCCCCACGGGCGCGGTAGGACCCACCGGCCCCACTGGTTGGACGGGACCAACCGGTCCCCTTGGTCAGACAGGGCCAACCGGCCCCACAGGCCCTGGCGGCGGAATTGGACCCACCGGACCCACCGGCGCGGGTGACACAGGACCAACCGGCCCAACAGGCCCCACAGGACCCGCAGGAGGCCCCACAGGGCCCACGGGAGACACCGGGCCTACCGGACCCACAGGGGCAACCGGCGCGACCGGCGCAACGGGCGCTACGGGCGCCACAGGGGCAACGGGCTCTACGGGAGCTACAGGGGCCACGGGTGACACCGGACCAGCGGGCGCCACTGGTGCCACCGGCGCAACGGGCGCAACGGGTGCCACCGGAGCAACAGGATCGACAGGTGCCACCGGAGCAACCGGAGCCACAGGCGCGACCGGGGCGACAGGAGACACGGGCCCAACCGGCGCCACCGGCGCCACAGGAGCGACGGGTGATACTGGACCAACAGGGGCTACTGGTGCCACGGGCGCCACAGGGGCAACCGGGGACACCGGACCCACAGGAGACACAGGACCCACCGGGGACACCGGGCCAACGGGCGACACCGGACCCACCGGCGCAACAGGTGCGACGGGAGCAACCGGCGCAGCAGGAGACATCTACTCCACCACATCTGTAACCGCGATGACCATCGCCCTCGGGTCGAAGACGTTCGGCGTCGGCCAAGGCCTGGCGTACATCCCGGGCCAGCAGATCGTTATCGCGCACGACGCGAACAACCTGATGAACGGCGTGGTGGACTCGTACAACACATCCACCGGCGTGATGACCGCCACCGTGTCCTCAATCGTAGGATCCGGCACGTACACATCCTGGGACGTTAGCCTCTCTGGCACACCGGGACCGCTAGGGCCCACAGGACCCACCGGGGACACCGGACCAACGGGAGCCACAGGCGCTACAGGTGCAACGGGAGCCACAGGAGACACCGGACCCACGGGCGACACAGGGCCCGCAGGCCCAACCGGCGCCACCGGTGCTACTGGTGCGACAGGGGACACCGGACCAACGGGCGACACTGGGCCAACCGGGGACACAGGGCCCGCAGGCCCAACCGGCGCCACGGGCGCAACAGGCGCTACCGGAGACACCGGACCAACCGGAGCCACTGGGGCAACGGGTGCGACGGGTGCGACAGGAGACACAGGGCCCACTGGGGACACAGGCCCCACAGGACCATCTGGCACGTCAACCGGTCTCACGCTATTCCTAGACGGCGCGACCGCGACCGGGCCACAGGCGTACGATCTGCTCGTCGTTCCGAACACTGGCGCACAGACGGATCTATCAATTGCAACAAACGCGAGCACGCCGGTTCTTCTTGGCTCGTTCGTGACAGACCCAGGCGTTCCTAACAACACCTCGTTCGTTGGCGGTCTGTGGGAGCTGTACGCGTGGATGCAGCACAACGCGGGCGGCGCCACGTTCAGGTTCTGGACGCAGGTGCAAGAGGTTGCCTCCGATGGCGTGACCGTGCTACAGACCCTGGCGAGCGGAAACTACGCCGGCGGGACACCAGTCACAAACTCAACCCTGGCGCTCTACGAGTACGACCTGTACGTGCCGACCTCCACGCTGGCATCTGTAAACAGTCGGATACTGGTCAACGTGTACGTGCAGTCGCAGACGGGCACGCCCACCGCGTCGCTGCACATGCGCGGAAGCGCGCAGTCGCACATCGTCACAACGATCGCGTTCAACGTGCAAGGACCCACCGGGCCAACGGGCGCAACGGGCGCAACGGGAGCGACGGGTGATACAGGCGCCACGGGAGCGACGGGCGACACAGGTCCGACAGGCGCAACAGGAGCAACGGGCGCAACAGGTGCGACGGGTGCCACGGGCGACACCGGACCAACGGGTGCGACAGGAGCCACCGGGGCCACAGGAGCCACGGGCGCGACGGGAGACACCGGACCAACCGGAGCCACTGGGGCAACGGGCGCGACAGGTGCTACCGGAGACACAGGACCTACCGGTGCGACGGGTGCTACGGGAGCGACGGGCGCGGGCATGCCAACGGGCGGAACCGCGAACCAGGCGCTGCTCAAGATCGACGCCACGGACTACAACTTCTACTGGGGCAACGTCGCGCTCATCGCGTTCACGAACAGCTTCACCGCGCCACAGCGCGGCGCTGTCACCGTGGCGAACACGGGCGCGTTTGATCTTAGCCTGACCAACAACTTCCTGTGCACGCCGACGGGCAACATCACGCTCACCTTCTCAAACATCCCATCGTCCAGCTCTGAGCAGTCGGGCAACATCCTGCTCGTGAACGGATCGGCGTACACGATCTCCGCGGCGGCGACGACGAAGGTGCCGGCGAACACTCTCAGCACGATCTCCGCGACGGGAACGTACTGGGTGAGCTACAAGTCTGACGGTACGAACGTGTACCTGGTAACCAGCGGAGCGATGGCCTAATGCCCGTATACCCAAGCGGAGGAACGATCGCGCAGAGCGTGGGATCGCCGGGCTTTGGCCCCGCGCCCACGCCGTCGTACAACGCATCCGCAAGCGTGCGCTTTAATAGCGCGGACAGCGCAAGCTTCGGCTATGTTCCGTCAGTGGCAGGCAACAGGCAAACGTTCACAATTAGCACTTGGGTAAAAAGGAGCGGACTCTCTACCCTTCAAAACATTTTGGTGGCTAAATCCGGAAACGAAACAACAGTTTTTCGTTTAACAACATCCGACACTCTTTTATATTACACGCAAAACAGCACGCCAACACCCACAGCAAATTATCTAACCCTCGCAGTTTTTAGGGATGTCTCCGCGTGGTACCATATGATGGTTGCGGTCGACACCAACCAGTCAACCGCAGCCGATCGAGTAAAAATTTACGTTAACGGTGTGTTGCAAACACTGTCAACTTTAACCGCTGTCTCTCAATACGCGCCACAGTTTATTAACGCAACGGGATACTCACACGCGATTGGTTTTCAACCCACCGTCGGTGAGTACCTTAATGGCTACCTTGCAGACATGAACTTTGTGGACGGCTTGGCGCTAACACCGTCATCGTTCACATCAACCGACGCGAACACCGGCCAGCTCGTCCCAATTCAATACACCGGCAACCGCGGAATCAACGGGTTCTACCTGCCATTTAGCAGCGCCGCGCTTGCCGCGGACTTGGGTCAGAACCCCAAGACCACCGGACAAGACTACCCGTACTGGAAGAACAGCACGCTCCTGGTTGACACGACCAACACGAACGGGCAGCAGAACAATAGCTTCACAGACTCGGCGCAGTTCGGGATTGGCATCACAAGGAACGGCAACACCACGCAGGGCACCATATCACCGTTCTATTTAGGATCGGGCACGGAGCAAGCGGACGGTTACTACTCGGGCGTGTTTGACGGAACCGGGGATTATTTAAACATACCAAAAGCGTCCACGCTAAACGGACCGGGCGACTTCACGTTTGAGGCTTGGATATACCCCAACGCCACGACTAACGGAACACTTTGCGGGTTTGGTGCGAACGTGCCAACCGGCTACTGCGGTCTGAACTGGCGAATAACCACAACGACCATGCAAACGTACTGGTCCACCAACGGGACCACGGAGACGCTTATTTCTGGAGGGGCCATACAACAAAACGTGTGGCAGCACGTCGCCGCGACAAGGTCTGGCAGCACCATACGACTGTTCTTAAACGGCAGGCAGGTCGGCACAGGTACTGTCTCCGGCGCCCTGTACACCGGCAGCGTGGCGGACGGCGCCCTTAACTCGTACACCATCGGAAGCTACTTCTCAAGCAGCGTGGCAAGCGCTTTCTTTAAGGGCTTTATCTCTAATTTTAGGTACGTGAACGGCACCGCGCTGTACACCGCGAACTTCACCGTGCCAACCACACCGCTCACCGTCACGGGCAACACCAGCCTGCTGACGTGCCAGAGCAGCATATTTAGCGACGCAACAGGAAACACGTCACTGATCACACCAGTAGGCCAAGCGCAGCCCGTGCAAAACAACCCGTTCGGCATGACCGCCTGGTCGGGGTACTTTGACGGCACGGGGGACTATCTGAGCGTTGCGGACAACACCGCGCTTGACATGGGTAGTTCTGATTTTACGATGGAGTGTTGGGTTTACCTAAACGAGGCCGCAAGTTCTAGTGACGGCATTTTTGCCAAACGAGCAGACATTGCAACTTATGGTGGCGTGCTTTTTTACATTAACAGCACAACTCCGGCACTAAGAGCAACCACTAATGGGTCTACGTGGGGTGTTGAAATATCAAGCTCTATTACAATACGCGTTGGAACTTGGAACCATCTAGCAATTACTCGTAGCGGTTCTACATGGACAATTTGGGTAAACGGCGTGTCTGGTGCCACAGCGACGCTTTCCGGAACTGTACCTGATAACTCAAGTGCATTTGTTATTGCCGCGTATGACTCTGGTGGTAACGCAAGTTATATATTTCCCTCTGGATTGATTAGCAATGCGCGGGTGGTAAAAGGTACCGCGGTCTACACATCAACCTTCACACCGCCCACTGCGCCGCTTACCGCGATCTCCGGCACCTCCCTGCTCACGTGCCAATCCAGCACGTTCATAGACAACAGCCCGAACGCGTTCCCGATCACGGTCAACGGCGACTCGTACACGGGCACGCTGAACAACCCATTCGGCAGCCCGGTCAACTACACCACACCGCCACCGAACGGGTACGGCCTGTACTTCAACGGCGTGAACGAGAACACGTACGTGAGCGTGTCCGCCCCCGTATCGTTCACCACAACCTCCTCGGAGACTATTGAGTTTGATTATTTCTGTGACGACCTAGCGGATCACTCCAGCACCAGCTCGGTCGAATCTCAGTCTTTCTTTCAAATAACTAGCGGATCCAGCACCGTATACGTCACGGGGTCAGTGAACACAAGCGGCGCGATAGGTGTAAGCTACAGGAACGGAGCCACAGGCAACACGATCGTTTCCGGGAACAATGTGATAGGAGCCCAGCAGTGGTACCGGATCAAGTGGCAAAAGATTGGCACCACTATGTACCTGTACGTGAACAACGTGTCGGTCGCGGCTCCAGTAACAATCACGGCGGGCGCCCTGTCCTTCACCACGGTGTGGCTGGGTCGGTTCTTTTATTCCGCGGGCTCCATATTTAACGCGTGGTGCGTTGGCAAGATGGCGAACTTTACCATCACACAGAACGGCGCCACGCTTCTTGACACATTCCGCTCGCCGTACCTGAGAGACTTCTCCACCAACAACTACGTGCTCACGCTTAACGGCGTCTGCTCTCTTGGTCCGTACTCACCCACCATGCCAAGCTCATTGTACAACGCGGTGAGCATGGGAGGGTCGGCGTACTTTGACGGCACCGGCGACTACCTGACCCTCGCAAACTCCGCGTCCTTGCAACTAGGCTCCAACACGTTCACCGTCGAGGGGTGGTTCTACTTTGCCTCAAGCAGCGTCGCAGATCCCTTGTACGTTCTAAACTCTGCCACTAGCTACGCCGCGCTCAGACTACAGCGAGACACCGCCAGCACCATCAGCGTGTACCTGAGCAACAACGGCGTCTCCTGGGCCAACCAAATCACAAACATCGGCAGCTTCGCTGTGAACACCTGGAACCACATCGCCGTGACACGCGACGGGACGAGCGGTGTGATCCGGGTCTACCAAAACGGCGCGCTGATAGGAAGCGCAACAAACGCATCCGCGCTGCACGCGGGAACGGTCAACTACATAAACGCAGTCCAAAGCGGCGGGTCGCCGGTGGCGGGTTTTGTAAAGTACATCTCCGGGTTCCGGGTTCTCATAGGCCGCAACCTCTACCCCACGTCCTTCACACCGCCCGTCGCGCCACCCACGAACATACTGCTCACCAACTTCTTGGCTAACTTCACCGCCGCGGGCATCTACGACGCCACCGGGCAGAACGTGTTGGAGACCGTTGGCAACGCCCAGGTCAGCACCGCGGTGAAGAAGTGGGGCGAGACGAGCATGTTCTTCGACGGCAGCGGCGACTACCTGGTCATACCCACAACGAACGCACCGTGCCAGTTTGGAACCGCGGACTTCACCATCGAGGCGTGGATCTACTCCACCTCAATCGCGAACCAGCAGGTGATACTGTCCAACCGGATAGCGTCCACGGGTACCGCCAACTTCGACTTTCAGATATTTACATCAAAGCTGCTATTTGGCACAACAAACACCAACCTGCTGACCGGCACGATCACGCTGAGCAGCAACACCTGGTACCACGTCGCGGTGTCGCGAGTCTCCGGAACGGCAAGGATGTTTGTGAATGGGGTGCTAGACGTGTCAACCACCACATCGTTCAACCTCTCAAACAACTCAATCACGCACATCGGAACGAACGGGCCTTTCAACCCAACCGGGTTCCCTTTCTTGGGGTACATCCAAGACGTTCGCGTCAGCAAGGTGGGCCGGTACTCTGGCGCGTTCACACCGCCCGCCGCCGCGTTCGCGTACAACCAGTACGACATATGCAACCAGCAGTGGACGCCCACGAATATATCGGTCACCGCGGGCATCAACCAGGACAACCTGGTGGACAGCCCCTCGGACTACGGCACGGACACCGGCGTCGGCGGCCAGGTCAGGGGCAACTACTGCACGTGGAATCCGTTGAAGAATTCCGCAACTCTGGCCGATGGTAACCTTAGCGTTTCAAACAGCAGTACAAGCAGCTGGCTTGGCACAACCGGGACCTTTGGCATGACATCGGGCAAGTGGTACTGGGAAGTTACTCCGACTGTGAATTCAAGTATCCTGATTGGTCTTGGCACAAGCAACTACGCAACCAACGGACACCCAGGTTGGGACGCAAACAGCTGGGGTTATTTTTCAACAAATGGACAAAAGTATTTTAACAATTCCGGCTCTGCTTACGGCGCATCGTTTACCACCAATGATGTTATTGGTGTTGCGTTTGATGCAGATCTTGGAACTTTGACGTTTTACAAAAACAACGTCAGTCAAGGCACAGCATTCACAGGACTGACAAGCGGCCCATATTTTCCCGCGGCTGGTCCTCTCAACAGCACAACCGCGTACTTGAACGCAGGCCAGAGAGCGTTCGCGTACACCGCGCCCTCCGGGTTCAAGTGCCTGGTATCCACGAACCTGCCCGTCACGAACGGCATCGGCGCATCGGCGAGCACGCGCGCGGATGACTACTTTAATCCAACAATTTGGACGGGCAATGGCTCTCAAGTAGATGTTGGGTTTAATCCTGAGTTACTTTGGTACAAGGCAAGAAACGCAGTAGGCTTCGCCGGGGTTATTGACGTTCTTCGTGGCGATACAAAATACTTGCAGACATATTCAACAAATCCTGAGGGTACTCAGGCGGGGTTATTAACCACAAATAGCACGGGGTTTGTTCCCGGCTCTCCTTTTTCAACTAATAACTATGTCGCATGGAGCTGGAAAGCCAACGGCGCGGGCGTGACGAACACCGACGGGAGCATCACCTCCACCATCTCCGCCAACGCAACGAGCGGATGCTCCGTGGTCCGCTACACGGGCACTGGAGCAAATGCCACGGTAGGCCACGGATTGGGCAAGCAGCTTAAGTTTTTAGTGGTCAAGGAGCTAAATAACGTGGACTCGTGGGTCGTGTGGCACACAGCCATACTCGGAACGCAGTACCTGATAATGAACACCGAAGCGCAGGCCGCCACGTTGGCAAACGTGTGGAATAGCACCGTTCCGAGCTCGTCCGCGCCTTACGTGTTCAGTTTGGGCTCAAACACCTCCGTCAACCAGTCGGGGCAGCCGTACGTGGCGTATTGTTTTACAGACACACCCTCATTCTCAAGCATGGGAACGTACGCCGGAAATAACGCAGCAGACGGACCATTTGTCTACACGGGTTTCCGCCCTGCGTACATTCTCTTTAAGAGCACAAACTTCGGAAGCGCCGGCTCGACCTGGGTTATCAAAGACGAGTTAAGAGCCGCCAACTACAATCCTGCTACGGGCAACCTGTACGCGAACCTCGACTTTGTTGAGGACACAACCGCCACGGTAAACGTTGACCTTCTATCCAACGGTTTCAAGTTGCGAGGAAACTACGTAGGAATCAACGGCCCCTATACGTACATGTACGTAGCTTTCGCAGAATTTCCATTTAAGTACTCTAGGGCACGATAATCATGCACAAGCTAAACGACACACCGATCAACATCAACAACCCGATCACCGTCGAGGGCATAACGTACCCTCACCTGCGCGACCCACAGCTCCGAGCCGAGCTGGGCGTGGTTGAGGCGCCGGACCCGGAGTGGTACGACGAGCGCTTCTACTGGGGCCCTGGCAACCCCAAGCAGTTGAACGACGAGACCGTCACGCCGGTCACCGGCTACGAGACGCAGACGATCACCCCGGAGGAGGGCGAGCCCTACGAGGAGTCCACCCCAATCTACGGCGAGCCATACGTCCAAACCGGCCTGAAGACCCAGCACATCGCCCAGACCAAGGACACCGCGGGCAAGCTCCTACTCCAAACCGACTGGTACGTCACCCGCAAGTACGAGCGTGGCGTTGAGATCCCGGCCGAAATAGCCTCAAAACGTGCATTAGTAGTAGCAGAGGCTGACCGATTAGAGGTAGCGATTCAGGGCTGTGGCACCGTAGAGGAGCTGATAGAAGTGCTGAACGACCAGAGGTGGCCCGCATAACGAAGAGGGCCGCCCATGAGAATCGCCGTGTACGCGATTAGTAAGAACGAAGAGCAGTTTGTAGAAAGATTCTGTAACTCGGCAAAAGACGCCGACCTGGTGATGATAGCGGACACTGGGTCCACGGACGACACGGTGGGCCTGGCGAGGGACCACGGAGCGATCGTGAACCACATCTGCATCACCCCGTGGAGGTTCGACAAGGCCCGCGACGCGGCTCTTGCGCTCATACCCAAGGAGTACGAGGTGTGTATCTCCCTCGACCTGGACGAGATCCTGGAGCCCGGTTGGCGCGAGGAAATTGAGCGGGTCTGGGTACCCGGCAAGACCACCCGCTTGAACTACCTCTACGACTGGGGCGCGGGCGTCAAGTTCATAACGAACAAGATACACGGCAGGAAGGGATACCACTGGAAGCCTCCCTGCCACGAGATGCTGGCGATCGACCCGCGCGTCACCGAGGTGATGGCGCACACGGACAAGCAGCTCATCACGCACCTCCCAGACAACACAAAGTCCCGCGGACAGTACATGGAGCTGCTAGAGGTCGGAGTAAAAGAAGATCCGCACTGCCCGCGTAACTCGTTCTACTACGCGCGCGAGCTCACCTTCTACGAGCAGCACGACAAGGCGATCGCGGAGCTTAACCGGTACCTTGCACTGCCACTCGCGCTCTGGAACCACGAGCGCGCGTACGCGATGAGGCTCATCGGGCAGTCGATGTTTGGCAAGGGAGAGGACGGAACGCCCTGGTACCGCAAGGCGGTGATCGAGGCCCCGGAGGTCAGAGAGCCGTGGGTTGAGCTGGCAAATGCCTGCTACAAGACAAGCCGTTGGGAGGAGTGCTACTCGGCGGCGTGCAGCGCGCTCAAGATAACCGAGCGACAGTACAACTACACCTCAAAGCCCGAGTCCTGGGGCTCACTGCCACACGACCTGGCCGCGATCGCGGCGTACCGGATGGGGTGGAAGGACAGGGCGATAGAGCACGGAACCAAGGCGCTTGAGATAGACCCGAACGACGAACGACTAAAGAAAAACCTGGAGTACTACAAGGAATAAACATGGCACAGGCAGGTTACACACCACTACAACTATTTCACAGCGCCACCACCGGCGCCGCTCCCACCGCGGGTCAGCTGGTCGACGGCGAGCTCGCGCTCAACACACGCGACCAAAAGCTCTACTTTAAGGACGCCACGGGCGTGGTGCAGTACTTCAACGTCACCGGGCCAACTGGACCAACGGGCGCAACCGGAGCCACTGGTGCCACAGGCGCTACGGGCGCTACGGGAGCAACCGGTGCGACAGGTGCTACTGGTGCCACGGGAGACACAGGACCCACAGGCGCAACCGGCGCTACGGGTGCAACAGGAGCTACAGGAGACACAGGCCCAACGGGAGCGACCGGCGCAACTGGTGCCACGGGAGCCACCGGGGATACAGGCCCCACTGGAGCGGCCGGAGCTAACGGAGCGACGGGCGCAACGGGCGCAACGGGCGCAACGGGTGCGACAGGCGCTACGGGTGCAACGGGCGCAACGGGTGCGACAGGCGCTACGGGTGCAACGGGCGCAACAGGGGCGGTAGGACTTGGCTACGAAAACATAACCAGCTCAACATCGATCGCAGTTGGCACCGGATCAAAGACGTTCACCACAGACAAAAGCGCAACAGAGACAGCCTTCGCGGTCGGGCAAACCGTCCGGGTGTTTTATGTGCTAGACCCCACCATCTTCATGGCGGGGACGATCACATCATTCTCAACAACAACCCTGGTACTCAGCGTCTCATACATTGGAGGCTCGGGCACCTACGCAAACTGGTCCATTACAGCGACCGGCGCGGTGTACACGAACCCAATCGCCATCGGAACCGGATCTGGGAGTGTCTCAACCGCGAGCAACGCTATCTCCATTGGATTAAACGCCGGCACAGAGCAGAACACCGACTCCATAGCGATCGGCAACGGGGCCGGGGTGACAGGACCGTTCGGCCCGATTGGAACCCAATCGATAAGCATAGGAAAGTTCTCCAGGGCACAAGGGACGTCGTCTATTTCGATAGGAGAGAACGCAACCTCAAACGGGACCAACTCAATCGCTATTGGAAAAGACGCAAGCGTCAATGGTAGCAACAACTCCATCGTCCTAAACGCAAGTTCCTCCGCTCTAAACGCCAACGGCAATAGCAGATTCTTTGTGCGACCAATCCGCAGCGAAACCGTTTCCGGTACGATGAGGGCGCTGTACTACAACACCTCAACCTTTGAGATCACGTACCAGCCATGATTACCAAGTACGAGCTATCCGTAGAGACAATCAATGAGGTGCTGTTCTATCTATCCAACCGGCCATACTCCGAGGTGTACCAGATGATCGCCAAGATCAAGGAGGAGGCCACCCTATTCGAACTATCACAACAGCTGAAACAAAAGGAATCAGATGGAATCACAGGACCTAATTAACATAGCGATCGGCTTGGCCGGCTTCTTTGGTGGGTGGGTCCTGAACAGCCTCTCAAAGTCAATCATCCGCATTGAGGATCGTATCGCGGAGCTGCCGCTGATATACGTCACCAAGGACGACTTCAAGCGCGACATAGACGAGATCAAGAGCATGCTCATCCGCATATTTGACAAGCTCGAGGACAAGGCAGACAAGTGATAGTTGAGACAATCGTAGGCGCCCTGGTTCCAATAGGCGCCGAGGCGATCAAGCAAGTAGTCACAAAGTTCTCTGGTGGCGCGAAGCCAACCAGCGTCGCGGAGATTATCCAGCTCGACCAGGCAGAGGTGTCAAAGCTCGAGGCCCTAGCCAAGCTGGATAATCCCTTCGGCAACCCGAGCCAGTGGGTGGTAGACCTCAGAGCGTCTAGCCGGTACATTGGCGCGCTTGGCGTGATCGCCGCTGGAATCATCGCAATCTTTGTGCCGGGGCTTGACGTGAAGGTGCAAACCGTTGCGTTGGAGGCCGCGAACATAGCCTTCGGTTTCTTGTTTGGCACACGGATAACGGCGGGGTGGTCTAAGCGATGAACCTCTCACCAAACTTTACACTGTCCGAGATGACGAAGAGCGAGGCCGCGCTGCGTCACAACATCGACAACACGCCCAACGAGCAGCAAATTGAGGCGCTCATGGCACTCGCGCAGAACGTGCTACAGCCCGTCCGCGATCACTTCAAGAGGGGCGTCAAGTGCAACTCCGGGTTCCGCGCGCCAGCCGTTAACCAGGCGGTCGGTGGCAGCCCCACATCGGATCACTGCAAGGGGCAGGCCGCGGACATTGAGATTCCTGGCGTGTCTAACTACGAGCTCGCGAAGTGGATCGCCGACAACCTGAAGTTTACGCAGGTTATCTTGGAGTTCTACACGCAGGGCGTGCCAGACTCTGGTTGGGTGCACGTATCATACGACCCGAGCAAGCTAAAGAATGAAGCACTGACAGCAGTAAAAAAGGACGGCCGCACGGTCTATTTAACTGGATTACAAAAGTAAGGAGAAGTACCATGGAAGGATTTAAAGCAAACCCAAAGATGAAGTGCGACCTGCCTTGTTTCAAGGAGGGCGGCTATGTTAAGCGCGATAAGTCTACGCACTCTGAGAGCACGGAGATGAAGAAAGATGTCGCCCAAGACAAGAAGATTGTCAAGAAGGCGTTCAAGATTCACGACGAGCAGTCACACGACGAGAAGACCGACCTCTCTAAGTTAAAGAAGGGCGGCCGCGCCAAGAAAGATGTTGGCACCGTAAAGAAGTACAAGAAGGGCGGAGCAGTAGATGCCGCTGAAAAAGGCAAGCCCTCTGGCGACAAAAGTAAGATTAAGAAGGTAACAGCAAAACCAAAGAAAGCAAAGACACCTTCAAAGGCTGCTACCAAAGCTCCCGAAGTCCCTGGTATGGACATGGGCCCATCTGGCAGCATGGGTGAAATGTCAGCTCCTCCTGCCGCAGGTCCTATGGCAGCAGCACCGAGCCCAGCGATGGGTATGCCGCAAGAGTTTGCAAAAGGCGGCCGGCCTTTCTTTAATGAAGAGCCCGATGATGCAACAGCACCAGTAAAGCGCCGCCCTATGAAGCGTCCTATGCAAAACAAAAGCGCCATATCAAATGCAGAGCGTCAAGGGATTATGAATATGTTCCAGGGCGGTCCCGATGGTATGTCTGGCGTTGGGTCGATGAGAGCGCCGTCTGCTGCAATTGGAAATGCAGGCATGCAGGGTATGGGCGCTGTTAGTGATATGGAGCGCGAGAACCTGATGAAGGGTCTGGAGGCCGTTGGGACATATTGCGGCGGTGGGAAGGCATACTAATATGCCTATGAAATCAAAAGCCCAAATGGGCGCGATGTACGCCGCAGCCGAGGGTAAGTCTACCCTTGGCATCCCAAAGAAAGTCGGCAAGGAGTTTGTTGCCGCTGGTAAGGCAAAGAAAAACTTACCAGAGCGCGTAAAGAATAGCGCACCAAAGCGGACGAGTGGCCGCGGGAGATAAAGAATGGCCTACTCAGGCACCACAAACCAGACCAAGGTAAACGTAGCGCAGATGATTGAGTTTGCATTCCGTGAGGCTGGAAAGCCCGCGGAAGAGCAGACGCCTGAGTACATTGAGGCGGGCAAGCTTGCCCTCTTTTACATTCTGCAAAATCTCTCAAACAGAGGCGTTAACCTGTGGATGCTGGAGAACTACCTCGCCGGCACGGTCAAGGATCAAACGATCATACAGCTGCCACAGGGCACCGTGGACGTGCGCGAGGCCAACTGGCGCTATTTGGTAACACCCGCAATCTCGGCTGCACTGCCTGCTAGCAACTCCACTGCGCCAAACTTGTTCGACAACAATTTGGTAACCTTCGGTACGTCAACGTTACAAAACAACTGGTTCGGCGCTAACTACGGATCAGCTCAGCGCATCTACCAAGTGGGGTTTAACTCATACGGCGCTCAGACGCTGAACTTGGTATACGAGACCAGCGAAGACGGGGTTACCTGGACATTACGATACACTCTGCCTACGGTTACATTAGCCGATTCGCAGTGGTACTATTTCCCGGTAGACCCAAGCCCAGGCCACAACAACTTCCGTATCCGTAACACCGGGGCTACAACGTTCTCGTTACGTGCCCTTTCTTTTTCTTACACGCAGCAAGACATCCCGCTCGCACGACTAAACCGTGACGATTACTGGAGTCTACCCAACAAACAATTCGAGAGCGACCGGTCTTTGCAGTATTGGTTTGATCGTCAGATCAACCCGCAGATGTATCTGTGGCCAATACCAAACAACGACTTCCAAATGTTCCAGCTTCTAATTGAGAAGCAGATTGAAGACGTTGGGGATTTATCAAACGAGCTCTACGTTCCAAATCGTTGGATCGCGGCGGTACAAAAGATGTTATCACACCAGATGTCACTGCAGCTTCCTGGAGTTGATCTTGGACGAATTCAGTACCTTGATGGTCAGGCCAACTACTGGCTGACACAGGCCGAGGCTGAAGAGCGCGATAAGTCGCCGGTGATGTTAACTCCCAACGTTTCATATTACACGAGGTAATCATGCCAGCACCAGTGTTGACCTATGACACGCTCATACAGGACATCATCCGGTACTCTGAGCGCGACGATCAGTCATTCGTAGAGCAGATCCCGAGAATGATTATGCTTGCTGAACAAGAGATTGCGGCGCAAGTAAAAACACTTTGGGAGCTGGTTGTCGTAGAAACTACTTTGCTTTCCGGCTCTCAGGGCGCAACCCTGGAAAAACCAGCCCGCTGGAGAAAGACCATCTCAATGAAGATCAACGGTCAGCCAGTTCTGTTGCGCGGTCAGGATTATGTAGCCCAAGCACAGAATGAGTTAGCAAGCGGACAGCCAAAGTACTACTCAGACTACGACTACAATCACTGGGCGTTTGCGCCCATACCAGACGCGCAGTACCAAGTTGAGATCATCTACTACAACCGTGTTCAACCTCTTGCAGATGACAACCAGGAGAATCTGATAACACGGGAGGCTCCGCAGGCTCTGTTGTTTGGTTCTTTATTACAAGCCCAGCCATACCTCAAGAGCCCAGACAAATTACAGATATGGACTCAGCTCTATAACAACTCTATGGGCGCACTAACAAAAGAAGACGCGACTCGTAGAGTCGACAGGAACACATCCGTTCAGGAGTCACAATAATGCCCACATTTACATCGCCTTTTACCGGGGACGTGGTACAGCCCACAGACGTAAGCTACACCGCACTAGCGATAGAATCTAACGTCGAGCTGTCATGGCCCCCGTACACGGTGCCAGGAGATGGCACCGTCGCAGCATCGCGTATCATGGACTGCACACCGGACGCCGCGGGTTGGGTTGTCACGCTGCCGCCGGGTAGTCAGGGATCAACCGGCACGGACATTCTCTTCCGTAACATGGGAGCCGATAGCTTCTTCGTTGAGGACATCGACGGCTTTCAGGCCATTGAGATCTTGGCGGGCGAGTCACGCTACGTGTACCTGTCGGACAACACCACAGACGCCGGCACCTACGAAAACGTAACCTTCGGCGCGGGCACATCCGCCGCTGACGCCGCCACCCTGGTTGGTAATGGACTGGTTGACATCCTCGGTCGACTGGCTACCGGGTCGCAGGTTGTTCAGATCTCAACAAACACAACGCTCACCGAGAACAACCGGTCCGCAACATACGTGTGGAACGGTGGCGCGGGCACGATCACACTGCCAAGCACGGCTACGGCAAACACCGGCTGGTTCGTTAACGTTCGTAATAGCGGCACCGGGTCAGTAGTCATAACACCACCCGCCACCAAGACAATCAACGGGCTCAGCAGCCTGAGCATGTTCCCGTCGGACTCCGCGGTAATCATCATGGACTTCTCCACGGGCAACTTCTTCACGGTTGGTCTGCCACGCCAGGTTGACGTGTCCTTCACCGCGGCGACGTACGACGTTGATAGCATCGTGGGCAACACCCTGGATCTGACAACGTACGCGCCAACGATCCAAACGTATGTGGCGCTCTCAGGGACGCGAACCGTAGACCTGGACGTTGTCCTGCCGGCGATCACGCAGATGTACATCATCAGCAACCAAACCGGGCAATCGTCCTACGACATCAACGTCGAGGTGACAGGCACCGCGCTGCCACCGATTCAAATCGCCAACGGATCCTCTGCGATTATTCTGACGAGCGGGTCAAATGCGTTCTTGCTCACACAGGCCTGGATCTACATCTACTACGCGGTGAACGGCACGGCGGGAGCTCCGTCGTTCTCATTCTCAAACGACACCAACACCGGCATGTACCTGAAAGCCACGAGCAAGCCAGCAATCTCCGCGGGCAGCACAGACATGATGGTTGCGGACAACACAAATCCATTATCACCAAAGACAACATTTACCGGCGAGGTTAAGGCCGGCCTTATCAGCGGCGGCACATTCTAATGGCGGACGAGAACCTCTCGGTTGTTTACACTCTAGGTCTCCAGCCGGGGATCAAGCGTGACGGCACGACATTTGAGTCCCGTGAGTGTACTGACGGATTGTGGAACCGCTTCCAACGTGGCACGCCACGCAAGATTGGCGGGTACTCCAGGATGTTCTTGGACAAGTATGGGATTGCCCGTGGCATCATAGCAAACGCATACAACGGCCAGAACTTTATCTTTACTGGTACCGAGGACACGATTGACGCATTCACGACTAGCCTGTCATTCGCAGCGGGTACAGGACCAAGCAAGGCGGTGATAAAGGTTGGGTATGCCCAAACAACCGTAACGTCCAACACGAGCTCAACCTTCGTGGTCGCGGGAGATCTGACGGCTAAGTTCCCTGCCGCCACAAAGGTTGTGTTCAGCCAAACCCCTGGCGCGACACAGTACACTGTCTCAGGGTCTGTCCACGCTGCCGGTAACACCACCGTCACTGTAACACCGACAAGCATACCGGCGTCGCAAACAAACGTGTGGATAGCCGATGTAGAGTTTCAGCCAAACGCTGCGAACCTGTGGCAGTTTGATATGCAGTACGATCCCCAGGGCGGGGCTATGCAGGTCATTGCCCACCCAGGTCAAAACCTTAACAACATCGTTGAGGACAACCCCACGCAGGTTCTTTATGGCGGGATATTGCCAAACGGTGGTGTATGGGAATTTTACGGTTTAGCCGATGTATCAGGCAACAACCCAACATACGCACCGGTAACATGTGATGGTGGAATTGTGATGCTCTACCCGTTCCTATTCATATATGGGTCTGACGGGCTAATTGCCAACAATCACGTAGATGCCGTATACACCGATCAGAACCTATCTAATTGGAACGGACCGTTGGCTAATAGAGTTAACATGGCCGCTGGTAAGGTTGTAAAGGGGATGCCGGTTCGTGGCGGTACAAACTCGCCGTCTGGTTTGTTCTGGGCAACAGACAGTTTGATCCGGGTATCTTTTACTGGTAACTCTGCTCAATACTGGAAGTACGACATTATTTCTAGCCAGATCTCTGTTCTATCATCCAACGCTATTGTTGAGATGGACGGGATATATTATTGGATGGGCGTTGATCGTTTCTACATGTACAACGGCTCCGTTCAGGTCTTACCTAACGATAAGAACCTAAACTGGGTATACGAAAACCTGAACTTTGCTCAACGCCAAAAGGTGTGGGCAACCAAGGTTCCCCGTTTTAATGAGATCTGGTTCTTTTATCCCAGAGGCACATCGACAGAGTGCAACGACGCAATTATCTACAATGTAAAGGACAAGATCTGGTACGACGCCGGATCCGCAACCGGGGCATATAGAAGCTGCGGATACACCACTGAGGTGTTCCCTACACCAATCTGGTGCGGGTGGGAGTATGACTTTACCGTGGGTCAGCCAGATGTCACCATCGCCACTCCGGCGGGCGAGCCTGCGCCAACCTCGTCACAGTTCTACCTGGACGGTGACGTGACGCCAAAGTACTCACCAAACAAGACGGTACAGTTTACGAACCTACCATCGGGAACCTCGTACTTAATTAGCACCGTGGTGTACGACCCCGCGACTAATGCGACCCTTGTGACGGTTACTGAGGCGATCAGCCCGTACCCAAGCATTGGGGACTCGGTCTTCCCGACCACAACCGGGTACGCGATGTGGCAGCAAGAGATTGGAACGGACAAGGTAGAGCCTACGGGACAGACAGCGATCCCTGCATACTTTACTACCTGCGACATTAGCTGGGTCGGAGGTAACCCGTCTCAGGACGAGGCCAAGGGTATCAACCGACGACTACACCTTCGCCGGGTAGAGCCGGACTTTGTGCAGACCGGTGAGATGACCCTGGAGGTCATTGGTAAACCATTCGCCCAATCACAGGACAACAACTCCCCGATCTTTACCTTTACCCCGGACACAGGGAAAGTAGACCTGCGGATTGAGAACCGGGAGACAAGACTCAAGTTTGGCTCGAACGTGGCCGGCGGAAGCTACCAGATGGGGCGTGTCCTTGTGACCGCTGAGTTTGGCGACGAGAGGCCCTGATGCCTGAAATAATCCAGAGCATACCCTTTATTGCGGCGGACGCGACCTGGGACTCTTGGAACGGCAATATGCTGCATTACTTTGGCGAAGAGCCTCTGCCCAGGGTTGACGAGGCTGAATGGCCCGAGTTTGCCAGGCAGATGATCCAGCTAACAGCCTTCGCGGCCTTTGGACTACCTACCCCAGACGGGTTTGGGACCTGGCAGGACTGGGTTTCAACGGTAGTCACCATGGTTAACGGACCCACAAGCTAGGGCCAAAAAGGCTCTCAGTTGTGCATTAGTGGATATAGGAATGTCTCGGGTCTGTATAGGCTCTGCCCACATAAAAATGTAGTCTGATTTTTGATTAGAGGATTCGATGATTGATTCCAAGCACCAGCAACTGAGCTCTGAGGAGATTGTAAACATCGCCACTCAGAACACTGGTTCCCCATACTCTCCTGAGCAGGTACAGGCCGCTGTCGCAACCGAGTTGCGCCAGGAAGATACTGTTTGCCTACGCGAGGGTAATACTCTATTCATTGTTCATCGCGCTCCTAAGAACCCGGACATTGCCGTATTTCGCGCACTGAACGCAGACACCCCCGAGAACTACCTACAAAGCAGCGTCGTCTTTACTGAGACGATGAAGTCCATGGGCTTTCGCGCCATGGTAACCACATTCTACGATGAATCTCTTTTGAACATCTTTCGATACATTGGTAAAGACAAACCCAAAGGTATGGGATACCAAGTAAGCCGTCTTCAAGACGGGGCCCTTCGAGTTGTTGTTCAGCTGCGACCATCCGTTAAGGGAGGATTGCAACAATGAGCGCCGTCGTTGAGTTTGTAGAAGATGTTGGTGACGCCATTGGTGACGCAGTTGAGACCATTGGTGATGTGGCTGAGGACATAGTTGATACCGTAGTTGACGTCGTTGAGGATGTTGGCAAGACACTAGAGAAGACCGTACAAGCCGCACTAGATGATCCGCTTAAAACAATTGCAACCATTGCTGCAATAGCAACACAGCAGCATTACTTAATTCCATACATCAACGCTGGGGCAACATTAGCTCGCGGTGGTAGTTTTGAGGACGCGCTAAAGTCATACGCTATTTCTACCGTATCCGCGGAAGCTGGTAGTTTTGTTGGTGGCGAAGTGTCGGGCTTGTTGGGTGACACGGTAGGCGCCGGAGCAGCAGAAGTTATTGGAAAGGCAGTTGGCGCAGGAACATCAGGAGCAACCTCCGCAGCTTTGACAGGCGGAGATGCGGAAGACGCATTCTTAAATGCAATAGTGAATTACGGCGTTCGTTCCGGCGTAAACTATAGTCTAAATCAAGCCGGGCAAATTGTTGACCAAATGGGTCGACCTGCACCAGAAGATGTGGTTCAAGCAATCAACGCTGACACAGCGCAGTCCTTGGGTGGCAACACGGTAACATATGACGATGGTAGTAGCATAACTTATGATGCAGCCGGAAACCCTGTAAGCGCAACCGCAACCGATGGTACCAACATATTCTTTAACCCGCAGACTGTGGATGAATACCTATCGTCTCGGGAGCCAATTACGGGAGATGTGGAGTCTGGCGAGCCGGTAGAAACTCCAGGAGAGGGCGTCACAGAGGCTCCAATTGAAGGTGAACCAACTACAGAGACACCTCTTGGTGAAGCTCCTGGTGTAGTGACAAACCCTGACGGAACCACAACACAAACGTTTGACGATGGAAGCACCATAACGTTTGACGCCGACGGTAACCCAATCTCTGCGTCGGACGTAGACGGTAACGTTGTGGACATGCCGCTTGGAGGAGATGTTGGTGATCAGGCGCCCACCGGAGAGGCTACTCCAGGTGAAGGGGCTGTAGGCGAGCCAACTGAGGATGTGGGTGACCAGGCGCCAACAGGTGAGCAGGCCCCCGGCGAAGACGTTGTGGGTGAGCCAAGCGAGGATGTAGGTGACCAGGCACCAACGCCTGAGTCCCAGCTGGGTCCAACAATGACCCGCAACCCAGATGGCTCCATTACACAAAAGTTTGATGATGGTAGCAGCATAACATTTGATGATAGTGGTAATGTGCTTGGCACAACCGACGCCACCGACTTAGGTGCCGATTCTGGTTTGAATTGGGGTGGAGTTGGTAGATACGCCAGAAACCTGTTTGCAAACCAGCTGTCCGGCAACATCATGCGTCAAATTATGGGGCAGCCGGAGCTAAAAAGATCTACCCTAAGACCTACCAGAGGGCCTGGTAGGTATGGCGTAACAGGAGCAAACCCTGAAGATATTGCTGAAGACATATTCAGCTTTGCTTCTAAGCCGGAAGAAGATGAAGGCGTATCTAACTTTAACCTTGATCAGTTTGAAAATGCTCCGCCAATATCTGAAGGGTTGTTTGACCCCTTGGCCGGCGCATCGTGGGCTCCTCAGCAAAAGCTATCTGGTCTTGGGTTTGCAGGTAAGTTTATCAATCCGCAAACCGATTCATCTACGTACTTTACAAACAAGAACCAGGCGGCAATTAACGCAGCCAAACAAAAAGAACAGCAAGGCGGATGGTTGACTGAAGACGAGCGTCAAATGTTAGACGCCTCGGGTGTTGATGCTTCTAACGCATCATTAGATCCAAACGCTTTCTCCGTTCAGTTTGCGGCACAGGGCGGTCTGATTGGCCACAACCCATCTTTCTACTCAGAGGGTGGCGCCTCCTTGGCAAACCGTTATGTAAAAGGTGACGGCGACGGAACCAGTGACAGCATCCCAGCGATGTTGGCAACCGGAGAGTTTGTCATTCCTGCAGACGTAGTATCAAGCCTTGGTAACGGCGACAATGATGCAGGAGCAAAAGAGTTAGATAAGTTTATGTCAGTAATTAGACAACACAAACGCAAAGCGGGCCCAAAAGATTTACCGCCAGACAGCGTGGGCGCGCTTGAGTACCTTGCAATGGCAACGAAGAAGAAAAAGGTAGGATAAAAATATGGCAGGATTAAGCTCAGCCGTAACAAATAAAGACATAGTCTCCACGACAATGCCGAGCTGGTACGAAGCAGCTCAGCAGGGAGCTGTTAACCGGGCCATGAATGTGGCGCCAGGTCAAGTTGATCCAAACATCTCTTCGGCACTGTCGAATGTGTTTGCCCCTGGAAGTGGCTTTACGGCAGGTCAGTCGATTCTTGAGAACATTGGAACCGGCATCGCAAACCCCTGGTTAACTTCAGAGTCCGGACAGGTAACTCCTAACGTTGCTACCCCGTTAGGCGGCTATATCCAGTCACAGCGCGACTACATGAACCAGATGCTACCTGGTGCTGTTGCAGAGTCAACCGCGGGCCGGATTGCTGGTGGCGACTTTGGCAGCTCAATGAACCGTGCTGCAGACATAGCAGCTCGAGGCAGGGTCATGGGTGAGGCAGAGCAAAGACAACTCAAGGCAATCCTTGACTCACAACAAACTGGTGTTGCAGCTGGCGCAGGACTTGGCAACTTGGCAAACGCACTGACACAAGGCGCCACAAACGCCATGACGTTCCAGGCCAACCTACCATACGCACAGACAGAAAACCTGGCCAAGATCCTTGGTAATATTAGACCCGGACAGACTCAGACGACAACCAAAGAGCTTGGTGCATTGAACCAGATCCTTGGATTGTTACAGGCCGGAAGCTCTGGACTCAAAGCGCTCCAAGGCGGTGACTATGTGCGAGACTCACAGGGTAACATCTTAAAAGACCAGCAGGGCCGGCCTATAAAGACAACTGGTCTTTTGGGGCAGATTGGTGTGTCTGGCGGCATTGGTGGCCTGATAAAAGGCGCGTATGATTGGGCGACTGGAACTCAACCACTGCCTACCGACGGATCAAGCTACTACGACCAAGCCGGCAACTATGTGTTTACTGACCAACAAGGCAACACTTCACTAATTGATCCAAATACTGGTCAAGTTATTCAAACGTATGAACCGGGAGCCTACGGAAACCCTGAAGAAGATCAAGGCGGCGGAACAGGCATTGGATTAGATGATGGATTTTCCGGAGGCACCAGTGGCGGAACCGAAGATCAAGACGGCGTATACTATTCCGGCGACGGGTCTGAAGATCAAGACGGCGTATACATTTAGAAATGGCACCTACTATGTATAAAAAGGGCGGACTAACACACTTTGAAACAGGCGGTAGCACTACTGAGGCCGCCACCGAAGAAACGATTGCGCCTTTAACTAAGGCAGCCAGGGCTCCGACTTCAAAGGCAGGCTACCAGTTTCCTACCATCTCGGGTGATGTCCCGTTAGACAAAAACGTTTTGAGCGCCATGGAAGAGCTTTACCAAAACCGCCAGGCTGAGTACGGTGGTTTTTTGGAAGGCATGAAGGACGCATACGCCTGGTGGTCCGGCGATGTAGCAGGACCCCAGCAGGCGCTATCTCGCCGCGCCGCTGAGCGTGAGCAGCAGACCGCCAATCTGTTCAATATGAGAACGCAGATTGCCCAGGCTAAGGCGGCGCAAGAGCGTAATGCTTTGGTGGCCAAATCACTAAGCGACAATCTTTCCGCTGGTGGCACAATGGGAATTACGTACGATCCGGCGACGGCTTCCGAAATTAAACGTCGACTTGCTGTTGGCGATACAGCAGGGGCTGAAGCTGTAAATAAAAGTTTTGTTAATGAAGTTCAAAAGTTTGCTACTAACCCGGAAGCTATGAAGCCGGGAATTAACTTTATAGATCCTACAACGGGTAGGCTAAACGTTCAAACTCCGTTTGCCGCCAGACAAAGTATGTTTGGCGCTCCTGGAACCGGACCCCGTCCACCATCAGAGGCAGCTCCACGTCCGTTGCCGCAACAAGCACAACCTGGAGCAGCACCGCAGGGAGCAGCACCGCAGGGAGCAGCACCGCAGGGAGCAGCACCAATGCCAATGGGCGGAGGAGCTCCAGCTCCAGCACCAGCCCCGGCAGCGCCTCCTGCACCAGCTCAAGCGGCCCCGGCGGCAGCTCCGCCTGCACCACGTCCTGCTGCAGCACCCCGCCCTGCTGCGGCAGCGGCGCCTGCACCCGCACCGGCTCCGTCACAGATGGCAACAATGGCTCCTCCTGCAAAACCAGCAAAGAACTTGTTCGAATTACAGACTGCGGCTGACATTGCCAAACAAAAAGAAATTGGCATGAATCAGACCATTGCCGGAGCTGTCGGAGAAACTTTGAAAAAAGAAGTTGCTGAAGGAGAAGCTGCAAGTCAAAACGCTAAAGATGCTAGACAGAATGAAGCTGATTATCAACTAATTTCTAATTTAGCAAGCAATCCAAAAACCAAGAAAGCCTTTGGTATCTTGGCTCACCCGGACATGTGGTCTGCTGTTATGGGCCTTGCTGAAGAGGGCCTAAGAGCGGGCCCCAATGTTCAAATTGGTATACCTGGAATTAGCGACGCCATAAGAAAAATTGGCGGAACTAAAGAAGAGATTGAGGCAGCTCAGCTCGCGGGACAGGCAATTGCTCGACTTAAAGTTAAAGCAGGACAAATGGCATTCGATGGGCAAGGTTCTGTTTCTAACTTTGAGCGTGAGATGGTTAACAGAATGATTGGCGATTTAAGTAATACTCCTGAATCGATACAACGATTTATGGAATACAACTTAATGCGGGCTAAGTTTGATAGAGAAAACGGAAAACTTTGGGACAATTATCAAAACAGAGTTGGGCGTGAAGCTTTCTACGGCGATTATAAGAGAAAAGATCCAGCCTATAAAAAGCTGTCAGAAGATTATGATAAACAGTTGCGTCGATTTGTTTCTGCAACCACAAAAGCCGTAACAAGAACTTCAGTTAGTTCCGAGGAACAGGCGGCAATTGACAAGTATCGGAGTAAAAAATAATGTCTATTCAAGCTCAGATGCAACTTGATGAAACGCTAGACGCACTTAAAAATGCAGAGGCTGCTGGCGATACTGATAGTGCTAGGATCCTGGCAGATAGGGCGGCACGGCTAAAACAAGAAGTTGAAACAAGTTTCAGCGAAGAAGATAAGTCATCCAAAGAGTCAGCCCAAAGAGTTTCTGACAGCCCTATTACAGCCGCAGCCGTCGGAGCCGTGGGCGGTGGCGTGCTAGGTAAACCAGCAGAGCGTTTAATTGGCAAGGCCATGGGTGCAACCTACAAGCCGTACGGCAACGTAGCCACAGGTGAGCCGTCTGGCTGGAAATGGGACCGTAAGACTGGATTTGGTGCGGGGCTTGGCGAGACTGTTCAAGAGCAATCCGAAGAGTACAAGCGACGCACGGGCCCTCAGAAATACAACCAGCCCAAGCAGATTAGAAGTCAAGGTCAAATGGTAGAAACTAAGAAGATACCAGGAAAAGCCTTGACAATTGAGCAGTCTATGGCAAACGCGGAGCGAGACGCGCTAGAGGCTCGCATAAAAGCAGAGGCGTCTAAAAACGCAGGCAAGGGCGCTTTCTGGAAGGCTCCATCTGGATTCGGTTCGCAGGTAGCCTCAGTGGCAGGAAAAACACTTGGAGGTGCCGCAACACTTGGCATGGGCGCACAGGCAGCGTTAGACTTTGACAAGATGGTAGAGGCCTTGAAAAAGAAGGAGTACGCAGAGGCAGCCAAAGCAGCACGTAGTGGCGGTCTTTCTGCAGTAGGAGCCTTGGGCTCAGCTGCAACGTTCATCCCTCACCCACTCGCCAAAGGAGTGGGCACAGCACTTGGTGTTGCCGCTCCATTAGCAAACGCTTACCTGGAGTCTAAGGGCTACGCGAAGGGCGGAAAGCTAGACCCAAAAGCTGTTAAGAAAGGTGTCACGTCTTTATGGGAAAAGTTTGGATACGATCCTAAAAAGATTGCATCCCAGTATCCTGAAGTGTTGCCGCCGGTCGAGAAGATTGATCCTAAATCCGGCAAAGCCTACATGGCAAAGCAGTTGTCTCCCGAGGCAATGGCAATACAAAAGGCTAGACAGGCCGCTCAGAAAGAAATAGAGCTGGGTATGTACAGCCCATTTTTTGACATCACAAAGCGCTCATATGTAAACCCGGCAAACTATTCTATGCCGGAAAAAACTTTAGAGCTGACAATGCCTAAGAAAGCAGAGACCTTGGCAAAGCACCGCGGTCTTGCACAAAGCCCAGAGGCAACTGCCAGACTAGAGGCAGCCTACGGAGCTGCGGAAGGCAGCCCCAAAGCTCACGGGTTTTACCAAATGAAACAGCTTGAGGATGCGTTCATAAAAGAGCTTGGTCCCGAGGCTGGCATGGAGGCATTTAAGAATCGGTTTGCGTTGCCGATGGCTGCTACAACTGGCGGGCAGACGCCTAATGCAAACCTGATGATGACAGCTATGCACAACTACTTCGCCAACAAAGGACAACCAATCCCATCGAGAGGGTTTGATATTCCTTATCCTGTTGGTGGCAACAAGCTACAAAGCAACATCGACAAATCGCAAGAGCTATTTCAAACCGGAACATTGAGTGCGGCCGAGAGCCCTAAGCGGTACAACTTTGCGTCAAACTTTATGGGGTACTCTGACCGCCCCACAATCGACGAGCAGATGATGGGTCTGTTTAACCCGGCGGGTAAGGGCGCACCAGACTGGTACGGAGTCAATGAAGAGGCCGTAAACATGCTCGCCAAAAAGCGCGGCGTTGATCCCGTTAACTACCAGGAAGTGGCTTGGGCTGGAGCCAAGGGTTATGAAGGCCAGCCAATGATAGAAGAGATCAACCAGATGATCCACCGCACGTCCCGCATGACCGGGCAATCACCGGAAGAGGTTTTGCGTGGGTTCGTGCGCGGTAACAAACCAATGTACGGAATCGCCGGTCTTGGAGCTCTTGGAGCACAAGAGAGCGGTGGCGTAAACAATCCAGACTAGGAGCAAAAATGAAACCTGTTGGTTCATTAGCGCGACTTGCGCTTCCACCCGCATCAAATGCGGCCAGAACGCAGATCATTGGAACACTACCGACTTACCGTAAGGCAGCCGAGATGCTCAAACAGCGAGGAGCCACTGGGCGTGGATTAGACTTTGGTGCTGGTCTGGGCGAGGGAGCTAAGGTTATGCCGGGCCAATACGACACCTATGAGCCGTTTGCCCGAGGTTGGACCCCAACCTATTCGGACATATCGCAGATCCCGCCAGAGGCCTATAATCGGCTTACAAACCTTAACGTGTTGAATGTTGTTCCTCGAGAAGCTCGAGATGAGATAGTACAGGGCATAGGCCGGTCCATGGAACCGGGAGGTCTAGGTCTTATTACAACTCGCGGCGCAGACGTTATGAAGGCTACCGGACGCCCTGGGCCTGAACCTATGTCCATCATCACAAGCCGCGACACGTATCAAAAGGGCTTTACCAATCCAGAGCTTCAAGAATATCTAAGATACATATTGGGCGACAGGTTTAACATTGAACCTGCAAAGCTTGGTCCCGCGGGAGCGATGGTTAAAAAGAAAGCCGAAGGAGGACTTGCTCAAATGGCCGCAGGCGGCAAGACTCCAGCATGGCAGCGCGCCGAGGGCAAGAATCCAGAGGGCGGTCTTAACGCTAAGGGACGTGCCTCCTACCACGCTGAGACTGGTGGCACACTCAAACGCCCGCAGCCGGAAGGTGGCGCACGCCGGGACTCGTTCTGCGCCAGAATGAAGGGCATGAAGAAGAAGCTTACCTCATCCAAAACAGCGAACGATCCCGACAGCCGCATCAACAAATCACTTCGTAAGTGGAACTGTTAACTACTTACGGTAGCGCTTCCCTACCCAACCCTCAGCAGCCAAAGGGAACTCGGGAGCCCACTTAGGTGGCGTGGTCATAATGCTGACCACACGATCTAAGGCGGAGTCAGCATCCGCCTCTTCAGATAAGAGGAGAATTTCGTCGTGAATGCAGTTGACCACATTAAATCCGTCCTTCTCAAGCCGAAGCATGGCCTCGGTAAGCATATCTCTGGCAGTGGCCTGGACCGCCGATTGAAAAATGCTAGAACCAATAAGCTTGTTTCGACCCCATCTTCGACTAAATGTGTTCTGGTTGAAGACCGTAATGCCGTCTCTGAGCTCGCCCCAGGGAGTCAGCTGAGCCTCGACTTTGGGGCTTTGCCAACAGATGGGCCTGCCGCTGGGAAGGACCATCCACAAAGTACCTTTCAAACAATTAAAGAGGACTTTGCCTGATTTCACGGCCGTTCCAGGTACGCGGACAGCGTCCACAGCAGCGCGCTCGTAATCGTACCAAGAGGCCTTCACCTTCGCGTATTCCTCGCGGTACGCCTTCACAGCCTTGTCGCTCTGATCCTGAGTAAGCTTGACTCCCATACCGTCGGCATACTCAATCAAACCCCTGGCACCTTGCCCGAACATGCAGCCCAGCACGGCGGACTTTGATACCTGGCGCATGTCTTTGGTAACCTCCTCGTATGGCACACGGTAAAGGCTCTTCGATGCAAAAACTTTGTACTCGTCTAAGCCTTGACGGAATAGCTCGACTTTGTCACTTTGACCGGCTATCCATGACGCCACACGGTTCTCGATTGACGAGAAGTCAGCATCCACGAAGGTATGGCCGGCGGGGGCCTTTATTGCACTACGCACAAGACTGGACAGTTCGTCCATAGTGCCACCCTCACCCCGCACCAAAACCCTCTCAATGGCCTTCTCAAGCTCTTTGTCTTCCAGGGTAGGCCTGGCTAGGTTCTGAAGGTTGAGACCGCCCCTGGAGGCGAATCTGCCCGTGCTGGCGCCATGATAAACGAGGGTGTTTCTTATCCTTCCTCCTTCGTTTACCTGCAGCATCTTTTCGTACTTGGCCACGCTGGTAAGACTGCCCTGCCTACGCAGCTCTAATACCCGACTAATTTTGTCGGGTATATCTTTGCGATCGAGGAGCTTGCGTACCGTTTCAGCTGTTAGGTCATCGACCTTGATGTTGGCCTCGTCCAACCACTGAGCGATCTTGGCGGGTTGGTTGGCGGTGATGCCGCCCGTCAGCACTGTGATCTCAGAGGCGATCTTCGCCTTGTTCACCGTCACCGCAGCAATCGCGTTTTGTAGCTCAGTGGAGTCCACCGGCACACCGCGATCGTTGATAATCTGAGTCATTTCCCACACCCGCTGTTCCTCGGAAGATAAGTTACGTAACTTCTTGGCCACGGCCATCTCGGTGCGAACGTCCTGTTTGCAGTACTCGTACATCTGAGAGAGAAGTAAAGGGTCCCTGTTGAACTTTCCCTTACGATCAGGCTTGGACAGTTTCTGGATTAAACGCTCTCCAGAGGCATCCTTTTGCTGGTCGACCCCTAGAGCACTGGCGGCATCAGCCAAGGCCTGTGGCAGGTTGTTTGCGGCCGCTGCAGCCATGGTGTCGGTGAACTGATCCCAGCGCACTGGTATGTTCAAAACGTTGCGTAGAATGTTGACCTCGAACGCCGCATTCCATGCTGCGAAACGGGAGTCGAAATCCGCCAGAAAGTCAGGCATGGGCTCGATGTAGGGTATCCAAAGCTTTGGCTCTGCCCCATCAATCGAGTAGGCCATGCAAATAACCTCAGTGCTGGAGTCTTTTGAGTAGCGGTCCAGGCCGTATGTCTTCAGCTCTACCATGCTGCGGGTCTCAAAATCAATGCTTATCATTGCCAGCCTCCTCACGAATCTTAATGCGAATCATAGCAATCGCGTGTTCAATACCGTGAATGAACGGGGGCGGCGCATTGTTCTTAAATGCGTTAGATTTTTCTTGGGTTAGTAGTGCGAGAACTTCTTGGACTGTCATAATTGCTCCTATGGCGGGCCGACGCATCGGCAGTTGATTAAACTCCGTGTTAGAAAAAAGTAGGGAGCCAGGTTAAGTGACTACTACACGCGGTTATGAAGGCAGGAAAAATTCCCGCTTGTCACATCCCCTGATGCCTGCCTAGCGCTCCCTACAACCACACACTACCACGGAGGAAAACTTATTTCTTAACATCGTACCCTAAAAGGGCCAAGATAAATACAAAAACCATTGCCAAAAACATAAAGCCGACTTGGATTATTCCTGGTAAAAGCACCAGCCACCAAGACCAATCAATCAAACCCCAGATCTTAGCAATTACAAAAATGATTGTCAAGGCGGATAATAGCATATCACTCTCCGGTTAAATCTCGCATGATCCGGCCACACAGGCTAAAGTCTGCGCGCCCTCCACGTTGTCAGTTTCCTCCTTAAAGAGGCTCCAGTCAAGCTTGGGTACCTTGGCCTTGAGCTCATTATACTGCTCCTCAGTGCACTCCTCATATGGCGCCTGGCGGTATGTGCCACCGTCATACGGCAGGAATGATACACCAGAGATCTCGTCAAAGTGTTCCCACACCCACGCCCCGACCGACGGCCAATCCTTCTCCTCAACCGAGATGGTAACAGAGGGTTTATGCTCACACCACTCACGCTGGTACTCAAGCCAGATCTCCAGGTGGCGGATGGGTGTCACATCGTCCCGAACCAAACCAGCGGGCGCCATTTGGGGAAAGCTGAACACGGTCGTTTGTGTTGGCTTATACACGCAATCCTCAGCCGGGACGCCTTGCTGAACTAAGAAGCTTGTCAGCGGATCCTTCTTGTCACCACGCACCCTGCGGATGTAATACTTGGAGTGCCTTGGGTGGATACCGGAGGCCGAGTTAACAAGCTGCGACACGGTGCCAGAGGGTTTGACGCAGGTGATAGCTGCCGACTTAGGTATGCCTAAGAGAGTTGCGTACTCCTCGTTGACCTTTCGCGAATGATCGCGCAGTACGTTAAGCACTTCCTTGGAGCTATTGACCATCATGTCGTTGTCGAAGATCCCGGTAAGTGACACTCCCAACAGTCTCTCTTCCTCGGTGTTGCGCTGCCACACTTTTCGCAAATATGGAAACTTTGTAAAGGTGGACTGAATTGTGCCCAGTATTGTTGCCACCTCAACTTTATCCTTGAGGGTCTCCACCGTATCATCGTGACGAACCACAACCTCGGTGAGATTGCAGAACTGATACGGGCGAAGAATAATTTCGGAGCAGGGGTTTGTTCCAAACTCATAATTGGGATCGCGATGCCCATACTTTGCAACAGTCTTCCTCGCAGCCTCACGATTAAAAATCCCGCGCTCTCCAGAATGCGAGTTGTATAAGGACAGCCACTCTTCCATGAACTTTCCAACCGTCGGAGTTTCAGTATAAACCGCGCTATTGTTGGCGAGCGCACGATGGGGAGCTGTTTCCCACCATGGACCAGATTTGGCATGGCGAATCCTTTCATCATCCAGGTCCGACAAAGAGATCATGGCCGAGCGACGAACACCACCCACAACCACAACCTCACCAATCTTGCACATCAGATCGTGGCACTCGAGCGTGTTTAGCTTTCGTCCTTTGGCGTGCTTAAAGATGTTGACCGCGAACGCAAATAAGTCCACGAGGGGTCCTGGTCCGCTTGCCCGGCCTCCAAAGGTTTTGAGTCTGGCGCCTGCGGGTCGGACGTTGCTGACGTCCCACTTAGGTACTTCGCCAGAGTAGAGATGCGCGATGAGCAGTCGGAGGGCTTTGGCCCAACCTTCTTTTGAGTCGTGGACAGCGATAACATGTTCGCTTTCAAAAAGCTGTTCCGGCACTTCGGGCAGCTGAGTAATGTATTTAGATTCAACACTGAACCCGACGCCAGTACCGCAGAGCAGGATGAACATAGCTTCATCGAAAGACTTCGGGTCGTCGACGGGGAGATACGAACAATTGTAGACACAGGTGTTGTCACGGTCTGCGCTCCTTCCAGCGGTCATCATGGCGCGCATTGACGGCATAACCTTGAGGTTGTAGATTGCGTCGTAAATGCGATCTCTTAATTGGGCGTTGTCTTTAATTGCTGGGGTGCGAGAAAAGACGTAATCTACATAACGCCATGTTGTTTCGCTCCAGTTTTCGCGGCGTTTGTTTTCGTCGACGTAGCGAGCATATCTGCTTGCTGCAATGTACTCTTGATATTGATCCATAGGTTTCTTGTTGAGTGTGGTGTTGGTGGGCCTCCGGCGGTAATCTGCCGGAGGGTGTTACAGGACTACTATTTTACAACTGTTTTCTTTTTCTTTGCTGCCTTCTTTGCCGGGGCCTTGGCTACTGCACCCTGGGCGTTATCAAACCACTTAAATACGGGGTTGATCTCTTCCGGAGACACTGGCAGTGTGATCGCCTTTTGCAAGAACTCCATGCTCTTCTCCAAACCCTCGAGCATGAACTGCATCTGCTTGAGTGTCTCTTTGGCGTTGTGCTCGCTCGCGTAGTAGGTGACCTTGTTCTCGCCGTCACCAAACGCCAGGTTGATATAAAAATCATCACCCTGTGACGCGCGGGCTTTCACAGCGACAAAAGACTGGTCGGTTGGAAAGAACTTTGAAAAATCTAAACTAACTGCTTTTGACATTTTGGTCTCCCTGTTAGTTAGCAAAGTCGTCAGCGGCACTGGGTCCGCCACCGAGTCTTTCACCATCTTCAAGTTTCTGAAGATTGTTCAAACCACAGGCAATGCCCTTGGAGCCCTTGCTGTCGTAGGCGTAAAACGAAATCGACGCGCGACCATAGCAGCCTGAATAGAACTCGTCAGGGCTAATGATGGGGTTGACGTCTTGGTCTACTACGCCAGGACGATTCCAGGTGTTTGCATTTACAAAGAAAGAATTCTTGTAAGGCGCATCATCCGGTTTCTCCAGGTCACCGTCACGCAAACCGCCTTTGAGAACTGCAGGAATCTTGCCTCCAAATTTGGATTTGCCTTCTTCTTTTGCAGCTTCAATAGCTGCATTGACCTTAGCAATCGTGTCTTTGTCTGACTTAGGAATAATCAACGACACTGACCACTTGTCTCGACCCTGGTCGTCTTTGACTGGATCAAATACATGTGCGTAAGAGAAACGCACTTTTCCTGTTACTAATTTAGTTGTACTTGCTTTTGCCATACTAGGCTCCTGTTTGACGTAAGAATCGCATTTTCCGGCGCGACTCGACCCGGCTACTACGCATCATATAACATCTTGGTTCTGGACAGTGCTTCACGCATTGCCTGAGCCTTGATGTAGTCTAACACAAAACGATCTTTTTCCATAAGCTTTGGGTTTTTCCTCAGCGTTTCAATCAAAACCATAGTACTGCCACGAATAGAATTAAGATCGGTATGTGATAAAGGATACATTATATCAGTAAAATCACCAATGTATTCCTCTATCATATCTTCAGGTATGTCAAATACCATACCCATGTCTTCAATTATCACTTCCAGAGCCTACCTCAAAAGAATCAATTATGAGGCCGATCTGCCCTACAGTATACCCTATAAATGCTATAGCCATTCCTATGCGGCGTATCCTGAAATAGGAGAACATGGTAAATATGTACATCAAACCCACCAGGCTCAAGAAAACGTGCGGGCTCATTCTAGCACCTTGTCATCAATGAACACCGGGGTGTTCTCGCCCATGTAAGCGCCCAGGATATTGAACTGGTAATACTCCATGGCCTCGTCCGGTGTCATCTTGTCGTGCCTGATTAGCAACTCAATAACCTTTGGCTCGCTGTAGGCGATGGCCGACATCCCTACCGAGTTAGATGCGACCCCTATGATGGCCTCGTCAAAGTACTCCGGGTCCATGAATAGGAACTCATCTCCACCCACATAGTTGTCTGCAATTTGTTGTCGTCTGCTCACTTGAAATCCTCCTGCGCTGAGTTGTCGTCTTTCACCAGCTTCGGTGTGCCTTCGGGCTTTACGATGAGCGATGATAGCAGATCAACGATGTGGCCCTTCTTGCCCAGCTTCTCTAGTTTCGCAATTGATTTAAGGGAGGCCGGTTCCATAATGTCCTCCTCTTTGAACCCTTTGTCAAGCAAAACAGTTTTGGCCAGAGGCTCGTCGCTTATCTTGCGGTTTGTTTTGGATGGTGCAAGCTTGTACCCTGGTGGTGTCTTTCCGGTATTGACGGCCCGCTCGGTAAAATAGGACTCCAGGTCGTTTACGTAGGACCTTAGATCCACAGCTCTGGAAAACGCAAGGACCAGCTCGTCTTCCGACAGCAGCGCCGGCGCCTTAAACTCCAGGGTTGCGACCTCATTGATAAAGTCCGAACGCGCACGGCACGTGGCCTTGGCACGACAGAACCCACAATGTTCTCCGGCTACGAACTCGCCCGACCCCGCCCAGGCCTTTTTGGCTTTTGGCTTGACGAAGTAGTTTGCCCAGTCGACGAGGCGCGCGATCGACGTTTGGTCGGTTGTGATGCTGTCGAGTCTGGGCTGGACGATGGTGTACTCGACTTCTTTGATCTCGGGGAACTCTTCTTTGAACTTGTTCCAGGCGCCGAGGGCGTAGAGTCTGAGCTGCGAGTTGTCTTTCGCAGATACGGGGATGCCTTTCCCGAACTTGAGGTCAATGACTCGAACCTTTCGTTGCGATAATACCACGACATCAGCAGTACCAAATCCGTCAGGAGCCCAGTCAGAGTAATCCACACGCTGCTCAAAAAGCGGCCTGTCTCCTTCACCAATCTGGCTGCGGACGTATAAAACATAGTTGTCAACATATTCTTCAAACTCCTCATTGTAATAGGGTGTTGCCTTAATAATCTCGTATTCCCTCTGGTACTCCTCGTAACCGATCTGGTTGTAGTGATGGCGGAGCTTGGCCTCGGCCAAGGAGTGCGCCATGGTGCCCTCCTGGCTATAGTCAAAGCTGTGGGCGGGTCTTTTTGGTTCTGGGAGCGTGGCCTCGAGACGGGCCGAGGGAGTGCATGTTAGCCAACGTTTAGAGGCGGAGGCTGATAGAACGGCGTGAGCAGTCATGTCTGTTTTCCTGTTTTCCTGGGTTCACTGTTTGCTTGCATTACTACTAATGCAAAACGGGACAGCTTTTTAGGCTGTCCCGTTTAATAGTTGACTACCTTACTGGGTTATTTCTTTTTCTTTGCGTCTGCCTTGGCGTTGGTTTTGGCTTCTTTCTTGGCTGGTTCTGCCTTCTTTTCAGCAGCCATGCCAGGAGCAGCCAGCATGCCGATTAGCATTGCCGCTACTAATGCTTTCATTTTGCCTCCCTGAGTTTAGAAATCAAATCATTTACTGCGCCGGTAAAGTCCACAACCACGTCAGCCTTGACGTCGATCTTCTGCTCACGTGTCTCTTTGTAGTCCTGCGGGAACTGGCCACGCAGGGCGATCTCGGCGATCCTGGAGTTAAATGATTTGTTACCCACGTTGGCCAGCATCTCCCGCTCCCAGAACGCCTGGGAGTGTACTAGGGCCACGCCAAGGGCGTCGGCAAACTCTGGGTACTTCTTTTTCCAGTTGTCGGCCACGTCCTTGCTAATGCCGAGCTCGGACCACATCATCTTTTGTGACGCGCCCTGCTTGCCCATCTCAATGAGGGTGTCGCACATCTCGGGCTTAAACACAAACTTTTGTTTTGCCATTACTTTTTAGCGGTCTTTGCCGACTCTCTGAATGCCTTGGCGGTTGGTGCGCCTTCCTGGCCGGGCTTACGCATCTTCTCGCCTGACCCTTTTTCGATCCGCTCACGTTTGGCCGCGATGTTGGCATAGAGTCCGGGCTTTGCAGAACCGCCCTCTTTTTTCTTGTCCATGCCCATTAGCTCAGACAAAGTCTTTCCCGACCCACGAACGCCCTCTTTCTTGGGTGGGCTCATAGGGTTAAACGGGCGCACCGGCGCCGGCATGATCGTGCCTTCGGGCTTGGGTGGCTGACCGCCTCCGGCCATCTTTGGCATTTTTTTGAAGCCTTCCATGGTCTTCCTTTCAATCGCGGAATGGGGTGAATAAGGGGCGTCTCCCGACGTGCCCTACTTCCACTTATGCAAAATCCAGCCCATTATGGCCCCGACAATTTTCCTGGATTTTTTGCTGGGTTCAGGATTTTGGCCGGCTGCCTTGACCGTTCCCAAGGCCTGGTTGATCAGGACCTTCGTCATGGCCGAGGCTCGTTCTACACGCTGGGCCTCCTTGACCGGGTCCTTCATTGGCTTCATCTGTTTTGCCAGCAGTCGTCTCATCTCACGGTTCATGTCTAATTACCCTTTTCTCAACTAAAATTTCAAAAATGTCCCAAAGCTTTTCACAGCGAGCTGTGTGCAATGCTTTTAATCCAAGCAGCAGGTTGGCCATGTCATCAGCTGTCATTGACTCGTGTTTGTCGTAAAACTTCTCAAAGACAATCTGAATATCTTCTTGAGTTGACCAGACGGCCATAATGGCCTCCTCAAGATCAAACCTGTTCTTTTCCCGGAATTGGTGCGTCTTTAATTTCATGCCCGCTCTCCCTAATCTCACTAAATAGTCTATCAAAACTGTAGTTGAACGAATTGCTCAACTCTGTGCCTATGTCAACCATACCGTGCATTGCTGTCTGTACTTTTGACATATCGGAGTCAGTCAATCCGTTTGTCATAACTTCTAAAATTGCAACGTAACACTCAAAATCCATGACGTTCTTTTCTAAGTCTGCAAGCCTTTCATAATGCTTCATAACCCATCTCCTTTTTTATTAAATCAATTGCGCGTTTGTAGTGATACCTCCAATACTTCTCTGTTACTCCAAGGTCTGCGGCGTTGCCTCCCATTAGCGCAGTCTCAATAACTTCGCGCTGTTTTTCTGACATCTTCTCGTCAATCACCCTGCGAATATCGATCATGTCATCATGGGTCCACGGCAGCCAACCCTCTACAGTTTGCCCCGAGATGCCCTCGACGTCTTCTTGCTCCATCAAATCTGGCTCTTCATCGGACAACCGAGGAGCCGCGCAACAGTTTTTCTTATGCTCTTTGATAGTTGAAAAGCGCTGCTGAGTACACATTACCCATACCTGCTGCCAGGGAGAGCATGAGTCCCCTAGGTGCCGGTTGAGGTTTAGAGAGATACCGGCTATCGTTGTCTGTCCTGTTTTTGATTTCTGGCACGAAACCTTTTTTGATGTCATCAAGGAGGAGGCAACTCTCGAGAAGACCACTGGCGCCAACGGTGTGCCCAATGTGCTGCTTGTACGATGTCGCGATAAAGTTTTGGAATAGGTGTTCAATTGCTGCCCTTTCAGATGCGTTGTTGCTTGCCGTGCCTGTGCCGTGCGTTTTAATAATACCAACCTCATCAAAACCATATCCGCGCATGGCGCCTTCTATGGCTCTGATGTAACCCTGGCCGTCAGCTCTTTGACCAAGCGGGTTGGTGCTGTCCTCTGAGGCCGTGTAGGCCCCAAGAAGTTCTGCGTGGATGTCGCGGTCATGCCTATTTACCGCATACTCCGAATCAAACACGGCAACCACGGCACCCTGGCCAAGGTAAAACCCTCCATGCTTTGAATCGAAAGCCGACGGTACAGCCCCTGCCGCCTCGTCAGACAAACATATGTTTGCCTTCGACACCCCAAAAAAGTTTAAGACCATGTTGCATATCGAATCTTCCATGGCCAATACAATGACACGATCAAACCCATACAGGTTTATCAGGTGACGCACGTCCATCATCAATTTAAGACTCGAGGCGCACGTGCTGGCGTCGGTGGATATGTGCTCCACCGGACCAAGCTGAGCAGCCACTCGAGCGCCGAATATGTTGGTGACGTTTAGTATCTCCATCTTGTATGCGTGGGCCATGGTGTTGGTCAGACACTTCTCGTAAAGCGGCACGCCGCCCGTACCCCACACCTGGGACCCGGCACCTAATAAAAAGCCAACCTTCAGTCCCTCGTTGCTTGATCGAACAGACTCAACCAGATCCTCAGTCACCACCCTGTTGACTATTTTCTGCGGTACGTGAAAGAGCCCCGTCTTGGTCCTCTCATACGTCTCAGGGAACCAGTGCACCCTCTGCGGGTACACTGCGTCCTCGATTACGCTCGTCTCTGTGGTGCTGACCGTTCTGTAGTCAGTCAGAAAGATCCTCACTTCAGACCCTTCAGAGCCTCGGCCATGTCCTCGGGCTCTTTGGTCTTGTGCTGATCCACAAACTCAAAGATCTTACGCAGTGTCATGCTCTTGCGCTGTGTGCCGTCCTCCATGGTCACCACGTCAGGGGTCAGCTCTTTGAGCTTCTCCTCTGGTATGCCGTACAGGTCGGCAAGGTAGATGGTGAACATCAGAGTGTCGAGACTGTCCAGGTTCAAGTTGACGGTCTCCTGATCCAGGGACGTGGCCGGGACAATGTTAATCCCCGCCGGCTTTGCGATCTTAATGATCTCGTTTGTTATTTGTACACGGTCCATCATACCTCCATCTTCAAATCGTTCATCAGCGCCTCTTGGGCGTTTATCTTGCCCTCGAGTACCTTAACAACCTGCTCGTCAATCGTCTTCTCCAACAGCAGGTGGTGTATGATCACCGGCTTCTCCTGGCCCTGCCTATACACCCTGGCGTTGGCCTGGATGTAGTTCTCGGAGCTCCATGGTAGATCATACCATACAACCTGGGCGATCTGTCCCTCATTACACTGTAAATTAAGCCCTATGCCGCCTGATTGCGGGTGCGCCAGCATGATCTTAATCTTGCCTGCTCTCCACATATCCAGGTTGTCATCGGAGAGCTCCTGAGCCTCGGGAAAGCGCTCCTTGAGCTTCTTCAATGCCGTCTTATAGTGATAGAAAACCAGAGTCGGGTAAGGGTTCTCTTCAACCAAAGACTCGAGGAATTCAATCTTGTCATCATGCGAGACAGCCTCTCCCTCATCGGTATAAATCGTGCCGCTCGTGAATTGAAGCAGTTTATTCGCAAGCGCAGCAGCCGAGACTGCCGTGACCTCTTTCCCGTCAATTTCACTAACCATCTCCTTACGTAATTGTTTGTACTTCTTCATAACCTCCGGAGAAACCGTACATGTATGGTACAAGTTTGTCAGGGGCGGCAGGGTCAAATAATCTTCGGCGCGCAAACTGAAACATATGTCAGAAACGCGGTCCTGAATCTGACGCTCCATGCCCGGACGTACTGCCCACTTATACACAACATTGGTGTGCCTGTTCCTCTCTGCGGCGTACATGTAGGTGTCGCGAAATGCTGTTAGGGTTTTCCCTAACCTATCGCCGCGGTCCAATATAGCAACTTGCGCCCACAGATCTCCCAAGCTCTGCGGTGTCGGTGTGCCCGTAAGAATGAGGCGCCGCTTAAAATCTCCGACAATCTTCTTGATTGCTTTGAATCGCTTCGTGCTGGGGTCTTTGAACCGCGAGCTCTCGTCGATTATCAGATTCTCAAAAAGCCCAGGCATCCAGTTCTCTACCAGCCAGGGCACGTTGTCGACGTTAATGATGTACAGATCGGCATCGAACGTGTAGAGCCCACTAAGTCTCTCCTTCGGTGTGCCCATCAGCTTTACGATACGCAGCTCTTCCAAGTGATCCCATTTCTGGCATTCTTGCGCCCATACTGACTCTGCCACTCTCTTGGGAGCTATCACCAAAGTCCTCCCCGAAGAGTTCTCCCTGATAATGCTGAGTGCCGTCACAGTCTTTCCGAGACCTGGTTCCATGAAAAGCCCCATGTGCGGTGTTCTCTTTGACTGTGCGACCATTTGTTTTTGGTATTTGTGCATCTGTGATTTGTAAAGCATTTAATACTTCCTTTCGCTTGTCGTGCAGCCAGTCGGCCACAGCGTACAGTTCTTTTTCCGTGACGTTTTGTTTTATTGTGTTTGCGATTCTGGATATAAAAACTACATTTTCTTTTATATATCCAAGTGTTGGTATTACTTTGTCTAAAGAGGGACCCTCCGGGCTATAACCTTTCCCCTGGGACCAAATAAACGGCGTCTTGAATACAGGGCATTCGTCTGTGGTTATTGAAAGTAAATACTCAACATCCAAGTCGTATGCAATGCCCTGTCTTCTACATCTGTTTCTCACGCTCCCCACAAGTCGAGTTATGTACCCTCGTTTTGTTTTACGATAGTCCATCTCTGTTTGATAATATTTTTTCCGCATACTGATCAACGTCCTCTTTAGATCTCAATACGGTTACCGGATGCCCTAACTCGGCTAATTGAGCGAACACTAACTGCTGCCTTTTTGACAGCGCGCCTGTTTTTGTTTTTAGCTCGACCAGGTGGATCTGTTTTTTGAGAAACACAATCCGATCGGGGACTCCCGTTATCGTGCTGATCCACTTTAGACTCAGGCCTCCCAGCTCCTTTACTTTTTTGCTTAGATGCTGTTCTATGCTCTTTTCTAACATTCTTTTGGATCTCCATGTTGATCCCGGTTGTGATCTGTTTGACGATGTGCTCGGTTAGATATGCGCGTGACTCTTCGCCAATCTCGTCTGGTGCCTCCCCGATGTGCTCGAATATGCGGCACACGCAATGTGTTGCCTCATGTGCGATCACACCGGCCAAAAACGCTGGGTCCTCTTCAACGCACTCTGCTAAATCAAATGCCATGATGATTACCGCATGCTTTCCATCGGTCAGGTAGTGCGTCTCCGCAATACCCTCGTCTAGCGCGGTGGCCTTCTCAGTGATCCCGTGGTCTCTCAACACTCGTTGAAACGTCTCGTTAGAAAAACACAGCTTTATCTGAGACGGAAAATGCCCGCAGTCTACATGGTAATAGCCCCAGTTTTTAGGCATTTTTCTCTCCGTAAAATTCCAATACAAGCTCGAGTGCCTTAATCATTTTGCGGACTTTTTTGGCATTTTTAGTTGGATCATAGTGATACATTGGCACTGAGCCCGGTTTTTCCAATTCCTCTCTGAAAAGTGCCAAGTCTCGCTTCAGCTCGTTGCTCACTATCTTTTCAACAAACTCGATGTCTACCTCAATGTTATAGCCCGTCATGTTTTTTCCTTTCTTCAACGTTTGCCAAAATACGTTTCTTTTCTTCGCTGCCACAGTTTATCCATTCGCCTATTTCATCTAACGTGCGATGACAACCGATGCAAACGCCTTTTACATAATCAAACTGACATACCTCAACGCAAGGTGACTCAAGATCTTTTTTGGGGCTTCCAAATATGCGATCCCAACCAGCCTCAAATGCCTCCTTATTGACCGGGCGATGGCGCGATCCCTTACCTGCCTCTGCCATTTTTGTCCTCCCTCATCCCAATTAGGATACCTACCACGATAACCAGCAACATCCACAGCAAAAACTCTCCCGCGCCACCATTGGTGACGATGTATTGTTTTTCAACTAGGTTCATATGCTCTTCTCCATGTGCTCTACGTAACGGTTCAGGTACCACTGCGCCTTTTTGAGATCCTCGATCGGGCAGTGCGACTTGATGCCTGCTCGGCTGATGTACTTCACCACGTTGCCCAAATGATACGGCAGTCGCTTGGCCTCGATGAAGTCAATCGTCTCAATCCCGCCGGACTTGTAATGCGGCGGGTGGTTCACTATGTCGATCATGTGTTCTTCTCCTTTAGTTTGGCTTCGATGAAATGAATGGCTCTAAAGATGTTGACGTGTTTATTGATTATTAAATCATCTTCAACTTGTCCGAAGGCCACACTATCAAAGCATTTTATTATTTCATCATCAGTCAGCCCAACCCATTCACGCTTTGTGTGCTTGAAATAGATTGTCCCACCGCAAGTGCATTGAACGGATTGCCAAGGCTCATGTTCACGTTTTGCCGTTTCGTCGACACGTTCTTGCGATATGTCGATGGCGTGTACAGGTGCTGTGTCAAAGGTATAGGTGCTATTAAATAATTCACGACCAATTGGGTATTCCTCACCAGCCACACCACGCATGATTAGGTCATCTTCTTTGACTGGCGTGATGCCTTCCCGTGTACTTACATGGGTTT
>JACCDO010237086.1_pt1 | contig 65158 bp, 53 predicted proteins | sample 7446101 | NCBI WGS metagenome assembly JACCDO01 (sample SAMN15323440, study PRJNA562643) | freshwater metagenome | isolation source: river surface water | place: USA:Blue River Watershed | collected 2017-08-16 | reverse complement strand
TGGGGCATCATGAGGTGCATGCCAAGGGCTGTTTTTGGGCGTGATGGCATCGGCGCTGTGCGCCGGTGTCATCTGCTCCACAGGGAACATCGATATATGCGCGCCTTGACGAAAAGATGCCACGGCGGTATCCGCCATGGCATGACGCTGGGGGGAGGGTGATCCGGTCATCGCATGCCAGGCTGTTTTGGGCGTGATGGCATCGGCGCTGTGCGCCGGTGCGTAGGGGCGCCATGAAATGACACCCCTACGGTGGGTCCGGGACACATGCCTGCGGGCGGTGGGTGTCACGACAACCCGACGGTATTCCCCTGCGCATCGATGTCGATGCGCTCGGCGCCGGGGTGTGTGGGCAGCCCAGGCATGGTGCGCATGTCGCCGGCCAGCGGGTAAATGAAGCCGGCGCCGGCTGCCAAGCGTACTTCGCGGATAGGGAAGACATAGTCTTTGGGGGCACCGATTTTGCTGGCGTCGTGGCTGAGTGAATACTGCGTTTTGGCCATACAGATGGGCAAATTGCCGTAGCCCAGTTGTGTGTACTTTTCGAGTTGCTTGCGCGCCTCGCTACTGTATTCCACACTACTCGCGCCATAGATGGTGGTGGCCAAGGTCTCGATTTTTTTCTCGAGCGACCATGCCACATCATACACATAGCGGAACTCGCCGGGCTGACCACAGGCCTGCTCGACGGCTTCGGCGAGCGCCAAACCACCCTCGCCACCGGCCGCAAACACGTTACTTTCGACCACCGCAAAGGCCCCTGCCGCCATGGAGACGTCTTTGACGACGGCGATTTCTTCGGCATGATCACTGGGGAAGCGGTTGAGCGCCACCACCACCGGCCGCCCATAAATCGCCGCATTAGCGATTTGGGCACGCAGATTGCTACAGCCGGCCTGCACATCATCGGGGTTGGCCACTGGCAGCGCGGGGTCGAGCGGCTTGCCCGCCACGATTTTGTAGCGCCCACTATGTGCCTTGAGGGCACGAATGGTGCACACTAGCACCACCGCGTCGGGGGTGACGCCCGAGACGCGGCTTTTGATATGACAAAACTTCTCGAAGCCGATATCCGCCCCAAAGCCACTCTCCGTCACCACGTAGTCGGCGCGTGACAGCGCCACGCGGTCGGCCATCACTGACGAATTGCCATGGGCGATATTGGCAAAGGGGCCGCAGTGCACCAGCGCCGGCGAATTTTCCAGCGTCTGCAGCAGATTGGGTTTGAGCGCTTCGCGCAAGAGCACCGTCATGGCACCCGCCGCCTTGAGGTCTTCGGCAGTGACAGGTGTGCCGTCTTTGCGTTGCCCGATGACCATGCGCCCCAGCCGCGCACGCAAATCAAAGATGTCGCTGGCCAGCGACAGCACCGCCATCACTTCGGAGGCCACGGTGATGTCAAATCCCACTTGGCGCGGTGGGCCGTCACCTTTGCCACCCAACCCCACCACCACCGCGCGCAACACGCGATCGCTGATGTCGAGCACGCGTGGCCAGCGGATGGTGTAGGGGTCAATGCCCAGCGCATTACCGTGGTGCAGGTGGTTGTCGATCATGGCCGCCAGCAAATTGTGGGCGGCACCGATGGCATGGATGTCGCCGGTGAGATGCAAATTGAACTGCTCCATCGGCACCACCTGGCTATAGCCACCCCCAGCAGCGCCTCCTTTGATGCCAAAGGTCGGCCCCATCGAGGGCTGGCGGATGGCCACCACAGCGCGGTGCCCGCGCTTGGAGAGAGCTTGACCCAGCCCGATGGTGGTAGTGGTTTTGCCTTCGCCCAGCGGTGTCGGTGTAATAGCAGTCACCACCACATAGCGAGACTTGCGGGCGCCGTGGATGGCGGCGGTGTCGATTTTGGCCATATGCCGACCGTACTGCTCGACATATGCAGACTCGATACCCAACCCAGATGCGATATCGGTAATCGGGCGTAGCGTTGCTGCTTGGGCTATTTCGAGATCAGTTTGCATGGATATATCCTTTCGGTACGTGGATAAGAGTATTGTACTGAGATTTGTGTTGTAAGGTAATGACAATGGCGTGCCATTTGTACGTCCATTGATGCGCTCCTCATGTTCCACATCTTGTTTTTCCAATACCTCTACCGTTTTCTTACCTGCAAAAGGTATGCCTCCATGGCAGTTTTTCCACTAATTCTCAGGAAATACCGCATAGATTCTTTTATAATCAATAAGAGATACCTATCTTTGTAAAAGTATTCATCAGTTGTAGTACAGCATTGGACAGCGAACCCTTGAGGAGTAACGAGACCATGAAATTTTGGACTGTGGTTATTGCAGCCATCATCATCGCAACAGGCGTGTGGTATTTCAGTGCACCGACGACCGATACCACCAGTATCCCCGTCGATGACACAGTGGTCCCCACTGTTGCATCATCCGTGGACAACACACAGGGGACGCCCAAGGGGCGGGTTATCCGCCTTACGACTGCAGATATCAAGGAACGATTAAACGATTTTGGTACTGAACAAGCCCAAATCGCCGATATCATCCTGGCACCAGACACTGCCACCATCGAATTGCTGGTTGGTGGGGTGAAAGGTGTATTCACCACTGGGCTTGCAGTAGCCAACAACCAAATTGTGTTGGTAAAGCCTGCCATTGGTGGGCTGCTTGGTGCCGTATTGCCTGCAGAAAAAATCGGTCAACTCTTACAAGATGAGCTCAATAACCGTCTGATTGACCAACCAATTCTCGATATACGCATCGTTGATGGTGCCATCGAAATCGTCGTCAACGAGTAAACCTGCGCTCATAGAAGCACCGTGGTAGAATACAACCAGCATTCGATGTACGTGGAACCGCTCTTGGTGTGATGCAATGTCCCACGTACTGCAATGGTTTAGGAGCATTTGCATGGCTGCGTCCCACGATCAACTCTACCGCATCCGCCACTCGGCGGCACATGTCATGGCCCAGGCCGTGCGTGAAATCTTCCCCGATGCCCGTATCGCCATCGGGCCGCCGATTGACGATGGGTTCTACTACGATTTCGATTTGCCACGCGCATTGACGCTCGACGACTTCGCCGACATCGAGTCACGCATGCGCCGCATCATCGCCGGCAAACATGCTTTCGTCTATCGTGAAGTTTCTGCCGCCGAAGCGCGCACGATTTTCCATGATCAGCCCTACAAAATTGAGCTCATCGACGGTCTCGCCAAAGGCCAAGACGACAATGGCGAAACCACCAAAGAGCCTGTCGTTATTTCAACCTACCGCCAGGATTCATTCGAGGACCTGTGCCGTGGGCCACATGTGGCGAACACCAGCGAAATCCCCGCCGACGGCTTCAAGCTGATGAGCGTGGCCGGTGCCTACTGGCGTGGCGACGAAAAGCGCCCGCAGCTGCAACGCATCTATGCCACCGCCTGGGCCTCCAAGGCCGACCTCGACAAGTACCTCTTTCAGCTCGAAGAAGCCAAACGCCGCGATCATCGCCGCCTCGGCCGTGAGCTGGGACTCTTTTACTTCTCCGAAGATGTCGGTCCTGGTTTGCCACTCTTTACCCCCAAAGGTGAAATGCTGCGCTACCTGATGGAGTCCTACGTGCGCGACACCCAGACGCGCTACGGCTACCAGCACGTGTGGACGGGGCATTTGGTCAAAGAGACGCTTTACCACAAATCGGGGCACTACGACAACTACCGCGACTCCATGTTCCCACCGATGGTCGATGGCGACGTGGTCTTTCGCCTCAAGCCGATGAATTGTCCGTCACACATGACCCTCTTCAAAGAAATGGGACGCCACTCGTACCGCGAATTGCCGATGCGCTTCGCTGAGTTTGCCACCCTCTACCGCTACGAAGACAGCGGCGCCTTGAGTGGGCTCACGCGCGTGCGCTCACTCACCCAGGATGACTGTCACGTCTTTTGTACGCCCGACCAAATCCAAGAAGAATTCGGCCGCTGTCTGCAACTCATCCGCGAAGTGCTCAACGCCTATCAGCTCAGCGACTACCGCGTACGCTTGTCGTTGCGTGGCAACGAAGGCAAATTCGTCAAGGATGACGACAAATGGAATCTGGCCACCACCGCCCTCAAGCAGGCGCTCGACGCCAACGGCGTCGTCTACGAAGCCGTCGAGGGTGAAGCTGCATTTTACGGACCAAAAGCCGACTTCATGGCCAAAGATGCGCTCGGGCGTGAATGGCAGTTGTCAACGGTGCAAGTCGACTTCATCCAGCCGGCACGCCTCGGTGTCGAATACGTCGGCGAAGACGGCCAAATGCACACGCCCGTGCTCATCCACCGTGCTGTCACCGGCTCCACGGAGCGCTTTTTGGGCGTGATTATCGAGCACTACGCTGGAGCATTCCCGCTGTGGTTGGCACCCGTACAGGCCGTGATTATCCCCATTTCGGATGAAAAACAGGGGGCGTACGCCAACGAAGTCCAAGCCAAACTGGCAGCGCTCGGCATGCGCGTCGAAGTCAACATGTCGCGCGATCGTATGAATGCTAAAATTCGCGATGCGCAGTTGCAAAAAATCCCCTACATGCTGATTATCGGTGACCGCGAAGCCAGTGCCGGTGCAGTAGCCGTGCGCACCCGTGGTGGTGTCGACCTCGGCGCACTTCCAGTCGATGAATTCATTGCTCGTGCCCAGCAAGAGATTGCGAGCAAAGTCTAGTTTGTGGTGATACACAGGGGAGCGCCAACATCGCTCCCCTGGCATTGCAGGAGAGTAGTGCTATGCGTCGTTTTCTCTATGGACTCATTTTTGGTGTCGTGGTTGGCTCGATTGTGGGCATCTGGTGGCTGCGCCGTGTCGGTGCCTTTGATGATCCCAACAGCCTTGTCGGCTCACTCATGACGGTAGCCAAAGAAGCTGCCGCCGCCAAAGAAGCCGAACTCATGGCACGCTTTCATCAACAGGCCAACGACAACCCCGCCCCAAGTGACCGCTAGACCCGTGCGAGGGGAGCATATCCACCATGTTACGAGATGCAATTCGTGTGATTCATGCTGATAAATACTGGTGGAAAGCTGTCGGCATCGCCGGGTTGTGTGCGACAACCTTAATCGGCTATCCCATTGCCGCCGGATTGGTCATCGAGCACCTCGACAACACGCGCAAGGGGTATGATCGCCCACTGCCACCGTTCGTCGACTGGAGCACACGCTGGCTAATTGGTTTTTTTGCTGTGCTCATCGAGTTCGTCTTTTATGTGATGCCCACGCTCGTCGCCTGCCTGCTCTTTTTCTGTTTCGGCTTGACCATGGTGATGCAGCAACGCGTCGGTGACGTGGTGGTCCTTTGGACGTTTGGTGGCATATTACTCGCCTGGTGGCTCTTCATGTTCTTGTGTGGGGTTTCACCCATCGCCCGTCTGATTTATGTCGACGATAGTGGTACCGAACGGAGCATGGGTGGCATGCCCATCCGCGAGGCCTTTCGTCCAGGTGCACGTGGGCACTATGCTGCTGCGCGCCTACAAAGTATTCCCCTCTACATTGCCCCCACCCTCCTCCTCTTAGCAATTCCATCGGTCATTGATTTGGGTGGCATCGTAGCATGGCTACTCGGTCCACTCGTCATCTGGTTGTTCTGGAGTAGTCTGGTCTACGCCCATTTGGTCGTCATGCAACTCTACCATCGTGTTGACCTGCAACTCGAAGCAGCTCAGCTCACGCGTGCCCCATATGAGGGTGTGTAAACACCACCTACACACGTCAAACGCCCCACACCGCATGGTGTGGGGCGTTCTCCATTCCACTCTTATATATGCTGCCCCTTGAATTGGCTGATATACAGGTGATGGTACAACCCGTGCTGTGCCAGCAGTTCGTCGTGCGTACCACGCTCCACGATTTCCCCACCGTTGATTACCAGCACTTGATCCGCATCGCGAATCGTGCTCAAGCGGTGCGCAATCACAAAGCTGGTACGCCCAGCCATCAAGCGCAACAACGCACGCTGGATACGCACCTCGGTGCGCGTATCAATGCTACTGGTCGCTTCGTCGAGAATCAAGATGCGCGGATTGGCCAGCATCATGCGCGCAATCGCCAGCAACTGACGTTGCCCCTGGCTCAGATTATTGGCCCGTTCCGACAGCATCGTCTGATAGCCGTGGGGCAACTGCCGAATAAACGAGTCAGCATCGGCCATTTCAGCAGCCCGCATACATTCCTCGTCTGTGGCATCCAAACGCCCAAAGCGAATATTTTCTAGGACCGTATCCGAAAACAAAAAGGTATCTTGCAATACCAGCCCCAACTGTCGACGTAACCATTCCTTGGGGATGTCACGAATATCCACGCCGTCGATGTGAATACTCCCTGCGTTGATTTCATAAAAACGGCTCAGCAGATTGATGATGGTCGTCTTGCCTGCACCTGTTGGCCCAACCAATGCAAAGAGTTGACCCGCCTTGGCGTGCATGGACATGGAGCGCAAAATCGGTGTCCCCGCCTCGTAGGCAAACTGCACATCTTGGAACACGACATCTCCGCGAATGGCTTGTGGTACGGGTACATCTACAGCGATATCTACTTCTGCGGCAATATCCATAATCTCAAACACCCGCTCTGCACCCGCTAGTGCTCCCTGAATTGCGTTGTACATGTTGGCGAGTTGGCGCAGTGGGTTGATGAAGTTTTGTGCATAGATGATAAATGTAGCAATCACCCCCACCGTCACCAGATCACGCAACGCTAACCAGCCACCAAAAGCAGCCAACACGATGATAAAAAAATTTCCCAGCACGCTGGTGAGTGGCATCAACAGCAACGCATAGTTGTTGGCGGTGACACCCGCGTTGTAGGCCTGTTCATTTTGTGCCACAAATGAGGCGAGCACGGATTCATTGCGCCCGAAGGCCTTGACGACTTTTTGACCGCTAATCGCCTCTTCCATCACCGCATTCAGCTCACCCATGCTGCGTTGCAACTCACGGAAGCCACGGCGAGTGTAGGTAGCCACAAACTGGGTAAACCAAAACATGATGGGCACCACAAACAGCGATGCGAGCGCCAACCAGACGTCGAGCACAAACATGGCCACCAAAATACCAATCAGTGACAGCACACTTGCCACGAGTGCAGTCACGTTTTGCGAGACGGCCTGATTAATCGCATCGATATCGTTGGTCAAGCGACTCATCAACTGCCCCGCCGGATTCCGATCAAAAAACTGCATGGGCAACGTTTGTAAATGCCGAAACAAATCCTGCCGAAGCTGTTGCAATGCGCGCTGCGACACACGAGCCATGGTACGCCCCGCCAACGCCTGAAACAGATTGTTGACCAGATACACGGCCAACATCAGCAGAGCAATCTGCGGCAACTCAGCGGTACGCTTGGGAATGATGTATTGATCGATGGCAAACCCAATCAGGTAGGGCGAAAGCAACCCCAACAGGGTGTAAATCACCACAAACACGAGTACGACAATGATGCCGGTGCGAAATGGTGCCAAATAGGCGACGAGGCGCGCTAAGGCCTGGCGCGTATCCTGAGCCTTTTCGATGCGCCCAATCGCCATTGGATGACGCCCACCCATACTGGCACGCGCGCCGGTATGCGGTTCACGTGAATTCGATGATGTCATGACGGGTATCCTATCTCACTGCGCATCGGTGGCAATGCGCTGTAGCACACCGTCACCGAGCTGACTGGCATATATTTCTTGGTAAATGGCACTCTGCTGCATCAATTCGCGATGTGTCCCCTGTGCCACAATCCGACCACGATCAAGCACCACAATTACATCTGCGTTGAGCACCGTACTGATACGTTGCGCCACCACCAGCGTGGTATGTGCGCTCCCCATGGCAGCCAGCGCCTGCTGAATCTTGGTTTCGGTCTCGACATCGACGGCACTCGTGCTATCATCGAGAATCAAAATCCGTGGTTTGGTCAACAGCGCGCGCGCAATGGCGATCCGTTGCTTTTGCCCACCCGACAGATTCACGCCACGCTCAGCCACATGCGTGTCATAGCCACTCGGTAATTTGAGAATAAACTCATGCGCTTGGGCAGCCTGGGCGGCAGCGACCACTGCCGCCTCGTCAGCATCGGGGGCACCATAGCGGATGTTGTCACGCACGCTGCCCGAGAACAAAATCGTCTCTTGGGGCACAATTGCCACCTGTTGCATCAATGAGCCGTGATCGATGTGGCGTACATCCATGCCGTCAATCAACACGCGCCCACTCGTCACATCATAAAAGCGGGGCACCAAGTTGATGAGTGTGCTTTTGCCGGCACCAGTCGCACCGAGCACCGCCACCGTCTGCCCCGGCGCCACCACCAAATCAATGGCATCGAGCACAGGTTCTGGTAGCTGTACATTGTAGAAAAAGCGCACATCTTCAAAGACAATCTGACCAGTGAGTGGGGTCTGCAACACGATGGCATCAGTGTGTGCCTGTACTGCTGGCACCACGTCGAGCACCTCATTAACGCGCTTGGCCGATGCCACGCCACTCGCCCACGTGTTGGACAGCATGGTCATCATCACCAGTGGTGTCATAGTAGTCAGCAAATAATTAGTAAAGGCCACAATCTGACCAACGGTCATGTCACCCGTGGCGACATGCCAACCACCCCACCAGATCACAACCACCATGCCAATGTTGACGCACATGGTCAACACGGGCATCATCAAGGCCATGAATTGCATGACCGCAATTGAGTTCGTCGCAAAATCATCATTGCTCGCCAAAAAGCGCGCCGCCTGTGCATCCCCACGCACAAATGCCTTGATGAGACGTGAGCCAGCAATGTTTTCTTGCAATACCGTGTTGAGTACATCGAGGCGCTGTTGCACCATGCGATACAGTGGCTCTGTGCGCAACACAAACAGCACCACAATAACCGAGGTAATCAGCAACAACGGCAACAACGCCAGTGCCAGATTGTAACTGGTACTAAACATCAAGATGATGCTCCCAATCATCAACATGGGGGCACGGGTGCCGATACGCAGATTGATTTGGAAATAACGCTGTACCGCAGCCACATCACTCGTCAAGCGTACCAACAGTTGCCCTGTGCGCAATTCATCGAGATTACTAAACGACAGCGTTTGTATTTTTTGAAAAAGTGCTAGCCGCAGATCACGTGCTACACCCTCGCCTACTTGAATCGACGTGAAGTTATTTCCAATCGCCACCAGCACACTCAACAGCGAAATACCGACCATCAACAGACCCGTTTGAATCACAATATCTTGATTCTGTTTGGCGATGCCCTCATCGATGATGCGTTGAATCAAACGCGGAATCGCCAAATCCAAAAAAACGAGTGCCGTCAGCAAGATAAATGCTGCGATTGCTGGGCGCCAATACGGCCGTACAAAACGTGCCAGTGTGATGATGTCGTGCATAGTTCATGGTTTCTGTTGGATAGGTATTCCACCACAGTATACCGTAGGGGCGCATAGTATTCGCTCGTGCTATTCGCTGGTTGCACGCATACTTGCGCCTGTGCCATCACATCGTTCATTTCACCAATGCAAATGTGCCAGTACGCATAAAGTGTTGCAGCCGCAGGGCGGTACGGCGCACGAATTCTGGCAAAAAAGCAGAATCGGCCGGCGTCGTCAGTACCAACAAATCATTAAGCAACACGATGCCACGCCCCATTACTAATGCCTCAAAGACATCTGCTGGCACCGTCAATGCTGGATTCACACTCCGATACCCCGCCCATAATTCGGCATCGGCATAGGGAATATCACGTAAATAGTAGAGGGTGATGGCCAAATCTTGGATAGGTAACCCCATTCCTGCATCATCGAAATCAAAGATGGCTAGTTGCTGATTGTGCCACATCATGTTGTAGGCATGCAAATCCGCATGAATTGGTTGTACAGTCATCTGGTCATTGAGCTGCGCATACACCGCGTCAATGCGCGGGCGTACCTCGTCAATCAGTGTGCGTATTGCGCGTGGAATGCGCGATCGCGGTGCATGTGTTAGATGATCATCACTGTTCATCAGCAGTTTGTTTACCAGCGGGAATGCTGCCTGCGCTGTTGGTCGCCATGCGCTGCTATGGCGATGGAGCAGTGCGGTGGCTACACCCATCTCATACACCTGTTGCCGTGACGGCTTGGCGCCCACAATCCGCCCCGGTAACCAGCGCGCCATCGTGGCCGTCAGCGTTTTGTGCAACGGCGCAAATAGTATCTCTACAAACGGCGCACCACTATCGGTCGTCATTGGCACAGGTACGATGATAGGTGATTCGGTTGAGAGTGCGGTAATCCACTGTTGTTCAGCGCGTAATCCAGTAATATCACGAAGAGAATGCGTATTAAGGCGTAATGCGTACTTTGCGCCTGTGGTGTCAATAACGGCATATGTGGTGTTAAAGCCATGATTGATGCAACGCATCGTTTTGGGGTGCACCCCAAAGCGGTGACAGGCGGCCATAGCCACCGTGCGTAGACCGTGGAGTTGGGCCTGTTGACTCATTTGCGCAAATTCAATTGGTGTAGGTGCCACATCGACCTCATGCTCAGTTGATGTCCATCTGTTTGTCGCGACGATGACATGCAAATTATGAAACACGCATCTCAATCACTATCGTGCCGTCATTTTAGTCGTTATAATAGCATTATCGTATACAGATTGAGGTTTACCAACAAGGACACACGCATGTCTATTGCAATTATCGTTCATGGCGGCGCCTGGGCTATCCCCGATGACCAAGTTACCCCACATCGTGCCGGTTGTCGTACAGCCCGCGATGCGGGCTGGAATGTACTCGCCAATGGCGGGAGTGCCATGGATGCCGTCGAAGCCGCCGTCCGCATACTCGAGGACGACCCCATTTTTGATGCAGGTGTCGGCTCCATTCTTAATCGCGGTGGCTTCGTCGAGCTCGATGCCGCCGTCATGGAGGGCGACCAACTCTACTATGGGTCAGTAGCCGGTGTACGGCGCATCCGCAATCCGATTTCACTGGCACGGCACGTCCTCAACAGTCCAGCTGGGCTATTGGTTGCCGATGGTGCCGAGCGCTTCGCCAAAGAGCGTGGTGTGCCGCTGTGTGACCCTGAAGAACTGATTGTCGACCGTGAATTTGCCATTTATCAGCACTATGTGGCCACCTACGACACGACCAATGACAGTGGTGCAACTGCCCCTCCTGGCGAAATCGTCGCGCCAATACGTGGTGGTGGCTATCCCAACCGCCCCGGTGATACCGTGGGGTGCGTTGCCGTCGATCAGCATGGCTGGGTCGTCGCTGGGACGTCCACGGGTGGCACCAACTACAAGATGATCGGACGGGTCGGTGATGCTCCACTGCTCGGTGGTGGTCTGTACGCCATGAACGAGCTCGGCGGCTGCTCAACCACAGGGTGGGGTGAGTCCATTATGCGCATCCTGCTTGCCAAAACAGCCGTCGATTATCTTGATGGTGATACCCACCCACAACAGGCAGCCGAACGCGCTATCCAACGACTTGCAGATCGTGGTAAAGGGTTGGGGGGATGCATCCTGCTCGACCGCCACGGTCATGTTGGCTGGGCATTCAATACGCCACGCATGGCACATGCCTGGCGCTGTGCCGATGGGCGCGATGGCGATGGCGTATAACACGGGTCATGAGAGGTGAGTGATGAATACATTTGATATTATCTGCTTGGTCATCTTGGGCGTCATGGGCATTATCGGCTTTTTCCAAGGTGCAGTACGCATGCTGGTCATCACGATTGTTGCATATGTCTGTCTCATCCTGGCCGGGCTCTACTTCCAAGCGGTCGGTGATCAAATCCATTTGGCGGTTGAACTGTCTAACTACGAAAGCATCAGCGTCGCATACATGGGGGTATTTTTGGCCTGCATGATTACCCTTAGCAGCATGGGTATCTATACCTTTCGCTTTTTGCGTGGCAACATCGAATCCCCACTCAATCGTGGCATCGGAGTCATCGCAAGCCTGTTCACCAGCGGTGTACTACTCGGAGCGTTTGCGCATCTCGTACTATTGCAACTGCTCCCAGACAATGCAGCAGCCACACGCACGCTGATTGGCGACCCCGCGTTTATTGAATTGATTACGACAGCGCGGCTGGCTCAACCACTGGCCAATGGCGCAAATGCCTTGCTCACACAGATCCTCGCGCCGTTTGTGTTTAGTGATATCAATCAACTCTTTTTTATGACACCAACACCATGAGCATACCGCATCATACACTGACAACACTTGAATTTCCCACCATTCGTGCCATGCTGGCACGCCATGCGAGTTTTGCCGCATCACGTGAGATAGCTGAGCACCTCGAACCCAGCATTGATGCACACATCATCAGCAACGGCATCGCACAAACACGTGAAGCACGCTATATTCTCGACGAAATCCCAGACCTGACTATCGGTGCTGCCCGCGATGTGCGCGATGCAGTGCTACTCGCCGAACGTGGTGGCGTACTTGACGCCCTGGTATTACTCCAGATTAGCCACACACTCGGTGCAATGCGCCGGCTCCGTGGTGCGCTCAAGCGGATTGATGCGGTGCGTATCCCGCAACTCAATGATGCCATCCTCGCATTACCCACACTCAATCACACCGAAGAACGCATCGAGCACGCCATCAATCACGACGGTGAAGTCCTCGATGGCGCAAGTGCCAAACTTGCCTCACTGCGGAGTGACATTCGCATTACCATGGGGCGCGTCCAAGAGCGCCTACAACACATCGTCTCATCTGGGCAATACGCAGACGCGTTGCAAGAGTCGATTGTGACGGTACGCAACGGGCGCTATGTGGTGCCAGTCAAAGCCAGCCACAAACGCATGGTCAAGGGGCTCGTCCACGACCAGTCTGGCAAAGGTATCACCCTCTACATTGAACCACTGGTGGTGGTGGAGCTCAACAACAAACTGCGCGAACTGCAGCTCGACGAAGCCGATGAAATCGCACGCATCCTTGCCGAGCTTTCTGATTTGGTGGGCACCGATGGCACCGCCATCCGTACCGGGGTATCGGCGCTGGCCGTGCTCGATTTTTCGTTTGCCAAAGCTCGCTTTGCTGGGCAACTACGGGCGGTCGAACCCATCATGATCGACGTGATGCAGGGTGGTGATCCTGCCATCAAGCTCGTCAATGCACGCCACCCGTTAATTGACCCCACCGTGGTTGTTCCCGTGACCATTACCATGCCCAACGATACGCGAATCCTGTTAATTACGGGCCCGAATACGGGTGGCAAAACGGTCTCGCTCAAAACCACAGGATTACTGGCATTGATGGCACAAGCAGGGCTCTTTATCCCTGCTGCGGATGGCTCCACGTTGCCGATTTTTGGTCGTATCTTTGCTGATATCGGTGATGAGCAGAGTATCGAACAGAGTCTGTCAACGTTTTCGTCGCACATGACCAACATTATTGGCATCTTGCGCACCCTCGATACCGTGCATGAACCAGAGGTGTCACAGATTCGGCGCATCGGTGCCGATGAATGGCAACCACTTGCACCGATTTTTGCGGATGAACTCCCTGCCTTGATCTTGTTTGATGAGCTGGGCGCAGGTACTGACCCCGTGGAAGGTTCAGCACTCGCGCGGGCAATAATCGAGCATGTCCTGCAACGTGGTGTCTTCGCAATTGCGACCACCCACTACGCCGAACTCAAGGCCTACGCTTACAGCACGGCTGGGGTTCAGAATGCGTCAGTGGAATTTGATACCGAAACACTCTCACCGACATATCGCCTATTGATTGGGGTACCAGGGCGCTCAAATGCACTTGCCATCGCTGCCCGACTCGGACTTGATGCCCGTATTATTGCGCATGCACGTGACTCCCTCCCCAACCAAGAGGCACACGTGGATACCCTACTTGCAGCGATTCAGAAAGAACGCATCGAGACAGCGCATGCGTTACAACAGGCCGAACAACTCAAGCATGATGCTGAAATGATGCAACAACAGCTTGTGACCGAACGCGAAGCTATGCTGCGCCAACTTGACGTCGAGCGCCAACACGCACAGCAACTCATCGATGCCGAAGTCAAAGCAGTCAGAGCCGAATTACGCCGCCTGCGTGATGATGTGCACCAAGTGACGGTGACTAAAAAATGGATGGAAGAGGCGCAACAACGCGCAGTTGACATCCAACAGACGGCGACTACACAGCTGGCCAAACAACAGAAGCGCACGGCCCCCCCTGCCGCTAACGTTGCTACGCCGGCATCAGCACCACGGCCACTACGTGTCGGTGATGCAGTATTTGTGCCATCAGTCAATCTTTCTGGTGACATCATTAGCATCGACGAAATCAATGAATCTGCAGTCGTACAAATCGGTGGCTTCCGCATGACCGTGCCACTTATCGAGCTCCGTCCTGGGCCAACCAAAGCCCAACCGGTGAATGTTCCACGCGCAGTATCGATCCCAGCCACACCTGATGTGGCGTTAGAGTTGGATGTGCGTGGCATGCGCGCACTCGACGCCTGCGAACGTGTTGACCGCTACATCGATGATGCGTATCGGGCCGGGTTACCCTATGTGCGCATCATTCATGGCAAAGGGTTGGGTGCATTGCGCCAAGCGCTACGCGACCAGCTCAAAACGACCGGCCACGTCAAATCGTTTGAGGGTGGTGGTGCCAGTGGCGGCGAGGGTGTGACTGTTGTACACTTAAAAGGGCATTAGGGTGTGTGGAGGTAGCGTGTGGCACAGGATTTCGTAAGCATCTTACTCGTTATTGCATTAATTCTCCCATTTGTGGGAGCAATCATCATTCGTGTATTGTCGCGCCTATTACCACCTCGCATCACAATTATTGTGGCCGCCTTGACAGCCATCGTCATTGTGAGCGCAGTGCTCAGCTTGGCGAGTATCAGCATTAGTAGCTTACGCATCGCCAATTTGACACTAATGTTACCGGTGGCCCCTTCCATCGATCGTTCCGGGGATTTTGCAAGTGAAATGATCGACGAAGAACTTATCGAAGAAGGAACTGCTACCCTCGTCCCCGAAGTCACCATTACCCCGATTCCCACAATGCTCCCCACGGTTGTCGTCTCTGATACGTCGATTCTCACCGACACAATGACGTTGACAGATACCACCGTGTTGAGCGACACCCTGACCCTCACCGACACCACACTATTGAGTGATACAACGACGCTCACTGATACTACAACAATCACTACACCGACTCCCGAAGCGACCATCGTTCCAACCACTGCTCCAGCAACCAGTGGTCGTACCTATACCGTACAACCCGGTGATAGTCTGTCTGCGATTGCTGCGCAGTTCAATGTGACAGTCAAGCAAATCATTAACGCGAATCCCACCCTCCAGAACCCTGATAATTTGGCGGCAGGACAGGAGCTCACAATCCCATGACCACACCGATTACCCTTGATTATGTGATGAGTACACGCGATACCTTGGCTGTCGCACAACTCTATCAATCAACGACCAAGAAACACCGCGTCTATCAGGCCATCGCACTCACACTGGTGGGCGTTGCGGCGTGGCAAGGATTTACGAGCGCATTTGGTACCAACCAACTCCTGCTCATTCTCATCGCACTCCTGCTCGCCATTGATCCGGTGCCAATTCTGTTGATGACACTCAGCTCATTTAATAATCCGCGTACAACGGTCAAATTACGCATTGATGAGATGGGGATTCATCGTGTCGTCGCAGATCGTACCATTACCAGTGGCTGGGCACAGTTTTCGCATACCATTGAAAACAATCAGTACCTGATTCTTGTTCTCAGTTCATGGAACTATCTGGCAATTCCACGCCGCGCCATGCAACACGGAGATGTGGCCACGCAAGTCGCGCACATCATTGCAACGCATCTCAAGGTCGCACGTTAATGCAACGCTGGGGATTGGTGTTTCTCACACTTGTGACCATCATCATGGTGGCCGCTGCAGCACAACAGGTATGGCGTGTCTTGCAACAGCCACCAACCCCACAGATTGGTGTGGAACCCACTGTAATCCCCACTATGCCATCATCTCCCACGACCATTCCGACTGTCCCCATCACGCACACGGTGGTGACGACTGGAGCAACACCAACCGTTGGTGTACCATCACCCACCATCATGCCACCGACCCCCTCACCATTTCCTACACCACAGGGATTTATTGCCTACCGTGTCAAAGAGGGTGAAACACTGACGCAAATCGCCCAAGCAGCAGGCAGTACTGCTGCGTTCATTCAGGCATTTAACCGCTTTGGTGGCGACCCTGCCCCGCAACGGCCACTCATCATCCCGCAGATCGATGCACAACAAAGTACTCTTACCAGTCAAGCCATCATCGTGCAACGCGGAGCGAATCGACCAGCAGTTGCACTCACCTTTGATGCAGGCGCAAGTAGCAAACCCACGGAAAGCATGCTTGATACGTTGGCAGCACGCAGCATCCGCGTAACATTCTTTTTGACGGGTGCGTGGATCCGCAACAACCCTGAGCTCACTCGACGCATTGTGGCCGATGGTCACGAAATTGCAAATCATTCGACGTCGCATCCTGATTTCACCACTATCGATGATGCGCAAATGCAACAAGAGCTCAATGATATGGCACAAGCACTTGTCGAAACCACTGGCACCCTGCCAGCGCCTTTCTTTCGCCCACCATTTGGCGCATACAATGAAAACGTGTTACGCACGGTTATTAAAACTGGCTACCTGCCCATTTTTTGGACACTCGACAGCCTCGATTCTGTGGGCGATCCCAAAACTCCTGCATTTTTGCTGGACCGTTTAACAAATACGTTGAGTAACGAAAAAATCAATGGCGCAATTTTGCTTGTGCACTGTGGTAGCCAAGCGACCGCTGACGCACTACCCGACATCCTCGATGAATTCGCCAAGCGCGGTATCATTGTCACCACACTATCACAGGTGTTATAAGCGATACCGACGCACGCAAACGCCTCGTCATGTATAATGCCTCTATACATGTCTATAGTAGGTGTCACATGCCGGATTCATTCCAACGATCATCCGAAATGGCCAAGGCCTATGAGCCACAACAGGTTGAAGAACGACTCTATGCGTGGTGGGAACAACAAGGCTTCTTCCAACCTCGTACAAACGACGACAAAACACCCTTTGTGTTGTCGATGCCACCCCCAAATGTGACTGGTGAGCTTCATATGGGTCACGCCATGTTTGTGACCCTCGAAGATGTCATCATCCGCTGGCAACGCATGTGTGGTCACCCTACCTTGTGGGTGCCAGGTACCGATCATGCGGGCATAGCAACTCAGCTACAAGTTGAGCGGATGCTCATCCGTGAGGGAACCAGTCGTGTAGCAGTAGGGCGTGATGAATTTCTGCGCCGTACCTGGGAATGGAAAGAAGAATTTGGTGGCAAAATCACACAGCAGCTCCGCCGCCTTGGGGCATCGTGTGACTGGTCGCGCGAGCATTTCACTCTCGATCCTGACCTATCACGGGCAGTCCGTTTTGCCTTCAAAAAATTATACGATGATGGATTAATTTACCGTGGCACCCGTCTCGTCAACTGGTCACCGAATCTGCAGACGGCCGTATCCGACCTCGAAGTCGAATACGAAGAGCGTGATGTCAACATGTGGCACATTCGCTATCCGGTGGTGGCCAGTGCGGCCGATGTGGGTCAGTGGGGGAGTGGCAGCTGGGCCGCACACGCAACGCGTTTCATCACCGTCGCGACAACTCGCCCCGAAACGCTGATGGGCGATGTGGCCGTAGCAGTGAACCCTAGCGATGAACGCTACCAACACCTCATCGGTGCATTTGTCGCATTGCCTGCGGTCAATCGACTTATTCCCATTGTGGCCGATGAACACGCCGACCCTGCATTTGGCACAGGAGCCGTCAAAATCACCCCTGCACATGACCACAACGACTATGCAGTGGCACAACGCCAAAACCTGCCCATGGTCAACATCATGAATCGTGATGCCACACTCAATGAGCATGCGGGACCATATGCTGGCATGGAACGCTTTGCAGCACGCAAACAGGTTCTTGCAGACCTCGAACGTGAAGGATTGCTCGTCGCCACGCTGCCACACCGCATGTCGGTTGGTATCAGCCAGCGTGGTGGTGAAGTCATTGAGCCACTGCTCAGCGAGCAGTGGTTTATCAAAATGCAACCACTTGCCGATTTAGCACTCGCCGCGGTGCGCACCGGTGCCACACGCATCGTCCCCGATAATTTTGAACGTGTCTACTATCATTGGCTTGAAAACATCCAAGACTGGTGTATTAGTCGTCAGCTGTGGTGGGGACACCGCATCCCCGTATGGTATACCAGCGATGGTCAGATGATTGTACCCGGAGCGGACGAACCTGATCCCACTGGCCCCGGCATCACCCAAGACCCCGATGTACTCGACACCTGGTTCTCGAGCGGCTTATGGCCGTTTTCTACGTTGGGGTGGCCCGACCAGACGGCAGATCTCAAACGCTTCTATCCCACCAGCGTGATGGAAACCGGCTATGACATTCTCTTTTTCTGGGTAGCACGCATGATGATGCTCGGCTGCTACCTTACCGGCCAAGCACCGTTTCACACCATCTACTTGCATGGTCTGGTACGTGACAAAGAGGGCCGCAAAATGAGCAAAACATACGGCAACGTAATCAACCCGCTCGATATTATGGCTCAATATGGCACCGATGCCTTGCGCTTTACATTGGCAACCAGCAGTACACCTGGCCAAGATCTCAATCTTAATCCCGAGCGCATCGAGGCAGGACGCAATTTTGCCAATAAACTGTGGAATGTGACACGCTTCGTGCTGGGGCGTTTTGGCGACTGGAAGCCAGACGCATCTGCAATCGTTACTGGTCACTGTTTGCTCAATTACCCGTATACGGTGGCTGATCGCTGGATTATGTCTCGTTATCAGCGGCTTGTTGCCGATGTTGACCGCTTGATGAAAAGTTTCAACTATGGTGAAGCCGCTCGTCAAACCCAAGACTTTGTCTGGAATGAGTTCGCTGACTGGTACGTAGAAATTGCGAAAGCACAACTCGAAGGCGACGACCGCCGCCAGCTCCTCACCCGCGAAGTCCTCTATACCGTCCTCGAAGGATCACTGCGCCTGCTACACCCCTTTATGCCGTTTGTCACCGAGGAAGCGTGGCAGTACCTGACTGGTCGGATTGTGCACGACACCAACGCTGATTCAATTATGCTTGCTGGGTATCCACAGCCCGATGCATCATTGTTCGATGAGACCGCCGAACGCAGTTTACAACTCGTACGCGACATCATCGTCGGCATCCGCAACATACGCGCCGAATACAAGGTCGAGCCGGCGAAATTTGTGGCAGCCACCATCGTTTCTCCGCATGGGGCACAACTCGATGAGCAACGCGCCCTGTTGTGCCGGCTCGCACGCCTCAACAACGATGAACTCCACCTCGTCTCGACACTCGCTGTCCGCTCTAAAGCGGCAGCGACCGTGGTCATCGGTGATGTCGAGATTTTTGTCCCACTCGCTGGCCTCATCGACCTCGCCGCTGAACGCCAACGGCTCGCCAAAGAACTCGCAACTGCCGAAGCCGATGCCGAACGCCGCCGTACTCGCCTCAGTGATGAAACATTTACTGGCAAGGCACCGGCTGCGATTGTGCAACGCGAACGGGATAACCTAGCGGCCGTGGACGCACAAATCGCCCGCCTACGGCAACGTGTCGCTGATTATTCTGATGCATAGTATTTATTTACACAACATACCACAACAAGGCTTTTATAAGCCTTGAATTCATGGAGATTGTATAATGCCTAATCGTGTTTTTATCACTGGTGGGGCTGGATTCCTGGGGATTAACCTCGTACGTTACTTGCTCAGCCGCGGACATCAGGTGGTGTCGTATGACATTGCACCATTTGATTACCCCGAGCAACAGCAAATCAGTGAAATCCGTGGGGACATCCGTGATCAAGCTGCACTCTACGCGGCCATGGAGGGGTGTGATTTAGTCGTCCACACGGCTGCCGCACTACCACTCTACACTCCAGACGACATTCGCTCCACCGATCTCGATGGCACACGCAATGTCCTTGTGGCAGCCACCCAACGCAGGATCTCGCGCGTCATTCACATTTCGTCCACTGCAGTCTATGGCATCCCCGATCATCATCCCCTGTTCGAGGATGACACACTCGTAGGTGTTGGCCCATATGGTGAAGCCAAAGTCGCTGCCGAGCGTATCTGCGAACAATTCCGTAGCCAAGGGTTGGTCGTCCCCGTGCTGCGCCCCAAATCGTTTGTGGGACCAGAGCGCTTGGGTGTATTTGCACTTCTGTACGACTGGGCCAAAGACGGGCACGGCTTTCCAATGATTGGCAGTGGTAAAAATCGCTACCAATTTTTGGACGTCGAAGATCTCTGTCAAGCGATTTATCTGTGTGCCACACTCGACGCATCCATCGTCAATGACACATTCAATGTTGGTGCCAAAGAATTTACTACGATGCGTGAAGACTACCAAGCGGTGCTTGATGTGGCTGGTTTCGGCAAAAAAATCGTTCCACTCCCTGCTGCACCAGTCATTTGGACGTTGCGGTTTTTGGAGTTGCTCAAACTCTCGCCATTGTACAAGTGGGTCTATGAAACGGCTGTTACCGATTCATTCGTGTCCATTGAAAAGGCTGAACGTATCCTTGGCTACAAGCCGCAATTCTCCAACAAAGATGCACTCATTCGCAACTATCGCTGGTACGTTGCCAACCTCGAGAAATTTTCACATGCAAGCGGCGTATCTCATCGTGTACCGTGGAAACAAGGCGTCCTCGGTATTGCGAAGTTGTTCTTCTAAGTTACTCCCACTGACGTTTTTGAATACCACTTATACATATGCGCATCACACCACATATCGTCATCGCACTCTTGCTCTGTGGCATCATCATGTCGGCTACCATTGCGAGCCTAGCAGTACAATATGCACGCACCCCGCTCCCAGCGGGGCGCGTGGATCCGATGCGCCTCAACAACAGTGAGTTTCGTCAGCTCGGGCTGATTGCCACTGGTAATCAACAGTACATCCTGCGTATGATCGCCAAAGAGTGGTTTTTTGATGTTGGCCAACGCCGCGGTGGACCAGCCACGATATCCATCCCTGTTGGGAGTCGTATCACTATTGTTGTCACCAGCATGGATGTCATCCACTCACTCCAAGTAGCGACACACCCCGTTCTATTGATTCGACCAGGATTCATCGCACAGCAAACAATTGCGTTTGACACCACAGGCACATTTCCGTTCATCTGCACGTACTACTGTGGTCCACAGCACGATGCAATGCGTGGGAGTATTATCGTCACCCCGTAATTACCAATCAGTCACGATACACACATCGAGCGTACGTGGGCCATGCACACCTTCGACTCGGTTGAGTTCAATGTCTGATGTAGCAGATGGTCCTGAAATAAATGTATAGGCTGGTCGTGGTGTCGGCGCGTTTTGTCCCAATAGCGAGAATGCGTGCGGTACGCTGGTCACAATTGTACTTGCGCGTACCACGCATACATGATAGTCGGGTAATAGTGTGAGCATACGCCGCCCTTGGGTCGCCCCTCCATCCAATACGATTGTCCCAGTCTGCGCAATCCCCACTGCGGCTCCGGTTATCACCCCAGCACACGCCGCAATCTCGTGCCGCGAGAGTCCCGTGTCTCGCACATAGGTTACCTCACCCATAAGCCAGCTCTCTGGCACATCGTGAGGAACAACCATTGTGTGTGCGTTTCGCAATTGCAGTCGCGCATAAATCACTGCTGCAATGTCTGCTCCACGGCATTGACCTACCCACGCTTTGTATTCTTCTACACGATGGGCAAACTGTGCCACCCGTGTGGTCACGTCTAGATCGGTGGGGATCGGGTATGTACTTGAATTTCCATCCACTACTGTCGCGGAATTCCCCTTGGTAATCGCCGCACGAATACGTGCCAACATTGCTTCACGACTTGTGTGTGTCATTGTGCTTCCTCTCACGCCACCACTCACGAAATGACTGATTTGCCATCGCCGGGAAATCACGCATCTTGGTCCAACTAGCCAGTGGTCCAGGACCTTGCTCGATATACCCATCATGCACAAAAAAGTATTGCGCCAACTGACCACTTTTCTGTGCTACCTCGTAGAGTGTCGGGTGTCGAAACACGTGCGCAATTGCTTTCATACCAATATTCTCTGGTGCAAGTGTACCTGTAATCGTTGCTTGTTTCTCCGCGACCACTTTACCACGCAAATGCACCAACACTTCGGGGATATTGATGCGTACCGGACACACATCGTAGCAAGCACCACACAGTGATGATGCGTAGGGTAATGATGATGCGTGTGCGGTACCAACCAACTGTGGCGTCAAAATTGCCCCTATTGGACCAGGATACACCGACCCGTAGGCATGCCCACCAGTACGCTCATACACGGGACAAATGTTGATACACGCACTACACCGGATGCAGTGCAGGGTCTGCCGACCCACAGTATCCGCCAATACATCGCTCCGCCCATTATCGAGTAGTACCAAATGGAATTCACGTGGGCCATCACCTTCGTGTACTCCTGTCCAAATCGTTGTGTATGGATTCATCCGCTCACCTGTCGATGAACGTGGCAACAACTGCATGAAGACACTTAAATCATTCCATCGTGGCAAGAGTTTTTCAATGCCCATTATAGAGATCAACACATCAGGCATCGTCAAACACATGCGCCCATTGCCCTCTGACTCAACCACACAGACGCTCCCCGTCTCAGCAATAGCAAAATTTGCCCCACTGGTTGCAACACGCACTGACATGAACTTTTCGCGCAAGTACTGCCGGGCTGCCGCTGCTAATGCTACTGGTTCATCTGTGAGATCAGGTAGATTCATCGCCTTCTGGAATAATGCTCTGATTTCTGCACGGTTTTTGTGAATGGCAGGGACTAGGATATGCGAGGATTTTTCATTGGCAAGCTGAATGATCAATTCTGCTAAGTCAGTCTCTATTGCGGTGATACCTGCATCATGCAGTGCTTCATTCAAACGAATTTCATCCGTCGTCAGCGACTTCACTTTGATGATTTCTTGTGCCCCCGCCTGCTGAATCAGCTGCGTCACTATCTGGTTTGCTTCACGTGCATCACGAGCCCAATGCACATGCCCGCCAGCCCGATGCACCGCTGCTTCGAGCTGAATCAGGTATGTATCCAGATTACGCATGACATCATCCTTGATGTGTTGACCTGCTACACGAAGTGACTCCCATTCTTGCATTTCATCAACAACAGCCGCCCGCTTGGCACGGATGGTCTGCGTTGCTTTCCCCATGTTGCGCCGCAACTGCGTGTTTTGTAACGCCTGTTTTGCACCAACTTCAAAGTGTGGCGATAAATCAATGATTACTGATTCGGGCTTACTCATCGCTGATTACTCCTGTGCAACCAATATTTCGGCTAGATGTGCAACTCGTACACCACTTCGCTGCCGATGAAGCGCCCCACCAATATGCATCAAACATGAGTTGTCAGCAGCCACACAGACTTCGGCTCTCGTGTCCAAAATATGCCGTACTTTGTCACCGAGCATCGCCATAGATGTATCTGCATTCTTGATCGCAAACGTCCCACCAAAACCACAACACTCACTCCCACTGTTCAAGGGCACATAGTCGATCCCGCGGACTGCACGCAGTAACTGCTCTGGAGCATCGCCCACACGAATCCCACGCAACGAGTGACACGTGGGATGGTATGTCACACGATGTGGGTAGTATGCACCCACATCAGTTACCTGTAATCGGTTCACGAGTAATTCAGAAAATTCGTATACATTGCGCGCAAGTTGATTAACTGCGTCCGCTAATCCGATATCGTGATGCACTTCAGCAGCAAGACGATACATGTCTCGTACCATCCCAGTACATGATGCCGATGGTGATACAACAACATCATATTCCGAAAACGTCTGAACAAACTGCCGTATAAGAGGCATGGCTTCTGATTGATAGCCCGTGTTGAAATGCATCTGACCACAACACGTTTGCGCTTCCGGGAAAACCACTTCGTGCCCTAGTCGCTCTAAAATCTCGACCACTGCTTTGCCTGTATTTGGAAAAATAGTGTCATTGAAACAGGTGATGAAAAGCGCGATTTTCATGAATACCTCTCATGGTGTATTGGGTCTCTTTCTATTCTACACGAACCACCCCTGTCTCGGTACATACAAAAATGACTGGGTGTTTGCAATTGTTTCACGTGAAACATCTGGCCGATCTCGTAGATGCCCTGGCAATGAAATATCTTCTCTCCTGATACACTCTGTATCTACTTCGTGTCAATCATCATGACAATCCCTTCCCCACCCCTACGTACCTGTTTCACGTGAAACATCTAGCTGATTCTGCCTGATATACTACTACGCGGCGCATGTCTTTTTCGTCAGATACTTAGCCAATCCCATATCATCGCACTACGCATGTTTCACGTGAAACATATGGTCGATCCCGCATATCGCAGTTGCGTTCATTCCCTATGGCACACTACTACTGATTTCTCGTCAATCATCATGACAATCCCTTCCCTCTGTACCTGTTTCACGTGAAACACCCAGCTAATCTCACATTCTCAATGTGGTATTTGCCCCACAATTACACGATACAGTACCACCTCGCATGCCAATCCCATATCATCACACTATGCCTGTTTCACGTGAAACATCTGACTCATCTCGTAGCATCGTTTGCGTAGTATTCGGTCATGCCACACTGCCCAGCGAGTGTATGTTTCACGTGAAACATGTGGTAGATCGATACTATATCCATACAACAACGTGTGGTAAATATAGTACAATCACGTATATACAGCAGAAATGACGGATGCCAAATTGAGCCCAAATGACCGTACCTTTTCGGTGTTGTGCAACGGTAATAGAATACTCAACAGATTTGTCGAGTAGCGTTGATTTCATAGGAGCACGTTTTGACAGTTCTCAATCAACCATTACATGGACCGCGAGCAGGCATCGTGATTGCGTGCATGAATCAAAAGGGTGGTGTTGGCAAGACAACCACCGCAGTAAACCTGTGTGGTGAATTTGCGCGCCACAATCTGAAAGTCTTACTCATTGATTGTGATGCGCAAGGAAATGCGGCCACGAGTCTTGGTGTTTCGAAGCGCAATCTCGAGTACACGACCTACGAACTCATTATGGGCACCCATCCAGCACAACAGACCGTCCAACCGACACGCCGTGCAAACTACGACATCGTACCAGCCAGTGAACGGTTATCGGGTGTACAAGTAGAACTCGTTGATGTTGAGAAGCGCGAGTATCGCTTATCTGCGGCGCTCGAGCAAATCCGACCATATTACGACATCATCATGCTTGACTGTCCACCCGCATTAGGATTCGTTTCGGTAAACGCCCTGGTGGCAGCCAACACGGTATGTATCCCACTGCAATGTGAGTATCTAGCCCTTGAAGGGTTAGCCCAACTCAAAAACATTATCGATCGTGTCCATAGCCATCTCAACCCACGTTTATCAATTCTCGGTGTAGTGATGACAATGTATGATGGCCGTACTAATCTAGCTCAACAGGTTGTCGATGAAGTACGCAAGTTCTTTCCCGTGCATATCTGTCAATATCCCATTCCACGGAGCGTCCGTGCAAGTGAAGCCCCCAGCTACGGTCAGCTGTTATACGAGTATGATCCTGAAGGCCGTGCAACCATCGCGTATACACGGGTCGCAGAAGAATTAATGCAGCGGCTAAATATCGGTGGAGGACAGCGATGAGCAACAAACGTCGTGGTGGTTTAGGCAGTGGACTTGATGCACTGTTGCCTGGTTCAGCGACACCGGCTGGATCGGTGAATGATGGTGCAGTGCGCGAGGTACCGATTGGTGATGTACGACCAAATCGATATCAGCCTCGCAAAACATTTGACGAAAGTGCGATTGCTGATTTGGCAGCATCCATCAAAGAGCATGGGATTGTACAACCCCTGATTGTGACTCGATTACCTAGTGGTGGATATGAATTAATTGCGGGTGAGCGACGATTGCGCGCTGCGACACAGGCAGGGCTTAGTGTCGTGCCTGTTGTCATCCGCGAAAGCACGCCGCAAGAAATGCTCGAAATTGCAATCATCGAAAATGTACAGCGGGCTGATTTGAATCCTATCGAAGAAGCTCTTGCGTACCAGTCACTCAAAGATGAATTCAATTTGAGTGATGATCAGATTGCCAAGCGCATGGGTCGTGCCAGCCGCGTACAAATCACCAATACACGGCGCTTGCTACGGCTCATTGATAGTGCGCAAACAGCACTACGTGCGGGTCAGATTAGTGCCGGTCATGGTCGTGCACTCCTCAAGGTTGATGACCCTCAAGCGCAGCATGCAGTGCTCGATTTAATTATGAATGCTGGAATGACCGTGCGGGAAACAGAGTATCTCACGGACACCCCCCATCTCACCTCAGCAAGTGCCCGCGCACAGTTGACACAACTTCGTGCGAGTGTGCAACCAACGAGTAGCGGTACCGCTAAACCCAAGGGACACACAACACCTGATAACGATGTCACAACGATTGATGATCAGAGTATTGCGCGTGAGCTCGAGGCCCGAGTATCAACACCAGTTAGCATCCAGCGCACACCTCGTGATGTACGCTTGACGTTTGTGTTCCATAGTGCCGAGAAGCTTCAAGAGTTTCTCGACATGTTTAGTTAGTGTGGTGGTGTCTCTGATGATATGGCGAGGTTGGCCATGCTAGTAGAACTTACAATATCAAACTTTGCAATCATCGAGCATGTTTCACTACAATTCCGGTCTGGCATGACCGTGCTTAGTGGTGAAACAGGTGCAGGTAAGTCGATTATCATCGATGCACTCGGCATTTTGCGCGGTGATAAATTTGATGCGTCGTTTATTCGTACCAATTGTGATCGAGCCCGTATTGAAGGCATCTTTCAAATCACGCAGAATTCGCCACTGCAACAACTTCTCGATGAACACGGTCTCCGTGACGAAGACGAAGACCAAGTAATCATCTTTCGTGAAATATCACGAGACAGTGGGCGAACCAGCGCCCGCATCAATGGCCGTGCAGTAAGTACGGCGATTCTGCGTGATATTGGCGTCGCACTCATCGACATCCAAGGGCAACACGAAGGGTTGTCTTTGTTTAATGCCAAAACACATCTCGATATGCTTGATCGCTTCGCAAACCTGTTACCTCAACGTCAGCTAGTTCATGATTGTTTTATTGAATTAAAAGCAATAAAGCAAGAATTGTATAATTTACTTACAGCCGCGCAACAACGTCATGCCCGGATCACAGAACTAAGCCAGCTTCGTGATGACGTACACGCGGCCGCACCACTGATTGGGGAAGAAGCACGACTCACCCAAGAACGTGCCCGCATCCAGAATGGGGCGCGTATCACAGAGCTTGTCACCAGTGCATATCATGTGATGACCAACGACGAGCTACGTAACCGTTCGCTCAATGAGGGGCTAGTTGTCTTGACCCATACACTGCACGATCTTGCCAAACTTGATACAAGTGCCGAGGCATTACACAGTCAAAGTACGGATATTCTTTATGCCCTCGAGGAGCTTACAAGCGCCGTACGTGCATATCGAGACCGTATCGACTTTGATCCTCAGCACATCGAAGCAATCGAAGATCGTATTACCGTACTGCGCAATTTACAACGCAAGTATCGCGCCCCTGTAGATGAGCTCATTACACAGGCCGAACACGCAACTGTCGAAATCGAACGACTCGAGCATAGTGCAGAGCATATTGAAGCGCTCAAACAAAAAGAACAAGCGCTCAAGCAAACACTGGGCGAATTAGCGTACCAACTCTCAGATAAGCGCCGCACTGCAGCCAGCGAATTACAACGCGCAGTCGAACAGTCTGCTCGTGATCTCGCAATGCCTCATATTCGCTTTTTTGTGCAACACCATGTTACACCGAGTGAGGATGGCGTGTATGTCGTCGATGCATCTGGTCAAACGAGCACGGTTGCTTGTGATCGTACGGGCATCGATAAAGTTGAATTCATGATTGCTCCAAACCCAGGCGAAGAACCCAAGCCACTTGCGAAAACAGCCTCTGGTGGTGAGGGGTCTCGGTTGTTCTTGGCACTCAAGTCAGTACTCGCACAGGCTGATACCGTTGAAACCATGGTCTTCGATGAAGTCGATACCGGTGTCGGTGGGCGTGCTGGTGCAGTCGTCGGTGAAAAACTCTGGCAGATAAGTCGGCATCACCAGGTGCTGTGTATTTCGCATCTTGCCCAAGTTGCTACGTTTGGTGATACACACTATGCGATTACCAAACAAATCACCAACACCCGCACAGCAACCCAGGTCGTCCTACTTTCGAATCAGGATCGTGTCGATGAAGTCGCTGCCATGCTTGATGGTCATCCGGTCAGCGAACAAAGTCGCACTGTGGCACGGGACATGTTGAATCGGACGCATCAGCTCAAGAAATCCCACACCGACCAAACGATTCCTTCCTAACAACGGTGTGGTGCTGAATCGCATATACACAGATTGAACTGTGTAGACAGAGAGGTTTCGTTGTGTCACAACAATCATCGCTTGTGATATGGAGCCGGCGACTACTCGAGTTTGCCTGGCTATTGACCATCGTCTTGATTCCTTCCTATTTCAATCTTCTGTCGTCGCGCCATTTTGAGCCCGACAAGGCCGTGGTATTCCGCGCACTTGTAACCATGATGATGTCCTTGGCTGCGGTAGTGTGGGTACACATGCAAACAGAATCGCACAACGCACCCACGCAACAACAGTGGTGGCAGCGCATCCGCTCCTTTCCACTTGGAATCGCCATCTTCATCTATGTAGTGTTTTTTTTATTTGCCACGATTACCTCGATTGTACCGAATGTCTCTTGGTGGGGGTCGTATCAACGGATGCAGGGTACATATACCAATTTGTCGTATATTGCATTTACCTGCATCCTGATTTTCTTTGTCACATCACGTGAACAGCTGATGCGGATTCTGGCAGCGATCACCATGTCGGCGGTTATTCCAGCAGCCTATGGCATCGTACAGCACCTCGAACTCGACCCATTACCGTGGAAAGGGGATGTCATTACTCGTGTGGCATCAACCATGGGTAATTCGATTTTTATTGCTGCCTATCTGATTCTCGTGCTTCCCATTGCAATTGCATTCTTGGTGATGCACATCAAAACAGCGCGCTCCCACAGTGCACCATCACCATCATTTGCATGGCAGTGGTTGGTTGGCTATACCCTGGCAATTATCGGTGGTGTAGTTCTTGTTTTTTCAGCAATGCAATTTGGTGGCGTGGTGCGAGCTATCGACACGCGTTTCTGGTGGGTTTATCCTGGCTCAATCGTCTGTGCCTTTGCCGCGTTTGCATTACCCATCTGGCCCGTGCACAAACTCGCAGCACCACGGGTATTGGTTGCAATCCCTGCACTCATGACGTGTGTATATGCGCTTGTTACATTGCTTGTCTCCACAGCCAGTGATGGTGTACAAATCATTACCCCGGCCACAGACCGGTTTGGTGCAAATTGGAATCTGTGGCTGATCGCTGCCGTCCTACTCCAACTGTGCGCTGCTGGTGTGTGTTTTACCGCACCCAAAAACATCGAAACGGCCCCACTGCTGTCATGGGCAACAGTCGTGGCAACCGGTGTCCTCGTACTACTCAGCATCACTACCATTTTCTTTACCCAGAGCCGTGGTCCGTGGATTGGTGGAGCCGTCGGTTTGTTCGTGTTTATTACATTGTTACTTTTTGATATTGTGCAACACTCACCCCGTTATGCGGCACTAGCCAAAAAACTCATTTACATCGAGCTAGCAGTATTTGTTGCAATAGTGGCATTTTTACTTGTATTCAACTTCGCCAAAATTCCTGCACTCGAACCATTACGAGCGACACCGTACATCGGCCGTATGGGGAAACTCTTTGATGTAAGTCCCGGTACAACTGGTGACGTACGCATGAAGATCTGGTTTGGTGATACACATGCTGGTGGGGCGTTGGCGCTCGTCTCCGCGGACCCGCTGCGCAGTGTGATTGGCTGGGGCCCTGAAAGCATGTTTGTGGCATATACGCCGTATTACCCCCCATCACTGGCCAATGTGGAGTCACGCAGTGCCTCACCTGATCGATCGCATCAAGCGTTTCTCGATGAGGTGGTCAACAAGGGTATCCTTGGACTCCTCAGTTATGTGGCTATTCTGATTACTGCGCTTGCATTAGCCCGCCAAGTGCAACGACGCATCTCCACATCCACCGATATTCGCGTGCTCATGATTGCCTCGATAAGCATTATCGTCGCACATAATGTAGAAGGGCTCACGGGCATACCGATTGTGGCCACACTGCTCTTTTTTTGGATTGCAATTGCCTTGATTGTGATAGCCCATCGAATCACAAACGCACCGCAATCTCAGGTGGTACCGGCACAGCCACCAGAGCAACCCACAAGCGAACCAACAGCAACAGCAACACTTGCAGCACGCCGACGAAAACAGACGAACGTACGTACAACCCAAACCACACGTCGTACCACCTCGTCAGATTCATTTGGGCTGTACGCCATGAGTGCCGTCATCATCATCGTCGGGATGATTATCAGCTGGTCGTGGAATCTCGACAATGCACTTGCTGATATGCGCTTCCAGCAAGGTCAAAACTACATCGATAGTTCAAATTCGACCGGCAATACCGACCAGCAAATTATCGGCATGACATACTTCATCGATGCAATCCGCATGGAGCCCACTCAAGATATTTACTACCTCAACCTTGGGCGTTCACTACTCAAATTTGCTGATATTCGTCGACGCCAAGCACCTGCGCCTACGCGCAACGAACAAACAACGTCGTTACCAACATTGCTGCAACAAACCGCACCCGTCGATTTACAAGCATTTTTGCAACAACGGTCACCCATCGAAATCCTCCGCTACGCAGAAGCAACGCTCCGCAAAGCCCATGATCTCAACCCGCGCAACAAAGATCACTTTGCTAACATGGCGCGCTTGTATATCTTTTGGTATACGCGCATGGAAGCAAATCCTGAAATCTTGCAATCAGCACTCACCTGGTTCCGTGATGGTATGGCGGTTGCACCACAAGATGTCACGATCATCAATGAATACATTGAAGCATTATTGACATACGCGTCCACTATTCAGGCTAGTGACCCTGCAACCGCCACATCTACGATTACTGAAGCAGAGCAAATGCTCAACCGTTCACTAGCACTCGACCAACGGTATCGCGATACAACACTACGCCAAGCAAATGTGCTCAGAGCAAAAGGCGATTATGCTGCTGCTGTTGATATTTATGTATCACTGGTTGTCAAAACACCACGGATTCTCGACGCCCAAATCACCACTCTCGTGGAAGAGCTACGCTCATATCCAGATCTGTTGATCAAGCTCCGTGATGCATACAATGAAACGATGGCGAATCAAGATACGCTGACAATTTCAATTATTGGATTGATGTCTTCCCGTCTTGATGATCATGAAAACGCCATTAAAGCATTTCGCCGGCTTGCAGAACTCCAACCAGATAGCCTGGAAGCGCAACAGAACTATACGTTGGTATTGAGCGATGCAAAGGAATATGAATCTGCCACGCTCCAAGCCGAACGGCTCCAATCACTCGCTATTTCCAAAGGGATTACAGACACCAACCTGTATCCGTATACTCAGTTGATTGAATTTTTGCGCACACTGGCATCTCAACCGTAGTTCGTATCGAACACACAAAGACCCCGTGTGCATGTGCACACGGGGTCTACTGCCGAACGCTGAATTACTTGACTTGTGACTTAAGTGTGCTGCTTGCGCTGAAGCCTGGGGTCTTGGTGGCAGGAATCTTAATTTTCTTCTTGGTCTGTGGATTCACGCCCTCACGTGCCTGGCGCTTGCGCACCTCAAACGTACCGAACCCAGTCAATGTCACTTTTTCGCCAGCCTTCAACTGCTGTGCAATGACTTCCAAGGCTGCGTCAATGACTTCCTTGGTGTCCTTCTGTGACATCTTGGCCTTCTCAGCAACGGCCTTCACAAAGTCTGTCTTCTGCATAACGTATACCCCTCTTACACTAAATCACGAACCCCCATAAACTATATACCGCACATCAGCGCTCTTGTCAACACTTTAGACGACCTGTTTCGCAAAATCTTGCATTTTGGTGCTCATTCTATCAACTGTGTGTTGTATACATTCAATTACATATTATTATTTACTTATCGTTTTACCGTGAAAAGATGCAAAAGATTAATTTATTTCTAATCATCACAATCATTCGCATACACCCCGCCAAAATCGGCACACGCGGTGACAAACCAATCCCTCTTAGTCTATCACCGCGTGTTGTATCAATCAGTTACTTACTGCCCATCGATGTAGATCGCTTTTTCTTGTGAAAAGAACTCGATAGCCCCTTTCCCCATCTCACGAAACATGCCTGAGCCACTCTGTTTAAAGCCACCAAACGGTGCTTGGATTGAAACACCCGCTGTTGGTTGATTGACCTTCAACATACCGGCTTCGGCTCGCTCCGCAAACCGAATCGCATGCTTGATATTATTGGACACCAGTGATGCTGATAATCCATAGGGAATGTTATTGGCGATGGTGAAAGCTTCGTCTAGATCGCCAGCTTCGATGATTCCAATAACTGGCCCAAAAACTTCTTCTTGCGCAATCCGCATCTCGGGTCGCACATTACCGATGACAGTCGGCTTTACAAAGTAGCCATTCCCTTCACCTGCCGTGCCACCTGTCAGCACCGTAGCACCCTCTTCACTTGCCACCTCTACGTAGGCAAGATCGGTATCACGCTGACTTGCACTGACGGCGGGTCCCATCTGTACCCCATCAGTAAGTCCTGGCCCGACCACAATTGCTTGCGCAGCCAACGTCAGCCGTTTGCTAAACTCTGCCACGATTGCTCGCTCAACGATGACACGACTCGTCGCAGTACATGCTTGACCCGTTAAACCAAAACCACCACGCACCACAATCGCAACCGCCTTATCGATATCAGCATCTGCAGCCACAATGACTGGATTCTTTCCTCCCATTTCGAGGTGCGTCCGAGTCAATTGCGGCGCTGTTTTTTGATACAGTGCATGCCCGATAGCGTATGAACCCGTAAAGGATACCGCCTTGATTCGGCTATCTGTGCACAGCACATTGCCAATGGCACTCCCGCTCCCTGTTACACAATTCACCACACCAGCCGGTACACCAGCCTCATGCAGCACTGCCATTAAGCGCAATGCCATCAGCGGTGTGGCTGATGCCGGTTTGAGTACCACCGTATTCCCCATTACCAATGCCGGTGCCATCTTCCATACGGGGATGGAAAGTGGGAAATTCCACGGTGTGATAATGGCAACAACCCCCAATGGAACCCGCACACTGTACAACAATGTATGTGGAGTATCCGCAGGTAAAACATCTCCCCCCACCCGCCACGCTTCGCCAGCAAAGTAGCGAAAGACTTCCACTGCACGCACAACTTCCATGCGTGCTTCGGTACGCGTCTTGCCTTCCTCTCGGGTGAGTGCAGCTGCCCATTCGTCGATACGTTGCTCAATCAGATTAGCCACTTTGTGCAACATACGCCCGCGTTCTGGCGCAGGGCGTTCGGCCCAAGCTGGGTATGCTGCTGCCGCCGCTGCAATTGCTTGGGTAATATCATCGTGTGCTGATGCTGGTGCATATCCCACGATGTCATCGAGCTGTGCTGGATTACGAATCTCGAGATAATTGCTAGTGCTCGGTGTAACCCACTCGCCACCAATAAAGTTTTGGTGCTTCTCCATTGTTTCCTCGATTTCTGACGTATCTCACCGTATATGTTTCACATGAAACACTCTACCCACCCAATTTACGGCACTCGATAATCTGGATTATCCCAAACAATCAATGTTGCATCATTACCAAGTTCAGCATCGTGCAAATAATCGTGAATGATTCCTCGCACCGTATATCCGTTGCGTAGTTGTGGGGTGAGTGTTGGATCACTAATTTCACCAGAAGCAACCTTGTGAGCATATTCGCCGAGGGTCATCTGGTGCTTATAAAATCGGTAGCCTGGTACCATCCCACCACCTACCATACCGCGCAAGTTGAGTTGGCGTATCAACGCTTTCCGTGCATCATAGAGTGCCGACGCAATTCCTCGTTTACGATAGGCGGGGTGTGTACTCATATCTGCACCATAGAGCCAGGCACCCGTCGGATTATGACACGTAAAATATCCACCAGCAATCATTTCATCAAACGAGTGTTGGGCGGAATCAAAGTCAATATCATGCCGTAACGTGGCACTCATCCCGACAACTACACCATCAATGAGTGCAACATGTTGACCCTCAGGAAAAATGCGCAGATGGCTTTCAATGTGTGTACGTCGAAGCAGATGGGTTGGATCAAGTGACGGGTAACACAACTGTTGCAGTGCCTCGATGGCGGTAGCATGTTCCATTAGTGTGGGTTGAATCGTTACCATTGTCTCTATGCACCTATAACGCGCGAATGGCCGCCTCGAGCACATCAAGCCCTTCTTGAAGCTGTTCGTCAGTAATCACCAGTGGCATCAGTAAACGAATACAGTTTGTATAAAGACCAGCACGCATCGTAATAACGCCGTGTTGCAAACAGTACGCACTGACGCGTGCAACTGCATCCATGTCTGGTTCTCGCGTAGTGCGATCCTTGACAAACTCGATTGCAATCATGCTCCCGAGCCCACGTACGTCGCCAATCCGTGGGAACTCGTTGATCCATGCAGCACCGCGGCCACGAATTTGCGCACCAATTTGCGCAGAGCGTTCGAGCAAGTCGCCATCTTGAAATTGGTTAAGCACCTCGATAGCAGCGGCACACGCGACCGGATTGCCACCATACGTGCCACCAATCCCACCAATGTGCACGGCATCCATCAGATGCGCACGGCCAGTAACTGCCGCCAACGGCATCCCTGCAGCAATCGACTTAGCCGTCACAATAATATCCGGCTCAACACCCATTTGTTCCATTGCAAACAGTGTGCCGGTACGACCAAAACCACACTGGACCTCATCCGCAATCAAGACGATGCCATACTTGTCACAGAGTGCACGTAAGCGGTGCATATACGTCTTGGGAACCGGGATAAATCCACCTTCACCTTGGACGGGTTCGATGATAATTGCTGCTACTGCATTTGCATCGATATGGGTCAACAGCATTTTTTCGAGTTGGTCGGTACACGCACCGCTACACGCATGGTTGCACATCCGGCACTGGTATTCATACGGGTATGGAGCACGGTAGACTTCAGGCACAAATGGTCCTAAGTTTTTCTTGAATGCCGTCTTTGATGTCAACGACAACGTCAACAATGTGCGACCGTGGTACCCACCTTCAAATGCGATAATTGCTTGGCGTCCAGTCGCTACTTTCGCGATTTTGATGGCATTCTCGACAGCCTCAGCTCCACTATTCGCCAAAATCGTTTTGCACGGACCAGTAATCGGCACTGCCTCATTAAGACGCTCGCACAATTCAACATACGATTCGTATGTACCAACGAGCGCCGAAAAGTGAATGAGTTTCTTGGATTGTTCGGTAATTGCATCCACAATTGCAGGCATGGTATGCCCCGCATTTAATACACCGATACCACCCACAAAGTCGATGTACGTATTGCCATCAACATCAGTCACTGTTGCGCCGTGTGCCTGTGCAACCGCAATTGGGTGCGCTTTGTACAACCCACTGGGCACAGCCGCTTCGCGCCGTGCAACGAGCTGCTGCGAAAGCGGACCGGGAATTGCCGTCTTGATTTGAATGCTCTTCGCCATTGTGAGCCTCTCTCTGTATTCTCAGTTATTCGCTTGATTGACCACCTAGCTGCTCTGCGTATTGTAACCGATAGAGCCGCGCATAATATCCATTCAATGCCAGCAATTCTTCGTGTGAACCATCCTCTACGAGTTTACCACGATGCAGCACCAATATACGATCCACGTAGCGAATCGTTGAAAGTCGGTGTGCAATCACCAATGATGTGCGATTCTTGAGTAATCGTTGTACCGCCACTTGCATGACCTGCTCTGTCTCAGTATCTACACTACTTGTCGCTTCATCAAGAATCAACAAGACTTCCGGGTTAAATGCCATAGCCCGAGCAAACGCAAGCAGTTGGCGTTGTCCTACTGACAGGTTCGACCCTCGTTCACGGACTTCGTACTCAAATGTCCCTGGCAACTTTTGAATAAAGGTGGCTGCACCCGAAATGTCAGCAGCCCAGGCTACCCGTGCATCGTCTATTGTATGATCATGTAACCGGATATTATCGCGAATTGTGCCACTAAAACATGTCGGGTCTTGCGGGACAGCTCCCACATGTCGGCGCAATTCCTGCTGTGTAATCGCCCGAATATCGACACCATCAAGCGTAATCTTCCCCTGCTGGATGTCATAGAATCGTGCCATCAGGCTTACGAGCGATGTTTTACCGGCACCTGTGGCGCCAACCACAGCCACCGCCTGCCCTGCTGGTATCGTAAACGACACCCCCTTGAGCACTGGCTCATCGGGATTATAGCCAAACACCACATTCTCAAAGGCGATCGCACCACGTACCGGTGTCTGAAGTTGCAACGGCTGGGCTGGATCCTTGATGTCTTCGGGTGTATCCAACACACGAAAGACGCGTTCAGATGATGCCATTGCACTCTGGAGCGTGTTGTAGCGATCAGCGAGTTGTCGTATTGGCTGAAAGGCCTGATCCGTATATTGGATAAATGCCACCAACAAGCCAATCGTCACATAATCATTGAGTACGAGCTGGCCACCGAGTGTCAACAAGACCGCTGTGGCTGTTACCGACGTGATATAAATTGTTGGGAAAAATACCGCGAACGTGTTATTTGAGCGAAACTGAGACTGCAGGTATTCACGGCTAATCTCCGCAAAGTAATTACGACTTTGCTCCTCACGTCGAAACAACTGCGTGACCAACACACCGGTAATTTGTTCATTCAGATAGGCATTGATGCGGGCCAAGCGTTGCCGCATCACTCGATACGTGGTACGCATAATACGCTGGAAGATTATTGTCGAGATGATTACAACCGGAAACATCAGAAATGCAACAAGTGCCAAACGCCAACTCAATACCAACATGGTAACCACAATAAACAGTAGCCGTACCAAATCACCGAGCAACGCCACCGTCCCCTGTGTGATAAAGTCGTTTAAGGCATCCACATCATTCGTAATTCGGGTCAATAAACGCCCCACCGGATTACGGTCAAAAAAACCAAGACTCATGCGTTGGATGTGCCGAAAAATTGCCATACGAATATCAATAATGACTCGTTGACTCATTGACTGCATCATGTATGTTTGTACATACCGAAACACAAACGAGAGCACCAATGTCGCGACATACACATAGAAAATCGGCCATACACCTGCAACGTTGCCTTGGGCAATCGGACCATCAATCGCAGTCCGAATCAAAAACGGCGGTATCAACTCGACAAGCGCACTCCCGACCATTAGCATGATAGAAATGGTCAGTTCCCATTTATACGGCCATACAAAACCCAACAAGCGGCGCACGAGGCGCCCATCATACGCTTTACCAAGTATTTCGTCGTCGTAAACCGTCATGCTTTCCCCCGTGTGTTACGCATTGTCGACTTCATCTGCTAGCATTTCACGTTGATACATGGCGGTATACAGCCCACCCTGTCTAAGCAACGTCTCGTGAGACCCTTGCTCTGCAATTCGTCCATCACGAAGCAAAATGATGAGGTCAGCATCACGTACCGTTGCAATTCGCTGCGCAATGATAATCGCCGTACGCCCCTTGCGGAAGTTGCGTAACCCTTCGAGAATTTGGGCTGCTGTGTGGGTATCCACACTCGACAGTGCATCATCGAGCACCAAAATCGCTGGGTTGCGTAACACGGCGCGTGCAATGGCGGTACGTTGCTTTTGACCACCGGACAACGTCACACCACGTTCACCAACCAGCGTGTCGATGCCCGCAGGCAGTTGTACGATATCATTACTTAACCGAGAAATAAGCAGGGCTTGTTCGACTTCGGCATCAGTAGCATCAGGACGGCCAAATGTCACGTTTTCACGAACAGGCACACTAAACAAAAAGGTATCTTGCGGCACATAGCCGATACCCTGGCGGAGTGATGCTAACGCAATCGTGCGAATATCAATGTCATCCACTGATACGCTACCCTCTGTGGGGTCTTGGACTCGGGCAAGCAAATTAACCAACGTTGTTTTGCCACCACCCGTCGCACCAACAATTGCAACGGTCTGCCCCTCGGTCACACGAAACGAAATATTGCGTAGAATCCAGCGCTGATCGTGCCCAGATCCTACAGCCACTCCAACATTGTCAAAAGTAATCGCACCCGCAATCGTGTGGGTGATGCCACCATGCACATCATCATCACGAATGTGTGGCTTGCGTTGCAACACTTCGCCGATGCGTCCCGCAGCAGATACTGCTTGCTGATACAGATCCACCGTCCAACCCAGTGCCACAACCGGCCAACCCAGTGCAGCCAAATAGCTATTGAACAATACCAAGTCACCAATAGTAAGCTGTCCGTCAGCGACTTTTTGACCACCAATCAACAACACCAATGAACCAATGATACCCAACACGAGGCTAATCACGGGCCAGAGCAACCCACTCAACAGTACGTAGCGCACGTTTTGCGTACGGTATCGCTCGTTGACCCGCAAAAATTCAACTGTTTCAGGTTCTTCTTGGGTATATGCCTTGATTGTGCGGATTCCTGAAAAATTTTCTTGGGCACGTGTTGAGACTTCACCAAACAAATCTTGCACTTTGCGAAAGATATCGCGCATGCGTGCGCCCACGATGATAAAGAGCACCGTTACAACGGGCAGGAGACCGAGCACAATCAATGATAACGTAACATCGGTTGAAATCATCAGCGCCGATGAGAAAACAATCATCAGCACGGCACCAAATTGCTGTACACCAGGCCCAAAAAATTGCCGAATAGCTGACAAATCATTGGTCACACGTGTCATCAAGTCGCCTGTGTGATGTTCTCCAAAGAATCGTTGATCAAGACTCAATAGTTTATGAAACATCGCCTCGCGCACATCACCTTCGACTTGATGTGCTGTCCCCAAAATGAGGACGCGCGTCACAAAACTCAAGACAAACACCACTGCAGCAATCGCCAACATTGTGAGTGCTGCAGCGATTAAATCATCCCAGATAATACCGCGTTCATTAATCTCATTAACGATATCACGTATCACCTGTGGTACCAACACAGTAAACACGATTTGCACCGTATTGCAGAGTAATCCGAGCAGATAGAGCCAGCGATACTTGTACACATACGGCCACAGTGCCTGTAGCTGATTCATGAGAACCCTTTGTGCATATGATGAAATCATACCTGTCTGACGGCTAGTATACCACTCAAAAGCGAGCACCGTCTGCTGAACTGCAGACGGTGCATGGCGCTATACGATTCCACGGATGCGACAACTATCTGTTATTCGTCGCCTGCCAATGCCATTTCACGGCGTTTCTGGTCACGTTTACGCTCATCAAGTGTGAGCAGGCGTTTGCGCAACCGGTACGCTTTCGGCGTGACTTCGAGCAGTTCATCATCACCCAAATATTCGACAGCATCATCGAGACTAAGCACACGCGGTGTTTCGAGGCGCAGTGCATCATCGGCACCCGATGAGCGCATGTTGGTGAGATGCTTCTTTTTGCAGCAGTTTACTTCGAGGTCTCGTTCACGGATGTGTTGGCCGATAATCATCCCCTCGTAGACATCGATACCAGCACCAATAAAGAGTTGGCCACGTTCTTGGGCGCCATGCAGACCGAATGTGGTCGTTTGACCTGCTTCGGATGCAATCAGTGAACCAAGTGCGCGTGTGCTTATCTCGCCGGCGAGCGGCTGGTACTCGAGGAAGAGAGAATTTAGCTGCCCCTCACCCCGTGATGCTGTCATGAATTGCTGACGAAACCCGAGCAAACCGCGGGTGGGCACATGGAATGTCATGTTAATGGTGCCGTCATCACGGTAGTTCATGTCGCGCATCAAACCACGGCGTTGCCCCAAGAGTTCGATGACCGTACCTTGGTACTGCTCTGATACTTCGATTTCGACCTGCTCCACCGGCTCCATGCGTTGCCCATCTACCATACGGAAGATGACTTCGGGGCGTGACACCTGGAACTCAAAGCCTTCACGGCGCATGTTTTCAATCAAAATCGTGAGATGGAGCTCACCACGTCCACTTACCACAAACGCATCAGGCACATCGGTGTCTTCGACCCGCAGCGCTACGTCGCGTTCGCGCTCAAAGTAGAGGCGATCGCGCAGTTTGCGTGACGTCACGTGTGTGCCTTCGCGCCCAGAAAACGGGCTCGTATTCACCCCAAAGGTCATACGCACCGTCGGCTCTTCTACAGCGATAATCGGCAATTGTTCGGCGCCGACCACATCAGCCACAGTTTCACCAATCATCCCTTCAGTAATACCAGCCACAGCAATGATTTCACCTGCTTGCGCCTGCTCAACTTCGCGCCGATCAAGCCCGTTATACGCAAAGAGTTGCACGATTTTGGCTGGTGATTGTGTACCATCATGGGCAATACGGACCACTGCCTGGCCCTTGCGGAGTGTACCACGGCGCAAGCGACCCATCATAATTTTGCCGCGATAGTCGTCGTAAAAGGTGTTGGTGACCAGCAATTGTGCTGAGGCCTCTGTGTCGACATCTGGGCATGGAATGGTAGTGATAATTGCATCAAACAATGGCTCAAGTGTTTCTTTGAGATCCTCGTGATTGGTGCCTGAGATACCATTGATGGCACTGGCAAAAATTACCGGGAAGTCGGCTTGTTCATCACTTGCACCCAACTCTACAAACAAGTCAAATGTTTCGTTGACAACCCAGTTGGGACGTGCATTAGGGCGGTCAATCTTGTTGACGACCACAATCGCTTTGTGACCAGCTTGTAGCGCCTTGCGGAGCACGAAGCGTGTTTGTGGCATCGGCCCATCCACTGCATCGACCAGCAACAACACGCCATCCACCATATTCATGACACGCTCTACTTCGCCACCAAAGTCAGCATGTCCTGGAGTATCCACAATGTTAATCTTGGTTCCCTTGTATACGACAGCCGTGTTTTTGGCCATAATCGTAATCCCACGCTCACGCTCGAGATCGTTCGAGTCCATGACACGTTCGTTTACCTGCTGATTTTCACGAAAAGTCCGTGACTGACGTAACAAGCCGTCAACCAGCGTGGTTTTGCCGTGGTCAACGTGCGCAATAATTGCAATATTGCGCAAATCAGTTCGATTCATGTCAACTCCATGTGTGGCATACAAACGCCTCGACCTCCGCGGTCGGGGCGCATCGTTGCAGCATTTATCTTATTATAGTGTACCACGTTCGCTCGTTTTATGCAGTGCGTTCATTCATCCACATCGTCCACGGGTTATCCACAATGTGTATCGCGCGCAACCATAGGTCTTTAAAATGACACGCAACAGTGTTATGAATGAATAACAAAATCACACAATAGTATAAGAAACAGTAGCACTCATAGGCAATGTGGATATGTGAATAAACCGTTTTTATGGCGTTGCAAAGACTTATTTATTAAGAACAAGAGGTGTATGAGTATCCACTGCTTATCCACGATGTGCGTGCATGATCACCAATCGTCAACAAATTGTGCACGGTCGTACACGCTGTTTCCACAGACTTATCCACAAAAACGGTGGATAAGTCAATATCGGGTGGAATTCTTCCACACAGCATCCACGCGCTTTCCCATGCATATCCACGGGTTATCCACCAGGAATATGGGGATAAATACCACAAAAAACGGAGGTGTATCACCTCCGTTTTGCCGCAACGATTATTCTTCGTCTTTGTCAGGTGGTTTATTGGGATTATCGAGCGAATTGATAAAATCACGAAAGATGGAGAGGGAATCATCTGACGGTGCAGGTCCCGTTGATTCGGTTGCTTGTGGCTCTGGTGATGCTGGTGGTGTTTCGACCGAACGAAAACCCGGTTGTTCGGATTCATGTTCGCTATCAAACGGCACGCTAGCTTGATCGAAGACATGCGGTGCAACAAAAATTGGCACATCAGTGCGTACCGCAATGGCGATTGCATCACTCGAGCGCGCATCAAGCTCTACCGTGCCACTAGGAGTTGCAATCACTACACGTGCAATGAAGGTGCTTTCTTGGATGTCACTGATGATAATCTGAGAGAGTACACCCCCCAGCGTTTGAATCGTAGTGACCAACAAATCGTGCGTCATTGGTCGGCTCGGGACATGGTTTTGTAGCACCGAAGAAATCGATTCTGCCTCGAACTGACCAATCCAGATGGGCAGATAGCGTCGACTATCTGATTCACGCAACACGACGACGCGATTTTGTGTGAGCAGGCTAACACGCACACTATCAACGGAAACTCGTATCATTGCGCCCCCTTTCGTTGAATCGCAAACCAGCTTACTCCTATTATAATACAGGTATTGGGTGCGTATGAAACACCAGGAATACGAGGTTTGACACTGCCATGCCAACAGCGTATGATGTGCGTGATTGGAATGGTATATAATGCGGTTTCAATGATTATATCAAAGTCTTCTTCTCCGACAATTGTGTCGTTTTTCCGCTGGTTGCGGCGCGGCGAAATCGCTGTGCGTCACGTAGTATTGGCCGTCGTGTTGGCACTGCCACTCAACGACGACACCAAACAACAGTGGACGACACGCATCAGACGCAACAGCGAAGATGCGCAAATCATCGCACTGCAATCGGCACGGGCTGGTTTGCAAGGTGCGCATACTGCCACGCCAGAAACACCATCCCGCTACGATGTACCGACATTTGTCGTCGATGCATTCTTTCAACCACGAGTCGCAAGTCATAGCGTCAGCATCGTGTTGGTATGTACTATCCTGCTGTTTGGGAGTACCATTATCGAAAAAGGCGGCTTGACGAATCGCGATCGAGGCAAGGTGGCACAAAAGACGGCCATAGAAATCGCTCCACCCATCGATGCCCCATTACCGCAAGTGATGAGTGCTTTGGAATTAACTGTACCGCAGATGGTGACACCGTTGCCCAGTGCGGCACCACCTTTTTTGTTTTATCATCGCATCCAAGTAGCAGACACGCTAGGAAAAATAGCAGCAATCTACAACATCAATCCCAAGGTGCTCTTTTGGGCGAACGGGTTACAAAATGGGCGTGTTTTTATTGTTGGTAGTACACTCCGTATTCCTCGGTTGCCGGGTGTTTCGCATACCATTGCCGAAAACGAAACAATTGAATCAATCGCCTCAGTATTTGGCGTTGACCAGGCCGCAATCACATTATTTCGACCAAATCGTGTCCGCACCGATGACGACTTAACAGTTGGTCGTGAGATATTTATTCCGTATGTCGTGCCAGATTATCCGCAGAGCATCATCAACAAATATGGCAGTATCGAAGGCGTCTCCACCATGGAGGCCATTGAGACCGTCACTGTCTTGGAGGATGAAACAAATCTTCGTGGTGGTCCAGGTCGTGCCTTTGATAAAATCGGCGTGTTACGCAGTGGACAACGCTTGATTCCATTGGCACGCTATGGGAGCTGGGTCAAACTCGAAGTCAATCCAGGTGAGATTGGTTGGGTCAAAGGACGCTTGCTCGGTATGTCAGATGGTCTCGTTGAAGGACTCCCGATCGCGACCAACGTGCCGTGGCCGCCACCCCGTTGGGGTTGGCCGGCATCGGGGCGGCTCACGTCGCCATTTGGCTGGCGTTCAGTGCCGATGTACATGTTCCACAATGGCATCGATATTGCGAATGATGCGGGCACCCCCATTTATTCAGTGCGCTATGGGCGTGTCTACGAAGCAGGTTGGTGTCGGGGTTTTGGCTATTGTGTGCGTATCGATCATGGTGGTGGTGTCGTATCAATTTATGGTCACTTGCTCAAAAAACCATTCGTGTATGTTGGTGAAATCGTCGACCTCGGTGATTTGATTGGGTTGATGGGGAGCACGTATGACGCAGCAGGTGGTGGCTACTCAACGGGGGTGCATCTGCACCTCACCATTCAAGTCAATGGCAAAAACGTTGATCCGATGAAGTATTTGCCGTAGTGACAAGGATCAACAGTGACTATGAGTGAAACAACGGGGCGCCGAATTGCACTTTCAGCGCTCCTCATAGCAGTAGGCAATATCACGAGCCGCCTCATCGGAGTCATCCGTGAGGCGGTTTTTGCCGCCACATTTGGGCGTGGCACTGAGTTGGCTGCGTTTACTGCAGCAGCCACAATCCCAACCATGGTGTACGATCTCTTGGTGAGTGGCGCAATTAGTGCGGCGTTGGTGCCCATGTTTAGTCGTATCGCCAGCCACGATGACGAACGCGACGAACTCCTTTCCCGCGTGCTTAGCTTGATGCTTGTCGTGGTGAGTGTGATTGTGGCGCCCATGCTGTTGTTTGCACCGCTGGTGGTGCGCAGCCTTGCTGCAGGTTTTGATGATACCCTGCAGGCGCTCACCACTACCATGATTCGCTGGATGTTGCTGGCTGTACCATGCATGATTATTGCTGGGGTGATGACGGCGGTGTTACAAGCACGGCAACAGTTCGTGTTGCCCGCCTTTGTGACGAGTGTCTTTAACATCGGTATCATCGTGGCAACAGTGCTGTTGGCGCCCATGTTTGGCGCAGTCGCACTCGCATTGGGGATGGTGCTTGGTGCCCTGTTGCAGGTGGGATTGCAGTGGTACGGATTGCGCCGCTGTCGCATCCAGTGGCGCCATGATTGGAATCATCCAACCATCCACGAAATGATACGCCTTTATGCGCCAGTTATGATTGGCATGGGATTTTCGGCCATAGGCACACTCATCGATCGACGCTATGCGAGTGAGTTTGGTACCACCGTGTTACCGACCATGCGCTATGCGACCACGCTGATTCAATTTCCGTTGGGGTTAGTTGCCGCAGCATTGTCTACGGCCATTTTACCGGCGTTGTCGCGCTTGCAAAGCGAAGCACAGCGAGAGGCTTTTCGCACCACCGTTGGTACTGCGTTGACCGTTGTGATTGCTCTGATTGTGCCAGCAAGTGTGGTGCTCTGGCTTGTGCGCGAGCCGCTTACTGCTATTATTCTGCAACGCAATGCGTTTTCTGCGGAGGATACGCGCGCAGTAGCGACCACGTTGGTGTATTACCTACCAGGATTACCAGCGGCTGCCATTGACCAGATATTGCTCTTTGCGTGTTATGCACGTGGGCGCACTATTGCGCCAAACGTCATCCAGGGTGGTGCTATCGTGGCGTATGTGCTGGCAGTACAACTGGCGATCCCGTGGTTTGGTCAGAGCGCCGAGACGCTGGCGTTTGCGAATTCCGTACAGTTGATTGTGCACATGGTGATGATGGCCATCTTGTGTCATCGCCTCTTTGACTTGCGCGGGCTAGCGATTACCTCCACAGTGGTCGGGTGTCTGATGGCGGCAGCTGTCACATGGTGCATGGTGCAGGCTGCGCTCGTCGTTTTGCCGCCCATATCTGCGTTGCTGCAGCTCGTGTTGGTTGCACCAATCACAGGGATTATCTATGTGGTGATTGCCCAACTGCTTGGAATCACACCAGTGCGCTATGCAACCACCTTGCTGTGGAATCGCGTCCGCACTATGCTTGGTCGTGTATCTGCACAGCCTTGATCAGGATTGCTTTGTGTTGCTCGTATCCAATCTGGGTGACGGCTACAGCGGGGGAGAGCCACTGGTATGCGTGGATTCCTTCCTCGGCCTGCAACGTGAGTGTCGTTTGGGTGGTTGTCATCACAAAAAAATCAACCTGCTTGCGCACCGTTTCGCCCCGTTTATTGACCACATCATAATGAATCGTGTCAATGAATGCGCCCAACTGACCAGTGATGCCGGTCTCTTCAAAGACTTCACGGATTGCTGCATCAGGCGCACGTTCACCGGGCTCGAGATGCCCTTTGGGAAATGTCCATTTGCCGTATTGGTCGAGAATGATGAGCACACGCAGGTGTGTATCGCACGAGGTAAAGACGACACACCCGGCTGCATGCGGGTTGTGAAGGCGATCCATGCTTAGGGTCTCCGTATTAACGAACTCAACCAATCTTCGAGAGATAGCGTGAATTGCGCTAGCGATGTTTGTCGTGTCCATTCGCTAATCGCAGACAGATTGCCAGATGCCAACAAGATTCCCATGCCCACCAATAACACGCCACTCGCCATGCTGGTGGTGTGGAGCTCATACGTGGTGCCAGCGATTTGCACCGGTACCATGCGTCCTTTGATGAATTGCCAAAATGGCGACCCCATGCCGAGACGCCCAAAAAACGATGAAATGATGATGAGTGGTGACCCGAGCCCCAACGCATAAACAAACGCCAATAGTGCCCCTTGAGCCACTGCAATACCTTGTGTAGCCAATAACGTCAGTAATGCGCCCAAAATGGGACCAACACAGGCTGACCAACCGAGTGAAAAGGTTGCACCATACAAGAATGAGCCCAGCACGCCACTCGCAGGGCGGTCGAGCAGTTGTACACCACCAAAGCCGATACCAAAGAAACTCATGATACCGAATCCAATGATCACGATACCACCAATGGTGGTGAGGAGCGTCAGATAACTAAACAAGAAACGACTGAGTGCGGTTGCGCTTGCACCAAAGATTACCATAGTGGTTGCTAACCCACAAAAAAACGCAATAGACATTAACGTGACTTGCTCACGTTTTGCTTGAAACGTGAAGGCAAAATACGCGGGCAAAATGGGGAGTGTACACGGCGAAAGAAAGCTAAATAACCCGGCCAAGAATGTAATTGGGATGAGCACTGCAATCCCGTTTTGTGCAGAACTAATCAGTGATTCATTGGGGGTTGTAATGATGAATGCAATGAGTGCAACCACGACAATAGCCGCAAACCCAATCATCAGCGCACGAATTGTTCGGTTCATAAAAGCTCCACTTATGGTGTCGTTGGCGTGTTGCTAAAGGAGATGGTCAATTAGGCGTTGAGCGGTTGCCATGCCATGAGCTACCGCCAATTGAATGCGTCCAAGGCCAATTAACGCATCTCCTGTGAAGTATACCCCATGTGATTGTTCATATGTTTGCAAGGCAAGTGCATCTGCGGCGTGGTCGGGCAATGCGTAGCGCCACCCCTGACGATCGCACCAGAGTGGTTCAGGTAATGCGGTGCCAAGGAGTGCGCAGAGCTGAGGGAGGAGTGCGGTAGCAAGCTGCGCCGTGTCGTATTCCCACCAGCGGCGACTCGCCGCTGGACCACACTGCACGGTGACCAGTGTCTGCCCGGTGGGCACACGCGCTGGTGATTTGAGATGTTCAAATGCCACCCACGAAAAATCATGTGCTCGGTCGGAATTGACCAACGCATAGTATGGCCAATCAAAGTTCCCGTGAAAGGCTAGCGTCACACTCAGACAGGGACGATACTGTGCTTGGGCGAGTGCCGTACAGAGCGTGGTGTGCATCTCTGGGGGGAGTGTGCTCGCAGCCAAAATCTCATGTGTTTGTGGCGCAGGAGGGGTAAACACTACTGCAGCGCCTGAGGCAATGTGTGCTCCAGTATCGCTGACACACGTTACCTGCTGATCGTGTAAGAGAATGTGGTGTACCCGAGTTTCACGCGTGATTGTCATGTGAGTCGGAGTCAAAAGTTTTGCGAGTTGATTGATTCCATCACGGTAGATGAATTTCGGCAGGGTATTTTGTGTTGTATCACCCTGTGTTATGGTATTGTGCTTGTCAAACGTCCACACGGGGGGAGCGATGTCGATGAGTTGGTCATGGGGGAGTACCTGCGTAAAGAAGTGGTGTTGCGCATCATCAACCGGGCGAAAAAATTGCGCTCCATGATCAAAAATAGCGCCATCACGTCGGCGTGTGGCCACGCGACCGCCGATGCCACGGCTCTTTTCGATGCAGTGTATGCGCAGCGAGGGAGCGTGTTGATTCAGATGGTATGCCGCGGCGAGCCCACTAATCCCTGCACCAACGATGATAATTTGCATGATGTTCCTCTTGCATAATTTCAAGTCACCTATTACAATGATAGAATACAAGTTAAGGGCTTCAATCAATACCACCTTGTTTCTTCTTAATATGTAATCACGATAGGATGTTCCTATCCCTGATTTAACGTGGAGTTTGCGTATGGCACCTTTGCTAGATGTCCGCAACCTTGAAACGCAGTTTAAGACCCAAGACGGTATCGTCAAGGCGGTCAACAACGTGTCGTTTTATGTGAATCGCGGGGAGACGTTGGGTATCGTCGGTGAATCTGGTTCGGGCAAAAGTGTAACGTCGCTTTCCATTATGCGCTTGATTCCCAATCCACCGGGGCGCATTAGCGGGGGAGAGGTAATTTTCGACGGACAAGATTTGCTCAAAATCAGCGAAGACGAGATGCGCGATTTGCGTGGTAACCGCATTGCGATGATTTTCCAAGACCCCATGACATCACTCAATCCGGTGCTGACTGTTGGTCAGCAGATTACTGAGTCATTGATGTTGCACCTCAAGCTGTCTGCCAAGGAAGCACAGAATCGTGCCATTGAGTTGCTGAATCATGTTGGTATTCCCAGTGCTGCACGGCGTATTAACGAATATCCACACCAGTTTTCGGGTGGGATGCGTCAGCGTGTAATGATTGCAATGGCCTTGGCATGTAATCCTGAATTGCTGATTGCTGACGAGCCGACTACCGCATTGGATGTGACCATTCAGGCACAAATTCTTGAGTTGATTAAGCGCTTGCAGAGCGAGCTCGGGATGGCAGTCATTATCATCACTCACGACCTCGGCGTGGTAGCAGGGATGTCGGATCGCGTGATGGTGATGTATGCTGGGCGCGTCGTCGAAGAGGGCAGCACGCACGAAATCTTCCACAATCCACGCATGCCGTATACCATCGGTTTGTTGAAATCTATTCCTCGTCTCGACAACACATCGGGGCAAAGACTCGAGCCGATTCGCGGTTTACCACCGGATCTTATTGCATTGCCCCAGGTATGTGCGTTCTATCCACGCTGTGATTTCTATAAGACTGGCGTATGTGATACCCAGGTGCCGCCCTTGCGGCAGGTTGCTGAGAACCACAACGCAGCATGTCTGTTTGACGTGACGATTGAATCAGAAGCCACGGTTGCAGCGGCGCAGTAAGTGGTCGCGCTAAGCGAGACAAACTCTGACGGAGGAGTATGGCATGACAGCGGTTGATACACGAAGCAACATCATTGAGGTGAGTGACCTCAAAATGTATTTCCCCGTGACCAAGGGCATCGTATTGCGCCGAAAAGTTGGTGATGTCAAGGCGGTTGACGGCTTGACGTTCAGCATCCGTGAAGGCGAAACACTCGGGCTAGTCGGCGAATCAGGGTGTGGTAAGTCGACCACCGGACGTGCGCTCATCCAGTTGTACAAACCAACAGCAGGAGCAGTCGTCTTTCGCGGTACCGATTTAACCAAGTTACCTGCCGAAGAGATGCGCAAGACCCGCCGGCGTGTGCAGATGATTTTCCAAGATCCATATGCATCGTTGAATCCACGTATGACAGTCGGCGACATCATCGCCGAGCCGATTATGGTACACAAACTGCGCCAAGGCAAGCAAGCCGTACGTGAGCGTGTCCAAGAGTTGTTGTCGTTGGTCGGGTTGAATCCCTATTTCATTAACCGGTATCCGCACGAGTTTTCGGGTGGTCAGCGTCAGCGTATCGGTATTGCCCGTGCGTTGGCCGTTGAGCCCGAGTTTGTGGTTTGTGATGAGCCAGTATCAGCGTTGGATGTGTCCATTCAAGCGCAGATTTTGAACCTGCTCGAAGATCTGCAGGACAAGCTGGGGTTGACGTATTTGTTCATCGCCCACGGGTTGGCTGCAGTCAAGCACATCAGTGATCGTGTGGCGGTGATGTATCTCGGCAAAATTGTCGAAATCGCCAGTGGCAATGAACTCTATGCCACTCCGACGCATCCGTATACGCAGGCATTGCTCTCAGCCGTGCCAATCCCAGACCCGACGGTAGAACGCACCCGCAAGCGCATGATTCTGGTTGGCGATGTACCAAGCCCACTCAATCCGCCGAGTGGCTGTCGCTTTCATACACGCTGTCCGATTGCCATCGACAAGTGCAAAGTGGACGAGCCCATCATGGAAGACGTCGGTAATGGTCACCAAGTGGCGTGTTGGCGCTCAAAAGAGTCAATTGCTCTGCTGCAAAAGTAGTCTGTGTGTGGCGCAGGGGGAGCCGTACGGCTCCCCCTGTTTTTGTGTCTTGTCCCATGTGCTTTGCACGAGGATGAACTATGTATAATAACAGTGGTAATCCGTGTCGAGGAGTCGTGCATGGTCGATGAGACGTTACAGACTATCCGGGCACTTGCTGGTGTCGCGGGTGTGAAATATGCTTCTGCAGGGCGTGGAGTCGTAGTGCAGTGCCGTGGTGATACCGATATGCGTGCCTTGCGTGCGGTTGCAGATCACGCTGGATTATCTGTGGTGGTAGAGCATATTGACGCCGAAATCACCCCCGAAGAAGCCGAAATAGCCGATTTGCCACGCATGATTCCATTTACAGTCATCTGTGTGATTGCTACCATTTTGGGCTGGGTCTCGGATGACTGGGCAGGTGTACCGTGGTATGTGCCTACCATCTGTTATATCGTGGCATATGGGTTTGGTGGTTACTATAGTGCGCTCGATGCGCTTGAATCACTCAAAAAACGCGAATTTGACGTGAACACACTTATGATTGTGGCCGCACTCGGTGCAGCTGCCATGGGTGAGCCACGTGAAGGAGCGTTGTTGATGTTCTTGTTTTCTCTATCTGGCACCCTTGAAACGTATGCCATGGGGCGTACACATGCATCGATTCGGTCACTGATTGCAATGACCCCGCGTGAAGCAGAGCTGTTGATTGCTGGTGAAACCCGTGAAATCTCGGTAGAGGCTGTGGTTCCTGGTGATGTGGTGCTGGTGCGTCCCGGCGCAAAAATTCCCACCGATGGTGTTATTCGTGCCGGTGAATCAACCATCAACGAAGCATCCATTACGGGTGAATCAATGCCCGTCGAAAAACAGGTTGGCCACAAAGTCTATGCAGGCACACTCAATGGCCAAGGAGCACTTGAAGTCACCGTCACGGCAGATGCATCACAATCCACACTTGCACGGATTGTTGCGGTAGTACGCGAAGCCCGCGACCAAAAAGCCAACAGCCAAGATTTCACTGACCGCGTCATAGGCGTATATTATGCATATGCGGTAGTGGTGGTAACGCTCCTTTCGATAATCATTGCACGACTCTTGTTGGTCGAAGACTGGCACCAGACGCTGTATCGTTCGATGACACTCATGGTAGTGATGTCGCCGTGTGCGTTGGTGATTTCGATACCTGCATCGTTGTTGTCTGCGTTGGCACGGGCAGCACGGGATGGTGTATTGTTTAAAGGGGGGCGGCAACTTGAGGCAGCAGCTACCGTCAAAGTTATCGCCTTTGATAAAACTGGAACATTGACGACTGGTCGTCCAGGCGTGGTTGCAGTGATTCCTGTCGGTGGTCCGGGGCGCTTGTCAACGCTCATCACACACATCACCGAACACCAAAATCCCGATGATGATCAACTCGGCTCCATGACAGACGATCAAATTCGTCTGTTGGCGGCCGCTGCTGCCGTAGAACAGGCATCAGAGCATCCACTTGCACGTGCAGTGGTCCAGAGCACACGTGAGCGTGGTATTCTTATCCCAGAAGCGACTGAATTCAAAGCAGTGATTGCTGCAGGTGCCACAGCGGTGGTTAATGGACACCGCCTGCGGGTGGGCAAACCGACCATGTTTCGTATGACAACGCCAGATGTGCTCATCGAAATCCAAGCACAGCAACGCAATGGCAATACGGTGATGGCTGTGGGATCCGATGATGAAATCTGGGGGTTGATTGCAGTCTCAGATACGATGCGCCCTGAAGCCAAGCAAGCCTTGCAGGATTTGCGGGGCGCTGGTTATCGTCTCGCCTTGCTGACCGGCGACAATGAGCATGTCGCTCGGGCACTCGCCAAAGAACTCGGGCTCGATGATGTGCGTGCTGAATTATTGCCCCAAGACAAGGTGGATGCAGTCAAAGATTTGCAACAACGGTATGGACCAGTGGCAATGATTGGTGATGGCATCAATGATGCACCTGCACTTGCGAGTGCGGCGCTTGGTGTTGCCATGGGCAGTGGTGGTACGGATGTCGCACATGAAAGTGCCGATGTGGTGCTGATGAAAGATGATCTCAGCAAGTTGAGTACTGCCTTGTTGTTGGCGCGCAATGCCCGTCGAGTGGTCTTGCAAAATCTTGTATTTGCTTTTGGTGTGATTGCACTGCTCGTGGTATTTACCCTGCGTGGTGATGTAGTGTTAACGTATGGTGTGATCGGTCACGAAGGGAGCACGTTGTTGGTCGTTGCAAACGGCTTGCGCATGCTCTTACCCGTGCGTCGTTGAGGATTCAGCGTTGCTCCACAATTATGATGGTGTCGTATATTGAGAGGGGATGCTATGTCGATTAAAGCAGATCGTTGGATTCGTACAATGGCCACAGAGCATGGCATGATTGAGCCATTTGTTGATCGCCAAAAACGCGAAGGGATTATTTCATATGGCTTGTCATCATATGGGTATGACATGCGTGTTTCCGATGAATTCAAGATTTTTAGTACTAGCCCATACAATACTGTGGTAGACCCCAAAGCCATCGATGAGCGCATCTTTCAACACTTCAAGGGTGATGTCTGTATTATTCCCCCCAATAGCTATGCACTGTGTCATTCACTCGAGTATTTTCGCATTCCCGCTGATGTGTTGGTGTTGGTGATTGGGAAATCAACGTATGCTCGTGCCGGGATTATCGTGAATGTGACACCAGGTGAACCTGGGTGGGAAGGGCAGTGGACAATTGAAATTAGTAATTCGACACCACTACCCGCCAAAATCTATGCCAATGAAGGTATTGCACAATGCCTGTTTTTCCAGGGTGATGAGCTGTGTGAAACGTCATATCGTGACAAAGCAGGCAAATACCAAGGGCAACGCGGTATCGTGTTACCGCGTGTTGAAGGATTGAAATAAACATCTCATTGCTGATAGTGCTGATATCGCTTATAATCAGAGGGTGATTGTCAATCGGGATTCACCGGTGTCGTGTCGTGGTGTGGCATTTTTGAGGAATAGTGGTCATGAGTGAATTGGGTAATCGCCTACGGGCAGCCCGTGAGTCACAGGGCATCAGCCTCGCGCAAGCAGCAACCGAAACGCGCATTCTGCAGCGGTATTTGGTTGCCCTCGAAGAAGGCGACTACAAGTATCTGCCCGGTGATGTATACGCCCGAGGGTTCATTCGCAACTACGCAGATTATCTCAAAATTCCCGTCGAAGAATTAATCCAGCTCTACCGCTACGAGCGTGGGCGCACAGAGCCCATCGTGCTTCGCCCGGCGGTGGTTGCACCGCGTATCCGTGGTGCCGTGCTCCCCAATCTATTTGGTGTCTTCTTTGTGGTATTGACTATTGCCGGGCTCGGTTACCTCGTGTTGCGTGGTGTCGAATTCATCAATGATACCCCTAGGCCAGCGGAAGTGGCTACTGAGGCAACCGCCACAATCGCAGTAGTTGCACCGACTGCCATGCCCGAAGAACCCACCGCAGTCCCAGAGCCTACTGCTGTACCTGCAGGGTCTGTGATGATGACGCCCACTGTGGCCATCACTACCACCCCAGAAGCACCCATTGTCCTTGAAATCAAGATTGATGCCGGTAAAAACCCCGGCTCGTGGTTGCATGTCAAAGTCGATAATAAATCTGTCTTCCAGCGCATCCTCAAGGCTGGTGAATCGTTGCGCTACACGGCGCAACGCCAGATTTGGATTCGCGCTGGCAATGCCTATGTGGTTGCCGTGGTTGTCAATGGTGTCGAGCAACGCTTGAGTACGACCCCGGGCGACGTGGTATCATTCTCGTGGCCACCACCATAAGCAGTTGTGTGTAGGCTACGATTTGCGCAAAAAACGCGGGGGTCGACCCCCGCGTTGTTGTACACAAGGAGGAAACGATGGCAAGTGAAAGCAGTTTTGATGTCGTCTCCGAGTTTGATCGCCAAGAAATGGTCAATGCGGTTGACCAAACGCGTCGCGAAGTACAAACCCGCTACGATCTCAAGGATAGTGACACGGTCATTGACCTGGCTGACAAAGAAATCGTGATTACCACCGAATCAGAAATGCACCTGACGGCGATTCGCGATATTCTGCAGAGCAAGGCAATGCGCCGCAATTTATCGCTCAAAGTTTTTAAGTTGAATCCACCACAACAGGTATCAGGTGGGCGGATTAAACAGGTCATCACCTTGCAACAGGGCCTTTCGGATGAAATTGCCAAGAAAATCCAAAAGATAATCAAGGATCAATTTCCCAAAGCACAAGGTCGTATCCAAGGCGAGGCTGTACGTGTTGCCAGCAAGAGTCGTGACGAATTACAAGCCATCATCACAGTGCTCAAACAACGTGCCGATGATTTCACGGTACCACTTCAATTTACCAATTACCGTTAAGCAAAACTAGGAAGATGTAGTCGCAATGAAGGTACATGTAATTACCCTCGGTTGCCCCAAAAACGCAGTGGATAGCGAAGGCATGACGGGAATTCTCGAAACACAAGGACACGTGCTCGTCGGTGCTGCAGACCAAGCGGATGTGGTGATTGTCAACACATGTAGCTTTATTGCATCGGCACGCGATGAAACACTAAACGTACTCAATGAACTCGCAACACAGAAACATCCCGGGCAAAAACTCATTGCTGCAGGGTGTATGGCCGAAAGTCACGGTGACGTGGTGCGGGCAGTGCACGGCGTAGATGCTGTGCTCGGCACTCGCGAATGGATGAAAATCGGTGAAGTGGTGGGCACAGCGGCACCCAAACCAACCACTTCACCCACCTTGATGATAGATCTCGCACCGGTTGACCCCACTGCCGTTGATTTGACCGTCCCTGGCGAATATGCCGACTGGCGGACTGCCGCCATTAATCGCACCAAAGGCGGACCATCGGCGTACGTCAAAATTTCTGATGGGTGCAATTTGCGTTGTGCGTTTTGTACTATTCCTTCGTTCAAAGGAGACATGCGCTCCAAACGTCCAGAGGCGATTGTACGTGAAGTCAACCAACTCATGGCCAAAGGGGTCAAAGAAGTCATTTTGGTGGCGCAACATCTCACCGACTATGGACGTGATTTGGGCATGAAAGATGGCTTATCTGCACTCCTCGAGGAACTGTGTAGTGTGGTGCCAGTCGATCGCTGGATTCGCCTGATGTACGCCTATCCTCACGGGATAACGCCGCGCCTCATCGAAACAATGGCCGCCCATCCCCAGATTTGCAAGTACCTGGATATGCCGCTCCAACACGCGCATACCGCCACGTTGCGCCGCATGCGCCGCCCGCCAGATATTGAGCGTACCAAAGGCATCATCAATGATTTGCGTAGTGCAATGCCTGATATTGCGATCCGCTCAACCTTCATCGTGGGCTTCCCCGGTGAAACCCGCGAAGAGTTCGATGCGTTGCATGCGTTTCTCGCGGAAATGACCCTTGACCGCGTTGGGGTCTTTCAATATAGCGATGAACCAGGGACGCACGCGACTACGCTTGAGGGCAAAGTACCCCAAAAACAAATTGAGCGCCGTTGGCACAAAATCATGCAATTACAACAGGAAATCTCACACGCACGCAATCGGGTGTGGCGTGGGCGTACCATTGCGATGCTCGTTGAAGGCAGTGGGAGTGATGAAAGTGGCAAACCACTGGTGGTGGGGCGCTCGTTTCGTGATGCCCCCGAGGTCGATGGGCAGGTCTTTGCCTGGGGCAAGGCGGCCATTGGGAGCATCATCAACGTCAAAGTGACGACGACCACCGATTATGATCTGTGGGGGAACATCGTATAACACGCACGCCCCCACCATTCATATTGGTGGGGGCGTCACGCAGTGCTGAACTACGCGATGTGACTGTCTATCACTGTGCGCAAGCGCTTGAGTTCTTTGGGGTTGTTGCGTACCAAGAAGTCAATCATGTAGTCGACAGCAGTATCGCTGTAGTCGGTGAGTAATCCGTCAAGCACCTGCTGTACAACCATGGTAACAAAGTCTTCTTCGCTGAGCGCAGGATCGTAGATGTACGCTAAACCGTCCCGTTGACGATTGAGGACACCTTTGTCTGCGAGGCGACTCATGGTGGTCATGACCGTGGTATACGCGATTTCACGATTCTGTGACAGTGCTCGATGCACCTTCTTGACGGTGCTACACTTATCATGCCAGATGACTTGCATGATTTCGGTTTCAAGTGGCCCGAGTACTTTGACCAAGCCATCTTTGGCCGGACTAAAGCGGAACCGGAGGTTCGGCGCCATAATGGACTCCTCGATTAGGCAATAGCTTTACTACAGCAAGTGTACTACCATATGACGCAAACAACAATTCACTAGTATGACGAAGTAATTACAAGATGCTGATACGACCTGAATAATGTGAGGTTAATGCCATGGAATCAGATATTCGCACACTTATCCGCAACGAAATGCAAGCAATATTTCCTGCGCATCTTCCCCAAGTGGCACCGTTTTACCAGATGCAAGAGTACCACCTCGGGTGGCGAAATCAGACACTTGACCGTGAATATGCTGATCCAGGCAAACTGTTGCGTCCGATTTTGACATTGCTGGCGAGTCAAATGTTTGGTGGCAGTATTACCCAAACGTTGCCACTTGCTGCGGGGATTCAACTCCTGCACGATTTTTCACTTATCCATGATGACATCCAAGACAACAGCGAATTGCGGCGTGGTCGTACCACACTGTGGACAATCTGGGGCATGCCGCACGGGATTAATGCGGGTGACGGCATGTTTGTGTTGGCACATCTCGCCGTGCAACGGTTGCACGATGTTGGGCTGCCCGCCGATCGTGTACTGCACATTTTGCGCCGCTTCGACCGCATCATCCTCTCGATTTGCGAAGGCCAGTACCTCGATATGAGTTTTGAAGGGAACCCGCGGATTGGCGAAGCAGACTACTTGGCAATGATTGAACGCAAAACGGCGTTGCTGGTGGCGGCATGCTGTGAGCTCGGTGCAACTGCCGCTGGTGCACGTCCACAAGATGCACAACACATGTATGATTTTGGTGTACACCTCGGCTTGTCGTTTCAAATGCAGGATGATATCCTCGGGATCTGGGGTGAGGCCAAAGAAACTGGTAAACCTGATGCCGCTGATCTGCTTCGGCGTAAACTCAGTTTGCCTGTCATTTATACGTTGGCACGTGAAGCCACAGATGGTGCGGTGCACCAGCTCTATCAACGCCCAGTCGGTGATGATGCCGGTGTGGCAGCTGCCATTGCATCCATGAATGCCCACGGTGCGCAACAGGCCGTAGCGACGTTGGCCCAAACCCATTACGAACGTGCATGTGCCGCACTCGCTGCCATTACTCCCACCAATACTGACAAACAACGAGAAATTAACGCCATTGCTGCCGGCTTGCTTGGCCGTCGGGTGTGAGGAGAGATAGTATGCGTATTGTGATGATTAGTGCGGAATATCCGCCAATGGCGGGTGGTGTGGGCGATTATACCCGGCGACTCAATGGCATGTTGACTCAGCACGGCCATGAAGTTGCGGTAATCACAGGGCCGCAAGGGCAGGCCTACCGTGATGCTGCTCGCATCTATCCAGTGCGCATTCCCGTCTGGAACAACAGTGCGATTGCCACCATCCGGCAGACCATTGCTGCCCTCCAACCCGAAATCGTGCACATTCAATATCAAACGGGTGCGTATCAGATGAAAGTGGCCATCAACACGTTGCCACGTGCCCTGAAACGTGAACGACAGCGTGGATTGCGGGTGGTGACCACCGCCCATGATTTGCTCCCACCGTACCTCTTCCCCAAGGCTGGTCCGCTACGCACATGGTATACCAAACGTATCATCAAAGATGCAGATGGTGCAGTGATGACCAATGCTGGAGATTATCGCAGGGTCATGGACGAACCACGTGGTCCGTGGAATCCGCAAACCGTGTTTATTCCGATTGGTGCCAATGTCTCGCCGGCTCCTCCCGATGGCTATGATCGTGCCTTGTGGCGTAGTCGCTTTGATTTACAATCGGGTGACATGTTGCTGGCGTATTTTGGATTACTAACGCATACCAAAGGTATCGAAACCATCCTTGATGCGCTTGCTGCATTGCCAACCACCATGCGCTTGGTGCTGATTGGTGGTGCCGGTGAAAGCGTTGCTGATCAGGCGTACGCTCATGGCATTCGTCAACGTATCGCCGAAGCCGGCCTGCAACACCGCGTCATTGTAACTGGGCATGCCGAACCAAATGATGTGTCTGCATATTTAATGGCTGCTGATGCCGTGTTGTTACCATTTAGTGATGGGTACTCATATCGTCGTGGGAGCCTGATTACCGCATTGGCACACGGTACACCGGTGATTACGACACATGCACCTGCAGATATCGTACAAGACCCGCTCCCAGAGCTGGTCGATGGCAAACATGCGTTGCTGATTGAACCAAATAACGTGACGCAACTCGTTGATGCAGTGTTGCGCCTCCAACGCGATCAAGAGTTGACCTACTGGATGGGACGTCACGCCAAAGTGCTCACTGACGTGTTTAGTTGGGAACGCATTGTGAATCAGCATCTCACGTTTTATGAGACTATCCGGTAGGTGCCACGACGATAGCCCAACCAATGTATGGTCGTTCGTAGCGCAGATAATCATCACGCTGTTCAGCCACACGCTGACAAAAATCTGCATAATCGGGATCATCCATGTTGCTCGCTTGCCACTGTTGTGCTGCCCGCCATTGGCGGGAATAGTACATGTCAAACTCTTCAACGGAAGCCGTGATGAGTTCGATCGGCTCGTGCGGGCCGCGCACCTGGTCTACAAGCTCTGGCAACGAAGGCACCGTGCGCCAGCGTTCAATCGTTGGTACGTGTTCGTATCGGTAAATATCACCGACGGCAATGTACCCACCAGGTTTGACCACGCGGCGTAGGGTGGTCACACATGTGTGGAGATCACCGAGCGCGAATGAGGCGCCGATGCACACAGCTGCATCGTACTGCGCATCTGCAAGCGGTATATGTCGTGCATCAGACTCGATAATCGAAACTCGCTCAGCGACACCCGCCATGTGTGCACGGGCATGTGCAGCCGTACAAAACCATGGATTAATTTCTATACCCGTTCCACGGATGCCACAGCGTTCAGCCATGCGAGTGAGCAACCATCCCTTGCCACACCCGATGTCGAGTACATGGTGGTGGTTGGTGAGTTGCAGTACGTCAATCAGGCGATCCATTTTGTGCGGTGAGGTCGGGTTTTGTATGGTATGTGTTGCTTCCACAATCGAATAATAACGGCGAAAATCCATTCACGTGCTCCTTGGAATTACAGGGCACGGTATCGCATCAGGTGCTGGATGCGATGCCATTGCGTATCAACGAACTGCTGTGTGTCAGCCAATATGCCATCATTGGGAATCACCACATCTGCTGCTGCAATTTTTATAGCTTGTGGAGATTGCGCGTCGATGCGCATAATCGCATCGGCACGGCTCATGTTGCGCGTTTGCATCAGGCGCTCAATCTGAGTCTCACGACTACAGGTGACCACCCATACTTCATCACACACGGCCGGCCAGCCGTTTTCGATGAGCTTGATGGCATCAATCACCACGATGTGTGGCGTATGTGCATTCCCGTTTGGAATCTGTGTCAGCCAGTCGTGCACATGCTGGCGTACTGCCGGGTGTACAAGGGCTTCCAGACGTCGTAATTGTTGGGTGTCGTTAAAGACGATGTCTGCGAGCGCTTTGCGGTTGAGTTGCCCGTCAGGATGCAAAATCTGCGCACCAAATGCATCCACGATTGCGGCCAGCACGGGGTGTCCGGGCTGTTGCACTAGGCGTGTCACTGCGTCCGCATCAATCACAAAGGCACCAAGGGCCTGGAGTTGTGCCAGCACCGTGCTTTTGCCACACGCAATATTACCGGTCAGACCGATGACAAACTTAAAATTGTTCGACATACTCTTGTTTGATCAACCGATGCTCAGCAATACCCAGATGTGCGAGGATTTCACCGATCAACGCCGCTTTGTGCTCAGCATCACGCCGACTCCACGTGCGACTCTTGATTTCCAGAAAAGGACCAGCATTGGGCGTATTGGTCAACGTGTCAATGTTGATGGCAAAATCAGTCTGTTTGTATGAAATATGGCTGCGCTGGCGCTCTTTGGTAATGGTCACAATGTGTTGTGGTTGGAAATACTCGCGATAGAAGCGTTCACTGTGGTTGGCCTGTGCCGTATACCGAGCCCGACTAATCTGGATGGCGGCACTGTGCTCAACCCGCGAAGCTTTTTCGGTCAATGTGAGCGTGTAGTAGGGGGAATTCATGTCACTATCGGTATGTCGCACATCCTCACGGAAGCGGAGCCGCCCGTATGATGCATCTTCCCAGAGAAAGTACGTATCGTATTGGGTGCGCCGATTGCCACGTAGGTAGGTAAAGGGTGGCTGATGAAGCGCTGCCATGACTGCAGCTACTTGGGTGGCAGTGAGTTGGGCCTTGACCTGTACTTCAAAAATTTCCGTGGCAGCAACAGTACCAATGGCAAGCACTTTGTCAATCAGGTGCTCCTCGCGGTTGGCCAAAAACGTATCAATGTCGTGGGCAATAGCACGTGCGTCACGCGTGATGGCTGCTTCGTCGAGTGTGAGCAACGCGTTGTTGCGCATCAAGAGCCTGCCTGCCACCAGCACATCGCGCACATCGCTGGCACGGCTCGTGTAGACAAGATGATTGTAGATGGATTCATTGGCATAGGTGTAGTGTGGGGTGGCATGAAGCCCAGTGAGGTTTACCACCACGATATCGGCCTGCTTGCCGGCCTCGAGTGAGCCGATGCGATCATCCTGGTGGATGGCACGAGCACCAGACGAAGTGGCCAGGGCAAACGCTTGTTTGGCTGGCATGGCCGTCGGGTCACCACTCAGTCCTTTGGGCAGCAACGCGGCCAAGTGTATTTCATTGAACATGTCTTGGTCGTCGTTGGATGCTGGTCCATCGGTGCCCAGCCCAGTGCGGACACCTGCAGCCAAAAATTGCACGTAGGGTGCTACGCCACTCGCAAGCTTGAGGTTTGAAGTGGGGCACGGTGCTACCCCCACACCGCGTTGTGCCAGCAGCTTGATATCGTCGCTGGTGGCATGCACACAGTGGGCCGCAATACACGGCACATCAAACGCACCAACCCGATTGGCATAGCCAATCGGAGTATCCTGACGCTGATCACGTGATTCCACGACTTCACGTGCTGTTTCAGACAAATGGGTGACCAACGGCACCCCGTAGGTGCGACACAACTCAACGGCTTGCTGATAGATTTCATCGGTGCAGGTGTATGGCGCATGTGGGGCAATCGTCGGCGTGATGCGTGGGTGGGTATGCCACGCTGCAATGAATGCGCGGGCCCGTTCGAGACCCTCATCAAACGAGGCTGCATCAGGTGAGGGCAAGCGCATCACTGATTGACCACAGACAGCACGCATGCCAGCATCGTCGCAGGCACGAGCTACTTCTTCTTCGAAAAAGTACATGTCAACAAACGTGGTAGTGCCACTACGAATCATTTCAGCACACGACAACAACGTGCCGGTACGGACAAATGCAGGATTGACAAACTTTCCCTCGACGGGAAACATATAGCCAAACAACCATACATCGAGTTGCAAGTCGGCAGCCACACCCCGCAACAGACTCATGGGGACATGCGCATGGGCGTTGATGAGTCCGGGAATCACAGCACAGCCACGGCAATCAATGTGCTGTGTGGCCACGAATTGAGATTGTAGCGCAGTGGTCGTACCCACCGCCACAATCTGATCCGCATGAACAGCCACGGCACCATCATTCACGATGGTGCCGTGAGCGTCCATTGTGACCACGGTTGCATGGCAAAGTAGCAAATCAATCTGGCGCATCGATTCCATCCTTATTGTGTATGTACAGCCGGAGGTGCCACCCAGCGCATATTGCACTGTGCACAGAAATATTCGGCATCATATGCGGTTTTTTGTCGATGCCATTTGCTAAATAGTGATTTGTAATGCGTGTCCATCCGTGCTTGGCGCCATACAAACAACGAAAACAATGCAACCATCACGACAATGAATGTGGCAATCCCCGTAAATACTCCCGTTTCACCGAGGCGCATGCCCTGCGCAGGAAAGTTGGTGCCGTTGGTGAGTTCAGCAACCCCACCGACAATCACACTCACAAACGAGGCTATGGCAAAACTCAAGGCCAATGTGGCGCACCCGAGTCCTCCTGTCGTGCGGCGCACCGGGGGCAGCGGGGCGGCCAGCGTGGCACGCACCGCATCGCTCAGCTGTGGGTCGTGCGCAGCCGTCGCCACAGCGACACCTGGTTGCTGACATTGTGGGCAGGAAATAGTCATTTCACACCTCCCATTGCGCTGCACGTTTGGTCGCAGCAGCTTCGATTTCACGTTTGCGCGCCTCAAAACCAGTACGCCCGAGCAGCGCATAGGTAGCGATTTTGCCCGCCTCAACGCCTGGCTGGTCAAAGGTATTGATGTTGAGGAGTGCACCAGCAATTGCAGTTTGCATTTCAAACAACATCAACAACTGCCCAAGTGTAAATGCGTTAATTGCGGGGAGATGGTGGGTCATGTTGGGACGTCCAGCATCACTCAACGCAATGGCCGTGGCTTGTTGTTCGGCACGAATGAGCGCATTAAACGTATGATCGCCTAGGTATGCTACGCCTTCGAGGTGTGGGTACGCAGGCGGGATGGGCAGGGTGGTCGTATATTCGTCTACTGCAATAAAATTGACCAGCTTGTCGTATGGTCCTTCGACATAGAGCTGTACCTGCGAGTGCTGGTCAGTAGCACCCAGTGCTTTGATCGGTGTGGTGCCCACGTGCACAACCTCACCGTCCAGATTGACGCGTTTGCCGAGGCTTTCTGCCCACAACTGGGCAAACCAATCCGCAATATGGCGTAACCGATGCGCATACGGCATCATCACCACCATGTTTTGTCCTTGTTCGGCACAGAGCAGATTGATAATGGCTGCAAGTGCTGCGGGATTTTGCATCACATTGCGATTACTCGCAAGCTCGTAGCCGTAGGCAGCCCCCGCCAACAAGGCGCGGATATCGATGCCTGTGACTGCCGCAGAAAGCAAGCCAACGGTGGTGAGTACCGAAAAACGTCCACCCACATTTGGGGGCAAGTCGAGCATCGCCCAGCCCTCTTGGGTGCCGATTTGGCGCAAGAAGCCGCCGGTGGGGTCTGTGGTCAATATGATGTGTTGTGCCAAAGCCGCATCACCGAGTGTCTTGCTCAAGTGGGCACGAACCGACAAAAAGGAAGCCATCGTCTCTGCAGTAGTACCACTTTTGCTGATGACGTTGTATACCGTGCTAGCAGGATCAAGTGTTTCGAGCAATCCAGCATTGAGGTCGGGATCCGAGTTGTCAATCACAAACAGCCGTGGCGCAAGCCGCTTGTTGCGCGGTAAATCATTGTAAAACGGATGATTCAGTGCAGAATGTACTGCAATGTTGCCTAGTGCTGAGCCACCAATCCCCAACACTACAAAGTTTTCCACGTGGCGTACTCGCTCTGCGTGAGCCAGAATAGCACTGATGTCTTGGCTTGGTAAACTGGGCCATCCCAACGTGGTGCGCTGGGTGTCAATAGTATCGATTGCTGCAGTCGCACGTGGCACATAGTGCGCAATGTGGTCTGCATCAATGCCATGCGGCCCGACCAGCGCACGCAGTGTGTTGTTGACATCGAGGCGAATGCGCATCTTTGCCCGCCAAGCCGGATTGTGATAATCCATGGTTCCTTCCTTATGTGTTGCGTGTTGACGTGGATGCGGTAGTCAACACTGTGTATGTGGCAGCATCAATGTATTGGCCACCCGTAATATGTCGTGCGACTTCGCGGCGGGCGGTATCAAAGGTGATTTCTGCATGGATGGGACGAAAGCATTTGGCGTCTACAATATCTTTGCGCCACACATAGCCAATTTCTCGTTCACGGTCATCGAACTCCACAGCTGCATCATTGTAGATGTCTACCCTGACCCGCACCGGCGTGCGGCAGCGTTCACACTGCACGTAGACGTACAGGTACCGACTATCATCACGCGTTGATGTGCCACCAAACAACCATTTCCACCACGTCATATCTGGTTCCTCAACCGAAATATTCTGCAAAGTATAGCACAACTTCTTCAACATCCAATGATGATTCGATGAAAAGTTAGCACGCAGGATGTGTGTCTACGCTGATAATACGCCCTTCAGCGGCACGAAAGAGGCGATCACGTATGGCCGCTGCAACCCCCCCACCCGTGGGTTCGCTGGTGACCATGTATGCCACATCTGCGGTGTCGAGCGCCCGTAGTGCAGCAAATAACCGCGTGGCGACCACATGCGCCTGTTGGTGTGACCCCAGGCTTTGATACGGGATATGGTGCCGGATTGCCACGGGGACATCTTCGTCGTAGCAGAGCCAAGCAGTCTGTGGGTGGCTACCCGCATAGGCACAAATAGCGTCTTGGATGTGTTGCTGTGACCCACGAAAAATCGTCAACGGCACCTGCGGAGCGTAGTGTTTGAGCAACATGCCTGGTGCAGGTGCCGCCTGCCCTGCGGCAACGCTGCGGGTTACAATTTCGATATCCCCGAGTACGGTGCTCAGCTGTTCGGCCGGTATGCCACCATGCCGCAAAATCCGTGCTGGTGTGGTGGTGATATCTACGATTGTCGACTCGACACCGATATGGCTCTCTCCTGCATCGAGCACCGCATCGATGCGCCCAGCAAGATC